>TARA_R100001244_G_scaffold19684_13_pt1 | contig 11071 bp, 10 predicted proteins | sample TARA_R100001244 | Tara Oceans TARA_R100001244 (sample SAMEA2621564) | marine metagenome | biome: marine biome (ENVO:00000447); feature: mesopelagic zone (ENVO:00000213); material: "saline water (ENVO:00002010), including plankton (ENVO:xxxxxxxx)" | depth 790 m
TTGCATACGGTTGGGAGCGTGGCTGCCGACCGATGCTCTGGCGCATATCCGCTAGGTTGGCGTTGGGCGGAGCGAAGCCCAGCATCAGGTGCCTTGGGCGTCGTCGCAATGCTCTTGCACCATGCAATTGGCACAGCGCCGTTGCGTGCGCCAGGTGCTGTGGGTTGCCGTGGTTACGCCCAGCTCTTCAGCAGCGCCGGCAATTCGGCCAGGCTGCGGATCTCGGCCTGCGGCTGCGTGGTGGCCTCCCAGGGTTTACCCTGAGGGTTGAACCAGATCGCGCGCAACCCCGCCGCTTGCGCCCCGGCGATGTCGTCACTGGGGTGATCGCCGATATGCACGGCATGCTCGGCGGCGACGCCGGCGCGCTTGAGCGCCTCCTGAAACGGTTTGGGATCGGGTTTGCCGACCCCCAGTTCTTCCGCGCAGAGGGCGAACTGGAAATAGTCGGCCAGGCCCAGGCGGCGTACGTCGGCGTTGCCGTTGGTGATTACTCCGAGTTGATAGCGGTTGGCCAGGGCTTCCAGGGTCGGATGCACCTCGGCGAACAGCGCGACCTGGTGGCGCGCGGCAAGGAACACCTGAAAACCGCCCTCGGCCAGTGCCACGGCCTCGCCCCGCGCGTAGCCAGCGCCTTCCAGGGCATGGAAGAGGATGCGCCGGCGCAGTTCGCTAAGGCGGTGCTTGAGTGCCGGCTCGGCGTGCAGCAGGTGGGCGCGGATCTCCCACAGGTGTTCGACCGGTACCGCGCCCAGGCGTGGCGCGTGCATCGCTAGCCAGTTGCGCAGCGCCGCTTCGGCGTCCTGCATCACCGGCGTCACGTCCCACAAGGTGTCGTCGAGGTCGAAGGTGATCAGCTGAATACTCATTCGGTACTGCCTTTGCGTTTGGCCCGTGGGTGGGTGCTGTCATACACCGTGGCCAGGTGCTGGAAATCCAGGTGGGTGTAGACCTGGGTGGTGGCGATGTCGGCATGCCCGAGCAGCTCCTGCACCGCGCGCAGGTCTTGGGAGGACTCCAGCATATGACTGGCGAAGGAATGGCGCAGCATATGTGGGTGCAGGTGCTGGCCCAGTTCGCGCACGCCGGCCTGGCGCACGCGCAACTGTACCGCACGCGGACCGAGACGCCGTCCCTGTTGGCTGATAAACACCGCGCCATCGCTCGGCCTGGCCAGCGCGCGCAGCGGCAACCACTGTTCCAGGGCCTGACGGGCCATGCGCCCGACGGGCAACTCGCGGGTCTTGCTACCTTTACCGAGTACCCGCACCAGGCCGGCCGAGAGGTCGAGGCCATCGAGGTTCAGCCCGACCAGTTCGGAGAGGCGCAAGCCGGAGGAGTAGAACAGCTCCAGCATGGCCTGGTCGCGGCGGGCGATAAAGTCGTCCTCCACCGCGCCGTCGAGCAGTTGCGCGGTGCGGTCGGCATCCAGGGTTTTCGGCAGGCGCCGCTCGCCCTTGGGTGGGGTCAGGCCGCTGGCGGGGTCAGCCTGGCAGTGGCCTTCGCGGATCAGGTAGCGGTACAGGCCGCGGGTGGCCGAGAGCAGGCGCGCCAGGCTGCGGCTGGACTGCCCCTCCAGGTTCAGGCGGGCGACCAGCCGGCGCAAGCGCGCGGTATCCAGCGCCGACCACGTGCCGAGCTGTTCGCGCTCGCAGTAGGCCAGCAGCTTGCCGAGGTCGCTACTATAGCCGTCGAGCGTATGCAGGGAGACTTGACGCTCGCTACGCAGGTGTTCGAGGTAGGCGTCCAGGAGGTCTTGCATGGAAGCTCCCTGCGGGTGCACGTAGGATGGGCTCTGCGGCGCAGATTGCAGACACTAAGCAATATTGGCGCGGCGCGTAACCCATCGGCAAGCTATCGGGCAGCGATGGGTATCGCTTTGCTCAAGTGTGCAACGGTTCTAACGCACCGAGCGCAGCGGGGTGGCGAAGCGCGGCAGGACGCGGGCCAGCACTTCGGCGATATAGCCGAGAAACAGGGTGCCCAGAGAGCTTTTGTAGTGCTGCGGATCGGCGCTGCCAATCGCCAGTACGCCATGCAGACCTTGGTATGAGAGGGCCACCACGGCGGCCGAGCCAACTTGCGCGCCTTCGCTTTCGCCGAACAGGAAGGTCAGCTCGTGGCTGCGCAGCACGCCACAGATGGTCTTGCCCCCAGCCAGCAGGCCGCCGACAGCCTGGTGGGCTTCCGCGCTGCTGACCGAGCGGCCGACCGGCAGCGGGGTTTCGCTGAACAGGATCAGGCTGACGAAGGGCACCTGGAACTCGCGGCGCAGGCTGTCTTCAACGCAGCTGACCACTTCTTCCAGGCTGCTGGCATCGAGCAGGTCGAGCACCAGGCGGCGGGTCTTGTCGAACAGGCGGTCGTTGTCGCGCGCCACATCCATCAGCTGCGAGAGGCGATGGCGCATCTCGATATTGCGCTCGCGCAACAGCTTCACCTGGCGTTCGACCAGCGATACGGTGTCGCCGCGCTGGTGCGGGATGCGCAGTTCGGGAATCAGCTCGTCGTGGTCGATGAAGAATTCCGGGTGCAGCCGCAGGTAAGCCGCAACCGTGGCCGAGTCGAGTGTCTTGGGCGAATCCTGCTGGTCAGTCATAGGCGAACCTGTCCTTCGTACACGCGTACCGCGGGCCCGGTCATCATAACGGGCTGGCCTGGGCCTGCCCATTCGATGGATAACTTGCCGCCCGGCAGCTCGAGCTGCACCGGCGAATCCATCCAGCCCTGGCTGATCGCCGCCACGGCCGCCGCGCAGGCGCCGGTGCCGCAGGCCTGGGTTTCGCCCGCGCCGCGTTCCCAGACGCGCAATTTGCCGCGCTGGCGGTCGACGATTTGCAGGAAGCCAACGTTGACCCGTTGTGGGAAGCGCGGGTGGTGTTCGAGCAGCGGGCCGAGGGTGCGCACGGGGGCGTTGTCGACGCTGTCGACGCGCAACACGGCATGCGGGTTGCCCATCGACACGGCGGCCAACTCGACCGTTTGCCCGTCGACTGCAACGCTGTAGCTGAGCGCCTGCTGGTCGGCTTGGAACGGGATATCCGCGGGCACCAGGCGCGGCGCGCCCATGTTCACGCTGATCTGCCCATCGGCGCGCACGTCCAGCTCGATGATGCCGCCCTTGGTTTCCACACGGATCTGCTTTTTCACCGTCAGGCGCTTGTCCAGCACGAAGCGGGCGAAGCAGCGCGCACCGTTGCCGCACTGCTCCACTTCCGAGCCATCGGCGTTGAAGATGCGGTAGCGAAAGTCGACGTCCGGGTTGCTCGGCGGTTCGACCAGCAACAGCTGATCGAAGCCGACACCGGTGTGGCGGTCGCCCCACTGCTTGGCGTTTTTCGGCTGGATGTGCGCGTGCTGGCTGACCAGGTCAAGGACCATGAAGTCGTTGCCGAGGCCGTGCATTTTGGTAAAGCGCAATAGCATCGGCGTTACTCCGGCAGGCGGCTTTCGCCCGCAAAGAGTTCGCTGAGCGTCTCGCGGCGACGCACTTCGAAGGCCTGCTCGCCATCCACCATCACCTCGGCGGCGCGGCCACGGGTGTTGTAGTTGGAACTCATGACAAAGCCGTAGGCGCCGGCCGAGCGCACGGCCAGCAAGTCGCCTTCGGCCAGGGCCAGGTCGCGGTCCTTGGCGAGGAAGTCGCCGGTCTCGCAGATCGGCCCGACGATGTCGTACGGGCGGCTGGCGCCGTCGCGCGGCTGCACCGCCACCACGTCCATCCAGGCTTGGTACAGCGCCGGGCGGATCAGGTCGTTCATCGCCGCATCGACAATGGCGAAGTCCTTGTGTTCGGTGTGCTTGAGGTATTCCACCTGAGTCAGCAGCACGCCGGCGTTGGCGACGATCGAGCGGCCCGGCTCGAATACCAGGGCCAGGTCGCGGCCGGCCAGGCGTTCGCGCACCGCTTGGATGTAATCGCCGGCCAAAGGGGGGTGCTCGTCGCGGTACTGCACGCCGAGGCCGCCGCCGAGGTCCAGGTGCTTGAGACGGATGCCGCGCTCGGCCAGGCGATCGATCAGCCCCAGCAGCCGCTCCAGCGCGTCGAGGAACGGCGGCAAGGTGGTCAGCTGCGAGCCGATATGGCAATCGACACCGACCACCTCCAGGTTGCTCAGCGCGGCCGCCCGGCTGTAGACCGTTTCGGCATCGGCGATGGCGATACCGAACTTGTTTTCCTTCAGCCCGGTGGAAATGTACGGGTGAGTACCGGCGTCGACGTCCGGGTTGACCCGCAGCGATACCGGCGCCTTGACGCCCAGTTCGGCGGCGACCAGTTGCAGGCGCTCCAGCTCATCGGTGGATTCGACGTTGAAGCAGTGCACGCCGATTTGCAGGGCGCGGCGCATGTCGTCGCGGCTCTTGCCGACGCCGGAAAAGACGATCTTGCCCGGCTCGCCGCCGGCTGCCAGCACGCGTTCCAGCTCGCCACGGGAAACGATGTCGAAGCCGGCACCGAGGCGCGCCAGGACATTCAACACGCCGATATTGGAGTTGGCTTTAACGGCGAAGCAGACCAGATGCGGCATGCCTTGCAGGGCATCGGCATAGGCGCGGTACTGCGCCTCGATGTGTGCACGCGAGTAGACGTAGGTCGGTGTACCGAAGCGTTGGGCGATGGCGGACAAGGCCACGCCTTCCGCGAACAGCGCGCCGTCGCGGTAGTTGAAGGCGTTCATAACCCGTCCTTATTCGGCTTGCGCGGGTGCGGAGGGGCTGTCTTCAGGCAGGTACAGCGGGCCTTTCTGGCCGCAACCCGCGAGCAGGGCGGTGACGGCGACGAGCGCGACAAGGGCAGTAAACAGCCGCTTCATGGCGAAATCCTTGTAATAAAGCATGATTGCGCCGGAGTATACCGACCGCCCGGCGCCTTGCCTATGCGCCAGGATTCCCGTCCGGCGGGGCTTTGCCCGTGCCTCGATGGGGTCAGCGAAAAGGAGTCTGGATGGATAACCCTGCACCACTCGCCAGTTCGGTTTCCGTTGCCTACCTGCAAGGGTTGCTGGATTACCTCGGGCGCCACGGCGTCGAACCGGCCGGTTTGCTTGCACGGGTCCAGCTGAGCGCGGACATCCTCGCGCAGCGTGACCAGCGCATCGCCGCCAGTACCTACCTGGAGTTGCTCGCTCAGGGTGTCAAACTGAGCGGCGACGACGCCCTTGGTCTGCATCTGGGCGAAGCGGTGCGTCCCGGTTATTACGGCGTGCTCGGCTACCTGATCATGAGTTGCGCGACCCTCGCCGACGCCCTGCATCGCCAGGCCCGCTATGCCGCGTTGGTCGGCAACCTCGGTCGCGTCGACCTGGCCGACGAGCCACCGCGCGCCGGCCTGGAACCGCAGGTGGCGCACAGCTGGCAGCCGTGGTTGCCGCAGCAGCAACGCCAGCTCAGCGAGGAAACCCTGGCCGGCTGGGTGACCTTTGGCCACTGGATCAGTGGCCTGGATATTCCGCCGACCGAGGTGCGCTTTCAGCACCCGGCACCGCCCGATACCCGTGAGCATCAGCGGATATTCCGCTGTCCGGTGCTGTTCGGCCAGGCCGATAACGCGCTGGTGTTCCCCAAGCGCCTGCTGGCCGCGCCGCTCGGCCAGGCCGATGTGCAGGTGCGGCTGATGCTCGACGCCTACGCCGATCGGCTGCTCAACGAAATCAAGCAAGGCCACAGCGTGCTCGATCGCGCGCGCCTGGAACTGGCGCGTCAGTTGCCGGAATCCGGTGCCGACCTGAGGCTGATCGCCGCGGCGTTGGCGCTCAGTCCGCGCACCTTGCAGCGGCGTTTGCGTGAAGCCGGGTTATCCTTTAACCACCTGGTGGACGAGACACGCCAGCAACTGGTGCTGCATTATCTGCGCGACCCGGCGCTGGAACTGGCGGAAATCGCCTTTCTCGTCGGCTTCAGCGAGCCTGGTTCGCTGGCCCGCGCGTTTCGTCGCTGGACTGGGCAAAGCCCCGGTGAATACCGCCGCCATCTGCTCGGCTAAATGCCTCTGGCGTTGGCCGAAGGTGGCGGTAAACCCGTGTCGGGCTGCTGATGTGCCCCGTTGTATACGGCCTTTTGGGGCTGGTGCTGGCGTTCACGGCAGCCGCACAACGCCTGATTCGACACTTTTTGATGCAGCTGAATTTTTTGAGGTTACCCGCAATGAGTTTGACCGAAGCCCGCTTTCACGATCTGGTCGATGCCACCCAGCAGGCGGTGGAAGACATTTTCGATGACAGCGACCTGGATCTCGATCTGGAAAATTCTGCTGGCGTGCTGACCGTGCGTTTCGAAAATGGCACCCAGTTGATTTTCAGCCGTCAGGAACCGCTGCGCCAACTCTGGCTGGCGGCGCGTTCCGGCGGCTTCCACTTCGATTACGATCAAGCCAGCGACCGCTGGATCTGCGACAGCAGCGACGAACAACTGGGCGAGATGCTTGCGCGCATCACCCTGGAACAGTCGGGCGCCGACCTTGAATTCGAAGAGCTCTGAGCGTGCCAATAGGCCTGGCGAGGTGGCCGATACGGTCGCCTCGCCGTGCCGCCGCGAGTGCTGCCTGGACGACCGGGATATGTGCCTGGGCTGCGGTCGGGTGCTGGCGGAAATCCTCGAATGGGGCACGGCCGACAGCCCGCGGCGGCGGATAATTTGTCACGACGCCCAGGCGCGCTTGCGGCAACCGCGGGGCTGACCAAGTGGTCTTGTTTATTTGAACGGCTGTGATACGGTCGGCCCAAGCTTCGCAAAACCCCGCTACCTAGAGCGGGGTTTTGCTTTTTTCGCGTCCAGCAAAGGAGACTCGCGTTCACCATGACCAGTACCCCGTCGATCACCATTACCCGCCTCGACTTGCAGCGTTTAGAGCGTTTGCTCGACAGCCTGGAAGACCTTGGCCCGGGCGCTATCGCCCTGCAAGCCGAGCTGGACCGTGCCGAAGTGGTCGGCCACGACGAGGTGCCGGCTGGCGTGGTGACCATGAATTCGCGGGTGCATTGCCGTGAGGAAAGCAGCGGCAAGGATTACCACCTGACCCTGGTATACCCGCAGGACGCCGGCGGCGACGGCAAGGTCTCGATCCTTGCGCCGGTCGGCAGCGCCTTGCTGGGCTTGAGCGTCGGCCAGCATATCGACTGGGCCGCGCCCGGCGGCAAGGTGCTGAAGTTGACCCTGCTGGCGGTGGAATATCAGCCGGAGGCGGCGGGCGAATACAGCCGTTGAGTAACGCCCGGCGCCGATCGGCAGCCAGCGCTCGGCGCGATGGTCTAGAGTAGGCTGCATCGTCGATCCGGCACGGAGGCCTGTATGCCCAGTCTACCGCTGTACTTCCCCGAAGCGTTTGTCTTGCCGCAAGCGCTGTTGTGCGCGCAATTGGTCAGTACGGCTTATGACCAGTACACCCAATGGCAAACCCAGGACCGCCCCCGGCGGCCGCAGGACTTCACCTGGCAGCCGCCCGCGCTGGCCGGCTGGCAGTTCTCGGCGCCGATCTGGAGCATTCTCAGCGAGCTGCATTTTCTTAACGAATCGGAGCCATTTGGTTTCGCTGCCCGCGATCCGCAGGGCGCGGTGTACCTGGTGTTTCGCGGCACCGACACGGTGCAGGACTGGCTTGACGACCTGGATGCCGAGCAGCGTAGCTATCCGTGGCAGGCCGGCGTGGGTCAGGTGCATGACGGCTTTCTCAAGCTCTATACCTCGCTGCGCGATCTGGCCTTGCAAGCGGTGGACAGCTTGCAGCCGAACGCTGCGTTGTGGGTCTGCGGGCACAGCCTGGGCTGCACCCTGTCGAGTCTGGCGGTGCTGGATGTACGCGAGCGCTGGCCGGACCTGCCGTTGCAGCACTACAACTTCGCCAGCCCGCGTCTCGCCGCTGCGGATTTCGCCGCCTACTACAACGCGTTGCAGGTGCCGACGTTTCGCCTGGTCAATGACAGCGATCTGGTCCCGCAGGTGCCGCCTGGGGTGACCGGCCGCTGGATCTATCAGCACCTCGGTCTGGCAATCACCTTTACCGCCAGCTACGCCGGCGTAGCGGCCGATCACAGCCTGGCGGACTGCTACCTCTACGCCCTGCTGAACCCGCAGTCGCCGATGCGTAGCTAGTACCTCAGGGCTCAGGCTTTTTGCAGGGCGATATTCAGCGCTTGTTCCAGCTTGGTCTTGTAGCGCAGGTAATGCACGGTCTGCGCGTGGCCTTCGCCGAGGACGGCGGAGAGGTCGAGGTCGGTGATGTAGCAGGGGTAGCGTTCGCCGCCCGAGCGTTGCGCGAGGATGTGCTGGGCGACGGCGGCGAACAGGTCGCCGGCGTATTCCAGTTCGGAAAATTCGCGATGGTTGCAGTACAGCGTCACGTGTACGCGCTTGCCGTCGGTGGGTTCGACAATCGCTTGGACGTCATAGAACGGATGGCTGATCGGCGATTGTGGCGGCGGACGGCGCTCCAGGCGTTGCGCACGTAGCGGCGCTGGCGGCAGCACCTGATAGAACAGCACCTCCAGCGCGGCCTGGGACGTCGGGGTGTCCAGCGGCAGCAGGGCGTTGCGCCGGTACAGCACGGATTGCAAGAAGCGTTGCAGCGGCGTCAGCAGGCTCTGCTCATCGCGAAACGGCATGCGCTGGCGCCACAGGGCGTTGTGTTCATCGAGCACGGTCAACTCGGCCTCGCCGCTGGCCTCGTGCTGGCGGTAGAACACCTGGATACAGTCGGGGCGGCCGAACGGCAGGATCAAGGCCAGGTCGTCGCCTCCCAGGGCATTGCGGTCGAGGTGCAGCGCGCTGTAATCCGGCTGTTCCTCGCCGAGGTGTTCAAGCAGCGCCGACAGGTCGTGCAGGGGCGTATGGCTGACCCGGCCCGGGGTCAGTTCCAGCACGTGGTATTGCTGTTTGATTTGCAGCAGGTAGCGGTTGCGTCGTGCGCTGCCAAAGTTGCTCAAGGTGTCGCGGAACAGCTCTTCGACCCGCTCGGCGATGGCCGTGGCGCGGTTGCGGCAGAAGCAGCGTACGCGCAGGTTTGGCGGGTTGCCGTTGGCCGGCAGGCTGTTGAGGAAGTCGCGCAGGCAATCGAGCAGCGCGTGCGGGCCGTCATAGCGGCTGATGGATAATTCGTTCCAGCTGTTCAGGCTGACCTGATCGATGGTCAGCACCAGGTTTTCGCGCACGCCGGAATAGCCCAGCGCATCGATGCGCTCGGTGGTCATGTGCACGTTCATCTGGCTGTGCTGCTTGAGCGGGTCGATGCCGACGTTGACCAAGAGCAGCACTGTGCCCGGCGTGCTGGCTTGCAGCAGCGCGGTTTCAGTCACAGCTGCCAGGGGCAGGGGCACCGCTTGCTGCAGGCTGGAGAGCAGATTGGACAGCTCGTATTCGCCCAGGTCGCTGCTGCCGGGGTGCAGCGACAGCCGTGTGCTGCTGTCGATCACGCCGTTGCGGTGGCACCAGGCGAGCAGCTCGATCAGCTCGCGGGCACGTTTGAGCGGCGCGAAGTCGGGCCATTCCTGCGCCCCCAGGCTGCCATTGAACAGCGCCCACTGGGTTTCGTTGGGCGCTTCCGGGCTCGGGCATTGCACCAGGGTCAGGGTGTCTTCGGCGAGATCCGGGGCGATGCCCGGATTGATGAATTCGATCTTGCCGGCCTTGCGCTCGAACGCGGCATACAGACGCCGGCCGAGTACGCCGAGGTCGCGGCTGTTGAGCGAGCTGCCGGCTTGTTCGCTGCGGGCGAACTGCGACAGGAAGCGGTAGCTGTAGGTCAGTTCGTTGACCAGTGCACGGCGCTCGGCACTGACCTGGCGCACCTTCCATTGGCTGCGGCTGTCGAGCATCGCCAGTTGCCGGCTATCCCAGTGCCAGTCGGCGGTCAGGCGCTCCAACAGCAGACGCTGCCAACTCTTACGGCGGTCGCGCGGTGGGCGGCTGAGCTTTTTGTTGACCTTCAGGTACAGGCAGCGACGGATCAGCTCCAGGCGCTCGGTTTCGCCGCGCGCCGTGAGGTATTCCTCCAGGCGCCGGTACACCACTATGTAGGGGTCGAGTTCGTCGAGGTCGAGGCGATTGGCGAATACCGCCTGCTTGAAGCGCAGCGACAGGCACTCGACTGTGGGGTGCTCGCTGGCGTAGACCTCGGTGAGCAGCAACTTGAGCACCGATTTGTAGGGCGACTCGATGCCTTTGTACAGCTGCCACATGCCGGCGCCGATGAATTCGCCCGGCGGAATGTGCGCCAGATGGCCGAGGTCGAGCACCTCCTCGGCGCGGATAAAGCGCTTGCTCAGCAGGGTGGTGGTGTAGGCGTGGTAGCGCTGCTCCTCGTACACCGGCACCAGCCACCACAGCGGCGTGCGCCCGGCCAGCCAGATCGCGGTGCGGTAGAACTCGTCGAGCAGCAGGTAATGCTGGGTGGTGCCGCAGTCGTCGGAGGTCAGCTGCGCCTCGCGGTCGCCGACGGTAAAGCGCGCCGGGTCGATCAGAAAGAAATGCGCTTCGGCGCCTTGGGTCGCCGCCCAGCTTTCCAGTTGGTCGCACTTCTTGCGCAGCTCGCCGATTTCCTGCGCGCTGAGGTCGGGTGCGTGGCACACCCAGAGGTCCATGTCGCTCTGTTCGGCCTGCGCCACCGTGCCCAGGCTGCCCATCAAAAACAGCCCGTGAATCGGCAGCGACGGGTTGCCGCGCCGCGCCTTGTAAGCAAAGGAGCGGGTCAGGCGCTGGGCCTCGGCGAGCAGTTCGTCGTCCGGCTCGAAGCCGCTCAGCCCGGCGGGTGTTAGCCCGGAGATGTAGCCGGGCAGTAGCGGATGGTTGACGTGGAACAACAGCGGCAACAGCCTGAGGACCAACTGCTGACGTGTCGACAGCGCCTGCATGGCCCGCTCCAGACGCCCGCTGTTGACCTTGAGAAAGCGCGCGCGCAGCTGCGCCAGCACCTTGCGGTCGATACCGTCGTCGATATCCGGGCGGATTTCCTGGGTGCGGCTCATGCGCAGGCTCTGCGGGGGTAATGCGGCAAGACTATCAGCCAGGCGTGACGGCGGGCAGGGGGCGATGGGGAAAACGGCGCACGTGACGGGTTCGACCGGGTCGCGCGTGCGTCTGC
>TARA_R100001244_G_scaffold40790_2_pt1 | contig 11033 bp, 12 predicted proteins | sample TARA_R100001244 | Tara Oceans TARA_R100001244 (sample SAMEA2621564) | marine metagenome | biome: marine biome (ENVO:00000447); feature: mesopelagic zone (ENVO:00000213); material: "saline water (ENVO:00002010), including plankton (ENVO:xxxxxxxx)" | depth 790 m
CGTTTGTTTCTGGCAATACAGGAATTATAAATTATGGGTGGTCTAATGGTGAAACAACCAACCCGGCCACAGGTCAATCGGCGGGCTCTATATCTCTAGCAGTGTCCGACTCAGGGGTAGGGGTTACGTGTTTAGATTCTCTAGATACCACTGTAGGCGCGGGAGACGCTGGCGCTTCTGCATTTATTGCAGCGGCTGGAATCACGGGATCCAATCAAATAAACGCATTAACCCAATTAGTAGCTGATCTAAAAGGCACAGGGGTAACAACTAACAATACGGATGTATGGTGTAGGCTACATGCATTTTACCCATACTGCCCTATTGATGATACTACAGCCACGAGGGACGCATATAAATTCAATCTAATTAACTCCTTAGATACTGACGCAGCATTTAGGATTACATGGTTTAATAATCCGACAGTTACAATAGGAGGTGTTACGGGCAATGCCACAAATCAATATGGTAACACGCATTTCAGACCGACAACACACGCTAATTCTATAGATGATTTTGGAATGTCTGTGCATAACTCAACAACGGTAGGCACGAGTAGTAATATCGATATAGGGTGTTCGGATGGGGGAAACTTTATTCAAATCAGCCTTGCAAATACAACGTTTACTGGTATCATAGGATCGATAACATCCAACACTCAAGGAACTGTAAGCACAGCTGCTGTAAGAACACTATCAAGATCGGCCTCAAACGACCTAAAACTATACGCTAACGGTGTATTAAACGCTTCTGATATAACACTTTCGGGTTCGTTAGTGCCTTACGATATAACGGTATTAGGCCGAAACACTACGGGCTCTCCTAGCTTCTTATCTGCTAGAACTTACACTATGCACGCAATACACGAAGGATTAACCGCTAATGAAGCGCAAGACCTATACGATTCAGTTGTTAAATATAATACAGCCCTAGGAAGATGAAAGCAGTAGTAATTAATAAATCCGATTCCGATAAATTCCCTCTTCTGAATAAGGAAAAAGATAGTCATTGGATGTACCTCGATAATTTAGTTAGTGGCGACTTATGGCTATCACTTGATTCCGAAACAGACATTAAGAAAAGTGGAATTAGTTATGCAATAAAGGATGTAGAGATAATTAAGGTAAACGATTTAACATAAAAACAATTGAACAAAGAAAAGGATATAAAGAACGATAGAGCCAAGTATGTACAGAAGACTGTTAATGAGTCGAAGAAAACGGGTAGGGCGGTTAACAAGTTGGCTAAACAGTTGTTTTTATCTAAGCGCACAATTTATGATGATTTAAGTCGTGATGTTGAATAATTAGTTTATATTAGCAACCGAAAGGGTGCATCCTTAACAATATTATTGACTGCTAGATCGAGATGCACCTCGTGAAGGTGGTCATTTTTAATTTAATAACATTATGAAAGAAAGTACATTAACGTTCGATGAAGGATTTACAGTAGGAGCCGCTATAGGTTATATTTTCGGCATGATGTGCTGGGTAATACTAATGTCTATACCCGCACAAGCACAGGTATACATTCCTGACTTAATGTTTAAAAGGGAATTAATCAACAATTTAGAACTAAACACAAACGGAGATATATCAATATCATACGAAGAGGCAGAAGCATACACGGGAGAGATTAACTTGCAAGGTAAGGGGGTATTTGTATTAACGGGACTAGAAGCGTTTACCTCATTAACTGGGTTCAACTGCGTAAATAACTACTTCATTACAAAGGTAGACGTAAGCCAAAACACCGAATTAACAAACCTGCGAGTTGATAATAACCGATTAATCGAGCTAGATATTACTAATAACCCACTTTTAGAAGTTTTGGCTTTAGCTGGCAATAACATTGACGAATTAGACGCCTCGAACAATCCATTAATCACTTTCCTTTCGTGCTACAATAACGATATGAAGTATTTGGACATTAGAAACTGTAATATCAATATGGTATTCGGCGCTACATTAAACCCTAATCTATGCATCGCCGTAGATGATACTAGCTACGCAAATACTACTTGGGATTTCATAGACGCTACAGCAATGTTTACCACTGATTGTTCAGTAGGCATACAAGAACACACCATTAAACCTCAAGACATTACAACCATTTACGACATACAAGGCCGTAAAGTCAATCAAACAACATCAGGTTTTTACATCATTGGTCGTACGGTAAAAGGGTACAAATAACCCCCCTTTACATTATCGTATTTTTATATATGATTTTGTGCAACTACCGTTTTAGCCCCTTCTAATCTTACCGCTTCGCCTGTACTATAATTAGTTTTGTAGTATGGATTTCAAAGATTATTCACCAAAGCATATACAAAACCTCACGAAAGAAGAGGCGCACATCAATCTATTTAGTGAGATAGGCGGCGACATGGGAATTAACGGACAATCCTTTGCTGACGAAATACAAATGTTAAACGCGTTCGGCGTTGAAACTATAAACATTCACATTAATTCTGGCGGCGGTTCTGTAATAGATGGGTTCTCTATCTTTTCAGCAATCAACAATAGCAAAGCACACACAAACATATTTATAGAAGGTATAGCCGCTTCAATGGCTGGTGTAATCGCAATGGCTGGCGACAAAATACACATGACCGACTTTAGCAAGATAATGATTCATAACCCGCACAACAACGGGCACAACGAAGAAGACGAAAACGTAAAGAATGCTTTAGGGGCAATGCGTGATTCTTTGTTAATCATAATGAATAATCGATCCGACATAACAGAGGCTAAGATGTCTAAAATAATGGATCAAGAGACGTGGATTAGTCCAAAAGATGCCCTTGAGATGGGTATTATCGATGAGATCGTAAAAACAAAGAAAGTAAAAACACAGACAAAGGCTGCTATTTCTGGTATCCTAAACTCTTATAGTAATAACAGTAGTAATAATAACACAATAAAAAACGATATGAAAAACATCGCAAAGCATTTGAATCTAAATGAAGATGCAACAGAGGCTGCAATTTTAGACGCAATCAAAACAGTTGAATCTAATCTTGAGAAGTCTAGCGAAGACTTAGTAAAAGCTAAAACAGATTTGAAAGCATCTACCGAAGAAGTAACAGCACTTAAATCAGAAGTTGCAGACTTTAAATCAGAAGCCGACAAGCTTAATGATAAGTTAGTAGAAGAAACCATTGATAAAGGTATCGAAGACGGCAAGTTTGACAAGGACGCTAAAGAAGATTTAGTTGCTGAGTTTAAAGGCAGTCTTTCAAGTCTTCAAATGATTGTTGGAAAGGTAAAAGCTAAAGCGCCAAATATTGCGAATCAATTGCAAAGATCAGCCGACGGTACAACCGACAGTAAATTACCAGAAGCACTTGCAAAAATGAATTGGAGAGAAGCGGATAAGGCGGGCAAATTAGATAAGATTAAAAGCATTGACTCAGGTGCATACTTTGCTCTATACGAGACTCAGTATAGTAAACCTCACCCTGACTTTGTAGAAGCAGTTTAATATTAAATAAAAGAAATTATGTCAATAAAATATCCATTCGGAGCAGCGGTAACAACTGCATTAACAGCAACAGGAGCGCAAGCCATTACTGTTACAGACGGATCAACAATCATAGACGGCGAAACAGTAGAAGCTACAGGTAACAGAACAATCAACTTAACAATTGATTCAGAAGTAAACGCAGGCGCTAAATTGTTTTTGAAATCTAAAACTAATGGAACGGAAACAACCATTTTCGGAACTGGGATTACATCTGTAACTATTACAGGCGTAGCGGGAAAAATTAAAACACAGGCTTTTACTTATGACGGAACGGCATTTCTTCCTGACGGGTTATCTGTACAAATCGATTAATTAATAAATAAAAAGTAATATCATGGCATCAACGCAGACATTAACAGAAGACTGGGTAACCGACATTGAAGACATATTGTTTGAGAACGAAAACTCGTTTATCACTATGTCTCGAAATCACGATGAATTCGTAGTAAACAAAACAGTTCATATTCCTCAGGCTGGATCGTTAGCGGGAGTAACAAAGAATAGGAGTACGTTCCCTGCTGTAGTAGAGCAAAGAACAGATACTACGCTAGACTACACTCTAGAAGATTATTCTGTTGATCCTGCATTAGTAGAGGACATTGAAGAACTTCAAAACAGTTATTCTAAGCGTGATTCTGTACTGTTCGATCACAAGAACAAGCTAAAAGAAGAAATCGCATTAAACACCATGTTTGATTGGGCTACAGTTGACGCAACGCAAATCGTTAGAACGTCAGGTAGTGCAATTGCTGGTAATGCACCAGTAGGGGCTACAGGTACTAGATTAGCATTTACGCTTAATGACTTGATTAATTTGAGTGCAAACTTAGATTTACAACTAGTTCCAGACGACGGTAGACGTGTTTTATTGTTGCCTACTAGAATGTACAACGATCTATTTAGAGACCCTCAGTTAGTTACTATTGATACTATGAATAAAAAATCCTTACCTACAGGCGTACATGCTGGTATTATGGGATTCAATATTATCAAAAGAAGCTTTGTTGTTAATTACAACACAGGGGCCACAGCATTAAATGCAATTGGCGGCGCTGTAGCTGGAACTGATAACTCAGGCGGTATTGCATGGCATCCAGACTTTGTTACAAAAGCATTGGGTTCTGTTAAAATGTTCTTCGAAGAGAATTCACCTATTTACTTCGGTGATATCCTTTCTTCTCAAGTGCTATTTAAAGCGCACCACATGAGAACAGGAAAAATCGGAATCGCAGCTATCGTACAAGCTAATTAATTTTATTAACCCCAAGTAAATAAATTAATATGACAAAAGACGAATTAATAGTAAAGAGCGCACATTACTTTGATGATAAAAACATCGAGGTAATGGTTGCTACAGGCGATGGTCATTTCTTTCATTCAGACCGTACATCTAAAGGTTATGCAGCGCAACACGCTAAAGTTAGAAGTGTGTTAGTGCATGACATTACACGCGCAGATGTAGCTGAGATGTTAGAAAAGAAAGGCGGCAAGTCAGACGAACCAGTAGTATCCAAAACTTCGCAAGAAGACCAAGATATCATTGACGAAATCGAAAAAGAAGAGGCAGCGAAAGTTGAAACTTCTGACGAACCAAAGCCTAAAACGAAGCCTAACAAAGGCAGCGGTAAAAAATAAATTAAATTATGGGACTAAGCGGAATATCCTTTAACAGAACGCAAGGCGGTTTAGACAGGCAGTTAGCTGGTGAAGACCATTTTTCTTCGCTAATAAACTACACGGCTGGCAGTTTACCTGCTGGTTATACCTCTTCTGATCGAATCAAAAAGTTATTTTCAATAGACGAGGCTGTTAGTCTTGGAATTGTAGATGACCATGCAGACGAAACAAAAGGAACGGGTGGACAAGTTACTGTAACAGGTACTTGGATTATTGGTGAGATAGTAAGAATAGAAATTGCAGGTGCTAGTTTAGGACAATTCGTTTTAACAGCTACTACAATAACTTCTGTTACTGCTGGTTTGGTTGCGGCTATAAACGCTAATACAGACACAGGATTAAAGCATGGTTGGGTTGCTACAGACGCAGACCCTATTATCACTTTAGTACAACCTTCTAAATTAGGAGTGGTAAACAATGCAGGTTCAAACCTTGCCTTTGTTCACCGTAACGCTGCTGATTCTGCTGCTTCTGCTGGTGGTAGCTCTACAGATGTACAATTCTCTAACGGTGTAGGTTCTTACTTTGCTATAATGCATTACCATATCAGCGAGTACTTTAGAAACCAACCTCAAGGGGTTTTATGGCATGCTATTTACCCGCAAGGAACTTACGACGGTACAGAAATTAAAACTGTAACAGACTTTGCAAACGGATCGATTAGACAATCAGGTGTTTTGGTTACGCATGAATCATTTGCAGCTAGCCACTTGACAGCTTCACAAACTGTTCTAGATACTATTGACGGTGAAGATGCACCACAAAGTTTAGTGTTTCATTCAGACTTAACTAGCGCTACACTTAGTACGTTACCAAATCTAACCACTTTATCAAATGAGCGCGTTTCAATGCTTATCGGTGAAGATGGAGATTGGCATCAAGGCACGTATAGTAATGCTAGGGCGTATCTATTAGGTGACAAGGTTACGTTTCAAGGTAAATCTTATATCTCTAAGAAACGAACTACAGGCAACTCACCATGGGACGCTACGGTATGGACTTCATTAGGAATTAATCTAAATGCAATAAGCGGCTTTACTATCGGTACGGTTGGCGCTGCATTAGGTACGGTTTCTTTCTCTTCTGTTCATGAAAGTATTGGATGGATTGGAAAATTCAACTTAGTTTCTGGTACAGAGTTGCAAGAAGCGGCATTTGCTACTGGTGATTTATGGGACAACGTAACGCCTGCATTGAAAGACACACTCGCAGACTTTCACTATACATTCTTATCTAAACAACGAGGTAAAACTGGTACGTTCTTTAATAATAGCGATACGGCAATATCTGAGACTAATGATTTTGCTACAATAGAGAACAATAGGACTGTAGATAAAGCACAGAGAGATATTCGAACAAACAACCTCGATAACATCAACAGCCCTATTTATACCAACACGCTTACTGGTAAGTTATCGGAAGAGACAATTGCAACGTTCAAGAACGACACCGAGTCGGCATTAATTGCAATGCAAACGGCTGGCGAGATCAACGGATCAACGGAAGAGCCTGGGTATAAGGTATCTATAGACCCTGATCAAGAACCATTGACCACTAGTGAAATACAAATAGGTGTTTCTGTTATCCCAGTTGGGAAAGCTAGTTTTATAACGTTTAACATAGGTTTAAAATCTAAATTAATACAATAGTATGGCACTAATAAATGGAGTAAGTTATGACTTCGTATCAGTAAGAATAGTGATAGCTAATGTCCCTATCACTGGTATTCAAGAGCTTAAATACAAGGAAGAGCAAGAAGTTACAGGGAATTTAGGCACAGGAAATAGAGTGCATAGTGTAGGTTTTGGCGGTATTGAGTCAGGCGCTACGATTGGCCTTTCAATGAACGAGGTGGAGAAAATGCGAGACGCGGTAAAGATTGCTGGTTTTGCTTCTGGTTCTCTTTTACAGTTCCCTTTCTTCGATATAATCGTGGTGTATGACAACCCACAAAGGGTAGTTACTCATACTTTAAGAAGTTGCAGATTTAAAACAGACGAGGGCGGAGGCTCGGTAGGCGACACCGAGATAACTGGCTCTTATGATTTATTCGTCGCCGAAATATCTTACTAAAAAATGACAAACCCCAAGAATGTCGGAAGAGTAGAAGACTACAACCCGAACGATAAAGAAGACCTAAAAGAATTAACAAAGCTTTTCGACGCAGCGCAAGCGGAAAATTCTAATGTTAAGTATCAGCTAGTGGTGGAGAATAAGACGTGCTACCTTAAAAAACTAGATCGAGAAACATTAGAGGTTGCACTAGGTTATTTAATGCCAACACGCGGCAATCCCAAACCTATCACGTCAGGAGAGCGAATTATAAATACTTGCTGGGTTTCTGGTGACACAGAAATAAGAAGCGATGAAGACTTATTTGTAACTGCATGCTTACAGGCCGCTGAGATAATCGACAATAAATCTTCTTTCTTAAAAAAAAGATAGAAGACTACAAAATAGAAGGTAAACGAGGCGGATTGCGGTTGTATAATACCTTGATCCGCTTTTACTATAAGGAAGACCCGGAAGACATGGATGACGACAGACACTGCATGTTAAGCGCTGAGATAGATTATCTTATAGATGTCGGAATAATACCCTTAGAAATAACAAAGAATGGCTAATAAAGTCAGTTATATAATAGAGTTACGTGAGCGAGTTCTTAAAACGGCTGGCAAGGTTAATAATTCCCTCAATAAAATTAACAAAACCGTAAACAAATTAACCCCTTCTTTAGGTGGTTTAACTAGTCAAATGGCTGGCCTTGCATCGGCGGCGGCTGTGGGTGCTATATTTGTAAAGACCACTCAAGGCATTCTGGAATTTGAAACAGGCTTAGTAGGTGTTGGTAAAACCACAGGTCTTGCAGGTGAACAGTTAAAAGCTTTAGGTGATAGCGTTCTGGTTACATCTAAGCAACTACAAACGATATCCTCTGATAAACTATTAGAACTAGCTCAAGTAGCGGGACAGCTCGGCATTAAGGGTGAAGAAAGTATATTGAAATTTGCCACCGTTTTAGCTAAATTAGAAGGGGCTTCTGATATTAAAGGCGAAGAGGGGGCGGCTTCTATTGCTCGACTACTTACAATTACGGGCGAAGGTGTTGGTATTGTGGATAGGTTTGCGGCTTCACTTGTTGGCCTTGGTAACAATTCGGCGGCAACAGAGAGTGAGATATTATCTGTAGCTAGCGAGGTAGCAAGATCAACGGCGGCGTTTAAATTAAGTTCATCCGAAATACTTGGAATATCCACCGCTTTAAAATCTTTAGACGTTGCACCAGAGGCAGCAGGTACGGCAATTGCTCAAGTATTTAGAGGTATAGAATTAGCTACGATCAACGGCGGTGAAAAACTTCAAAACTTCGCGGCAATAATGGGTCAAACCACCGAGTCAGTAAAAGAGAATTTTGCAAAAGCACCGCTGGAAAGTTTCGAGACATTCATAAAAGGACTTAATAGAGTTAGTAATGAAGGTGGTAGTTTAACTAAATCATTGCAAGATGTCGGGCTTTCTGGTTTGATTGTATCGAAGGGCATTGTTCCGCTGGCTACAAATTTCGACCTATTGCATGATAAGTTAGCTTTGGCGAATAAGGGTTTCATGGAAAATACAGCCGTAAATGAAGAGTTTGCAGCCTCTCAAAAAACCGTACAATCAGGACTTAATGCAGTTGCCATAGCCTTTCAAAATACATTTACTCAAATCGCTACCTCTGGTAGTGCTTTAGGTAGTTTGCAAGATGCGCTATTCTTCATATCTACCAATATGGAAACTATTATTGCAGTATTAGGTGTTGCGGCGGGCTCTTTTGCAGCGCTCAAGACTGTAATGTTAGTAATTACAGCAGTTACAGCAGCGTACAATATAGTATTGGGAATATCTACAGCTCTTACTGGTGGGTCTGCATTAGCATTACAGAGTAGTACTATAGCTATGTCTGCTTACAAAACAGTAACAGCCATAGCAACCGCTGGGCAGTGGTTGTGGAATGCAGCATTAATAACAGGTGCGGCTGCAATGGCCGTCTTAACGTCTCCTATATTTTTAGTTGCCGCCGCTATAGGTATATTAGTATCTGGAATAATGGCATTCAGAAATAACTGGGATAACATAGTTAACGCGTTCGAAACAGGTAGCCTAGTAGACGGATTCAAGGCTATAGGGGTTACAATACTAGATGCCGTGCTTATGCCACTTCAAAAAATGCTCGAACTTATGGGGAGAATCCCTGGGCTTGGAGGTCTCGCGAAAGGCGCAGCTCAAAGTGTAGAAGATTTACGTAACAGGATCGGTATTGACAATACACAAACGGAAGAGTCTAAGAGATTTAGCGGGATTGCTAACGAATTTGCATCAGGAGCTAGGAGTAGGATTGCTAATAAATTCGCAGCAGGCAAGTTAGCAGCACAAGACCCATTTGCTAGGGGTTCGATTAAAGCACCAGCAGGAGCCACAACAGGAGCAGCGGCAGACGTTGCAGGGGCGGGAACTACGGTTAAATCAGCAGCACCTAAAGTATTTAACTTACAAATAGGATCGTTAATTCAAGAGGTGAATATAACCAAAACCACCACCACGGAAAGCATAACCGAATTCACTAACATGTTAAAAGAGTCTCTTTTAGGAACCCTTAACGACGTACAAACCGAATTAGCGTAATGGCAAACGAGCAGTTTAAGTCTAACACACTACCTGTAAAAATAGATAGGGAAGTATTCTCTACTAGGCTAGGCACGAACCTTAAGCAGACTTTGCCCGCTTTTGCTGTGGCTGCTGCACAAACCGCTGGTCTTGTTACGGTATTCAGAAGAAAACCATTAAACGCACAAACTACAGCAGATTTTAAAGTAGATGAAGTTCTGAAGGAAACCACAGATATTAAATCTCTTCTTGGTACACCTGTATTTCGCCAACTGCAAATACAAAGCGGCCAATTTTTCGAGCTTGACGACGTAGAAGGTGAAAACCCAATTCAATACGAGGGAATCGTAATGCAGGACATTTTAATGGATGTATCTCAATCTAAAAACATTGTTAAAACAGCCATTCAAGGCCGCGACGGCACAGTAAAAGAGTACGTTTCGCAAGGTGATTACGTTATTAGCATTCAAGGCAATATAGTTGGTGTCACAAACGGCAATACCGTAGAGGACATAGGCAACACTTACCCAATTGTTGATACAAAAAGAATTATTGAGATATGTAAAAGCCCTGATTCAATAGAGGTTACTAGCGAGTTTCTTCAAATGTTTGGTATTAATCGCATGGTGATAACTGATTATAAATTCGCCGAAAAAGCAGGGTTTAGAAATATTCAACCGTTTCAGATTACCGCCCTAAGTGATACACCTATTAATCTTGAAGAGTTATGATGATTTTAGGAGTACATATAGAAGTTTTGCACTGGTCGGTGGATAGTAAAAAGGATATTAAAACACAGACCGTAAAGGGTAAAAAGGGAACTATAAAAGAAATAATATCGAGCGAAGATGTAATAAAAGTTACAGGATTTATAGGCGAAGATCAAAGCAAGGTTGTTAACATCCAGATTACGGCACCTAGTGGTGAATTAGATGTAACAACGTTATGAAAAGATTAGTAAGCAGAACTACAATAGGCGAATTTGTATTTAATTACACTACTGCTATTGATATAAATAAAAGCTTCGATAAACTGACTAACACGGCGACAATTGTAATGCCTAATAAGTTTTTGCAGGACAATAAAACCATAACTGTAGGTAGCAATAACGTGTTCAACCGTAACGACATAGTTAAAATAGAAGAGGGTTATTTCCCTAATCTTAATGTTGAGTTCGAAGG
>TARA_R100001244_G_scaffold43936_17_pt1 | contig 11033 bp, 12 predicted proteins | sample TARA_R100001244 | Tara Oceans TARA_R100001244 (sample SAMEA2621564) | marine metagenome | biome: marine biome (ENVO:00000447); feature: mesopelagic zone (ENVO:00000213); material: "saline water (ENVO:00002010), including plankton (ENVO:xxxxxxxx)" | depth 790 m
GTTGCGCTGGTTCAACCCGAATCCGACTCAGCTCGGCCACACCGCCGCAGACCGCGAACGCTTCTATGCCCTGACCCGCTACCCGGACGAACAGGAGTCTGGTGAGGTCGAGCTGGCCAGCGGCACGGACTTCAGCCAGCGCCTGTTCTTCGGCCAACCTCGCTCGGATGTCGCAGAGGGATTGTGGTACTTCGACGGCATGCCGCACCGCGCCATTGCCGTCGACCGCCTGCGCAGCCCGCCGAGCACTGGCCATGTCACCGGCGAAACCCGTAAGGGCGAGGCGATTAACGCGCTGTTCGACCAACTGCCGGAAGACACCATTCAGTGCCTGACGCTGGTCATCACCCCACAGGACGTGCTCGAAGCGTACCTCAACCATCTGGGCCGCAAGGCCGTGGGTGACACCCTCGCCTCGGAACAGGCCCGCGCCGATGTGCAGCAGGCCCGCCACCTGATCGGCAGCGCCCACAAGCTGTATCGCGGCGCCCTGACCTTTTACCTGCGCGGCCGCGACCAGGCGGAACTGGACGCCCGCGGCCTGCAACTGGGCAACGTACTGCTCGGCGCCGGCCTGCAGCCGGTGCGCGAAGAGGATGAGGTGGCCCCGCTCAACACCTACCTGCGCGGGTTACCCTGCGTCTACGACCCGGCAAAAGACCGGCAGCAGTGGTACACCCAGTTGATGTTCGCCCAGCACGTGGCGAACCTGGCGCCGCTGTGGGGCCGCAGCCAGGGCACCGGCCACCCGGGCCTCACCCTGTTCAATCGCGGCGGCGGGCCGATCACCTTCGACCCGCTCAATCGCCTCGACCGGCAGATGAACGCCCACCTGTTTCTCGCCGGCCCGACCGGCTCCGGCAAGTCGGCCACGCTGAACAACCTGCTCAACCAGGTCACCGCCATCTACCGGCCGCGGCTGTTCATCGTCGAGGCGGGCAACTCCTTTGGCCTGTACGGCGACTTCGCCGCGCGCCTGGGCCTCAGCGTACATCGGGTCAAGCTCGCGCCGGGGGCCGGGGTCAGTCTGGCGCCCTTCGCCGACGCCCAGCGCCTGGTGGAAACCCCCAGCCAGGTGCAGACGCTCGATGCCGATGCCCTGGACGACGAGCACGCGGCGCACGAGGGTGACGAGCAGCGCGACGTGCTCGGCGAGTTGGAGATCACCGCGCGGCTGATGATCACCGGTGGCGAGGACAAGGAAGAAGCGCGCATGACCCGTGCGGATCGCAGCCTGATCCGCCAGTGCATCCTCGACGCCGCACGGCGGTGCGTGGATACCCAGCGCACGGTGCTCACCCGTGATGTGCGCGATGCGCTGCGCGAGCGCAGCCGCGACACCGGCCTGCCCGAGCTGCGCCGGGCCCGACTGCTGGAGATGGCCGATGCCATGGACATGTTCACCCAGGGCAGCGATGGCGAGATGTTCGACCGCCCCGGCACGCCCTGGCCGGAAGCCGACATCACCATCGTCGACTTGGCCACCTATGCCCGCGAGGGCTACAACGCACAGCTCTCCATCGCCTACATCTCGCTGATCAACACGGTCAACAACATCGCCGAGCGCGACCAGTTTCTCGGCCGGCCCATCATCAACGTCACCGACGAAGGGCACATCATCACCAAGAACCCGCTGCTCGCGCCCTACATCGTCAAGATCACCAAAATGTGGCGCAAGCTGGGGGCCTGGTTCTGGCTGGCGACGCAAAACCTGGACGACCTGCCCAAGGCCGCCGAGCCGATGCTCAACATGATGGAGTGGTGGCTGTGTCTGGGCATGCCGCCGGACGAAGTGGAGAAGATCGCCAAGTTCCGCGAACTCACCCCGGCGCAGAAGACCCTGATGCTCTCGGCCCGCAAAGAGGCCGGCAAGTTCTCGGAGGGGGTGATTTTGTCGCGCAGCATGGAGCTGCTGTTTCGCGCGGTGCCGCCCAGCCTCTATCTGGCGCTCGCGCAAACCGAACCGGAAGAAAAAGCCGAGCGTTACCAGCTCATGCAGCAGCATGGCATCAGCGAACTCGACGCCGCGCTCAAGATCGCCGAGCACATCGACCGCGCGCGTGCTATCACCTCACTGCCGCAGGACTGGGCCAGCCCGCGGCAGCCCCACTGAGGAATCCGCAGCATGAACAAACACCCCATCTCTGGCAGAATCAGGTACTTCTCCGGAGCCCACCCCCTCGATATGCCGCTGCCCTACGACATCCTGCGTTTGTTCACCTCCGCGCAGGGCTATCTCGTCGAGATCGAACACCTGGCAGGCCAGGCCGCTGCGGCACCAGCCGCGCGGGAATGGCTCTGGGTCACGGATCGCTCCGTCACCAGCCTGCGTGCCCTGCACACGGAAAGCGATACGCCGCAGGTGCACCATTTCCGCGAAGCGCAGTTGCAGCTCGAAGGCATACGCGCGCAGTTGATGTGGCCCAACGGTGACCGCCAGGCGCTCATGGCCTGCTCGATGCCGGCACTGCCTGCCACGCAACACCAGCTCATCCACAATCATCTGAGTTGAACACTCACCGTAGCGCGAGTTTCTGCAACGCCCCGCCCGGGTCATAGACGCGCAACTGCGCCGGTGATCTTGCCGAGCTGCGGTAGATCACCAGGTTGGTTCCCCCTGGCCGCGCCTGGGAGGGAAAGAGGATACCGTCCAGTCAGGCCGCTACCACGTCGTCAGCCATGTACCAGGTCGGCGGCTCGATGGATCTGCCGAACCATTCCGCCCGCCAGTCCACTGCAAAATCGGCCCACAGCGATGACCAGTGCTCGGGATCAAAGCCTGCACTCAGGTCGGCTACGCGCAATCCGTTGACGAAGAAGGTGCAGATCGTACCCGGGCGCAACCACGGATTGTCCTGCTTGTACTCCGCCAGCGCCGTCGACTCATCCAGCGACAGGTACAGCGCCTCCTGCTCGGGACGGTTGAAACGACCACCCTGGCACGCCGCGCCCATACCGGACAGCGGCGAGCTGGCGTAGGCCGGCACGATGACCCGATAGAAGGCCACGTCCCCGCCCTCGCCGAGGGTTATCGAAATCATCCGGCGGAACCACCGGCGAGGGATTCCAGATAGGCGATCACCGCATCAGCCCGCCCTTCCTGGATCAGGTCATCGGCTGTTTTGTAGCCAAAGGCCCGCAGCGGCTCGTTGCGCACCAGGAAGGCCGCACGCTCAAGGTCTCCGGTCATCTCGGTGGCCACGGCCAGCACCTTCACCATGTCCTGCAGGTACTTCTGCAACTGCGGGGCCTGAGGCCGGGCGGTCGGTGTATTGCGATGCACGTGCGCGCGTTCGGCCAGTTCCTGCACCCGAAAGCCAAAGAACTCACCTACCCTGTCCGGCAACGACCCTGACGCTAATTGCCTTTGCCGATGCCCAGAGCAAAGCGGACACGCCGATTTCCGATTCCTTGTCGTGCGCCTCGCCGTGCTGCGCTCGACTGATACGGCAAGTCGGTAGCCAGGATCTGCAAGGCTACGGCGCCGCATTGCCGCGCTGACCCGCCCCGTTCGCTCCGCATCCCCGTGCGAACAGCCACCGCCAACACGGTGGTCGATGCCCAGTTCATCTCGACACCATCCTATCGTCCTCGGAGCCAAGCCCTCCAAGGGCGTACCTCTGGGCTCTCCCACGGAGGTCTATGCCATGCTCACATCCCTCGCCCGTCTCGACGCCCCAGCAGAACCCTGCTCTGCATCGGTTCTCGCCTATGAGAACCGCATCATCACCCAAGCCATTGCCATCCTGGAGCGTAGGCTCTTCGTCGATGGCCCGCCGATGTCGGACCCACAGGTCACCGGCGACTACCTGCGCCTGAAGCTGATGCCGGAACCCAGCGAAGTCTTCGTTGCCGTCTTTCTGAATGCCAAACATCAGGTCATCGCCTGTGAAACTCTGTTCAGAGGCACCATCGATGCAGCTCAGATACATCCCCGTGTGGTGGTTCAGCGGGCGCTGCTTCATAACGCCTCGGCTCTGATCGTCTCGCATCAACACCCCTCGGGTTGCTCAGAACCCTCATCCTCGGATGAGCGCCTGACCCAGCGCCTGAAAAGTGCGCTGGAGTCCGTCGATGTGCGCCTGTTGGATCACTTCATCATCGGCAAAGGTCAGCCGTTCTCGTTCGCGGAGCATGCCCTGCTGTAGTCCTTCGTGGCCGTGCGACGCCTCCTCCCTCACCCGCCCAGAGCCGGCCGTCCACGTGGACGCGCCGGCTCGCGATCAAATCGGCGCGCCGCGATTCCCGTTTGTTTGTCGTCGCGCCCCCGGCCAGCGAGTCAACTGTCCGTACAGTCCACCTCAGGGTCCTTCGACATGCCAGCCAAACGTCCCTGCCTGTCCCCATTGCGCAAGTACCTACGTGCCGCAGCGCTGTGCGCCGTGCTGCTCGGCCCCCAGGCGCAGGCCGCTGACATCCTGGTCGTCACCGATGGTCAGCACCCGGTGCAAGCCGCCAGCGGCGCTCGGCTTATCGAGTTGGACCAACCCGCACGCCTCCAGGCCGAGCTGAGCGCCCACTTACCAGCCGATCCCTCGCGCGGCGCCACCCTGGTGCAACAGCGGCTGAAAAGCGGAGGGCTCGAACTGCAACAACGCCTCGGCGCGGCCTATCAGGGTGTAGTCGATGCCTGGAGCCTCGGCGTGACAACGATTCCTGCGGTGATCGTCGATCACCGTTATGTGGTTTATGGCGAGCCGGACGTCGCCAAGGCGGTTGCGCTGATCGAAGCACACCGGAGGACGCAACCATGATGCGTTCTCCCCGCCTGCGCGCCGGCATCGCCACCCTCTTGCTGACGATCGGAGCACCGTCGTTTGCGCTCACCACGGCGACCATCGCGTCTTCGACGCTCTCGTCGGACTGCCTGGCATACCGCGTGGTCGGCATCTGCTTCTGGCTGCGCTGCACGAGTTCCGGCTGCTCAGTGGAGACCTCGGTCAAGGTGCGCCACTTCGTGCCGGATGCGGTGGTGTCCAGCTACGCCAACACTGGCGCCAATCCCTGGCTGGAGGTGCGGCCGATGAGCCCACCCAACGCCACGGCGCAGGGCGGCGGCGACGGCACGACCAACCACGACAGCGAAAACAACCTGGCCAAGTTCAAGAACGCCGACGTGATCGGCCATCCCGGCGGCTATGTGTTCAGCCAGTTCGCTTCCGGTTTCGGCTACAGCTGCGAAGGCGCCGGCACCGCCTTCATGCCCTATTTGCTGAGCCCCCTCGACACCCTCGCGTGGCGCTACAACATCCCCGAGATGCTCTACCCGGAGGCGCTGACGCCCGGCGAACGCGAGATCGGCACCCGCACCAACCGCAATCTCTGGGGCAACGTCTACCCACGCGGCGGTTTTCTGCACCAGAGCGACGACTACCTGGCAGGAGCCGTGGTGGCCCAGCGCGCCGGAGATATCGTCACCCGCCGCGGCCAACTCCACGTCTACCAGCCGCTGCTCGCGAACGCCAAGGATGGCTACTGGCCAGCCGGCGCGCTGGTCGAAAGCGACGCGCAGACAGGTAAGTGGCAAGAGCTGACACCCACCCTCGCCCGCACCTGCGCGGTCTTCCCGCACAGCGACGTCCGCGTACAGGCGCAGCAAGGCGATTACGCCTGGGCGCTGTGGCGGCCCTACAGCTGCTGCAAACGCGAAGGCCAGGTGTTTCTGGGCAGCGTCGATTTCGACTGAGGCCGGCCATGACCAATCGTTTCGCTTCCTCGCACCACCTCCGCCAGTACCTCATTCTGATGGCTGCGCCGTGGGTGTTGGTCTGCGTCAGCGCATCCGCTCAGACCAGCGTCAACCAGTACGGTGTGCAACATCAGGGCTCCGTGATCGGTGACGACGTGCTGTATTCGATCGGCGGAGGTCGCGCCGTGTCGATGACGCCGGCATCCGCGATGCGATCGATGGGCGTTGGCATCGGCTGGAACAGCAACCTGGTGTGCGGCGATATGTCGATTTCCACCACCATCCAGAACCAGTTGAACGGCCTGACCAACGGCTTTCAGACCATCATGTCGTCGGTGATCCAGAACGCCACCGCCGCGGTCGCCTCATTGCCGGCGCTGATCATCCAGCGGGCGGACCCCGGGCTGTACAACCTGCTCACCAATGGCGTGCTGCAGGCCCGTCTGGACTTCGACCGTTCCAAGCTGACCTGCCGCGCCATGGCCGAGAAGATGGCCGACGTGGCGGGCGGCCAGGTCGGCTGGCGCCAGCTCGCCGACGGCATGGTCCTCACGCAAACCGTCGCCAGTAGCGACGCCGTATCCGCCATCGAGCAGACCGAAACCAGCCGCGGCAACGACGGTGTGACCTGGGTCGGTGGCCGCAACGCCGGCGGCGCTGGGCAGAACCCGATTCGCGTTATCAGTGACGTGACCCGCGCCGGCTACAACTTGGTCAACGGACGCGCTGTCGAAGACGCGAGTACGATCGATCCTGTCCAGTGTGGCGGCAACCTGACCTGCCAGGCCTGGAGCTCGCCCGCGGCTGCCGCGGACTGGGCCGTGCGCGTGCTGGGTGAGCAGGAACAGCGCACCTGCGAGACCTGCAACAAGACCGTGACCACCCCGGGCGTGGGCCTCACCCCGCTGATTCAGGCGGAATACGAAACCAAGCTCGCAGCGCTGCAGGCGCTGATCAGCGGCAGCCGCCCCCTGAGCCTCGACAACCTGCAGGCGGCCGGCAGCGCCTCCCTGCCCATCACCCGCGGCGTGATCGAGGCCCTGCGCGACGAGCCCGACCAAGACATCTTGGCGCGGCGCCTGGCCTCGGAAATCGCGCTGTCCAGCGTGCTCGAGAAAGCCCTGCTGCTGCAGCGCACCCTGCTGACCGGGCGCAAGGAGCCGAACGTTGCGGCCAATGGCCTGGCGCAGAAAGCGGTGTCGCAGGAAAGCGACCTGCTCGACCGCGAGATCCACAACCTGAAAACCGAGCTGGAGCTGCGCCGCGAGCTGGCCAGCAATTCGCCCAGCGCCATCATCCAGCGGCACAGCGCACGCTCCGCGGGCTCTCGCGCCATCTACGAGGGCGACCCGATACCCGACCGGCTCGATCAGTTGCAGCGCCCAGCCCAAACAGGAGGCACCCCATGAATGGGCTGCGGCTGCGCCACGCGGGCCTGGTGCTGCTGGGCGCCCTCCTCGTTCTGCTGGCAGCCGTCGCCGCCAATGTCGTCGGTATCCACTTGGCCGGCGGCATCGACGGTTGGCAAGCCTGGCTGACCGTGCATCGCATGCATTTCCTAGCCTGGCGCCTGTTGCTCTATGCCGGCACCGCTTATGGCTGGGTCTGGATGCGTCGCCGGGTGCTAGCACGCGAGGCGGACGCCGGCACTCGGCGGCGCCTGCTGCGGGCCGAGCTGGCCGCCGTCGTCGCGGTGGCCGCGCTGGAACTCAGTCCTTATCTGCAGGCGGGATGACCGGAGGCTGCGATGACGCTCTACACCACCGATTACCTGGAGTACTACCTGACCCTGGTGAGCTGGATCGTTCACAACGGCATCTGGGCCGTGCTGATCGCCAGCGGCGCCTTCGCCATCCCGTTCCTGGCCATCGTGCTCCAGGAGTGGCTCAAGGCCCGCGCCGAAGGGGCCGACGAAGGCAACAAGGGCGCGCTGTCGGCCGTGCGCATCGAGAACCGCATCTTCGTCGCCATCGTGGTCATCCTGTTCGCGGGCATGCCGTTTATCGATGTCAGCTTCAACACCCTACAGTTTGATCGCACCCGCTCAGCGCAATGCCAGGTGAACGTGCCAATGCCCTCGGCAACCGGCTGGTCGCAGTCCTTTAGCACCCTCAACAACCAGTCGGCCAAGGTGCCTGTGTGGTGGGCCTTCATGCACACCGCCTCGCGCGCGTTCACCGGCGCGGCGGTGGCGGCGATCCCCTGCGGCACCGACCTGCGGCAGATGCGTATGGAGGTCGACGCCACGCGCATCGACGATCCAGTCCTGGCCCAGGAGGTAAGCGATTTCACCCATGACTGCTACGGACCGGCTCGGGCCAAGCTCTTCATGAATCGCCCGGCGCTGGACGAGGAACAGATGCACGACGTGACCTGGATCGGTTCGCGCTTCTTCCTCGACACGGTCGGCTACTACGGCACCTATCGAGCAAAAACACCGCGCGAGGGGTGGCCTTACGACAGCAATCGGGACGCGGGCCTCGCGCAGGTGCCCAGCGGCGCGGGTTATCCGACCTGTCAGCAGTGGTGGTCTGACAGCAACGGCTTGCGTGCGCGCCTGCTGCAACAGGTAGACCCCAGCCTGCTGAGCCGCATCGGCGGCTGGGCCAGCTTCCTGTCGCAGGAGCAGGTCAACGACTCGGTGATTCGCGCCATCGCCTCGCCCAAGCAGCAAAAACTCAACCAGGGTGCGGTCTACAGCGACTACGGCGGCCAGATCGAGATGAGCGTCCCCAATGTCGCCACCCGCGCGGTCAGTGACGTCGGCCTGACCATCGGCTCCATGGCCTTCTTCCCGGCGATGGATGCGATGCGCCAGGCCCTGCCGATGGTGCTGGCCCTGCTCAAGATGGCACTGGTGATCTGCATCCCGCTGGTGCTGCTGATCGGCACCTACGACCTCAAGACCGTAGTCACGATCAGCATCGTGCAGTTCGCGCTGTTCTTCGTCGACTTCTGGTTCCAGCTCGCGCGCTGGATCGACTCAACGATCCTGGATGCGCTGTACGGATGGGGCTGGGGAGCGAATCGCCCGCATGCGAACTTCGATCCGCTGATCGGGCTCAACAACACCTTCGGGGACATGATCGTCAACTTTGTGATGGCGACGATGTTCTTGGCACTTCCAGCATTCTGGATCGGCGCCCTTGGTTGGGTCGGCGTGCATGCCGGAATCATGGCGAACAATCTGTCGGATGGCGCAAAGGGCGCGGCAAATGCGGGTGGGAAAGGACCTGGGGCAGTATCGGGCAAACTCAGGTAAACAAAAGATCAGTCGTCTTTCTCATCCCGGTAGTCGGGGTGCGCAACGTCGTTGTAGAGCACCGGATCGTATCCTGGCGTCTTCCTGAGCTCATCCAGATCCGTGAACGGCCATTCGAACTCTTCATCCTGAGCACCACGTTGCGCAGCCCAGGCGGCAATTATGGTGATTACCAATAACAGCGCCAGCCAGAACATGGCGTAAAGCAGCACGCCCAGCAGAGCCAGCTTCATGCCCCACAACAACACCGTCGCCGCGCCTGCGGACAGGCCGCACGCTACCAGCCAGCCGGCGACCTGATGCTCACGACGGACGAAGCCCCGCCACATCCCGCCGATCCGACGGCCGAAACGTTCTGCGTTGCTGATGCGGGCTTTCGTGTCCATCGTCGTCACCTGCTACATGTTTTGGATGGCTACTCCGGTTTGCTCCAATCCTGGCGGCTCGCAGTCACCAATGCGTTCCAGTCATCGGGCGGATTGCCTCGCCCCAGCATCTTCTCGAACACCGCATAGGGATCGGATTTGCTGCCTGCCGAGCGCAGGGTCTGCTCGTCGTTGACCCAGGCGAACACAATCACCTTCGTCCTGGAGTCATAGCGAAAGAACAGGCGAAATCGCCGTCCGATCTTCGCGCGCCGCCAGTGGCGGTACGCTGGCCCCAGGGTGTTGCCCTGGCGGAACTCGTCGCGCGAGGGATCGCTCGGCACGACGTCCATAATCAACTGGCTCAGCGCCCGGAACAACTTCACGTTGGCATTGGCTTCGAACCCTTGCAGGTCGCCCCGCTCGGCCCGTTCCGCGGCCGCCTGCAGCTTGCGTAACTGCTCGATCACGCCCTCGTGAAACAGCAACGTCCAGCCATGCCGCTGCATCACAATGCCACGTCGCCTTCGATGTCCTCATCGAGATTCACCGCCCGGCCCGCGTTCGCCAGCATAGCCCGCGCAAGATCCTCCGGCAGCGCCTGAACATACCGGCCGGCCCGGATGTCCGCTTCCAGCAGGCCCAGAAAGGCTCCGATCGCTGGGTCTTCATGCTCAGCGTCCGCTCGAGACACGATGACTTCGCCTCCACGCAGATCAAAGGCCACTTTGGCGCCGGTGTCCACACCCAGCACCTGCCGGATGGGCTTGGGCAGCGTAATCTGGCCCTTGGAGGTCAGCGTGGCGATTTCATGGATTTCAGGCATCGTAGCTCCCCCGATAGCAACGCCTACACGGTAAGGCTTTTTCCTTACCTCGTCAACCTGACTGAGCATGGCACCTCCTTCGTTCGAAACGGAAAGCGCCATCGTAGATTCGGCACAGGTCGCCTTCCCGCCTCAATCCGACTTGAGCCAAGCCGCATTAGTTGTTGTTCGCCATGAGCCACTGCCCTATACCCAAAGGCTTCCGAAAAGGCCAAAGGGTTGGAAAGGGGCAAGGGAATGGGGCCAAGGGGAAAGGCCCTACCCGAAAAGGCCAAAAGGCCCCTTAGCAGCCCGTCATCGGGGTTCGCCATGCTCTCGCTGTTCCAGCACAAAAGGGGTTCACCAACCACCGGCGCGCCGTCTACTCCAGCCAGCGACGCTCCAAAAGGGCTGACACGGCCGGAGTCGGCCACCGCCCTGCTGGCCACCCCCCGCCGTCAATGCCTGCTGGAACACATCTGGCAGCGCACCTCGCTCTCACGCAAGCAGTTCACCGCGCTGTACCTCGCCCCCCTAGAGCGCTACGCCGAGTTGGTCCAACAATTCCCCGCCTCCGAGAGTCACCACCACGCCTACCCCGGCGGCATGCTGGACCACGGCCTGGAAATCGTCGCGTATGCGCTCAAGCTACGGCAGTCGTATCTGCTGCCCACCGGCACCACGCCCGAGGATCAGGTGATTCAGGCGGAAGCCTGGACCGCCGCCATTGCCTACGCCGCACTGCTGCATGACATCGGAAAGGTCGCCGTCGATCTGCACGTCGAGTATGCCGACGGCACCCATTGGCGCCCCTGGCACGGCCCGCTGTCCCGCCCCTATCGATTCCGCTACCGCCAGGACCGCGAATACCGCCTGCACAGCGCGGCAACGGGCCTGCTCTATCGGCAGGGG
>TARA_R100001244_G_scaffold96522_2_pt1 | contig 10978 bp, 4 predicted proteins | sample TARA_R100001244 | Tara Oceans TARA_R100001244 (sample SAMEA2621564) | marine metagenome | biome: marine biome (ENVO:00000447); feature: mesopelagic zone (ENVO:00000213); material: "saline water (ENVO:00002010), including plankton (ENVO:xxxxxxxx)" | depth 790 m
TGCAACCTCCGAGACGCGGCTGGAGACCGCCGATGCCGAGGTAAACAGTCTCGAGGCCCTTCTAGATGCCGGGCAGGCGCAGGCTGGCTCGGCGCGCGAGACGCTTTCCGATACCCGATTGCGCGCCCCCTTTTCGGGTCGTGTGGCGCGCAGGATCGTCGAGCCGGGCACCCAGGTCTCCCCCGGCCAGCCGGTGCTCGAGCTCGACGGTTTCGGAACCGAAGTGGTCTTCAGCGTCCCCGGAACGCTGCGCGATCGGCTTGCCACCGGTCAATCGGTCGAGGTGCTCCGACCGGGACGCGACGTGCCAGCTCTTGCGGCGACCATCACCGAGATTTCCAGCCGCGGCAGCGGGCCGGGCGCCTTCGAAATCGTCGCACGGGTGATGGCCGGTGAAGGGACGATCGAGCCCGGCGAGGTGGCCGAGGTTCGCCTGTCTCGCGACGCCGGTAACGAAGAACCGCGGCCACAGTCCGCCACTTACGCGATACCGCTGACCGCCATCATGCCCACCGGTCCCGATCGCGGAGAGGTATGGGTCGTCGACACGCAAACCGATAAAGTTTCCGCGCGCACCATCCGGTTCGAAGCGGCGAGCGAGAACCGCGTTACGGTAACGAGCGGGCTGAAGAGCGGCGACGTCGTCGTCAGCAAGGGAGCAGCCTTTCTGCAAACCGGTGAGCGCGTCAGTCTGATCGGCGCCGGCGCGCGGCGGTTCGCATCGTGAGCAATCTTTCGGAACTCGGCTTCCGCTACCGCGCGGCGGTTTTACTCATCGTCGTGCTCGCGATGATCTACGGCGTCGCGAGCTATTTCACGCTTCCCGCGCGCGAGGACCCCACGATCACTATCCGCGAAGCCGTGGTCGTTACCGCGCATCCGGGGATGGACGCGACACGGGTCGAGACCCTCATCACCACCCCGCTCGCCGAAGCTATCAAGACGATGCCCGAGGTCGACGAAGTGCGTGCCACTTCAATGGAGGGACAATCGATTATCCATGCCGAAGTCGCCTTCGCCACCGACGATCTTGATCAGGCGTGGGACGAACTGGACGAAAAGGTCGAGGAGACTGTGGGCCAGTTCCCCGAAGGTACGATGGCGCCAATCATCAACGACGAGTTCGGCGATGTCGCGGTCATTACGCTGGCGTTGCAATCTGCCGATTTCCCGATGGACGAGCTGGGCGATCTTGCGGAGCATGTGCGCGACCAGCTCTACACCATTCCCGGCACCAAGCGCGTCGACATCCTGGGTCGACCGCAGGAGCGGGTCTATATCGAGATGAGCAATGCGGTGCTCGCCCAACTCGGCGTTCCGCTCGATGCGGTCGCTGCGGCGCTCGCACAGCAGAACGTCGTGGCGCCCGGTGGCGCAATCGAGACCGAAAGCCGCCGATTGTCGATCGAACCGTCGGGCGCCTTCGAAACACTTGAAGACGTCAGAAACCTTTATCTCGACCTCGGCCCGGCAGGGACCATCCGGCTCGGCGATTACGCGCAGGTCAGCAAACGATCTATCGATCCTCCGTTGCAGCGCGCCTATTTCAACGGTGATCCTGCCATCGTCTTCGCCATCTCGATGGACGAGGCGCAAAGCGTGATCAACTACGCCGATCGCGCGCAGGAAACGATCGACGACGTGCGCCAGTCGCTGCCCGCGGGCATAACGCTTGAAACCATGACCTGGCAGGCCGAGCAGGTGAAGAACGCTGTCTACGGCGTTAGCTTCAACGTCCTCCAGACGCTCGCCATCGTGCTTGCGACCATGATCCTCTTCCTTGGCCTTCGCACGGGGCTCGTAATCGGCGCAGTGGTTCCTGCGGTCGTGCTGATCACACTCGCAATCATGGGCATGTACGGCATCAAGCTAGAGCGTATGAGCCTTGCAACCATCGTTATCGCGCTCGGCCTGCTGGTCGATAACGGCATTGTGATCGCGGAGGATTTCGAACAGCGCCTCGCCGAAGGCATCGACCGGCGCAAGGCTATCGGTCAGACGGGCGGAGAACTCGCCGGGCCGCTCCTCGCGTCGACACTCACCATTATCCTTGTGTTCCTGCCGCTCATGCTCGCGCAGCAGGAATCGGGTGAATACACGCGCAACATTTCGCTCGTCATCCTGATCGCTCTGTCGAGCTCTTGGCTGATCGCGGTCACGGTGATCCCCACCCTGTGCTATTGGTTCGCCAGGCCACCCGAGGAGCAACAGAAGGGCAAGATCAGGGCCAAGGTTGACGAAACGTTCGACTGGGGATCGGCGCGCTACGAGAAGCTTCTTCGCTGGGCGCTCGCGCATCGCAAGCTCTATCTTGGCGGCATGGCCGCGCTGTTTCCTATCGCAGCGGCATCGCTGCAGCTGGTTCCGCAACAATTCTTCCCCTCGTCCGACCGTGCGCAGATACTCGTCTATGCCGACATGCCCGTAGGAACCTCGAGCGTTGCGATGGACGAAAAGGTTCAGGCGATCTCCGAGTTCATTGACGATGACGAGCGCTATCCAGACTTCGACAGCGTGGCTTCCTATTCAGGGTTTGGGGGACCGCGCTTCGTGCTGTCGCTCGCACCATCGGACCCAGCCCCCAATATGGGTTTCCTCGTCATCAACGCGAAGGACGCGGAGGTGCGCGATGCCGGTGTCGAGCAATTGCGGCAGGACATGGCCGTGGCCTTTCCCGACACTCGGATGCGGATCGCGGGGATGTTCCTCGGGCCGAGCGATCCCAACGTGATCCAGGTGCAGGTTCGCGGCCCGGACCCCGATGTCCTGCTTGAAACGGGCGACAAGCTCGCGGGCATCCTGCGCGAGGTCGAAGGGACGATCGACATCTTCTCCGATTGGGAAGAACCGTCCATGCAATACAGGGTCGAGGTCGACCAAGCGGCCGCGCGTGCGGCGGGCGTGACCTCGGCCGACGTCTCGCGTGCGCTCACGACCTATTTCTCGGGGCAATCCGTAGGCGTCTATCGCGACGGCGATGATCTCGCGCCGATCGTCATTCGTGCTCCCGAAATCGAGCGCACCGATCCGGCCCGACTGGAAGCGGTGACGCTTGTCGGGGCGGAAGGAGCGGTCGTACAGTTGGGTGAAGTAGCGATGGCTTCGCTTGTCCCGCAACGGGGACGCATCCAGAGCGAGAACCTGATCAAGACGCTCACGGTCGAAGCGCGTCCTACCTCGGTCACCCCGCAGGACATGGTTCCGATGGTGCAGGACAAGCTCGACGAGCTCGAGGCGATGCTGCCGCCGGGTCATCATATAGAATGGGACGGCATTATCGCCGAGAGCTCGGAAGGCACCAGCGCGCTGCTCGCCAATCTGCCCCTGATGATGGGGCTGATCGTCATCATGCTGGTGATCCAGTTCGGTGCGTTCCGACAGGCCGGTGTCGTTCTCCTAGTCGTTCCTCTGGGCGTGATCGGTGCGGCAGCCGGGCTTCATATCATGCAGGCCGATTTCGGCTTCATGGTGATCCTCGGCCTGTTCGCTCTGTTTGGCATTATCATCAACAATGCCATCGTTCTCGTCGACCGCTGCGAGATCGAGCGCAGTGAAGCGGAGAAACGTGCACACGATGAAGGCAAAACGCGCGACGATGCTGACGTTGAGCAAGTAGCCGAAGCGGTGGTCCAGGCCGGCATGCGCCGGTTCCGACCAATCCTGATGACGACGATCACCACGATCCTCGGACTCCTACCGCTCATCATCGGACAGGACGTGCTTTTCTACGGCTTGGCCAGCGCTATCGCGTTTGGTTTGGTGTTTGCTCTGGCAATCACATTGGGCGCGGTGCCCGTTCTGTACGCGTGGTTCTTTGGCGCACAGTCCGCCAGCTCGAAATCAGGAAAGTGATGATTGTACCGTCAACATCCGGGGCTCGTAATTGGCATTCGACATTCGTCAACTAAGATATGCAATCGCTGCAGCGGATCACGGCAGCTTTTATCGCGCCGCCCGCGCCCTTGATGTTGAACAATCAACGCTCAGTCGCTCAGTTATGAAGCTCGAACGATCGGTCGGCGCTCAGCTATTCTTGAGGTCACACTCGGGTGTAGCTCCAACGACCGCCGGGTTGCGATTTCTGCGCAGCGCCCGACCTATGGTCGCCAATGCGGACCGGATGATCGCCAACACGCGCGCGGCGGGCAGTGGCCGTGCAGGAGGTTTCGTTGTCGGGTTCAACAACTCCGTCTCTGCTGGAAACCTTCGTGCTACGCTGGTCGCCGCGCAACGCGAGAACCCTGACCTTAAAATCAACGGCGTCGAATCGGACCGCAGTGCACTTTTCGCGGGTCTCGACAGCGGCGAGATCGATATAGCCAGCCGCCCGATGTTCGCCGCCAGAACCGTCAGGAACATAGCAAACCGCAAATCGAGGCGCTGCGCAGCGTGATCGACGATGCTTTGCGCCGCCTGTCGCCCAAATCGAACATGGCCAAGGCTCTAGCCTATGGCCGCAAACGCTGGGATGCGCTCACACGTTATCTCGGTGAAGGCATAGCCGAGATGGACAATAACATTGCAGAACGCTCCATCCGTTCCATAGCGATAGGCCGCAAGAATTGGCTATTTACCGGATCCAAGGCCGGAGGAACACGCGCCGCCGCCATCTACTCGGTTATCGGAACCTGTCAGCTCAATGGCGTGGAGCCCCAAGCCTATATTACCGATGTTATTGAAAAAATCGCATCCGATTGGCCCGCTTCCCGATGGGACGAACTCATGCCATGGAACTGGACAGACGATAATAAACGGACACGTCAAGCCGCATAATACGCGGCCCACAGCTCACGCTTACGGATAACCCGGCCGTATTCCGACTGTTTATAGTCCCCACGCAAAAGTTCAGCGATGGACCAAATAAAATTCGAAAGCGATTGATGATTCAATAAACTATCCTCCAACATCGCGTGATGCATCATTGGAGTTCATTGGGCAACAATTGCGTTTGACGCGTAACGCCTGTGTTAAGATACGTCCGTGTCAGCGTAAACTCAGTGCGACTTGTGTAAGCAGGCCACCAACTCACCCGCCTTTTGATCACAATGCGATGGCGAGGTTCCAACAAGGTTAGTCTTGCATAGCTTCGATAGTAGTCCGAGCATTTTCGTCCGAAGCTAGAGGAACAACTGAAAGTGCGGCTTGGAGGATGCACCGAATTTTCGCCCAGCCTTCTGCTGGATCTGCCAGTGCTTTAGCCAGCGGGGCAAGCGACGGCGTTCCCAGTTCAAACAACTGGGGCGTCGCGATGCACACATTCCACTGGCTAGTGACCAAGTAATCTAAATAGCGTGCGACCAGCGACGCAAGATGCGGCTGCTGTAAATAATGGACCCATAGGGCTTGCGAAACGAGCAGGGCGTCGGGAGCTAGTCGTTTGAGCAAGGTCGCCGCTAGAGAAGATGCGGCGTGAGCCGCCCAGTCGCTTGTCAGCGGGGTAAGGACAGTCGACCATGCGTCGATCGTGCCGGTTACGAACAAGCCTTCAAGATGATCGGTCAGCTGGACTACTCGACCTCCTTGCGGGTGGGCCGCGCCATCACTGCGCCATCGCGCAAGCGGAATGCGATCAAGCTGGTTCGCGGCAGCAAGACCGAAAACTGCCACGATCATATTTCCAACGAGTAACTCGTCCGAACCCGCTGACCATATGCGCGATTTTCCGTCATATTCCCGCATAACGCCGGGATCGTCTAATTGGGTTGTCTCTTTCAACATTGCTATGGCATCAAGTTGTCGGAACCCGTCTGCAACTATGTCGCTGAAATCTAATGTGCGCTGGGCGAGCAGGAAGAGTAAAGTTCCGGTGGCGACGCGGAAAGACATAATTTTGCTTGCACGCAACTTCGGTGCTTCGCGCAGCGAACTATCAAGCGAGACACCGTAGGCCAGTTCGAGTTTGATGAGGTCCATCCGTAGAGCATCGAGAGGTGGCGCGACTGAAGCTTCGGTCTCGAAGGGATCGAGATTGCTGCAGAGGCCTGCGAGTTCAGTGAGTTCCTCGTCAGTCCGTTCGCCATGGTTCCGGGCGGATATTGCCGCGAGAACACCGCCCGTTCGGCGCTGGAGAGAGAGCAGCGGTTCGCGATCGTAGTCGTCTTGCAAGGGCTCAAGTTCGGCCACGATGCTGCCGAAATCTGCTACCGCTTCCGCCCTTTCTCCGGCCATGAACTTGGCAAATGCCGCATCTATCGCAAGACCTATAGTGAAAGTCAGTCGGCTTCCTTCCTCAACAAATCGCTTAGCGGTGTCGAAATAGATCGCTGCGGCTGTCCAATCGCTATTCCGACCAGAGGCAATTGCAGCCGTGCGATGTGCGAACGCGGCGCCAATATCATCGTAGGCCTTGGGCCACCTCGGTAGGGCATCGCTCCAAAGATCCTTGGCTACTGGATAATCGCCATTATCGCTCGTGACTTGTGCCAGCGCACAAAGATAGATTGGGTCATCCTCTACTATAGTGCCAAGCTGACTTGCTTCGGCTACCGCGCCAGCTGCATCACCGATATCCTCGTTAATGGTTCGGAGCAGAACCGGCGCGATGGCACGAGCCATAGAGTTTGCACCCACATTGACGCTAAAATCATAGGCATCACGGAGCTTTTCTCGAAATGGAACCCATCCACCATCCTTCGCTCTGTATTGCGCAAGCCACAGCCGCTCTACGAGGACTGACGACATATCATCCGGAACGCCAATCGATTCGAGCAAAGCTCGGGCATCGCTTGCAGTCCGATCTTTGAGTGCATCGAATAATGCGGTGAACTCGTCCATGTTCTGGATGTGGCTAAGTAGGCGGATTGCCGCAAATTGCGCATAGCTGCCCGGTGGAAGCTCATCGTCTGCTACAATTTCAGCGTTTAACATCCGCTCGGGGAAAGCCTTCTCAAGATCTTTCGCGACATCGAAAAATTCAAGCGCTCGTGCGACTATTAGCGCGATCGGGTAGCGGACATTCAGGACCGACAAAAACTGGCTGAGATAGAGGAACCGAAGGAAACGGCGCTGATCGCCATCCTCTACCGCCGCAAATTCCTCTTCGACCCTTTGTGCGATCAGCATTGCTTTATCTGAGTTGGTCTCGGCAGCGATACGATATTGAAGGATCCGAAACACGAAGACGTCGATCGGATTCTTGAACGGAAGCGGGCTCTTTGCGTCTAGGTCGAGTTCGGTAAACAAGCCGCAGGCCTCGCCTACCGCGGCCCAGGTCTCTTCGTTCGCCGAAAACAATCCTTGCGAAACATAGACCAGTGGACCAGCCGTGCCCGCTAAGTAGCAGTGCATAAGAATTGATGATACATCCCATGGGCTTATTGTGCGGTCCACGAGGTAGATCCAGGCGAGTTGGCCGTGCATCGACTTGGTCCAGTCTTCTCCGCGCAATTGGACTGCTGCGCCACGCGCCAGAGGAGAGACCCGGAATTCACCGTCATCAGTCATCTCAAGCCAGGGACCGGCGATAATGTCGATGGCGTTGCCGGGTTCAGCAACGGCCTCCTGCAAACGCCCGATGGACATCAGGCGCTCCCGAGTCAGACGCCCCGTCATCAAGCTTGCACGTAGGAGCAATTCGCGCGCGCTATCCGGAAGTTCAGCGATTAGTCTCCTTGCCTCGAATTTTATGCGATCCACATCGTCGGCGATGCCGAGTAAGTCTGACGCGACAGGTTTTGGGAAACCTGCAGCGGTCAAAGTAAGCACACGAGCATGCACAAGTTGCGGATGGCCAATGGTAGAGACTTCTAGCAGCTTGGACCAGATTTGGGCCCTTTCATCGGTGCAGCCATTTTGCCGGAGAAAGGCTTCGATCTCTACCCCATCGAGTGGTCGCATCTGTAACTCGCGGGCGGCACCCAGCTGGACTGCTTGCGCCAGCCGCGCTGGAAGTGGCCGATCTGATGTGATCACAAGCAGGCCGCCGAGCACGTGCTGGCGGTTCCAAAGTGTGCCGAGCGCACCTTCAATCAGTCGGGGATCCGACAAGCTATCGAGATCGTCGACTACAATAATCTTCGCTATACCATCGGCTTGGACAAGCTCAGCCGCAGCGAGAAGTCGCATTTTTACCTCGGCTGGGCTCAGATCGCGTAGTGCAAGCCAGAGCTGCTCGCGACCTGCAAATGTGCTTGCGGCGCTGAGCGTTTTTCCTGAACCTGTTGGTCCATGAAGGAGAACGGATCCACCGCAAACTGCTTCTTCCAAGGCTTGCTCCGCTGTCTTTCGCCGGAAATATTGCTGGGGGAGTGGGGGCGGACCTTCAAAGATTTGAAGCTGCGTTTGCACTGCGAGATCGTGGCCAGCCGGCGACATGGCGGCGCGCACCAAGGCAAGCAATTCCTGCTTGGGCACATGAACGCCAGTCGCGCTCGCGAAGATTCGGAGGAATTGGGCGCGGGTGAGTGGGGCCGCGTCCTTTTTCTGCGCGGCATCGAAAGCGGCGGTATAGAGGGCGTTGAAAGCAATCTCCGCGTCGGCCGGCGCTACCGAGATCGGGGCGCCATGGGTAACAAGGCTGTCCTTGATTTGATGTATTAGAGCCTCGCCATCCTGCTGGCCTGCGAGCCACTCGATTGGTTCTATGATCCGCGAGAAAATGTTAGCTGGACTCTCGTTCGCAAGGAGATGCTTTAGAGGCGTGGAAAGTTTGCCCTCAGCGCGAAGAAACGTGGCGATAGAAGCGACTTGCTCATCTACTACGGTTCCTAAAGGCGAGGCGCGCAATGCATTCCAAAGTTCTATTCCACCTCGGTCAGCACCAAAGGGTGAGCCTTGCTCGACACCTATGCCTGACGTTGTGACGTAGCGAAATTTGATTTTAACATCTGGATTGCGCGACTGATGCGTCCAGAAATTATTAATGGCATCGACGACCGACGCTGTTCGAAGAGTGATATTACCCGAACGGATAGTATCCTTAATCTGCTCGGTTAGTGCTTCAACGCCATCAATCCGATCGAGATCTTCAGCGCCTTCGAGGTAAAGCTGCTCGTCTTCACTAAGTTCCAGCCAAACCAAGATGCTGCGTAAGATTTGATATATGTAACCCCGAACCGCGTCGTGCGCCTGCCGCGCTGGGTCGCTCGTGAGGCCGGTCATTTTCTTTTACCGCCGCGGAGTTTTGTTAACAACCGTGACGCGCGAAGTAGGCACACTGTCGTCAGCGAAAAATAACCCCGATTTTGGACGGCGAACGAAGAGCTCTCTAGTCGCTGAGAGGATCCGACTGTCAGGCCCGTATCCGAGTTGAGGCGGGTGGGTGTTCATTCTATTCCTCCAAAGTCCACGTCGATGCAATTTTCCCACTGCATTCGACGTCCCTCGCGTCAAAACTTTGACACTGTTCGCTCAGATCTACGCGAATAAGGTAAGATTCGGAAAGGCATTAACCGCTCGAATGTTGCCCTAGATGTTGCCCTAGAGAAGAGGCGGCTCATCATACACCGCCAATAATTAACTTAAGTATTTGAAAACTATGGTGGACGCTGTTGGTTTCGAACCAACGACCCGCTGATTAAGAGTCAGCTGCTCTACCAACTGAGCTAAGCGTCCATATAGTCTGACTGGCTATATAGGGGCGGAATTCGCAAACGCAACATATTGGTTTGAAAATTATCCGAAAGCGCCGCCGCGCCGTCCGGGATGGCGTTCGATCGACATCAATATGCCGACGCAGATCATGATCGTCATCATCGACGACCCGCCGTGGCTCAGGAAGGGCAGCGGAATACCGACCACGGGCGCCAGGCCCATCACCATCATCAGATTGATCGCCACGTAGAAGAAGATGGTCACGGTCAGGCCGGCTGCAGTCAGTTTCGAGAAGCGGGTTTTCGCCTTCATCGACACACCAAGGCCCCAGCGGAACAGCAGGAAGAAGCAGAACAGCACCAGAATCCCGCCCATCAGGCCCCATTCCTCGGCCATGGTGGCAAAGACGAAATCGGTGTGCCCCTCGGGCAGATAGTCGAGGTGGCTCTGGGTGCCGTTCATGAAACCCTTGCCGAACAGGCCGCCGGAACCGATGGCGATCTTCGACTGGCTGATATGGTAGCCGGAACCGAGCGGATCATTTTCCGGATTGAGAAAAGTGGTGACGCGCCGTTGCTGATATTCTTCCAGTGCGAAGAAATAGGCGAGGGGAGCGATGACCGCAACCGCCGCGGCGCCACCAATGAATAGCCGCAACGGCAATCCGGCAAGAAAGGCGATGGTCAGAGCGCCCGCAACCACCGTTATCGTGGTACCGAGATCGGGTTGCAGCAGAATCAGCGCACAGGGAACCGCCAGCAGGGCAAAGAGCGGCCAGACCGCACCCCATGTCCGGATCTGGCTGGGTGGCAGCAGATCGTAGAAACGGGCGACCGCCAATATGATTGCAACCTTCATCAACTCCGAAGGCTGGATGCGTATGAATCCGAAATTGAGCCAACGTTGACTGCCACCGCCGACAGCGCCGATCAGCTCGACTCCGAGCAGCATCAGGACAACGATGCCAAAGGCCGGAAAGGCCATGGTCTTCCAGAACGATTCCTTGAACCGGGACAGCACGATCGCCATGACCACAAACACGGTGAACCGGACCATGTGCAAACCCGCCCAGGGAGTCAGGCTACCGCCGGCTGCGGAATAGAGCACGACAAAGCCAAAGCTCGCCAGCACGAACAACAGCAGGATTGTTTTCCAAGGTAGTTGCGCAATCGGCGCTGGAATGAAATCGCTCAATTCCTAGTCTCCGGCGCTGGTTTCGGTGCCGGCCGCAGGTGCTTCCGGTGTCGCCGGGGCGGGATTGTCCGCCATTGCCTTTTCGAGATTTTTGCGGGCGCGATAGGCCGCCATTTTTGTATCCATGCGTTCCTGGATATTGCCACCCCAGGATTTCTCCAGCCCGGTCAGCACCTCCATCGCCTTGTCGCGGTCATAGAGATAGGTGAGTACATCCCGGGCGACAGGATAGGCGGCGCCGGACCCGCCGCCG
>TARA_R100001244_G_scaffold20643_6_pt1 | contig 10948 bp, 9 predicted proteins | sample TARA_R100001244 | Tara Oceans TARA_R100001244 (sample SAMEA2621564) | marine metagenome | biome: marine biome (ENVO:00000447); feature: mesopelagic zone (ENVO:00000213); material: "saline water (ENVO:00002010), including plankton (ENVO:xxxxxxxx)" | depth 790 m
GATCTCTCTCGGGCTGGTAGCGGGCGCGCGTCTGGCCGGATTGCCGATGTTTTTTGGCGGCTATCCGATCACCCCCGCTTCGGCCATCCTGCACCATTTGTCGCGGCTGAAGGAATTCGGCGTGACCACGTTTCAGGCCGAGGATGAAATTGCCGCGATTACCGCTGCCATCGGGGCAAGCTATGCCGGCAGTCTGGGTATCACCTCCTCTTCCGGTCCCGGTATCGCGCTGAAAGGCGAGGCGATGGGTCTGGCGATCATGACCGAATTGCCGCTGGTCATTGTCAATTCGCAGCGTGGCGGTCCGTCGACCGGCCTGCCGACCAAGACCGAACAATCCGATCTCTATCAGGCGGTCTATGGCCGTAACGGTGATGCACCGATGCCGGTGATTGCTGCGCGTTCACCCGAAGACGCCTTCTATTGCGCGATCGAAGCGGTGCGCATTGCTGTGCAATATATGACGCCGGTGATGCTGCTGACCGACGGCTATATTGCCAATGCGGCCGAGCCCTGGAAAATTCCGGATGTTGATACGCTCGAGCGGTTCCCGGTCAGCTTCATGACCGAGAAGCCCGAGGGCCAGCTGTTGCCCTATAGCCGGGATGACAAGCTGAAGCGTCCCTGGATTAAGCCCGGAACGCCGAGGCTGATGCACCGGATTGGCGGCATCGAAAAAGGCGTCGACACCGGTCATATCGAATATGGTCCGGCGAACCACCAGACAATGACCGAAATCCGGCGTGACAAGGTGCTGGGCGTGGCCGACAGCCTGCCCGATCAGGATATCGCGTTCGGCAATGCCGGCGCCAAGCTTGGCGTCGTCGGCTGGGGATCGACCTTCGGGCCGATTCACCAGGCGGTGGCGCGTGCCGGCAAGGCAGGCAAGGATGTCGCGCATGTCCATATCCGCAATATCTGGCCACTGCCGAAAAACCTGGGCGAATTGCTCAAGAGTTTTGACCGGATCATCGTGCCGGAAATGAACACCGGGCAGTTGAAGACGATCTTGCGCGACCAGTATCTGGTCGATGCCAAGCCGGTGAACAAGGTTTCCGGCCAGCCCTTTACCATCGCCGAGATTGTGGCGGCGATCGAGGAGAATCTGTCATGAACGAGATGACCAAAATCACGACGACGCTGAAAGATTGGGAAACCGATCAGGAAGTGCGCTGGTGCCCGGGTTGCGGCGACTATGCGATCCTCAAGGCCGTGCAGCGGACCATGCCCGATCTCGGTGCAGATCCGTCGAACACCGTGTTCATCAGCGGTATCGGCTGCTCGTCGCGCTTCCCCTATTATATGGAGACCTACGGTTTCCATACCATTCACGGCCGTGCGCCGGCGATCGCGACCGGCGTGAAGCTGGCCAATCCGGAACTGGACGTGTGGATCATCACCGGAGACGGCGATGCGCTGTCGATCGGCGGCAACCACACGATGCACCTGCTGCGCCGCAATCTCGATTGCCAGCTGATGCTGTTCAACAACGAGATTTACGGGCTGACCAAGGGGCAATATTCGCCGACCAGCCGGCAGGGCACGCAAAGCCCGTCAACGCCTTATGGTTCGGTTGACCGGCCAGCATCTCCCTGTGCTTTTGCCTTGGGCGCTGGTGCGCGCTTTGTTGCGCGCGGGATCGATATCCACAAGGGTCTACCCGACGTGCTCAAGGCCGCGCATGCGCACAAGGGCACATCGTTCATCGAGATTTTCCAGAACTGCATCGTCTACAACAAGGATGTGTTCGAGGAATTTGCGGCGAAGAAGACGGCGGCTGACACGCAGTTGCATCTGGTCGATGGCGAACCGATGCTGTTCGCGAAGGGCGAGAAGGGCATCACGCTCAACCGCAATACGTTGCAGCTGGAAGTGGTCGATGTGGTCGATGGCGACTGGGAAGCGGCCCGGGTGATTGTCCATGATGTGACCAACCGCTCGGTCGCGCACATGCTGGTCGAGATGCAGTTCGGCGAATTCCCGATGGCACTTGGCGTGCTCTATGACGATCCGCGGCCGACCTTTGAAGCGGCTGTCGTCGCGCAGAATGCCGCAGCAGCGGTTGGCAAGGAGCCTGATCTGCAGGGTCTGCTGAACAAGGGGCAAACATGGACGGTGACGGAGGGCGGGCCGGAACTGTAAAGTTTTTGGACTCGCACGAAGGCACTAAGATGAGTTTGTGAAAGCAGATGGTCTTTCTGTCGAAAGGCAGAAGATCATTCCCATCACCTTCAAAGGTCGAGTTCTGCAAGAGGTCTTTCGTGCCGACTTGGTCGTTGAAAACCAGATCCTGATTGAACTCAAGTCTACCGAACGATACGCTCCTGTTCATGCCAAACAGGTGATCACTTATTTGCGTCTGATGGATTCGCCGCTCGGTTTCCTGATGAACTTTGGCGCAGCCACTTTCAAAGATGGCCTCAAACGTCTGGCAAATAACTATTTCCGAAGCTAGGCATGGAAGCCCTTTGTGCCTTCGTGTCTTCGTGCGAGAAAAAATTTGGATAACCTGACTCACAGCCTGGCCGGTGCCGTTCTCGGCCAGATGGGGCTCAAGACAAAAACCGGCCTTGGCATGGCGACGTTGATCATCGCTGCCAATATTCCCGATATCGATGCGGTGGCGACGATGCTGGACGGGGTGCAGCATCTGGCGATCCGGCGCGGGATTACGCATGGGCCGATCGCGATGCTGGTGCTGCCGCTGTTGCTGACCGGGATCATGATTGGGTTCGATCGCTGGCAGGGGAAACGCGGAAAGCGGCCGGCGGATCGGTTGGCGGTCCACAAGGGCTGGTTGCTGGCGCTGGCCTATATCGGCTGTCTGAGCCATCCGGCTCTGGACTGGCTGAACAGCTATGGCATCCGCCTGCTCGAGCCGTTTTCGTCGCAATGGTTTTATGGTGATAGCATCTTCATCATTGATATCTGGATCTGGGCGGCGTTTATTGCCGGCGTCTGGATTTCGCGGCGGCGGGAGAAGAAGGGCGGAGCGAACTGGCAGCGGCCGGCCTGGATCAGCTTTGCCGCGGTTTGCGCGTATATTTTTGCCAATGGGCTGATTACCGGCAAGGCGGAGGCGCAGGCCACCGTTGGAGTGCAAAAAATGCTGCATGAAAAACCGGATCTCGTGGTCGCCAATCCAGTTCCCTTGGCATTCTGGCGGAGAGACGTGCTTTGGCGAGGCGGCTATGATGAAACGGGTCAAGCGCCAATCGGGCATGGTACCTTCGATTTGACCGGCTCCGAATTACTCCTGTCCCCTGACATTCGCTTGGACAATATGGATACGGTCCAACTCAAAATGGCAGTTATGAAGAATCCTGAATTCAAGGCGTTTCTCTTCTGGTCGAGAATGCCTTTTGCCTTGCTTCAGGATGATCAAGAAAAAGAGCAGGTGATTTTAAAGGATCAAAGATTTGACAATCCACTTCTCGGTGACCGGTTCACCGTCAAGGCGATTGTCCGCAAGGACAGGTTGGAACAAGCCGTTCCCTGAGTCATTGCATGGATATGACAAAACCCAAGATCATCTGGTTCCGCCGCGATCTGCGCCTGGCCGATCAAGCCGCCGTCCTCGCCGCCGCCGCAAATGGCCCCGTCATTCCGGTCTATATTCTCGACGATGAAACCCCGAAACACCGCATCATGGGCGGGGCTTCGCGCTGGTGGCTGCATCGGTCGCTGGAAGAATTGGAAGCATGTTTGCAGAATCTGGGGTCGCGGCTGATCCTGCGGCGCGGGCGGGCTTCAGAGCATTTGGCCGAAATTGTCAAATCGTCCGGCGCCGATGAAGTGCATGCGCTGCACCATTATGAGCCGTGGTGGCGCAATGCCGAGCGCATGTTGGTAAAATCGCTGGGCGATCGGGCGCGGCTGATCCTGCATGACGGCAATTATCTGCTGCCGCCCGGGACGGTGACAACGGCCTCCGGCGATCCCTACAAGATCTATACGCCGTTCTGGAAGGCGCTGCGCCAGCATATGCCGCCCGGCGAAGCCCGGCCTGCGCCTGACGCGCTTTCTGCGCCGGATAGCTGGCCTGAGAGTGCAATGTTGGACGATTGGGACCTGCTGCCCACCAAGCCGGACTGGGCCGCCGGTTTCGGCGAGCATTGGCAGCCCGGCACAGTGGGCGCAGAGGCCAATCTCGAGGATTTCGCCGACAAGGCGGGTCAATATGACGAAGGCCGCAACCTGCCTTCCGAAGAACTGGTGTCCCGCCTGTCGCCGCATCTGCATTTTGGCGAGATCAGCCCGGCGACCATCTGGAACCGGCTGGCAGGGCAGGGCAGCAAGGTCGAGACCTATCTCAAGGAGCTGGTCTGGCGGGATTATGCGCAGAATGTGATCGATCAATTCCCGCAATATGGCGGCGAGAGCTATCGCGAGAAGATGCGCGGTCTGCCGTGGCGCGACATGAACGATAGCGCGGTCAGAAAGGATTTCGAGGCCTGGTGCCACGGCAAGACCGGCTATCCGATTGTCGATGCCGGGATGCGTGAGCTCTGGGCGACCGGCTGGATGCACAACCGGGTGCGGATGATCACCGCGAGTTTCCTGGTCAAGCATCTGCTGATCGACTGGCGCGAGGGCGAGCAATGGTTCTGGGACACGCTGGTCGATGCCGATTTCGCCTCGAACAGCGTCAACTGGCAATGGGTTGCGGGTACTGGTGTCGACAGCAATATGTTTGTCCGGATCATGGCGCCGCTGAGCCAGTCGGAGAAATTCGATGCCGGTGATTATATTCGACAGTGGGTTCCGGAACTGGCGGATATCGATGACCCCTATATTCATGATCCGGAAGATTCCGGATGCAAGCCCGCGCAATATCCTGCAAAGATCATCGGCCATCGGGCAGGGCGCGAACGGGCGCTCTCAGCCTATCAGGAGGTGAAATAATGGCCGACCGGATGACCGGCAAATATTGCGTGGTAACCGGTGCCGCGCGCGGGATCGGCCGGGCGATTGCGGAGGCCTTTATCCACGAAGGGGCAACGGTGCTGCTGACCGACTGCGATGCGGAGTCGCTGACCGCCGCCGGCGAGGAACTGGGCTGCGAGACAATGGTCCTGGATGTGCAGGTCGAAGCGGACTGGGAGCGGCTTGCGAGCGTGCAGCCGATAGCGGATGTTGTGGTTAACAATGCCGGTGTAACCGGGTTCGAAAGCGGTCATGTTGCGCATGATCCGGAACATGCTTCGCTGGAAGACTGGCGAGCGGTGCATCGGATCAATCTCGACGGCACCTTTCTGGGTTGTCGCTATGCCATCGGCGCAATGAAGGAGAAGGGCAGCGGCTCGATCATCAATATTTCCTCGCGATCCGGGCTGGTCGGGATTCCAGGCGCCGCCGCCTATGCCTCGTCCAAGGCCGCGATTCGCAACCACAGCAAGTCGGTGGCACTCTATTGCGCACAGCAGGGCTGGCAAATCCGCTGTAACTCGATCCATCCCGCCGCGATCATGACCCCGATGTGGGAACCGATGCTGGGCGAGGGTGAAAAAAGGGCAGCTTCGGAAGCGGCGATGGTCCGCGACACGCCGCTGCGGCGCTTTGGCGAAGCCAGCGAAGTGGCGGCGATTGCGGTGCTGCTGGCGTCCGATGAAGCAGCCTATATTACCGGTTCGGAGCTGAATATCGATGGCGGGATACTGGCCGGTTCGGCCGCATCGCCGGGGCAGGCGGACGACGCCTAGCCCGGAGCCCGAATAAGGATAGTTCCGCATTGCCAAGCACTTGCCGGTCGTCCATTATGGCGCCATGAATGCGCAGGCACCCAAAAGAGGCAAACATCTGCTCGATGCGCACAAGCGTTTCGGCACCGGCGGCGGCTGGCTCGCGCGGCTGACGGCGCCCGGATTTCACCGGATACTGGACCGGATCGACGCGGGCCTCGATCATGGCACGTTTGAAGGCCGGTTGCCCGACGGCACCACCCGGATCATCGGCGGGCGCGGCGAAGGCCCGACCGCGCGGATCACGCTGCACAGCTGGAATGCGCTGTTGCGGCTGGTCAATTCCGGTTCGATCGGCTGGTATCGTGCCTGGGAAAAGGGCGAGTGGGAAAGCCCTGACCTGGTCGAACTGTTCGACCTGTTCACCCGCAATCGCGCCGGCCTCAAGGATACGGGCCGGGCAGGTGGATTGTTCCGGCTGATCGCCAGGCTGCGGCATAACCGGAGAAACAACAACAAGCTGCGCGCGCGGCAGAATATTCAATATCACTATGATCTGGGTAATGATTTCTACAGCTTGTGGCTTGATGAAACTATGAGCTATTCCAGTGCTCTATTTCCTAAAGTTAAGATGAAACTTGAAGATGGACAGGAAGCCAAGATCACCGCGATAGCCGAGCGGCTGCATACGAAACCGGGCGACAGCGCTCTGGAAATCGGGTGCGGCTGGGGTCATCTGTCGGGAAGGCTGGCACGCGATCATGGCCTGAAAGTGACCGGCATTTCACTCTCCGACGAGCAGACGGCGTGGGCGCGGGAGCATCATCCCGAGCCGCAGTTTCTGATTCAGGATTACCGGGATGTCGACGGCCAATATGATGCCATCGCCAGCGTCGAAATGGTGGAAGCGGTCGGCCAGAAATACTGGCCGGATTTTCTTGATTGCATTGCCCGCAATCTGAAACCCGGTGGCCGGGCGGCGCTGCAATATATCAGCATCGCCGATGATATTTTTGACGACTATGCCGCCAGCGCCGATTTCATCCAGACCTATATATTCCCCGGCGGGATGCTGCTTTCCGAAAGCCGGTTCAAGGCGCTCGCTGAGGAACGCGGTCTGCAATGGCGTGATCAGAAAAATTTTGGGCTGGATTATGCGCAGACGCTGAAATTATGGCGCGAGCGCTTTGACCAGGTGGTCGAGCGCGGCGCATTGCCAGCGGGTTTCGATGAAAAATTCGTCCGGCTGTGGCGCTATTATCTGACCTATTGCGAAGGCGGATTCCGCGGCGGCGGGATTGATGTCGGGCAAGTGACACTGATAAAAGAAAAATGAAAAAGGGAGAGCGGAACAATGAGAAATTTTGGGAGACTGGCGCTGCTGGGCGTCGCCTGTATCAGCCTGACGGCGTGCGAACAGGTTCAGAAAGTGGCGGCGGATGCTGCCGGTTTGCCGACTGACGAGAACGTGCTGTTCTGGACCCAGGATCAACGCGACAATGCGTTTCGCCAGATGGATGTGCTGACCACCACGCGCACCATCGAAGCGGGCGATGCAATCCGCAAGCTGGAAGCCGGCGAGCCCATGCCGGATAGCCTGAAAACGGATGGCGGCGAAATCGATATCGACGGCTATATGGCGAGCCAGCGGCTGGCAGGACTGGTTATCCTGCAGGATGGCAAGATCCGGCTGGAAGAATATCGGATGGACTTTGGGCCGGATGACCGCTGGACCAGTTTCTCGGTCGCCAAGTCACTGGTATCGTCGCTGGTCGGAGCGGCGATAAAAGATGGCTTCATCAAGTCGCTCGATGATCCGCTGACCGACTATATCCCGGAACTGAAAGGCAGCGGCTATGACGGCGTGACCGTCAAGCAACTGCTGACGATGACCTCGGGCGTGAAATGGAACGAGGATTACGCCGACAAGGACAGCGATGTGGCCCGGTTCAACACCACCAAGTCGAAAGACGGTGTCGATCCGGTGATTCTCTATATGAAAACGCTGGTCAACGAAGCCGAGCCGGGTACGCGCTGGCAGTATAATACCGGCGAAACCAACCTGATCGGGGTGCTGGTGGCCAAGGCGACCGGCAAATCGCTCTCCGAATATCTGTCCGAGAAGATCTGGCAGCCTTATGGCATGGCCAAGGACGCGGTCTGGATATTGAATGATGGCGGCAAGGAGATCGGCGGCTGCTGCATCTCCGCAACCACCCGCGATTTCGCCCTATTTGGTCAATTTGCGATGAATGGCGGCAAGATCGGTGACAATTATGTCGTTCCGGAGGACTGGTTTGCCCAGGCGGGTACCAAGCAGGCCGAGATCGGTCAGCCAGGCGCCGGCTATGGCTATCAATGGTGGACTTTTGATGACGGCAGTTTTGCCGCCCAGGGCATTTTCGGACAGGGCATCTTCGTCGATCCCAAGCGGAAGCTGGTGATCGCCGGTAACGGCAACTGGCCGAGCGCTACGCCGGACGAGAAGAAGATTGAACGCGATGCCTTTTACCGTGCGGTTCAAGCCTATCTGGACAGCGAAGCAGCGCCCGCTGATTGACGGAAGCTAGCTGATTTCGAACCGCTTGCCGGTTTCGAAATCGCTGGCCAGTATCTCGACCAGACGGTCCGCGACGACCTCGGGCAGCTTGACGCTGGCCGGGTCTTCGCCGGGATAGGCGCTTGCCCGCATTTCGGTGCGGGTGCGGCCGGGATCGACAATCGCTGTCCGAATCTTGCCCAAATTGCGCATTTCTTCGCCATAGCTGAGCACAAGTGTCTCGAGGGCGGCCTTTGAAGCCCCATAGGCGCCCCAGAATGCACGCGGCTTCCGGCCGACGCTGCTGGTCATCGCCAGTAGCCGGGCGTTGTCGCTCTTGCGCAGCATCGGATCAAATCCGGCGATCAGGGCCTGCTGGGCAATCAGGTTGAGGGTCAGAACCTTGTTGAATTCCTTGCCGTCGATCGCCGGAACCGGACCCAGCGATCCCAGCATGGCGGCGTTGAGAACCAATATGTCCAGCCCGTCCCAGCGGCCGGCAATTGCCGTGGACAGCCGTCCGATACTGTCGCCATCGGTGAGATCGAGCGGTGCGATCGTGGCATGGCCTCCGGCTTCATGGATTTGTTCTTCGAGCTTTTCCAGACCGTCCGCGCTGCGCGCCGTGATCACGACATGCGCGCCGTTCCTGGCCAGTGCCAGGGCGGTGGCCGCTCCGATGCCGCGGCTCGCGCCCGTAACGAGCGCCAGTTGACCTTCAAATTTCATGTTCAGCTGGCCGTTTGCTTGATGCGCGGCAGATCACCGGACGGGATTTCCTTGCGCTGCGATCCGGCGCTGTCCGACCGTTCGTTGAGCATGGTCAGCTGGTCGGGCTCTTCCTCGCCGTCGCGGTCGGTCAGCGCCGTCGGATAGGCGCCGGTGAAGCAGGCATCGCAATATTGCGGCTGGATATCATGGCGGGTTTCCTCACCGGCGGCGCGATAGAGGCCGTCGATCGAGACGAAGGCGAGGCTGTCGGCCTGGATGAATGCGCACATTTCATCGACGGATTTCTGCGCCGCCAGCAATTTTTCGCGTTTTGGCGTGTTCACGCCGTAGAAACAGCTGTGCATGGTCGGCGGGCTGGCAATCCGCATATGGACTTCCGCCGCACCCGCCTCGCGCATCATCTGGACGATCTTAAGACTGGTGGTGCCGCGGACGATCGAATCGTCGACCAGCACGATTTTCTTGCCATTGACCAGCGGTCGATTGGCGTTGTGCTTGAGCTTGACGCCGAGATGCCGGACGCCATCGCCTGGCTGGATGAAGGTCCGGCCGACATAATGGGAGCGGATGATGCCAAGCTCGAACGGGATTCCGGATTGCTCGGCAAAGCCGAGTGCGGCCGGTGTACCGCTGTCCGGTACCGGGATCACGATGTCCGCATCAACCGGGCTTTCGATCGCCAGCTGGGCGCCGATTTGCTTGCGCACGCTGTAAACGGAATTGCCGTCGACGATCGAGTCGGGGCGCGAGAAATAGACATGTTCGAAGATGCACGGCCGCGCCCTGGCGTCGGCAAAGGGGCGATGCGAGCGCAGCTGCCCGTTGGTTACAACGATGAGTTCGCCGGGTTCGACGCTGCGGACATATTCGGCACCGACCAGATCGAGGGCGACGGTTTCCGAGGCAAAGACATAGGCTTCGCCGATCCGTCCCATCACCAGCGGCCGGATGCCCAGCGGATCGCGGCAGGCGATCATGCCTTCGGCGGTCATGCAGATCAGCGAATAGGCACCTTCGACCTGTTTTAGCGCGTCGATGAACTTGTCGAGCAAGGTGCGATATTTGGAGGTCGCCAGCAGATGGATGATGACCTCGGTATCGCTGGTCGACTGGAAGATCGAACCCTGCCGCACCAGTTCGTCGCGCAGCGCGAGAGCGTTGGAGATATTGCCATTATGGGCAATGGCAAAGCCGCCCGAGGCGAGATCGGCTTCGAGCGGCTGGATATTGCGCAAAGTGCCGGCGCCGGTGGTCGAATAGCGGACATGGCCGCAGGCTGAATCGCCGCGCAGGCGATTGATCACTTCTTCGCTGTCGAAATTGCCGGCTACCGGGCCCAGTGCGCGATGGCTGTAAAATTCCCGCCCGTTGCGGCAGGTAATGCCGGCTGCTTCCTGGCCGCGATGCTGGAGCGCGTGGAGGCCGAGCGCCACCATGGCGGCGGCGTCCTCGATACCGGCGATGCCAAAAACGCCGCACTCTTCCCGCAGCTTGTCGTCATCAAACGGGTGGGTTGTCAGCATATCGCACCTGGCTGGTTAATGGTCCGGCGTGGAATGTCGCTCATATAGGTATCAAACGGGGCTTTGTCTGCCCCCAATGTCATAAAATCATAATATTGCGTGACGGGGCATGAAGAGGCGGCGGCGATTGCGCCATTAGCCGTTGCGCGGGATCGGATCGGGCCTTAATCCTAGGTTATGACAAATATAGAAGATGATCCCGAGACCGGAAATCTGCTGCAGCCGAAATATGATTCGAACGGGCTGATCACCGCGGTCGTTACCGATGATGCGACCGGCGGGCTGCTGATGCTGGCCCATATGAACGCCGAGGCCCTGCACTTGACCCAGCAAAGCCGCGTGGCGCATTTTTACTCCCGCAGTCGCCAGTGTCTGTGGAAGAAGGGCGAAACATCGGGCAATATCCTGTCGGTTACCGAGATGCGGATCGATTGCGACCAGGATGCCTTGTGGATCAAGGCCGTGCCGGCGGG
>TARA_R100001244_G_scaffold28828_2_pt1 | contig 10920 bp, 9 predicted proteins | sample TARA_R100001244 | Tara Oceans TARA_R100001244 (sample SAMEA2621564) | marine metagenome | biome: marine biome (ENVO:00000447); feature: mesopelagic zone (ENVO:00000213); material: "saline water (ENVO:00002010), including plankton (ENVO:xxxxxxxx)" | depth 790 m
TTGCTGGGCTCTGCGCCGGGGCACCTTGCACCAGCATGGCGCAGATCAGCCCGACATGCCCTGTGAGCATCTGCGGTCTGGAGAGGGCGGGCCAGAGAGTGGGCGAGAGGGCGGACCTGCGATCTCTTCCGTCTGCGTTCCTCTGACGGCGCAAAGGGAAGTCATTGGACTGCTTTACTGTGAGATGCCCGATGGGCCGGCCTATCAGGCCCATGAGCACTATATTGTCATGCTGGCCGAGAACATCTCACTGTCCCTCGCCAATATGGGCCTGCGGGAAGAATTGCAGGAACAGGCAATGGCGGATTCCCTGACGGGTCTCGCCAACCGGCGCCAGCTTGAGCAGCGGCTGGGCGCATTGCTGCGCGATTCGCAGCATACGGAGCGCCTCGTCAGCTGTATCATGATGGATGTCGACCATTTCAAATTGCTCAATGACACATATGGCCACGACAAGGGCGACGACGTGCTCCGGGAGATCGCCAGGATCCTGCAGTCACACACGCGCGAGGACGGGCTGGCCTTCCGCTATGGCGGCGAGGAGTTCGTCATCCTGCTGCCGGGTGTGGAAACCGAGGATGCGCTGTTGCGTGCGGAGGCCATTCGCAGCGATATCGCCGCGCATCGTTTCCATCATGATGGCATCGTGATTGACGGGGTCACGGCGTCATTCGGCGTCTCGACATCGCCGGACATCTGCCCGGATACGCGGCTGGTCACGACGGCGGACGCGGCCCTTTACGAATCCAAGGCCAATGGCCGTAACCGCGTTACGCGGGGACACATGGCCTCATCCGCCGACAAGGTGGCCTGACGCGTCTCAAGGCTGATCTAGTCGGCGGCAATGATCAGCGTGAGCCGGTCGGAATACTTGCCGGCGAGGGCGAGCGCCGTCTCGGTGCGGATCATGAAATCCAGCCTGTGCTGTGAACTGGTGTGCCCCTGCAGGATGGTCGTCTCTGTTCCGGCTGCGGGCTGGACGAGCTGGCCATCAATGCGCAGATCATAGGCGATACCGTAAGGGGTGAATTCGTGCCGTAATTCCCCGGCATTCTCAGACAGCAGATCGATAGAGTAGGGCGTGTTGGCAGCGACGGAAAAATCCAGTGACTTTTCCTGTCCTTTCATCAGGGTCCCGAAATCCATATCCATGGATTTGATCCCGCCCTGTGCATCGCTGCCAAAGGATGCCACCACGCTGGGCGCAACCTGGGTCACCACATCCACCGTTTGCTGAGTGACCAGTTCCTGTCCGCCATCCCGGCTTTCGAACAGCGACACGGCCAGGCGTCCGGTATACTGGCCGGCCCGAACGCGCTGTCCGGGCGGAAGGGTGACTTGGAATTTGATCTGTCTCTGAGGCTGGCCCCTGGGCATGGATCCATGCACCTCGACGACATTATCGCCCGATGATATCTCGCGCCCGGCCTGGTCAATCCGCACATCAAGCGTATCGCTGCCTGAGTGCAGAGTCGCCTTGCCCGGGCCCGCATCCGGTTCGATGCGGACGATATAGGCGCACGCCTCTCCGCTATGCTCCACCGTGAGGGCACCGAGTTCGGTGTGAACCCGGTTGCTGTCGCCGTCATAGCCCCGGCTTAGCGCGCCGCGATACTGGATGAGAGGCGCCGGCGCCAACCGGAGCCGGCAGGGGTCTGTCGCGGACGCGGTGCCCGGCTCGGTCATGCTGGTCGGCGACAGGGGCAATGCGTCCTGGGCCGTGGCGACATTTGCGAGCATGAGGGCCAGTCCGGCCAGCCAGAGTCTAGCATACAGCATTTCAAGCTCCCTCCTTGTTCATTACACGCACCGTCACATCATAGGGCGCGGGGGTCTTGTTGGTCCGGATTTTCACCGGGTCCGGCAGTCGCATGACGCCGATTTCGCCCTCGGGCACCTGGAAGGTGGCCGTCGCGCCTTCCGGAGAATCGAATTCCATTGTGACTGTTTCCCCGTGCTGCAAGCCATCGACATAGAACCGGCCGCCGCGATTGGTGAACATCTGGTGACGTTCCCCGTCGCTGGTGATCGCATAGCCGGCGGCAAACGGGATCGGCTCGCCGTCCTGGTCCACGAGCACGGAGATCACCGCGACATTGCGGTCATCTCCCAGTCTCACAATATATCCCGACCGGTAGCTGGGCAGGAAGGTCAGCGCCTGTCCCCCAAGCGATGTGCCAGGTGGCGCGTCCGGCGCGTCCACTTCGATGGTGCGGACGTAATAGGCGTTGAGATCGGGCACGACGGCAGGTCCGAGACCGGAGGAATAGGCTGCATAGGTCGGCTTGGTGTCGAGAATGGAGGCCTTGGGGTCAGCCGCGATGTCGAACCCTTTCACCGCCTCATTCTTCGCAAAGATCACGAAGCTGTCATAGACCGGCCGGGACAGCGCGAGCGCGCCATCGGCATAGACAAGGGCAGAGCCAATCGAGAACTCGGTCGTGGTCTCTGATCCGAAGGCATCGCCTTCCTGCACCGCAGAGAACCGCTGCTCGGCGCGGCCTTCAAAACGGTTTGCAATATAGGATCCGCCAAGGCGCACATCATCAATACCGGATTGCCGCGTATAGGTCGTGTCCCATCCGAAGCTGCCGACATTCCGGTCCATGCGGGACGAGTAGGACGCGCGGGAGGAGGGCGTGCGGGTATCGTGAGAGACCTGAGCGTATCCATCCCCCAGTCGGATGCTGAAGGAGATGCCACCGGACCATTCTTCCGCCTTTCCGGGGACCTGATTGTAGCGGAGCACAGTGCCCAGCGTTCCGTAGGCTGTACGCCAAGTGTAATTGGCGGAGACAGACTTTTCAAACTCGGACTCCGAATGGCGCTTGCGCAACCCGCTTGAAATCTGCATCCGCTGTGTCTGGGAAAAGTTGCGTGAAAGTCTGGCGGCAAAATCGTATTCGATATTGCCGGATCCGCCTCCGAGCGCTTGGTACTGCTCTTCCTGATAGCGCGCCTGCAAATCAAACCGCATCTGTCTGGCCGAGTCTGTATCACTCCATCGATAGAGCGCCGTTATGGCGCCGCCGCTGCCCTCATCATGATCGCTGTAACCGCCGAGAAATCCGAATGTGCCATACTTGTTGGTATAGAAGAGATCGGCCCCGAGATTGACGAGCGAGGTATCGGCCTGAAGATTGACCCCAGCCGTCAAGGCGTCCGTCCATCCTTTCCGGTAGAAGGCGCTGATGGCGGGATTGTCCATGTCATAGTCACGCACGCCCTCGTCGAGTTCCGCCGTCGGGCCGATACTGACGGCGAAATCACTGACCCCTTTTTTCAGTAGACTGAAATCATAGAAGGCCGAGAACACAACGCGGTCGACATCGCCGCTGTCATATTCGATTTCCAGGACGATATCATTGCCGGCTGCGCTCTGGAGCGGCAGATCGGTCAGATTGTATCGGCCGGGGCTGAGCCTGAATTCGCGAATGTATTGTCCGTTGATATAGACGAGCACCCGCGCAGAGCGCTCCAGTTCGAATTGCTGCGAGGGATTGGTCCGGTATTCCTCATAGGGCTGAAGGGCGAAACTGCGAAAGCCTGCAATCCCGAGCAGCCGGGGGTTTCCCTGCAGCCCGCTGGTGGGGACCGTGAGATCGCCAGCTTCCAGTCGAATACGCCGGTCCACCAAATCCTTGGTGAGGCGCGTGTCATTGAGGGCCAGCGCATTGTCGCTTGTATCGCTGTAGCGCACGCCCGTTTCCAGGACGACATCCCGCAGGTTGACCGCGGCGGTCAGGTTCAGCTGAGTGGCGGAAAATCCCGGATCGATATACTTGCTGGTATGAACATATTGGGTACCGACCGCAAAGTTGACGATGGCGCTGGTCTTGGCCTGATCCACCGTATTCAGTTGTAGCGCCGGATTGAGACGAGGCTGGATATGAAGAGGGACAATTGATCTCATATCGATCGGCACATCGATATCCAGCAGAAGATTGGTGTGATCGAACGTGGCCACCAATCCCATCGCGTTCAGTGCATTCGTGGTCACCGTCTCTTGCTGGGCGCCGATCTCAAGCAACTCGACCTGCTTTTCTTCAATCAGGAAAGGCAGCAGCAGATCGACAATCGCCCGACGATTGACCGTCGTTTCTCCGGGTGTGAGGCTGGGAGTCATCGTCACGTCGCCCTGGTTCAGTCCGGAAATTATGACCGGGTAGGGCAGGCTGACCTGTTGTTGCTGTTTTGCGCCAAACAACGCCCCGAAAATCTCGTCGACCGTCGCCTTCTTGTCGAGATTGGGAGCCGTTTGTCCCTCGTCGTTCCCCGGGTCTTCAGCATGTGCCAACAAACTGGGCAGGTGCGATACCAGGAATGCGCCGAAGCCCAGGGCGAGCGTGGGAAGCCGCCGGCGCAGGAAGCCCTTCGCCCCGCGGCGTGGCCCCGTCTTCCGGCCTGAATTCGCAGAAGGCTGACGCACCATGCCCGCCCGTCAGTTCTTGTAATAGTCCGCTGCCATCGTCACGGAAACAGGCCCGATAGGAATGCCGTCAGGCCAAGGCAAATCTACCACGGCCTGGGTTCCCGCAATGATGTTGCGGTTGTCGAGTTGGGACACCGCCTCACCCGATAGGTCAATTGAGTGACTACCGGCCCGGACGGTCACGACGGTGTTCTGCAGGATGGCGCGGCGCTTGCCCGTATTCTTGATGGTGAGCCTCAATTGCGGCTCATCCGCATCGGTCCGGGCGAGTTCGCTGGCAATGATTTCAGCGTTCGGAGACCCCTCTCTCGGCAACACGTAGAGCGCCGCTTCATAGCGAAATCCCACATTGACATCCACGACGCGCTTGTCGCCAGCGTCCTCGTGCGCATACGGAATTGGCAATTGCTCGACGACCAGGCGGTATGCGAGTTCAGTGTCCGGGTCTGGATCCCCAATCCATTGGGCGCGTATGGACTGGCTCTGTCCGGGCGCAAGTACCAGCTGGGGAGGGGTGACGATGAAATCATCAAATTCCGGCTCGCGGATCTCGTTTCCCTTGTCGTCTGCAGAGCGACGGAAGACCTCGATCTGGATGGCAATCGGTTCGGCGTGCGTATTCCTTATAACGAATGTTCTGGAGGCGCCGGCGCCACTTGGCGTGAACTGCGCGACGATGGGAGCAAACTCATAGGCCCAGGCGGCCGACGATACCGAGGCCAACATGCCGGCTAACAAAATGAACAATGCTCGAAACAGCATCTGCGTCCTCCGCTGGATAAACCTGTGTCTCAAAAAAAGGTGTCAGGTGGCGCAGACGTTGGAGCGGCGCCACCTGACGATCCCATCAGGATGCTCCTAGTAGTCTGCAGCCAGGATGATGGTCAGCACGTCGGAATACGTACCGGCAACGGCATACTCGGTCGGAGAGTCGAACGAGAGATCGAGGTTACCGGTGCGTGTGCCACCATTGAACAGAATGTTCTGCCAATCATTGTTGGTGACAATAGTAACCGGGGTGCCGGCCATGCTGGCCGAATTGGTGGTTGTTGCGCCAATCCCCAGACCGAGCCAGCTCGCTTCGACGTCATAGTCGATGTTCACCCCACCAGTACTCTCATTGTGGTACATGCCGCCATTCGCAGATTCGAGCGAAACAGTGTAGGGAGAGTTGCAGGAATACAGGATCGTCAACGACCCCTGATTGCCCGTTTCCAGCATGTCGACGGCGTAGCTTGCGGTCCCTTCAGGAATCAGTTCGCAATTGCTGTCGACTTCGCCGCTGAGGTTGATGTCGAGCGTTTCGGAGTCCAGAGCGGATGCCGAACCCGCTGTAAGTGCGACCGCTGCCGCAATAGCTGTAAGTGTACGCTTCATTGTGGTACCCTCGATTTTCCCGGCATGGGTGCAAGCCATAGCCGGGGTGTTCTGCCCCGCCACCATTGGCTGGACAGTGCATCCCACGCGAGTGGGTAGGAGTGGCGGGAAACCGCCAATTCAGGTCACGGGGCATAGCTGTCCCGTGACCACACCTCGAACCCTGTTAGATTCGTAAGTGATCTCTGATGTCATGATGTTTTCGAACTGAGTGCGCCCGAATTTTTATCGCTTCTTTGCTGTCCCCAAGATTCTCGTCTCCGATCCCTTGCCATATTCTATGTCTAAAAATTCGTTTCATGCTTCCAGTATTGCGTAAGTACTGAAAGATGCGTCCCCGAATTTCCCCCCGACATTTCGATACAATCGGAGGTTAACTGATTATTAACGCCCCTTTCAGGTATTCTCAACACCCAAATTATTACAATCGGGGTCTCAAGAGGCGGCGGAAACCCCTCGAGGGCGAGTGTGCCCCATGATCAGGGGCGCTCAAAGAATCTGTGTACTGAGATATTCTTCGTCGACGCGGGGCCGGGTTCACCTCTCGTCCAGAATGTGAACACCTCCTCCCGCCTCCTGATGCAATCAATAGTTGGATATGCAGGGGGCGCCGGAATATATTTCTGAGCGTGCGGTGCACCATACAGCCAAGAACTGGTGCCGTTCCGGGGAAACAGGCAAGCTGGCTTTCAAAGAATTCAGGACAGATTACTCCTGAAAGGCGAGCGAATCGTCTTTGCGGTGCACAACAAGATTTTTGTGGTTTCGCACCGCGAAATGCTCATTCCGAAAGCATTCGCGCGGAATATACGGGGCTGAGTATTTGCTAAGTTCAAAATATGGATGATTTGGGATCAAATGAGACGGTTCTGAGCCGGTCCGGATCGGCATGTTCCGATCAGCTTGTCGCGTCAGGCCCCGGAAAATGACTCGGCAAATCGGCCAATGCGTTCAGTGCGGTGATCAGCGTGGTCCATTGCTCGGCTCCCAGCTGGGCCTTCAGGGCTTTCTGGGCCGTGTCCCATCTCGTCACGATATCCGCCAACAGTGACTGGCCCGTGTCGGTCATGCGCACATGACGTGAGCGGCTGCCCTCGGGGGTGAAGGTCTCGACCCGGCCGGCACGTTCCAGCGCCGCGATATTGCGGATCATGGTGGTGCGCTCGGTGCGCATCCGGGCCGCAAAGTCCGCGACAGAAATGTCTTTCAGATAATAGAGCTGCATCAGCAGGGAGGCCTGGCCGGGCGCAATACCGGCGCCATCCAGATAGGCCCCATAGTGACGTGACAGCGCGCGATTGGCGGCGCGGGTCACCTCGGCCATGCAAACATGCGGGCTGTGGCGGAGATCCTCCAGAAGGGGGATCCTGTTTGATGTGTCCGTCGTCATGGCGCTTCCATACACTGATTTCCGGCGTTCGGTAAAATTAAGGGATTTACCTCGCCACGCATAGGTGTGCATATACACACAAATACGTGTAAGGGCCAGAGGGCACAGAGGAGGCGCGGCATGGCGCAACAGGACAAGAGTGTCGCGATTGTCGGCGCGGGGGATTATATCGGCACGGCGATCGCGAAGAAATTCGCCGCCGAGGGCTATACTGTGGTGGCTGGCCGTCGCAATGGCGACAAGCTGGCCCCGCTGGTTGAAGAGATCGAGGCGGCGGGCGGCAAGATTTCCGCGCGGTCGCTGGATGCGCGCGAGCCGGACGATGTGACGGCCTTTCTGGCTGAAGCGAACGCGCTGGCGCCGCTGGCCCTGACCGTCTTCAATGTCGGCGCCAATGTGAATTTCCCCATTCTGGAAACCACCGACCGCGTCTTCCGCAAAGTCTGGGAGATGGCCTGCTTTGCCGGCTTCGTGACGGGCCGCGAATCCGCGCGGCTTATGCTGGAACGCGGACAGGGCAAGATCTTCTTCACCGGCGCCACCGCCGGGCGGCGGGGCGGCAAGGGCTATGCGGCGTTTGCCTCGGCCAAGTTCGGCCTGCGCGCTGTGGCGGAATCCATGGCGCGGGAATTGTGGCCGCAGCATATCCATGTGGCGCATCTGATCATTGATGCGGGGGTCGACACCGAATGGGTGCGCGAGCTGATCCGGCAACGCGGCGGCCCGGACGACCCGCAGGGCCTGATGCCGCCAGAGGCCATCGCCGATGCCTATTGGCAATTGTTCCGGCAACCGGAGACGGCCTGGACGTTTGAGCAGGAAATCCGCCCATTTGGGGAGACATGGTAATGAAGGAGATGAGCGTGGAATTCCATTTCGATTTCGGCAGCCCGAATGCCTATCTCAGCCACAAGGTGATCCCGGAGGTTGAGGCGCGTACCGGCGTGACCTTCACCTATGTGCCGGTCCTGCTGGGCGGTGTGTTCAAGGCGACGGGCAACCAGTCCCCGGTGATGGCGTTTGCCGGCGTCCGAAACAAACCGGAATACGAACGGCTGGAAATGATGCGGTTCATCGAGCGGCATGGCCTGACACAGGCCTTCGCGATGAACCCGCATTTCCCGGTCAACACGCTGGCGATCATGCGCGGCGCGGTGGCGGCGCAGCATCTGGACGTGTTCAAGCCCTATGTGGAGGCGGTCTATGATGCGATGTGGCAGGGCGCGCAAAAGATGGATGATCCTGAAACGATCGGACGGGTTCTGACCGCAGCGGACCTGCCCGCCGACGCCCTGATGGCCAAGGCGCAGGAGGCCGGGATCAAGCAGGAACTGGTGGACACCACCACAGCCTCCGTCGAGCGCGGCAATTTCGGCTCGCCCACCTTCTTTGTGAAGGATCAGATGTGGTTCGGCAAGGACAGGCTGCGCGACGTGGAAGAGGCCATCCTCGCTGCCAGGGCTGCCTGACATGCCCTGTACGTAGCAAACAAAAAAGCCCGTTCTCCGATGCGCCGGAGAGCGGGCTTTGTGATTCTGGAGGGAAGGCGCAGGCCTAGTCGAGGCCGAGGGCGGCTTCGATCAGGGACCAGTCGACCAGCTTGAAGTTCTGGTCGACGCCGGAGGCCGGGTTGCCATCATCCTGCACGACGAGAATGCCTTTCGGGAAGCCCGGCAGCGGGGCGGAGTTCACATCAAGACCATCCGTATGCGTCACCGCGTCAATGCTGCCATCGGCATTGGCGGTGACAGTGAACACGCCGCGCGGGGCATGGGGCGCTTTCAGATCATAGACGACGAACCGGTCGGCGGCCTGGGACGAGACAACGAGATAACCTTCGCCATTCGCACCCGCCCAGATGTCCATGCCTTCGACATCGGCGACGAGGCCATTCTGCGCGGCGATCGTGTCGACGCTGATTGGGGCAACGGTCCAATCGGTCAGGTCGAGCTTCCACACGCCATGCTCTTCCTCGCCAAGGAAAACCTGGCCATTGGCTTCGTCAAAGACGCAGCCTTCGAGCTGCAGCTGGCCGAACTGGCCAACCTGGATCTCGGCGACCAGTTCCGGGCCTTCGCTGAGCATGTCGGTCTGAACGGACCACACTTGGGCCATGCCATCCTTGTAAGTCGGCATGGCGTAATAGGTGGTGCCGACCCGCCCGGCGCAGATGCCATAGGGCTCGTCCTTGAGGGTGGGCGTGTCGCCGATATGGCTGACCGTGGCGGTGGCGGAATCGATGGTGAACCAGCTGATGGCATTGGTTTCGTCATTCGACGCCACGGCCACATCGCCGCGCAGATCGACATTGTTGACGCGGCCGACATCAAGGAACTGAAGCTCTTCGCCGGCAAGATTGTAGACGTGGAGGCCTTCATCCTTGTTGGTGCCGAGGACGAGGCTGGCAGCAGGATTTGCGAGATTGACCCAGACGGCCGGATCGTCCGCCTTGTCGCCTGTGCCGGTCATGGGCGCGGTTTCGACGGCGGCCGGGATCGGGGCAGTGTCGATGGCGTAAATCTGCTGGACGGGCTCTGTGGCGCAGGCAGACAGGAGCAAGGCGGCGATAGGAAGATAGCGTTTCATGAACACTCCTCAGGGGCTGTAGCCAATTCGGTTCGGGCCGGTATTCCGTGCGTGCGCGGCAAGATCAAGGCTTCAGCGCGCATTTTCATATTTCTGCCACGTAGCGAAGAGTCCGGACATGAAAAAAGCAGGCACGATGGCCTGCTTTTTCCGAAATGTTCCTGTGAGGAGCGCGGCTCAGCCGCCGCTGCCGGGTGCGGCCGTGGAGAGCGAACGCTGCTGAGCGTCTCTGGCCATTCTTTCACCTTCGGCTTCATGGCGAGCCCATTGTTCTGCGGTCATGCAGATCTTGCCCGGATAGACCTTGCCGGGGATCGGCACGCGCTCGCAAACCAGGTTCGGATCATCGGATGCATCGGTGATCGCATAGCCTTCTTTCTTCTGGAGGGCGCAGCCAGACACCGCGATCAGGGCGGCCAGGGCCAGTATTGGTGCTTTCATGAAAATTTCTCCCGCTAATTGCATCTTTCTAACAGGAAAAAGCCCGAGTGCATCCCCGAATGCAAGGAAAATGTGCCCAAACGATTGCGGGTGCACATGGATTTGCCTGCGCGCTGCCGGTTTACGCAAAAGCCGGGCGAGGATTGCTCCCCGCCCGGCTCCGGACTGTAAATCTGGTTGCCCAGCTTAGTAGGTCAGGCGGGCCCCGAAGACGTAACGGGCACCATATTCGTCATACTGCGACAGGCGGCTTTCGGCGCCGTGATAGTAGTATTCCGGCTCGTCGGTGAGGTTCTTGCCTTCGACATAGATCTGGAGGTTGTCGTTGACGTCATACTTGGCCGACGCTTCGACGCTGAGGTGGTCGCTGGTGTAGCGGTCCAGATCGGCGCCGAACAATTCGTCGAGATAGTCATCGCGGAAATTGGCCGAGACGCGCAGATCCCACGGGCCCTTGTCATAGCCGATGGAGGCGTTCCAGATGAGATCGTTCTGCTTGAGCAGCGGCACGTCGCGGGTCAGGGTCACATCCTCTTCGTCCGGCACGGACGCTTCGGATTCAACGATGGTGACGTTGGCAGAGGCGAGGAAGCCCTCCCAGAAACCGCCCAGGAAATCGAGCTGCTGGACATAGTTGAGTTCGAGGCCGGTCACCGTGGCGGTCTCGCCATTGATGTAGGTGGCGACTTCTTCG
>TARA_R100001244_G_scaffold26656_2_pt1 | contig 10851 bp, 6 predicted proteins | sample TARA_R100001244 | Tara Oceans TARA_R100001244 (sample SAMEA2621564) | marine metagenome | biome: marine biome (ENVO:00000447); feature: mesopelagic zone (ENVO:00000213); material: "saline water (ENVO:00002010), including plankton (ENVO:xxxxxxxx)" | depth 790 m
GACCAAGTCCGGCTTTGAAGGCACCCTCGCAATGATGAACCTCTCTGCCGCAATCCGCATCGAGAAGAATGCGGAAAAGACCGAAGAAGGACATCCGGACTACCGCATCTATGCCGGTGAAACCTCGACCGAAATCGGCGGCGGCTGGATGCGCAAGTCGAAGGCATCGGGACGCGATTATGTCTCGCTGACGCTGGCAGACCCGCAGATCGGACCGCGCCGGATCTTCGCGAACCTTGCCCCGGTCAAGGGCAAGAAAGGCCGGCACGTCATCCTCTGGAACGCGCGCGACTAGGGTAGATCACAGCCTTGCCAAGCCGCTCCGGAGACATCTCCGGAGCGGTCTTCTTTCATGCCGAAAGGGTCTGAAACGAAGGTGCTGATACGCCTATCAGCGCTGCATTCTAACGTGAGGTTTCTTTGGGAATTCAAGGGTGTCGCGAGCGTGTGGTGCAAGTTCGACACTCTTAATCTGAGGATGAGTTGGCAATCTGTCAGAGCTTCGAGTTGCGTAGAGGAAAGGAGAAGCAACGCTATGACAGAGACAAATAGAAGTGGAGAGGAGCTTCGACCCAAATCAAACCTCCCAACCCCGACCGAATGGATGAACACGGATGAAACCGCTGACCATCTCGGCCTCAAACCGAAGACCCTGGTCAATATGCGTTCGCTGGGAACAGGCCCGGTTTATCACAAGATCGGCGCCAAGGTCTGGTATCGCGGCAAGGATATCATCGCTTACACCAATGGACGTAGGTTCATGGGGACAGGCCTTCGCGATGAGTCGTAGAACCGCGTTGTTAGGTATGGGATGCGGGCTAAGCCTCATGGTCTCCGCCAGCATTATCAACCGGTCCGACTTCATCTGGAACCGGACGGAAAGCGTGCCCAAGGGCCTTTACTTTGTTGACCGGTCGGCGCGAATTTCGACAGGCGATCTGGTAGCGTTTGCGCCCTCGGATGAGGTTCGACATTGGCTGAACGATGAGGGAATTGTTGGCGCCGACTGGCCCTTGTTGAAGCATGTTGCGGGCCTATCCGGTGACGAAATTTGCAGATGCGATACGCAGGTCTCCATCAACGGGATCACATCTGTTGATGCGCTCAAAGTAACCGAGTCCGGCAGCGCCCTTCCCGCCTGGCAGGGCTGTCAGACCCTCAAAGCCGGCGAAGTTTTCCTGCTCAACTCTCATCCCCTGTCAGTCGATGGACGATACTTCGGCGTTCAGGACGGCGCGCGCATCATTGGCGTCGCCAGGTCCATATGGACTTATGGCGACCGGTCGGCTGAGGATCAGGCGACCGTCAAAGCGATAGATAGCGGGACGGGAATGGATTCTGTGTCCCGGAGGGCAAGATTAAGGGAGTGTCACCCGGCGACACTTAACCCATTGTCTGCACATCCTTTTTTGTGTGACCCGGCGCCGGAAGACGGGTGCACGGATTTGCAATCCGCTGCGCGCTAGGAGCCATGAGCGACGATTTCGACTTCGTTCCTCGACTCGGGAAGATCAGGTCGCAGGGCAAGGTAAAGACCCAGCTGAAGCGGCTGAAACGCGTGGTCGCGAAGGGGCGGCTTGGAACGCGCGGCCGGCAGTCTCTGGCACCGGGAGCGGTGCGTCATGCAGGGCGTGGAAAAGTACAGGCCGCCCTTGCTGGCCATTGGTCAAACCAGCGGGCCCGGCGCGTCATTGTGAAAGTCCATATTGCGCGGGCGGGTCCAACCGGCATGGCGAGTTTTACAAAGCACGTCGCCTACATCCGCCGCGAAGGTGCCGGGCGCGAGGGCGAGCGCGGAAAGCTCTATGACCGGAGCGTCGATGAGGCCGATGCTAAATCGTTTAACGAACGCGCTTCTGAAGACAGGCGGCAGTTCAGGCTGATCGTCTCTCCGGAGGATGCCGAGCGGATGAAGGATCTGACGCGGTTCACGCGGGAGTTCATGAGCCAGGTCGAGAAGGATCTCGGCCGCCGGCTCGACTGGGTGGCTGCCAACCATCACGACACAGCGCAGCCGCATGTTCATATCGTGATCCGCGGCGGCAATGCGCGAAATGGAGAGCTGCTGATTGACCGCAAGTACATCACGCACGGATTTCGGGCGCGGGCGCAGGAGCTCGTAACGCTCGAACTTGGCCAGCGGCGGCTGCGGGAAATGGCGGCGGCGAGATCGAACGAAGCTGAGCGAGAAGCGCTGACGGCGATCGATCATGACATCGCCCGTTCGCTGACCGATGGACGTTACACGCCGGAGAGTGAACGGGGCGGACTGTCGAGATTCGATGGCGCGGTCGTTAATCGACGTCTTCGGTTTCTTCGGACACTCGATCTTGCGAAGCGACAGGAGGATGGTCGCTGGGCGATGCAGCAAGGTTGGCAAGATACGCTTCGGGCCCTCGGCAGGCGCGGAGATGTTATTCGGTCGCTCGCCAACCTTGAGGGCCGGAATATCGGTGCGTCACGTCTGCATGTCCTTCCCCGTGACTTGGGTTCCGCAGGCGAAATCCTGGGACGGCTTTCCGCTACGTTTCCGGGCGACGAATTGCGCAATGGCACTACCGCGCTGATCGAAGGGCTCGATGGACGGGTCTGGTCAATTGAGATGACGGAGCAGGAAGCGGTTCAATTGCCGAAGCCAGGTGGGATTGTTTCGGTAGGGCGGGGAGTAGTTGAGCCGAAGCCTGCGGATCGGACGATTGCTGCGATCGCCGAACGAAATGGGGGTGTGTATTCGGACGACTTGCACTCAGCAGTGGACCCGACTAGTTCACCGGCGTTCCGGCTTGCCCACAAACGACGGTTGGAAGCGCTGAGAAGGCTCGGTGTTGTCGAACGAAATGCGGATGGCACTTGGACAGTCCCAAACAACTTCGAGGAACGTGCGTTGAAGGCCGACGCGACACAGCAAAATCTCACAATCAATGTCCGCTCTTGGCTCCCTCTTGAAGAGCTTATCGAGCGCCATGCCGAAACTTGGCTCGACCGGCTTGATCAAAAGGAGCTAGCTGGCGCCACCGGACCGCTCGTGGTCGAACTCAGGACATCGCTCCAGAACCGCCAGGTATGGTTGCGGCGAGAGGGCTATCCATTGGATGCGAACGGCAAGTTGACCAACGAAGCCGTCATCGGCCTCAAGATCGCCGAGTGGGAGTCAGCGGTGGCGAAAGAAAGCAAACGAACTGGAATGGCCGTTGTTGAGATTACGAACGGTTCCGATTTCAGGGGGCGCTATTCGTACAACATTGAACTTGCTCAGGGTCGGTTTGCTGTAATTAAAGGAACCGACGGATTTGTTCTCGCGAAGGTTTCAAATGTACACAGAAGGTGGCTTGGACAAGACATATCATTGCGCCAAAGCGGAAGGAACACTCAGTGGCAAACCGTTCGCACGAGATTAGATCGCTAGAGACAAAGGCTTTCTTTTTAGCGACCAAATCTCACTCGTGTTGATGATTCCAGCATTGCTTGCGCAAAAACAGACCAAGGTTTCGCGTCAACACCTGACAGAAGAACGCCAGTCTCGACGGTGCTCTGGAGGGATGCGTAAAGCAAGTTAGCTGAGCCTATATAGGCTTTGGCATCGTCGCTAACAAAGTACTTCCCATGGAAAGTCTCTTGCTGCCCATCCGCAAGTTCACGGAGGTAAGTAAAAACTGAGAACCTGCTCGATAGCGAACGTCCCGCGCCGTGCCCCTCTGCCTTCAAAATCGAATCGTGAGTGCGAACGATGAGATGACAATTCGATCCACGGGGCACGGCCTCCACTATTTTGTTCAGCGTATCGATGCCCGTGGCATCGATGAAAGGTGTCGCAACAAAGAAATCATTCTTCGCGGCGCGAGCGACGCTCAAAAACGCATCAATTGTCCGCCCTAGGGTCGCACGCTCAACTCCTCTTCGACGAAGGCTCTGAACAATATCATATTCATTGCTTGGAAGTGTGATAACGGAAATAGGCTGATCAGCCGATTGCGCCACGCGAAGTCCGAGACTCGCACCCTCAATTGTCCATCTCAAGTTGGCGAGCGATACCTTCGACCAAAGTACTTCCTGCGCCTCATCGTTGATGGAGATGACTCCATGAGACGCGAGAATGTTCTTCAAAGCGAGAATTTCAGCTTTGGATTTGCTTAATCCTGCAGCGCGTTCTGCTAGGTCTTCCAATACAACTCGCCGCCCAGCGTACCGGACCATGACATCCAACAGGTCAATCGCCGAGACAGCATAGGGTAAGCACGCGGTGGCAGCATGTCTGATGTCCTGTTGGTCGGTCAAAGCACGGCGCTCACAAGAAATAGCCAACAATCGGTGCTTTGTTGGTATCCCACGACATTGCTTCTCCGCTGGCAAGAAACGCCCGAGAAAGGATATTGTTCGCCGCCACGCAGCTTACTTCGGGGATCATAATGCAAGCGGGGCAAGCACCGCCCCGTTGATCGCAAAGAGTACCAGATCCACAGCGCAGAGAGCGCGGATCGTCGAGTGACATGAGAACGTCTTGGCCATGATTTCGCCACATCGCGGCGAGATTTCCCAAGTCTGGCGTCATCCCTTTGCGATAAATGACAAAGGCAAGGTCCGCAGGAAATATCCGTTCGCCAAAAGAGCCAAGATCCAACCCGCTAAACCGCGAGCAGGCGTGAATCAACTGATGAGAAAGAGTGTGAAGCAAGCCATACACAAAAACTGGTGCATTCCGTTCACGACTTCCAGACGTTTCCGAATATGTTTCTGCAAATCGTCCAAAGTCTTCGTGAAGCTCAATCAACCGCCCGCCTAGAGAGCCGTCTTCTAGGCTTTCTACCGCGTCGGAAAGACCATTGTTTGTCAACCAATGTTTGACGCGCGCTTCGTCCAGCTTGACATAGAGCGCTTCATTGCTTTGTCGGAGAACGTAGATAGGTCGTTTGCGGTTATCGACACGCGGGAACCCACAAAGGCGGACCGGCATGGTTATGCCTTTTTGCTCTGTTGTAGGAGAGGGCGAAACGCGGCTGTATCCAAACGAATACTGCAGCATTTTTAGGTTTCGGACCAGTTTCAGGTCTCGAATGCCCAACGCCGCCTTGCGAGCAACAATGTCGTCCAGGTAGGCTCTTCGGGCGTCACCATCGCCCGCCGGCTGTAAGTCAGTGTCAGGTGCTTCAAGATCGACAACTGGACGAATAGCATCATTTGAGACAGGCGCATCTATTTGTTCTTCGCGAAGTGCCTGATGTTCAAGTCCCAGCCTGATTGGATCAAATTTACGCGCGATATTTGCACGGTTTATGACCTGCCTGCGTAACGCAACGGGCGCTTCGGGGCGTGGGTCTATCCAACCCTTAGTTTGCGCCTGTTGACGGAAAACTTCCAATTTAGGCTTCAAGAGATCGCCCGCGTTGGATTGGCCGCTTGCCTCAAGCGTCCTGATGGCGTTCAGCGCATCTCGAATGCTTGCCGCGAGTTCAGATGCCCCCGGCTGATTGATCGCCTGAAGTATCTCGACGATCGCTTCATCATTCTGATAGCTGGAAGGATATTCATACAGCTTGAGAAGCGTCTTTAGAAGCTCTTCAACCTTGTCTTCCGCCATCAAATCAATATGGCGCGTCGTTTCGTATGAAATCATTTGCTCGGATTGAACATAGTAAAGGCTATTTGCACGATAGGACACGGGAAGCATATTGATTTCCCGGAGCGTTTCACCTGGCTCCTGCGCATAACGATCTAGGAGCCACCTCAGCGTATATTCATCTTTCTGGCGCAGTTCTCGCCGCTCACCACAGTGACAATAGAAATACCAATCTCGAAACTTTCCTGATCGCCCTTTGTGGAGCTTGAACTCACAGGTCTGCGCAGCGTCACATCGCCCTGGAAATTGTTGAGTGATGTCGCCATTCTTGGTGTTGATATCTTTGCGATAGGGCGACAACGGATCGACACGCCCTGACCAATGGGCGAAGACGACATCGATCTGACGCCATTCGTGCTTTCCGTTCTCGTCGGCTTGGCAGGGGCGAACTTTCTTGAATAGCCCCTCGTCATACGCGAGTTCGGCCAATGTCGCTTCATGTACGACCCCGCAATTGCGACAAACTAGCATCAAAGGGTCGGGCACATAGGCCATTCGGTCTGGTGCGCAGTATTCAAATTTCGATTGCTCAAAAGACGGACGTTTTTCCCGATCCAGGAATACTTGTTCATCTAACGCTTGCTCGGGAGCTACAGCCGGATCTTGACGCATCATCGCACGCCGATACCAGTTTTGTATGAACTCAAGAATTCCTTCGCGAATTTGATTGCGTTCGGCTGGCTTGATGTGAATGTCCGACCGCGTAACGGGCACGGATCGACAGGCGCCCGCACCTCCCTCAAATGTAAAATGCTTATCAGGCGCGTAGGTCGTCGCAATCTGTGTTTGCGACCGCTGCATCACGGTTTTCGGCATCACATTAGCCTCCGATCTCATCATCTAGTTCTGAACCGCTTGCCCTTTGCTTTCTCAAATACTGTAAGGCGCGTTCCACCTGGTCCTGATATGTGTCCGAACTTTTGCGGCCAAGTGGAGCGACTGCAGGCGCGATTTGCCCCGCTTCCTCAACGTCTCGCAAGGACATCATGGGTTGGTTGACATCGGTACTGCCGCGCCAGAAGTCAGATAATTTGCTGACGGTGAGTTCAGCTTCGGGCCCAACAAATAGGTCGAAAATCTCTCGAGCTTCATCCAGTACCAGGTTGCGGTAGTAGACTTGGTTATGCGGTTTACCGATGCTCCGTCGGCCCCGTCCTTCTACGCCAATGGCTCCCAACGCAAATTCAGAGAAGCTGGACCGATAAATCTCCTGGTTCTTTATTGGTTCAAGATACCGTCGAATATCGTACAGCCGCCACATCTGAGGCGCTCTTGATTTGTCGGATGCTTTGCTGAATAGGCGTGGCTCTACAAAGCCAACCAGCCAAGCTTGGAATAGGCTTGGCATTACTCGCTTGATTGCTTGCGTGGCCCAGCGATCGACCGCTGGCGGCGAAATCATCCGCTCAAGGAAGCGATGGAATGGGCTGTGGACTTCAATGACATAGCGGTCTCTTCGCGACTGCGGTGTGGGTACCAACAGACTGAAACCAACATGCGTACGTCCGACCCGGGAGGAGGCTTGAATGTACTCAGCGATATTGCTCGGAATGCCTGCAAAAACCATCGAGTTGAACCGATCAACATCAACGCCGTGAGAAATGGCCGATGTTGCAACGATGTTTCTTAAGCCGTCGGCAAGCGGCACAAACTCGCCATCCTCCGTCCGGTCCAAATCCGCCTCACGCATGATCCTTTCGATGCCTTCCATGTCGACACCGCCGGAGATCAGGTCCAATTTAAGTTCGTCCAGGGGCAGTCCATCATATCGATGCGTTTCCTCTGAAACGTCTTGCAACGCGTCCAATACGACATCGCCACCTTTCTTGTTGGTGACATATGTCAAGACCACTCTGTGAAGGTCGACGAGGCTGGCGAGTACATCAAATTGCTGGTTGTCGCGCGCTTTCGCCAATGCATCGGCTCGAAGAGCGGACACGCTGTCTTCATCAGAATGCGAGAGTGCGGAAATCATCCGATCGACGGCCTTCGCCTGACCAGCTAAGTTCCCTTCAAGCCAAAGACCTGACAGCAATGAGGTAATTGCTGCATGTAGTGCGGCCAAAACCGTGACAGTTGTGATCGTGTGCGTTCCGCCATTTGTCATGAAAGCGACGTACACTCGAGACCAAACCGCTGCTTCCTCGACATTGTCGGATGCATCTTGGAGCGCTTGTCGCGCTGGGTTGGTCGGTCGTCTGGGATGCGAATAGAAGGACTCATATAGATCTGGTCCCGGTCGCGGAAATTGCTGACATTGGCGCTGGTAGAGAATCTCAGTTTGTCTGGCTGGGTCTGATACCGTCGCGGTCGCCGCGATGATCTTTGGCATTCGGATCGCCCGCCGCCCTTTGTGGTCGATCTTTCCGCGGATAACTCGGTCGCCGAATAATTCTGTGTTTTGACGAAACACTTGCTCCAAAGTCGTTTCGAAGAGACCTGCGAAGGCCCCCAAACTCTCTTCAAGTAGATGCGCCTCATCTTGAATCACGAGCGACGGGAGTGGATCGAAAAATAGCTCGCGTCCGCCTTCGATGAGTGGGCTTAATGCGATCTGACCCGTTGGCGGAGTATTCTGATTGTAGTCCCGCGGAACTCCGACACGTTCAAATCCGTCGAACGCTGAACGTGCGAGCCCGAACATCCCGAATATCTTGGAAATCGTGCTGTCATGCTGACCGATCAATGCAAGCTTGTCGATTGTGCCAAGGATGACTGCTGGCGCGCGCGCATAAATATCTTCATCCACCAGCAAAAATGGCAACGGCTCCGGAGTGGAGCCACGGTGTTCGACATTCCATCGACAACTATCGTTGAGGCAGACTAGTGCGAGCCTGTGATTACCGTTTGCACTTTCACATCTTCGCCGACGCAACTCTGTCACTTGATCGCAAAATGGACAGGACGGTACCTTATTCAGTGCCCTGCGCACCGTGAGATACTTACGTTCTTCGTTGCTGCCCGCAGACAGAGCCGGTGCGTCGTCAAACGGAATATCTTCTAACCTGGGATCAGCGAGCCGATTCGGCGTATTGCTAGCGCCCACCCAAAACCCAAGCTGAAACGGTGTTCCTTCTACGTTTTGAGACTTCCGGATCAATTCTGCTCGAACCAGCAAACGAAAAAGTCTTCGAGCTTGCTGAACTGTCAGCAGCCTTAGCGGATAGCGCACGAGCGCACTGACGCCGAATGTCTTTCCCCGCAACCGATCTAGGAAGAGGAGATATACAAGCGCCCCAAAAAAAGCTTCGGACTTACCGCCGCCGGTGGCAAAATACAGGAGAGACGCCGTCTCTTCATCACGCTCAACGTCAAAGTCGTCGGCATATGAAGGAAGGCGTGATGCAAAACCCGCGATCTGAGCCAGAATGAATGCGAGTTGGAACAATCGCCATTCAACGAACTTGTCGCCACCTGCATCTTTGAAGGTTGCATTCATCATGATCCAGGCGCGAAATGGTGCGGCGGCAGGCGCGTTCGGATTAGCATTGAACGCTGCTTGCGCGCGGGTGAGTAAATCAACGCCACGAGCGATATCGTTGCATTCAACTCGGTAGGCCTCGCAGTCTTCCTCAAAGTTCTGCTGTTCAATTAGCGCTTCATTGGCGTCGGTGACGCCGCGGGTTGGATTAATCCGAGAGCTTAGGCCATCAATCCACTTATTATACTCATCTGGTAACCTCGAGAGATCGCTGACCGGAAAGGTGGAATCACTCAGCGTTTTGTAGTCCCTCCGGACTGTTGAACTTGAACGGGGAATTTGACGCGGCAATACGTAGCGTGGCGCCCAAGTAGATCGGAGTTCCGTTCTGGTTTCATCTCCGATCTGAATAACACCGCAATTCACTCCCATTCCGGATTGCGACATGTAATGACGGTATCGGTAGCTTGGCTTCACGCGGTCGAGCGGAAGCGGCAGAAGCGAAGTGGTCAAGACCTTTATTGAAAGGACGACCTGAAAGCACCCCGGCTCCAAAAATGGTTGGCGTGTATTTGCAGGACGTCGTCCATGATGCTCGAAGGCAACTCTCACAAGACTCGATCTGGGCGACCTCCGATCCGTGTTAGACTGCAGTATCAGTTTCAAGCCAAACGGCTGGGGTAGGAGTTGTTCTATACGAGGAGCCACTCTCCTGCATTGGTCTAAGTATGCATCCCAGGTCTCTTTTGACTGGCAATCTGACGGCTTGATGCTTTTGTCTCGGTAAGCGCGTTGATTTCCCTCCTCTGAAGACAGCCACACAGCCACAGCGTCTTTGATCCGGTTCTCAATTTCTTCCGTGAGTTTGTCGGCCTGGGATGCTAGTTCGTTCGACGCATCGATAGTCCATGGCCCCAGACTTACAGGAATTCTGATCCAGACTTCTGGTGATTGCATAGGCTCCGCGAGTGCATCTGGGATTCCCTTATTTGGTTTCGAGTAGAGGGCATCTTCTAGCGGATTGTTTGTTTCCTCTTCATCCCCTTCCTGGCTCTCCGCATCTTCAGCGACTTGTTGAAGAGCAACTTCGTCGAGATTTACGCTCGGCGCCGGCAGTCCCAATTGTTTACACTCTGCAGAGTAAGCCTCCTGTTTGGCGGTCTGATAGTCAGCCCAGCTCGATCCCTGACCGTATTTCGATTTCCATTTTTCAAGGCGCTGTTTGACAGCGGTTTTAAGTTGTCTCCTTAATTCTGTTGTAGGTTGGAAGACTGGAAACAGATTGTAGCGCTCAGAACATAATTCGCCCCATTCGGGCAGTCCTCGAATGTAGATGCCGAAACTGCCCGATACCTCAAACGCCGTACCAATTTCATCTTCAATCGCGAAGTCGATGCCCACTGTGTTGAGACGAATGTCACTGGTTTCGTCGTCTTCGCCTGTTGGGTCGTATCCAGGAAGAAGAAAACCAGAAACGAAGTGTCGGCTGGGTTTGCGCCCGAATATGATGGTACCGCTCGGTCCAAAGCCACTCACACGCTGGAAAGTCAGATTTACAAGGCTATCGCAAATCCCTTCTTTCAACTCTTCAAGGTCTTCAATTTCTGCGGGTCTCAGAGGTACAGGTTTCATGCGTCCTCCGGTCGAAGGCGTTCAATGCGTAGCACTTCGCTGACATGCTCAGCGGACAAGTCCTGGATCTTGTCGATAAGCGGGCGTGCAGCGCTGTTTTTTCTCACGAGCGCATCGGGATCGATTAAAGCCGCGGCATACAACTTCCGCAACTGCAGCCCCGATCTAATACGGCCGCCGCGAG
>TARA_R100001244_G_scaffold43228_1_pt1 | contig 10849 bp, 6 predicted proteins | sample TARA_R100001244 | Tara Oceans TARA_R100001244 (sample SAMEA2621564) | marine metagenome | biome: marine biome (ENVO:00000447); feature: mesopelagic zone (ENVO:00000213); material: "saline water (ENVO:00002010), including plankton (ENVO:xxxxxxxx)" | depth 790 m
GGGAATTCCAACGCCGTCCGATATGTCACCCGCATTTTATTTTTACAACATGTTGAAATGTATATTTGCCGCCCAAGGTTACACATTGCAATCAGATTTTTTTGAAACGTCGTGGTTCAAACGTTTGGTTTCATTTATTCCAATGGAAAGTTTTGTGAACAATCCGGCAATTATAATTCAATATTCATTCGAATATGACACGAACGTGTCAACGCCATGGAAGACGCCGTTAGACTACTATCATCAAACCGGCGCGGATTTAACATGTCCAAGCACCGGCAACGATTGGCACGGACAAAGTTATGGGTTAACATTAACATGTCCAACGTGCGACCCGTCCGGACAAGTTACCGACCAAGATATTACGCCATTTATTAATTCGTCAACCCCGTTCAATGTTGATAGTCAACCATTTGACGACCCAATTTGGTTGGCGGGTTGGTATTGGGGGAATTATTCATTTTATTTGAACAATGGAATGTTTCAAAGTCACAACACACCATGGGCAGGGTTGAACAATCCATGTTTAATGATAAGTGGAACAACGATTTCCGAAGCATATCCGTGGCGAACATTGGGACACGATTGGTTTTGTGTTGATTGTGAACCGTGGTATTACAACCCCGCGATTGGTTTTCCTTATCCTTATCCGTATTTGGACAAAAAGGAAATTGAATGGAAAGACACGTCAATGTTTCAAACAACATATCATGGAATTTATGAATTTTCCGGTTCAATGACATTGAAAATGGACAATGATTACGAAATCGACAACGACGTTGCAACATACGACCCATGGCCAACCTATCCAACATCAGGAACAACGCCAGATATTCACGGAACAATGAATGGCGGTGTTGATTTTTTGCCACATTTTAACATTAGCGGAACGGACGTTTATACGGGAACGGCGTATGATTTCACTTTGTATTTAATGCACTACAAACATTCAACACGTTCAACACACACCGTCCACGTCGAAAGTTTCCGGCGTAAAAATGCCAACAATCCAATGTCGTCGGCCGCGCCGCCTTTACAAAATAATTTTGCGTTATTTAATGACCTTTATCCATTAACAACGGGGGTTTCCAATTTAAGCAAAAAATTGTCATTTTCGGGAATTCAAATTGACATTTTAAACGACGAAGACCGCGTTTTTCTTTATGGCGAAGTTAACGCCGTTGGAATGACCGCAACCAATACGGCCGGTGAAAATATTTTCCAAACGTGTCAAATGAAATACAAAGCAAGTGGACAAGAGTTTTCCGGAACAATTGACCCGTTAATAATTCCGGGCGGTTCGGTTGATTTGGAATTGTTGTTGCCGTGCGACACGTCACAATTGGATTGGGTTAATGGTTTGACAGGGTTGTTCAATTTATTTTGGCAATCGGACGAATCGAGCAAAACGATTATTGTCGAACCGCGGGACATGTTTTTTAATGACATTTTCGGCGACGGCGAGGGCGCGATTGATTGGACGTTAAAATTAGACCACGGAAAACCGCAAATAAATAAATACATTTATGATTCATTGAAACGAAATCTTTGTTTCACTTATGAAAACGATTCGGCCGACGTTATGGTTGAGGAACGAAATCGACGACGTGGACAAATTTGCGAATTGGGTTCACACGCGTTGAATTTAGGTGAATTATATTTAAACGACGACCAAAAAATTGGTTCGGATTATTATTCGCCAACATATATGTTTTATGATAAAACGGTTTCCAACAACATGGGGTCGTCCGGAAAACAACCATTTATTCCCGTGATACATTCGGAATATTCGTCCATTTGGGCAACACAATTGAACGCCGGATTGCCGGACAAATTAACCGAATTCGCGCCACGTCTTTTGGTATGGTATGGCAAACAACCAATCAACCAAGCCGACGGATTAACAAGCGCAAACACATGGCGTTGGGGTTACGACAATTTAGCAACACCACATCAAGATTTGCAATACTATCCGTTCGCCGGAGTTTATTGCGACCAAGACGGGTCATTGGGAGGAACACTAACAATGGGCGCAACCTTATATAAAAATCCGTCACTTTATTTTGAACAAAGCGAAATCAACGTTGTTCCAACCGCGCCGCCCTATGCTTTAACAAATGGGCTTTATCAAATGTTTTGGGAATATCACATTTTGTCATTGTTGAATCGTCCCGTTGTTAAAATGGCATATTTTAAATTAACACCAAAAGATATTGCAAGTTTAAATTACCGACGATTAATTTATTTAGAAGGCGCGCAAGCGGACACTTATTGGATATTAAACAAAATTATTGATTACAAGGCCGGAAAAAATGAAGTGACAAGGGTTGAATTGTTTGAATTTACAAACACGCGGCCGGTTAAAACGTCGAAATTGTCCAAATCATTTGGCGCAAATTTAACACCACAATGGACGGATTTTAATTCGCAATTAGTCCAAGACGGCGAAATCTTAGTTGAACAGAAATATTTAACGTCTTCATTGCAAATTGCAAACCAAACGTTTATTAATACGCCAACAAATCAAGTTCAAAAATCCATTGCAACCGGAACACAATTGGGCGTGTCCGCTTTAAATTCAATTTATACAAGTGACGGAACAAAAATTCCAACACAATTGGGTGTTACAAGCGGAAACATTGGAAACAATTATAATGTTGGCGCGGGCGGAATATCAATCGGAAACAACATTCGTTCAACAAGTGGAAACATTACGATTGGAAACGGGAACAATCCATTTTCAACACAACCGATTCAATTAACACAAAACGGAAAAACGGCGTTGGCAATTTCGTCAAATGGTTTAATGTTAGAAGGTGGCGGCGGTGTTGTTTATTATGAAAATAGAGGTGGCGAAATAATGGAAGTTTTAACCGGAATTCCGTTTCACACAATGTCAGGATTAGGAACACCGGCGTTTCAATATGTTCGTGTTTTATTAAGCGAACCAATTATTTAAAAATAAAATTATGGCAACATTAGACACAATATTAAACATTCGGGTTGAAGGCACGGATTCAATGGTTAAATTAAAAACCGAAATTGATAAAACGGCAAAAGAATTAAAAGAATTACAAAAGGAAGGCAAAAAAGCCGGCGACACGCAAGCCCAATATACGGCAAAAGTTGTGACGGCCGAAACAAAATTAAAAGGATTGCGGGGTGAATTAAACAAAGGGAAAACCGAATTGATTAAAAATGCAAAAGCGGCCGGCGATAATTCAAAAAGTTATAATTCATTAACAAAGGCAAACGCCAAATATTCGCAAGAGTTGCGGAAATTGGCCGACCCAATGGGAAAAAATAGCAAAGCATTTACGAAATTGTCCGGAAAAATAAGAACAAACACCGACCAATTAAAGAAAATGGACGCACAAATGGGACGTCACCAACGGAATGTTGGAAATTACAAACAATCATTAACAAGTGTTGCAACGGGAATTGGTGCGGTCATTATTGCGTTCACCGCATTTCAACGTGTTTTGTCAACGTTTGTTGATTTTCAATTTCAAATGAAACAAGTTGGTGTTATTAGTGGCGCAACAACGGAACAATTGCAAATGTTAACGGACACCGCAAAAGATTTGGGTTCAACAACCGCGTTCACCGCCGGTGAAGTTGCCGCGCTGCAAACGGAATTGGCAAAATTGGGTTTTGACGCAACGGAAATAAATATAATGACCGAAAGTGTTTTAAATTTAGCGTTTGCATTTGATAAAGATTTGGCGGCAACCGGTGAAACGGTGGCGATTGTTTTAAATTCTTATAAAATGGAAGCGACGGAAGCCGCCCGTGTCACGGATATTTTAGCGACGGCATTTGCGTCAACGTCGTTGGATTTGGAAAAATTTAACACGGCATTTCCGAAAGTTGGTGCGATTTCAAAACAATTAGGGTTTTCATTAGAAGGGACAACGGCAATGTTGGGCGCATTAACAAACGCGGGGTTAGAAGCGTCAACGGCCGGAACGTCTTTGAAATCAATATTTTTGGAATTGGCAAATGAAAATTCCAAATTATCACAAAGGTTGGGCGGTTCGGTGAAATCAATTGACCAATTATTGCCGGCATTAGACAAATTATATAAAGACGGAACGGACGTTGCCGACATGTTAAATTTAACCAACAAACGTTCGGTTGCGGCCTTTGCAACATTAGCGTCCGGCGCACCGGAAGTCCAAAAATTAACAAAATCATTTGAAGAATCAAGTGGAACGGCTGAAAAAATGTCCGAAGTAATGCGCGATTCATTGAAGGGTTCGTTGGACGAAACAATGTCGGCGGCGGGTGGTTTTGTAATTGAATTAATGGAAGCATTAGAACCCGCATTAAATCTTATAATTGGCGCGGTTGGATTGTTGTTTTCGAGTTTATCATTTTTGGTTGAAAATTTCAAATCGGTTGCAATTGGTGCGGCCGCGTATGGTGTTGTTTTATTAGCAACGGCCATAAATTCGGGAACATTAACGACCGCAATGATTGGACAAAAAATTGCGCTTTATGCAAGTGCCGCCGCGACATGGGTTGCGGACACGGCGACCAAAGCATTTAGTAAATCAATATATATGAATCCAATTGGAATTTTTATTGGTTTATTGATTACGGGAATTTCGTTATTATGGGATTGGGGTTCGGCGTCAAGCGACGCGGCCGGTGAACAAAACAAGGTCACGGAAGCCGTTGCGGAAACGGCCACGGAGTTAACCGAATTGGAAAAAATAAAAGAAAAATATCACAAAAAACAATTAAATGAATTGGCAACCTTAAAATTATTGACGAAACAAATTCAAGACAGAAATTTAACCGACCACGAACGCATGATGAGTTTAAAAGAATTTAATAAGCTTGCCGGAACAAATATCCGAAACTTAAAGGACGAAGCGCGATTGCAAGATATATTGACGGCCGCAATGGAATCAACAATTGACGCAATAAAAAGACGAATAATTTTGGAAAGTTCGTCCGAAGAATTGACGGTCTTATTAGAACAACAATTGGCATTGGATTTAAAAATTGAGGAATCATTAGACCAACAAGCGGAAAACACAAAATCCGTAATTGTTGAAACTGAATTGTTGACCGCAGCCGACATTGAAAGGAAGAACGCGGGAGTTCGAAACATCAACAATTTAATTTTAGCCGGAAAGGAATTGGGCGCGCTTAACACACGGGGTCATAATACCGAAGAAGCAAATGCGGCGGGTTTTAGAGGCATATGGCAGATGAAATATCAAGTATTAAGGAATTATTCCAAGGCCGCAATGGGTGACGGTTATATGTCCGCCCAATTATACCAACAAGAAAGCGTTTTAATTAATGCAAACATTACGGCGTTGGAAAACAAATCAATGGCACTAGAAAATACAACTTTAAAGACCGAAAATTTATTACTGTCAGAAAACGCGCAACACACAAATGCGTTGGCATTGCGTATAAAAGTTGGTGACGTATTACAAGCAAATAATAAATTACACGCAACCGAAGTTAAATTGCAAACAAAGTCGGACGCATTAGAAGGTCAAATAAATACAATTTACGAAGCGCGTGAAAAGGCATTAAACAAATTAGTTCCGTCAACGAAAAAAACCGGAAAGTCGGCGAAGGTTGCAAAAACCGCATATCAAAAATTGGCCGGCGAAATTGGGGTTTATGACGCGGCATTAAAAAAATCAGTAACGGAAGGCGAAATTGAAATGAAAACATTTGTTAATTCCGAGGAAGCAAAAGCAATGTCCGTCGAAGACAGAAACAAACGGATTGCAGAAATTGAACAAAGGACGGCCGACAAAGTTGCGATTGCAACGGGGTTAATAAAGCGAGCAAAAGCGGATTTAAAAGTTGTTGACGATAAGTTGGCCGAAGCATACGAAATAATAAATTTGAAGACCAACGTTTATATTAATAGTTTAAAAGAGTTGGCGATAAAAACGCAAGGACAAATTGATATTGACAAACGACAATTGGTCGTCTTGCAAGAGTTAGAAGACGCGGGCGCGGACGTCGCAAAGCAACGAATAACGTTGGCATTAAAAATCGCAAAAACCGAATTGGATTTGGCATTGAAAACCGCCGAAGCGTCCGACCTATCAACCGACGCACAAATTGCAAATATCAAAAGATTGCAAGGCGAAATCGAAATTTTTGAAGAATTATTGGAAGACAAAGAATTAGACCCGTCCGGATTTTTAAATAAAGTTTTGTTTGGTTCAAATGAAGACGGCGAAGGGTTCACCGGTGAAGATTTAATTAATTCAATCCAAATTGGATTGGGCGTTGTGTCCGATATGATGTCAAGTTTTAACGAATTGCAAAATCAAAAATTAACAACACGGTTGGGTGTTATTACAAAGGAACGGGACGCCGAAGTTGAATTGTATAAAAATTCCGCACAATACGAAATCGACACGGACGAAGAACGGTCAACGAAAATCGAAACCATAAAAAAGAAACACGACGACGAAATGTTGGCATTAAAAATTGACCAATTTAAAAAAGACAAAGCATTTCAAAAGGCGCAGGCCGTTATTGGTGGCGCAACCGCCATTATGAATATTTTAAAAGGACAAATTACGGGCAACCCGTTGGCGGACGCAATAATAAAAGGAATTTTAATTGCGGCAACAATTGCAACAACAATAATGCAAATCGCAACAATCAACGCACAACCCGTTCCAACGGCCAAATTGGGTGGCGTGTTGGACGATTCATTTTTTGCTGACGGGGGAATGGTTGTTGGAAAATCACACAAACAAGGTGGTGAAAAATTTAGTGTTGGCGGACGTGTCGCCGAATTAGAAGGTGGCGAAGCGGTTATTAATAAACGTTCAACGGCAATGTTCAAACCAATGTTGTCCAAAATGAATGTTGCCGGTGGTGGAAAAAAATTCGGAAGTGGCGGAATGGTATTTGCCGACGGCGGAATGTCGTTTGACGCCGACACCATGTCGAACGAATCATTTATTGCCGACGCATTAGTTGACCAATTAAACAATCAACAAGTGTTGTTGGTTGAAGCGGACGTGACGCGTTCACAAAAAGCGGTTGAAACAATACAATCGCGGGTTTCATTTTAAAAAATAAAATATGTTTATAGTAGATAAAAAGACACAACAAAAAAGAATGGCAATTTGTAAAAAATGCGACAAGCGTTCAAATAAATTTTTATCGTTGTTTAATTATGATTCGTGTTCACTTTGCAAATGTTTATTAAGTGCAAAAACAAGCGTGTCAAAAGAATTTGACGGCAAATGTCCAATTGGCAAGTGGTAAAATAAACATGTCTTTGTTAAAAAAAACTTTTATTTATGACATTGCCGACCTATAAAAAAACTATTTTTGACACAATGGGAAACAAACAAACCGAATTTATTGCAAACACCATAACGCCGGAAGACCGCAAGGACGTCGAACGTTTAATGAAATTGTTTATTAAATACAAAGACGCACGCGGAAATTGGAAAATTCCAAATAAAGAAGGCAAAGAATTATTGGTTTACTTTCAAAAATACGTTGATAGGAACGCCCGCCCAAATATTTTTGGTTGTGGTGGTTGTGCAAAAAAAATGGTTGAATATATGTTTTCAATCTATCGATTATGGCAAAACCAAACAAAATAAGTTTCATTGTCGATTTTATCGACATTATTTGGAATGAAGTCCAAACGCGATTTGGTGAACACGCGACAACAAAAGACGTTGTTTATCATTTAGTAGAAAAAGGATTGTGCGAACCAACACGAATCCGAAATTATTTAATCATTTATGATTTTGATACTATATTAAGACAAAACGAGGGTCATGTTACACACACTTTTATGGATTTGTCCATTAAATACGACCTATCAGACCGCCAAATCCAAGGAATTGTATACAAATACCGTCCAAAATTCACCAAAAACGAAACAATTTTGGGTGATTACAAGGTTAAAATCAAGGAAAATCATAAAAAAACAAGGAAAAAAAGGGTTTTAAACTATTGATTCACTAGGTTAAAAGCAAAAAAAGTTTAAAAAAGTAAAAGAAAGTTTGATTTTTCCATTGTCAAACGGGTTTTTCTTGTATCTTTACAGTATTAATAAACCAAAAGAAACCAAAAACATGACAAATTCAATCACAATCGCACAAGGGCAAAAATTAAGAACGGAAGGATTCAATATAATAACGAATCGAAACTTTACAAAAGTTTTAAGATATTCAAAAGAAACTTTAAAGCAAGGCAAAAACGAAAAATTATTCAATGCAATGATAAAAGTTGTTTATACGGCGGAAATGCAAAAAGCGGCATGGAATACACATTGTAAAATAAACAAAATTTAAAAAATAAAATTCCAAAACAAACTTTAAAAGACACGGGCAAACACCCGTGTTTTTTTATTCCTATTATTTCGTAAAAGAAACTTTTATCATTTCTATTTTTGTCGCAATGGCAAATTCAAATTGGTTCGATATTCAAAACAACGCAAAATCCGACACGGCGGACGTTTATATTTATTCCGAAATCGGAAGTTTTGACGTAAACGCCAAATCATTTATTGACGAATTAAAAACAATCAAGGACAAAAACATTGACGTCCACATCAATTCATTGGGTGGTTCGGTTTTTGACGGATTGGCAATTTATAACGCATTAAAAAACCATTCTAAAAAAGTGACAACGAAAGTCGAAGGAATCGCGGCGTCGATTGCGTCGGTTGTTGCAATGGCGGGTGACAAAATCGAAATGGCGGAAAATTCTTTGTTTATGATTCACAATCCATTTGCAATGTCGGGTGGTGACGCCAACGAATTAAGAAAAACCGCAAGCATTTTAGATAAAATTAGAAATGAAATTGCGTCAATTTATGCGTCGAAATCAAAACACGATTCCGAACATTATATTAGTTTAATGGACGTTGAAACGTGGTTCAATTCGGACGAAACATTGGAATTGGGTTTGATTAATGGAATCACGCAACCAATAAAAATCGAAAACAATTATGATATTTCAAAATTCGAAAATATTACAAGCGAACAAATAAACACAATTATTAATAAATCAAAAACAAACGTTATGGCGAAAACGCAAAATGAAAATGTTGTTGAAACAAAAGAAGTTTCAAACGACGAAAGTTTAATTGGAAAAATAAAATCAATGTTGGGTGTTGTAAAAAATGCAGAAGGCGACGAAGACGAAAGCGAAGCGGAAAAAACGGATTGGGCGGAATCTTACGAAGAATTAAAATCAAGGGTTGACAATTTAGAAAACGCAATCCATGACATTGAAGAAAAAATGGGGTTGACGGAAGAAGTAAAAGAAGAAGAAGAAGAAGCGGCGGACGCAATGGCAAACGCATTAGCAAACGCGGATTCCCAAATTGAAGAATTAACGGCGAAAATTTCTAAAATAAAAGCCGGAAAAACGGACGTGACGCCAAATGGCGACCCAAGTATAATTGAAAACACAACAGTTGACCCAAACGCGGCATTTTTTAACGCAATGGTTGCAACCTTAAAGCGTAAAGCATAATAAAAAACAAATTAATAATCATAAAAAAATAAAATTATGGCAAATGTAGCATTGGACAATATAAGCGCAACGTATTCGGGCGCAAATTTTAGCGAATTGTTTTTAGAACCAATCTTTAGAGATTCGGATTTAATGCAATTTAGAGTTATTCCAAACGTAAAATATAAAATGAATCTTTATACGGCGGACGCATTATCATGTATTGTTCAAAAATACACAACATGTGGTGGTGACGAAAGTGGCGATTTTAATGTTAACGACAAAGTAATTACGGCGGGACGTATGCGTGTTGCGGTTTCACAATGTCAAGACGCATTTTTTGGAACGTATTTAGAAGAAAGTTTCAAAAATGGAATCAATGTATTTAATTTAGAAGGCACGGCATTAATGGACACAATTTTGGCAAACGTTAGACAAGGAATTGCGAGTGACATTGTAAAAATCGCATGGTGGGGTGACACGGCGGAAGCGGGCGCAAGTGCGGCATGTTACGATTCAACCGACGGTTGGTGGAAACTATTAAAAGCGGACGCAACGGTTGACGGAAACAAAGTAACAATTGCGAACGGCGTATTAACGGCGGCGGCATGTTTAACGGCATTGCGTGCAATGTGGGCGGCAGCACCAAGCGCGTTGCAAGGAGTTGACGCAAGAGAAAAAGCAATTTATTGCACACGTTCAATTTATGAAGGTTATTTGGAATCAATCGAAGACTTAGGAAACGCGGAAGGTTATTCAACGCTAGTTGACGGTCTTGTAAAAGTTTATTTCCGTGGCGTTGAGGTAATTCCAATGTATGGTTGGGACACGGCAATTTCACAACGAGCAATCGCGGACGACAATTGCGCATGTTATACGGCGAAACAAAATATGGCGGTTGGAACGGACACGAACGACCCCGAAGGTGAATTAAAAATGTTTTACGACGATTTGACGGAAAAAGTTTATGTTCGTGCATATTTCAAATTGGGCGTTCAGTTTTTACACGATTCAATGGTTCAAATAGGATATTAAAAAAAAAACAAATTATTAATAAAATAAAAAAATAGAATTATGAGTTTAACAACGGGACACAATGTAATTTGTTGCGATAGAAATAGACGTGGCGGATTAAAGGCAATACATTTAGCAAACACGGACGACATTGCGTCGTTCACATTAGACGCAACGGCGGGTTCACACGGATATACGGCGGTGACAATGACGGCGTTGGCGGTTTTCTACGCATGGGAATTTGATAGAGGGACGGCGGGTTTCACGGCGGCAGCAACAAGAGAAAACGGGTCAACATTAATTGAAGTTTCATTGGAATTTTACATTCCAAAAGTGACGGGAGTTGTAAACC
>TARA_R100001244_G_scaffold64627_13_pt1 | contig 10828 bp, 10 predicted proteins | sample TARA_R100001244 | Tara Oceans TARA_R100001244 (sample SAMEA2621564) | marine metagenome | biome: marine biome (ENVO:00000447); feature: mesopelagic zone (ENVO:00000213); material: "saline water (ENVO:00002010), including plankton (ENVO:xxxxxxxx)" | depth 790 m
CCAGGGGCTGTTGGGCCAGAAATACTCGATGCCGGCGCCATTCACCGAGATCTGATAGAGGCCGAACGAGGCGATGTAGAAGATGTAATAAAGGTAGCTGGTGTCGCGCACGCTCAAGAAGATGAACAGGTTGTAGATCAGCATCACCAGCAATACGCCGTAGATGATGCCGAGCACATAGATACGCCCCGGCTGCTCCTCAAGGTAGGCATTCGGCGCCCACAGGGTCAGCGGCGCCTGGATCGAGCCCTGGCTTTCCAGGCGCAGATACGCGCGCTGCGGCTGATTGGGCTGCAACTTGAGTTCGAACAGGTAGTTGTGTTGTTTGATCTGCCGACTGGCGAACGGCAGCGCATCGCCGGTGCGCTGCGCCAACTGGAAACGGCCCTGACCGTCGTCCAGGTAGAGCGCCAGATGGTCCAGGGGCGGGTAGGCCAGTTCCAGCAACCAGGGCTGTTGGCCGCCCAGGCTGTGCGGGCGGTACTCCAGATCCAGGCGCAGCCAGAATACCGAGCGCGAATAGCCGGCGTTCAGCACCGCCTTGTCGTGCCGTCGAAAACTGCCTTGCAACGCTGGCGAGGTGACCTCGTCGATGGTCGCATCGCCACGCACGTCTTCGAACACATACATCGCCTGGCCAAGCGACAGCGCACGGGTGTGCTCGTCGAACACCACGGCACCGGCAAATACCGGCCAGACAGCCAACAGGAAAATCAGGACGTAGCGCATGCGCCCCCACAAAGGCCATGTCGGACGGCGCCGGGGAGCCCCACCTCCCCTGAATGACGCCGCCTCGCATGGCCTGGTTATTCGAATGCCGCTCACTCTAGCACAGCCCATAGATGGAAAAAGCCGCCCAGCGCAAACATCGAAAAAGCGGCAAAAGGCTCTGGAATGATACTTAGGCGTGGGCTATGCAGACCCATCGGGGCGCATCGTAAAGCTGCCTACAGCGTCAGGAAACAATCTGGCAGGCGGCCCCGAAAAACCGCGCGCAACATGCTCGACCCGGCGCAAAACCATGGATTAATGGTAAGCTCGCGCACCATGAAAACGCCTACTTCCCGCCCCGTAGTGCTGTGCCTGTCCGGTCATGACCCCAGTGGTGGTGCCGGCCTGCAAGCCGATATCGAAGCCCTGCTCGCCCAGGGCTGTCACGCCGCTCCCACCGTCACCGCGCTGACCGTGCAGGACACGGTGAATGTCTCCGACTTCCGCGTGCTCGACCGCGAGTGGGTGCTGGCCCAGGCCAATGCGGTGATCAACGACCTGCCGGTCGAAGCGGTCAAGCTGGGCATGCTCGGCTCGGTCGAGATGGTCGAAACCGTGCTGCAGATCATGCAGCGCCTGCCGGGCATCCCACTGGTCTGCGACCCGGTGCTGCGCGCTGGCGGCGGCGGCGCACTGGGCAAGGACGAGGTCGGTTACGCCATGCGCGAGCGCCTGTTCGCCGTCTCGACCATCGCCACGCCGAACCTACCGGAGGCACGCATCCTCGCCGAACTGCCCGACGGCAGCGCCGATGAGTGCGCCGCGAAGCTGCTGCCGTATATCCAGCACCTGCTGATCACCGGCGGCCATGGCGACGAGCACGAAGTGCACAACCGCCTGTACTCACGCGACGGCAGCCGCCACACCTTTACCTGCCAGCGCCTGCCCGGCGGCTACCACGGTTCCGGCTGCACCCTGGCCAGCACCCTGGCCGGTCGCCTGGCCCTGGGCCAGGAGCTGGTCAGCGCCGTGCAATTCGCCCTCGACTACACCTGGCGCACCCTGCGTGACGCCGAGCAACCCGGCCACGGCCAGTACATTCCGCGCCGCCTGCCGCTGGATGCCTTTTGATAGAGAGCAGTTGATGAGCACCTGCTGGAGTACCCCATGAAACTGCGTGGCCTGTATGCCATCACCGACAGCGAATTGCTCAAAGGCAGACTGCTGCCCTACGTCGAGGCCGCACTGAAGGGCGGCGCGACGTTGCTGCAATACCGCGACAAGTCCAGCGATAACGCGCGCCGCCTGCGCGAGGCCGAAGCCCTGCGCGAGCTGTGCAATCGCTACGGCGCGGCCCTGATCATCAATGACGACGCCGAACTGGCCGCGCGCCTCGGCGTGGGCCTGCACCTGGGCCAGACCGACGGCTCGCTGTCCGCCGCCCGCGCCCTGCTCGGGCGCCAGGCGATCATCGGCGGCACCTGCCACGCCCAGCTGGAACTGGCCGATGCCGCGGCCAAGGAAGGCGCCAGCTACGTCGCCTTCGGCCGCTTCTTCAACTCCAACACCAAACCCGGCGCACCCGCCGCCACGGTCGAGCTGCTGGATCAGGCGAAAGCCCGGATCAACCTGCCGATCGTCGCCATCGGTGGCGTGACCCTGGATAACGCGCCCGCGCTGATCGAACGCGGCGCGAGCATGGTCGCGGTGGTTCACGCCCTGTTCGCCGCCGACTCCGCCGCCGAAGTCGAGCGCCGCGCCCGCGCCTTTAGCGACCTGTTTATCCCTGATTAAATCTTTAGCGGGCGACCCGGCTCGCCCCGACTCCCAGTTTGAGAGGCCCTGCCATGTCCCGTTCTGAAATCCTCTTCGCCAACGCGCAGAAACACATCCCAGGCGGCGTCAACTCGCCGGTACGCGCGTTCAAAAGCGTCGGCGGCACGCCGCTGTTTTTCAAGCACGCCGAAGGTGCCTACGTCACCGATGAAGACGACAAGCGCTATGTGGATTACGTCGGCTCCTGGGGCCCGATGATCCTCGGCCACGGCCACCCGGACGTGCTCGACGCGGTGCGCAATCAGCTGCAGCACGGCCTGTCCTACGGCGCGCCGACCGCCATGGAAACCGAGATGGCTGACCTCGTGTGCAGCATCGTGCCGTCCATGGAAATGGTGCGAATGGTCAGCTCCGGCACCGAGGCGACCATGAGCGCCATCCGCCTGGCCCGTGGCTACACCGGCCGCGACGCGATCATCAAGTTCGAAGGCTGCTACCACGGCCACTCCGACAGCCTGCTGGTGAAAGCCGGCTCCGGCCTGCTGACCCAGGGCGTGCCAAGCTCGGCCGGCGTGCCGGCGGACTTTGCCAAGCACACCCTGACCCTGCCGTTCAACGACCTCAAAGCGGTCGAGCAGATGCTCGCCGAAGTTGGCCAGACCGTGGCCTGCATCATCGTCGAACCGGTCGCCGGCAATATGAACTGCGTACCGCCAGCGCCAGGCTTCCTCGAAGGCCTGCGCGCGCAGTGCGACAAGCACGGCGTGGTGCTGATCTTCGACGAAGTGATGACCGGTTTCCGCGTCGCCCTCGGCGGCGCCCAGGCGCACTACGGCGTGACCCCGGACCTGTCGACCTTCGGCAAGATCGTCGGCGGCGGCATGCCGGTCGGCTGCTTCGGCGGCAAGCGCGCGATCATGGGCTGCATCGCCCCGCTGGGCCCGGTCTACCAGGCCGGCACCCTGTCCGGTAACCCGCTAGCCATGGCCGCCGGTCTGACCACCCTCAAGCTGATCAGCCGTCCGGGCTTCCACGCCGAGCTGACCGACTACACCAGCCGCCTGCTCGCTGGCCTACAGCAGCGCGCCGATGCTGCCGGCATCCCGTTCGTCACCACCCAGGCCGGCGGCATGTTCGGCCTGTACTTCAGCGGTGCCGACGACATCGTCACCTTCGACGACGTGATGGCCAGCGATGCCGAGCGTTTCAAGAAGTTCTTCCACCTGATGCTCGACGGCGGCGTGTACCTGGCACCGAGCGCCTTCGAGGCCGGCTTCACCTCCATCGCCCACGGCGAGACCGAGCTGCAGCTGACCCTGGACGCCGCCGAACGCGCCTTCGCGGCCCTGAAAAAAGCTTAATCCAGCTCTATATGCGCAAATAGACCGCGAAGGCCAGCACGCCGCGACGAGACAGTACAAGCAGTACGGCGAGGAGCGGCGTAGCGCAGCCGGCAAAGCTCTATGAACGAAAGAGAGTTGGAATGATGCAGTACAGCACCGCACTATCCGATGGCGTACTGGCACTGGCCTGCCTGGCCTGCACGATCGCCATTGGCAGAGCGCGCAAGCACTATGGCGAAGCCGATCAACCGGCATTGTTCTGCGCCTTACTCGGCTTCCTGATGCCCGCCGCGGCAGCTACGGTCGGCGCCATACGCTACGGCCTCGACCCGAGCTGGCAAGCCGCGCATCTGTGGCTGAGCCAGGCCAGCACCTTCCTCGCCCTGCCGCTGCTCGGCGTGGCGGCACTCACCCTGGGCCGTGGCTGGGCCTGGAGTCGACCGAACTGGGGCCGGGTGGTGCTCGGGCTCTGCGCCTTCTTCGAGCTGTTCCGCCAGATGAACCTGCTCGACGACTACCGCCTGCTGCTCAACCTGGCGACCCTGCTGCTGATCCTCTATGCCGGCGCCTTGCAATGGCCGCGCCGCGCACCGGCACTGGCCGCCGTCGGCGTGGCGGGCCTGTTTCTGTTGGCCGGAGTGGCAGTGGGCAGCACGGGTTTTATTGGCTCGCTGCGCCGGGTCGATCTGTTCCACGCACTGCTGACACCGGCATATCCACTGCTGGCCTGGCTCCTGCTGGCACTGCCCGGGAATAACGCTGCGACAGAAAAGCCGGTAAAGACTTTGTAAGAACGCCTCTGCTTATTTCATAATGTGACGACCGCCGCGTTTCGGCGGCCGGAATGCCACCCGCACAGCACCTGAGGTACACGGATTTTCATGAACTGCACCGGCCGCACCCTCTCTCTGGGCTGCCTGTTGCTTCTTCTTCCGCTGCTCGCATTCGCGGGCGGTAACTCGTTGCTGATCCCTGCGACCGGCAGTTGCTCGCTGAACACCGCCCCTGAAGACTTGTCCGCGGCACTCACTGCCTGCCAACAGGCCGCGCAGAATGGTGACCAGCAGGCCGAATACGAATTGGGCGAGTTCTATTACGACGGCAAGCGCACCCCGCGTGACCTGCCACAAGCGCTGAACTGGTTCGAGCGCGCCTCGCTGCAAGGCCACGCGCAGGCGCAATACCGTCTGGGCATGATGTTCTATCGTGGCGAAGGCGTTCAGGCGAACAACGTGCAGGCCTACATCGTGCTGAAAATGGCAGCGGTGAATGGTTCGGACGAGGCAATGGACAGCGCCGACCAGGTCTCCGCACAAATGCCGCGCGACGAACTGGAAATCGCCAGCCAAGTGCTTGGGCAGATTTTCCGCAACTACCTGCTGGAACTGCAAAGCGCCGACACCCTCACCTCGCCTTTCGCGCCGCTGCCGTAAGGTGGGTTGAGCAAAGCGATACCCATGCGGCCTGATGATGGGTATCGCAAGCTCAACCCACCCGACATCCTAAGACCGCTTTATTTATCCGGCATCGGCATGGGGAACGGCATGATATTGCCGCTACCCTTGGCCTCGCTGATCTTCGGCGTACCGAGACGCTCCACTTCGTCGATACGAATGATTGCGTGCATCGGCACGAAACTGCGTACCACGCCGTCGAACTGGGCTTTGAGCTTTTCTTCGCTGGGGTCGACCACCACCTGGGTACGCTCGCCGAAGACGAATTCCTCCACCTCCAGAAACCCCCACAGATCGCTTTGATAGATCTGCTTGGCGTACATCTCGTACACCTGGCCCTGGTTGAGGAAAATCACCTTATAGATAGGCTCGCGCTTGCTCATGGATGGCAGTTTAGACTGATCGGGAAATGGAGAGGGCGCGAATCATAGCACAGCCACCAGACAGGCAACGCTAGGAAGCCAGCCACCAGGCCACTATAATGCGCGGTTCTTCGAATCACCCGACGAATGCGCATGACCAAGAAGCTTTATATCGAAACCCATGGCTGCCAGATGAACGAGTACGACAGCTCGCGCATGGTCGACCTGCTGGGCGAACATCAAGCACTGGAAGTCACCGAACGCCCGGAAGACGCCGACGTCATCCTCCTTAATACCTGCTCGATCCGCGAGCGCGCCCAGGACAAGGTGTTTTCCCAGCTGGGCCGCTGGCGTGAGCTGAAACTCAGCAACCCGGACCTGGTGATCGGCGTCGGCGGCTGCGTGGCCAGCCAGGAAGGTGCGGCCATCCGCGACCGCGCGCCCTACGTCGACGTGGTCTTCGGCCCGCAGACCTTGCACCGTCTGCCGGAAATGATCGAGGCCGCGCGCAGCACCAAGATCGCCCAGGTGGATATAAGTTTCCCGGAAATCGAGAAATTCGACCGCCTGCCCGAACCGCGCGTCGACGGCCCCAGCGCCTATGTCTCGGTGATGGAAGGTTGCAGCAAGTACTGCACCTTCTGCGTGGTGCCCTACACCCGTGGCGAGGAAGTCAGCCGACCGCTCGACGATGTACTCGCCGAGGTGCTGCACCTGGCCGAGAACGGCGTACGCGAAGTCACCCTGCTCGGCCAGAACGTCAACGGTTACCGCGGCGCAACCCGTGACGGGCAGATCGCCGATTTCGCCGAACTGCTCTACGCCGTGGCCGCCCTCGACGGCATCGACCGCATTCGCTACACCACCAGCCACCCGCTGGAGTTCTCCGATGCGCTGATCCAGGCCCACGCCGAGATCCCCGAACTGGTGAAATACCTGCACCTGCCGGTGCAATCGGGCTCCGACCGCATCCTCGCGGCGATGAAACGCAACCACACCGCGCTGGAATACAAGTCGCGCATTCGCAAGCTGCGCGCCGCGGTGCCGGACATCCTGATCAGTTCGGACTTTATCGTCGGCTTCCCCGGCGAGACCGAGAAGGACTTCGAGCAGACCATGAAGCTGGTCGAAGATGTCGGTTTCGACTTCTGCTACTCCTTCGTCTACAGCGCACGCCCCGGCACGCCGGCGGCCGACCTGCCCGACGACACCCCGCTGGAGCTGAAAAAGCAACGCCTGGCGCTGCTGCAACACCGCATCACCCAGCAGGGCTTCGAAAACAGCCGACGCATGGCGGGCACCGTACAGCGCATCCTGGTCAACGATTACTCGAAGAAGGACCCCGGCATGCTCCAGGGCCGTACCGAGAGCAACCGGGTGGTCAACTTCCGCAGCGACAACCCGCGCCTGATCGGCCAGTTTGTCGACGTGCATATCGACCAGGCCATGCCCAACTCACTGCGCGGCACGCTGCTGAGCGAAACCACCTGCAACTAAAGCCGCAGCGGCCCGAGCTTCCCCCTCGCGGCCGCTAGCGCTATTCTTCGTTTCACTACCCCAGCCGACTGGCGGCCATCACACGACCTTGAACGCACCCATAGAACCGCTTCGTTTTATCCTTGAGCCCTTTGAGGCTCGCCGCTTCGCTAACCTGTGCGGACAATTCGACGAGCATCTGCGCCTGATCGAACAGCGCCTGGCCATCGAAATCCGCAACCGCGGCAACCAGTTCGAGCTGGTCGGCACCGCCGGCCAGACCAACGCCGCCGAGCAGTTGCTGCGCCGCCTCTACCGTGAAACCCAAAGCACTGAACTGTCACCCGACCTGGTGCACCTGTTCCTGCAGGAATCCGGTATCGAAGAGCTGAGCAACCCGACCGTCGAGGCCAGCGTTGCCCTGCGCACCCGCAAGGGCATGATTCGCCCGCGCGGGGCCAATCAGCAGCGCTACGTCAAAGCCATTCTCGATCACGACATCAACTTCGGCGTCGGCCCGGCCGGCACCGGCAAGACCTACCTGGCCGTGGCCTGCGCCGTGGACGCCCTGGAGCGCGAGCAAATCCGCCGCATCCTGCTGGTGCGCCCGGCGGTCGAAGCCGGCGAGAAGCTCGGCTTCCTGCCCGGCGACCTGTCGCAGAAGATCGACCCCTACCTGCGCCCGCTGTACGACGCGCTGTACGAGATGCTCGGTTTCGAGCAGGTGGCCAAGCTGATCGAGAAACAGGTGATCGAGGTCGCGCCGCTGGCCTATATGCGCGGCCGCACGCTGAACAACAGCTTCATCATCCTCGACGAGGCCCAGAACACCACCCTGGAACAGATGAAGATGTTCCTCACCCGTATCGGCTTCGGCTCCACCGCGGTGATCACTGGCGACATTACCCAGGTCGACCTGCCACGCGGCACCAAGAGCGGCCTGACCCACGTGATCGACGTACTGCGCGATGTGCCGGGCATCAGCTTTACCCACTTCAAGCCCAAGGACGTGGTGCGCCATCCGCTGGTGCAGCGCATCGTCGAAGCCTACGAGCGCTACGACAACCGCATGCACGGCAAACTGGATGACCAGCAGGACGACCACAATGCTTGAGTTGGACCTGCAAATCGCCACTGACGCGACCACCCTGCCGAGCGAGGTGCAGTTGCGTGCCTGGTGCGCGCTGGCCCTGCGCCAGCGCACGGCCGATTCCGAGCTGACCATCCGCCTGGTCGATGAGGCCGAAGGCCGCGAGCTGAATCACACCTGGCGTCATAAGGATTACGCCACCAACGTACTATCCTTCCCTGCCGATGTGCCGGACGAGCTGGGCGGTATTCCGCTGCTGGATATCCCACTGCTCGGCGATCTGGTGATCTGCGTGCCGGTGGTTGAGCGCGAAGCGCTGGAACAAGCTAAAACCAGCGAAGCGCATTGGGCGCACCTGGTGATCCACGGCTGCCTGCACCTACTCGGCTACGACCACATCGAGGATGAGGAAGCCGAAGAGATGGAAGCGCTGGAACGAGAATTGCTGGCTGAGCTGGGTCACTCCGACCCTTACGCCGACCACGAATAAGAGGGCACCTACAAACTACTGCGCTCGACCATGCTGCGCTGCACCCAGTCCGGGACTCGGCGTCTCAAATGCTCATGTACAACTCGTACACTGCGCTTTTCGACCGAGTGCGCCTTGCCTGACCATCGCTCGCTACGTTTGTAAGCACCTTCTACAACCCACAGAAAATACAAAAGGTTCCTGAGTAACCACCATGAGCGAAGACCGATCGAGCAACGAGCAGAAGTCCTGGTTTAACAGACTGACCCAGGCTTTTGCTCATGAGCCGAAAAACCGCAAGGAATTGCTGGAAGTGCTGCGCGAAGCGCATCAGAACAAGCTGCTCGACACTGAAGCACTGGCCATCGTCGAAGGCGCCATTCAGGTCGCCGACCTGCAGGTTCGCGACATTATGGTGCCGCGCTCGCAGATGATGAGTATCAAGGCCAACCAGACGCCCAAGGAGTTTCTGCCCTCGATCATCGAAGCCGCGCACTCGCGCTATCCCGTGGTTGGCGAAAGCCTCGACGATGTGGTTGGTATCCTCCTGGCCAAGGACCTGCTGCCGCTGATCCTCTCGGGCGAACAACCCAACTTCAATATCAAGGACCTGCTGCGCCCAGCGACTTTCGTACCCGAATCCAAGCGCCTCAACGTGCTGCTGCGCGAATTCCGCGCCAACCACAACCATATGGCCGTGGTGATCGACGAATACGGCGGCGTGGCGGGCCTGGTGACCATCGAGGATGTGCTCGAACAGATCGTTGGCGACATCGAGGACGAACACGACGTCGAGGAAGACAGCTACGTCAAACCGCTGCCCAGCGGCGACTTCCTGGTCAAGGCGCTGACGCCGATCGACAGCTTCAACGAAGCCTTCGACACCGAATTTTCCGATGACGAGTTCGACACCGTCGGCGGCCTGGTGATGAGCGCCTTCGGCCATCTGCCCAAGCGCAACGAAGTGACCGAGATCGGCGAGTTTCGCTTCCGCGTGTTGAATGCCGACAGCCGGCGCATCCACCTGTTGCGCCTGACACCGCTGACGCGCTGACGGATGGGTTAGTCGTAGGGGGGGGTTAAAGCGCAGCGGATCATGGTCTGAATCGACAGACGCAGCCCGGCGCCTAACCCACCCTACGCATCGGACAAGCCTTCACCCCACCCGTGCTTCGCTCTACTCTTGCGCCACTCCAATCCAAGGACCTGCACGCGATGCACTGGATAACTCGCCCCGGCTGGCCGGGCAACTTACTCGCCCTGGCAGCCGGCGCCGTCACCACACTGGCGCTTGCCCCCTTCGACCTGTGGCCGCTGGCCATTCTCTCCATCGCCCTGTTTTACCTTGGTCTGCGCGATCTCAGCCCACACCAGGCGGCTGGGCGCGGCTGGAGCTATGGCTTCGGCTTGTTCGCCGCCGGCACCAGTTGGGTGTACGTCAGCATCCACGACTATGGCGCCGCCTCGCCACCGCTGGCGGCCTTCCTGACCCTGGCGTTCGTTGCCGGTCTGGGGCTGCTGTTCGCTCTCGCCGCGTGGGTATGGGTACGCTGGATCAGGCGCAGCGAAGCGCCATTGGCCGATGCACTGGCGTTCGCCGCCCTGTGGCTGGCCCAGGAAGCCTTTCGCAGCTGGTTTCTCACCGGCTTTCCCTGGCTCTATGCAGGCTACAGCCAGCTCGACGGCCCGCTGGCCGGGCTCGCGCCGGTTGGCGGCGTCTGGCTGTTGTCTTTTGTGCTGGCACTGAGCGCCGCACTGCTGGTCAACCTGGCGCAATTGCGCGCACGCAAGGCCTTCCTCGCCGCCGGCCTGGTCTTGCTGATCGCACCTTGGATCGCCGGCATCGTCCTTAGCGGCCATGCCTGGACCACCCCGGCCGGGCAACCGCTGAAGGTCGCGGCCATGCAAGGCAATGTGCCACAAAACCTCAAATGGGACCCGGCGCAGCTCAATGCGCAACTGGCGCTGTACCGCGACATGAGTTTCAGCGCCACACCGACCGATCTGATCGTCTGGCCGGAAACCGCGGTTCCTGTGCTGAAAGAGCAGGCCATCGGCTACCTCAACGTGATGGACCGCTTCGCCAGCGAACGCCAGGCCGCGCTGATCACCGGGGTGCCGATCCGCCAGGCCAATGAGCGCGGCGA
>TARA_R100001244_G_scaffold116183_5_pt1 | contig 10753 bp, 7 predicted proteins | sample TARA_R100001244 | Tara Oceans TARA_R100001244 (sample SAMEA2621564) | marine metagenome | biome: marine biome (ENVO:00000447); feature: mesopelagic zone (ENVO:00000213); material: "saline water (ENVO:00002010), including plankton (ENVO:xxxxxxxx)" | depth 790 m
TGCGCCGCATTGGCAAACTGCGGCAGCCAGGTGGCGAGGTGAGTGCCATCGAGCTCTGCCGGGCTTAGGCCAAACAGATGGGCTGCCGCCTTGTTGGGTTGGCGGATGATGCCGTTGGCATCGACCAGCATGACCCCCTCGGAGAGCTTGTCGAGCAGCGCCGGGCAAGCAACCCATGGCGTTTGCCGACTGGGTTTGCGGCGTAGCCGTGCAGCCCAGAGCACCGTTAACAGCGCGAGCGTGATGGCCATGCCAAGGAAGACTGCGATGATTTCCGTCACGACTGATCCCGCTGTAAATAAGGGCCACACCTGCTAGTGCGGTTGTGTGGCTTACCTCAATTGTCGTAGCCCAGGTTCGGCGCCAACCAGCGTTCGCTGACGTTCAGATCCTGCTGCTTACGGGCGGTATAGCTTTGCACCTGATCCTTGTCGATCTTGCCGACGGCGAAGTACTGCGCCTGTGGGTGGGCGAAGTACCAGCCGCTGACGGAGGCGGCGGGGAACATGGCGTAGTGCTCGGTGAGGAATACGCCGCTACGGCCGGCCTTGTCGAATTCGGCAATCGGGTCGAGCAGGTTGAACAGAGTCTTCTTCTCGGTGTGGTCCGGGCAGGCCGGGTAGCCGGGAGCAGGGCGGATGCCTTTGTAGGCTTCCTTGATCAGCTCGTCATTACTCAATGCTTCTTCCGGGTCATAACCCCAGTAGTTGGTGCGCACTTCGCGGTGCAGCCATTCGGCGCAGGCTTCGGCCAGGCGGTCAGCCAGGGCTTTGACCATGATCGAGTTGTAGTCGTCGCCAGCGTCCTGATAGGCCTTGGCTACTTCTTCTGCGCCGATGCCGGCGGTGGTGATAAAACCGCCGACGTAGTCGGTGATACCGCTGTCCTTCGGCGCAACGAAGTCAGCCAGCGAGTAGTTCGGCTTGCCGTCCGGCTTGATGGTTTGCTGGCGCAGGTGGTGCAGGGTGGCCAGTTTCTCGCCGTTGCCTGAGTAGACATCCAGATCGTCGTCGTTCACCTGGTTGGCTGGCCAGAAGCCGAAGACGGCGCGGGCGCTGATCAGCTTCTCGTCGATCAGCTTCTTCAGCATTTCCTGGGCGTCGGCATACAGTGCGGTGGCGGCTTCGCCGACCACTTCATCGGTGAGGATGCGCGGGAACTTGCCGGCCAGGTCCCAGGAGATAAAGAACGGCGTCCAGTCGATATATTCGGCCAGCACCTTGAGGTCGATATTCTCTAGCACCTTCACGCCGGTAAATCTCGGCACGGTGGGCTGATAGGTCGCCCAGTCGAACTTGGGTTTGTTTTCCACCGATTTGGCGTAGCTCAGGCGCTCGGTGCGGGCGCTGCGGTTGGCGGTACGTTCGCGTACTTCGATGTAGTCGAGGCGAGTACGCTCGACAAAATCGGCTTTCAATTCCTTGGACAGCAGCTGAGTGGCCACGCCGACCGCGCGCGAGGCGTCGGTGACGTAGACCACGGCATCGTTCTGGTACTTGGGCTCGATCTTCACCGCGGTGTGGGCCTTGGAGGTGGTCGCGCCGCCGATCATCAGCGGCAGGCTAAAGCCCTGGCGCTGCATTTCGCGGGCGACATGCACCATCTCATCCAGCGACGGGGTGATCAGGCCGGACAGGCCGATGATGTCGCATTTTTCGGCAATCGCGGTTTGCAGAATCTTCTCCGCCGGCACCATCACGCCCAGGTCGACGATATCGTAGCCATTGCACCCTAGAACCACGCCGACGATATTCTTGCCGATATCGTGCACGTCGCCTTTCACGGTAGCCATGAGGATCTTGCCCTTGGCTTCCGGCTTGTCGCCTTTTTCCAGCTCGATAAAGGGGATCAGGTGCCCGACCGCCTGCTTCATCACCCGAGCTGATTTCACCACTTGCGGCAGGAACATCTTGCCGGCGCCGAACAGGTCGCCGACCACGTTCATCCCGGCCATCAGTGGGCCTTCGATGACTTCGATGGGCCGTGTGCACTGCTGACGGCATTCCTCGGTGTCTTCGATGATATGGCTGGTGATGCCCTTGACCAGCGCATGCTTGAGGCGGTCGACCACGCTCCAGCTGCGCCATTCTTCGGTCTCAACTTCCTTGACGCTGCCGTCGCCCTTGTAGTTGTCGGCGATCGCCAGCAGCGCTTCGGTGCTGCCTGCGTGGCGGTTAAGCACCACATCTTCCACCGCGTCGCGCAGTTCCTTGGGAATCTCGTCGTAGATTTCCAGTTGGCCGGCGTTGACGATGCCCATGGTCAGGCCGTTCTGGATCGCGTAGTACAAGAACACCGAGTGAATGGCTTCACGCACCGGGTTGTTGCCGCGGAAGGAGAACGACACGTTGGACACGCCGCCCGAGCTCAGGGCGTGGGGCAGGTGGTCGCGGATATAGGCGCAGGCCTCGATAAAGTCGACCGCGTAGTTGTTGTGTTCCTCAATGCCCGTGGCCACGGCGAAGATATTCGGGTCGAAGATGATGTCTTCCGGCGGGAAGCCCACGTCGTTGACCAGAATGTCGTAGCTGCGCTGGCAAATCTCGCGCTTGCGCGCGGCGGTGTCGGCCTGGCCGGCTTCGTCGAAGGCCATCACCACCACGGCGGCGCCGTAGCGCTTGCACAGCTTGGCGTGGTGCTTGAACTGCTCGACGCCTTCCTTCATCGAAATCGAGTTGACGATGCCCTTGCCCTGGATGCACTTGAGGCCAGCTTCGATCACTTCCCATTTGGAGGAGTCGATCATGATCGGTACGCGCGAGATATCCGGCTCGCCGGCAATCAGATTCAAGAAGGTGACCATGGCCTTCTGTGAATCGAGCATGCCCTCGTCCATGTTGATGTCGATCACCTGCGCGCCGGCTTCCACCTGCTGCAGGGCGACTTCGAGGGCTTCGGTGTAGTTGTCCTCGCGGATCAGCCGGGCGAACTTGGCCGAACCGGTGATATTGGTACGCTCGCCGACGTTGATAAACAGCGAGTTGCGGTCGATGGTGAAGGGCTCAAGACCCGACAGACGGCAGGCCTTGGGGATCTCCGGAATCACGCGTGGCGGGTATTTGCTCACCGCTTCGGCAATCGCCTGGATATGCGCCGGCGTGGTGCCGCAGCAGCCGCCAACGATGTTCAAAAAGCCCGAGGCGGCGAACTCTTCGACCACCACGGCCATTTCCGCCGGGGTTTCATCGTATTCACCGAAGGCATTCGGCAGGCCGGCGTTGGGGTGAGCGGAGACGTTGGTTTCCGCCTTGGCCGCCAGCTCTTCGAGGTACGGACGCAGGTCCTTGGCACCGAGGGCGCAGTTCAGGCCCACGGAGATCGGCTTGGCGTGACGCACCGAGTTCCAGAACGCTTCGGTGGTCTGCCCGGACAGGGTGCGGCCGGAGGCATCGGTGATGGTGCCGGAGATCATGATCGGCAGTTCAACGCCATCGTCCTCGAACACCTGTTGCACGGCGAAGATCGCCGCCTTGGCGTTGAGGGTGTCGAAGATTGTTTCGATCAGGATCATGTCCGCGCCACCTTCGATCAGGCCGCGGGTGGCTTCCACGTAGTTTTCCACCAGTTCGTCGAAGGTGACGTTGCGGTAGCCAGGGTTGTTCACATCCGGGGAGATCGAGCAGGTGCGGCTGGTTGGGCCTAATACGCCGGCAACGAAACGCGGGCGATCCGGGGTTTCCAGGGTCTTGGCATCGGCCACTTTACGGGCCAGGCGTGCGCCTTCGACATTCAGCTCATAGGCCAGGGACTGCATGCCGTAGTCGGCCTGGGACACTTGAGTGGCGTTGAAGGTGTTGGTTTCGAGAATGTCGGCACCGGCATCCAGATAGGCCTTCTCAATGGCGCCGATCACATCCGGGCGGCTGAGAATCAACAGGTCGTTGTTGCCTTTGACATCCTGCGGCCAATCGGCGAAGCGCGCGCCGCGGTAGTCCTCTTCTTCCAGCTTGTAGCTCTGGATCATGGTGCCCATGCCGCCGTCGAGGATCAGGATGCGTTCCTTCAGGGCTTGCTGAAGTGCGTGGAGGCGGGCGCTACGATCGGACAGAGACATGGACGGAATTACCTGAGCAAAGCTGAAACAAAAAGGTGCGCGATGATAGCAAACCTGTGCGCTTTTGCAGCAGGTCGGCCTTTTACATGAATCAGGCTCATGTTGATGCGTTGGCCTTGCATGGCGCATGGCGGCTAGAATCGCCGCCATTGCTAAATTAGGGATAGGGATATGCAGTATCGCGCCTTGCTCAGCGCTTGTTGTTTGCTCATCAGCCCGTTGCTTGCGGCGCAGCCGATTTCCTACAGCCGCGATGTTCAGCCGATCTTCACGCAGAACTGTGTGGCTTGCCACGCTTGTTACGACGCGCCGTGCCAGCTCAACCTGGGCAGCGCCGAAGGCGCCACGCGTGGTGCGAACAAGCTGCCGGTGTATAACGGCACGCGCACCGCCACGCAGGACACCACTCGCCTGTTTCTCGATGCTCACGGCAGCGATGCCTGGCGGCGCAAGGATTTCTTCTCGGTGCTGGAGCAGCAGGGCAGCCAGGCTGCATTGATGGCGCGCATGCTCGAGCTGGGCCGTGCCACGCCGCTGCAAGCCAATGCCAAGCTGCCAGATGACCTGGATATCAGTATCAACCGTGCCAATCAGTGTGCGCGGCCGGACGAATTCGACGCGTTCGCGCAGAAGCATCCGCAGGCGGGCATGCCTTTCGCGGTAACCGGCCTGAGTGAGGCGGATTATCAAACCGTGCAGCGATGGCTGGCCGAAGGCGCGCCGGTCGATCAGCAGATGCTGCAAGCCAGTGCTGCCGAAACCAGACAAATCGCGACCTGGGAAGCGCTACTCAATTCGCCGGGCGCCCGTGAAGACCTGGTCGGGCGTTGGCTGTATGAACACCTGTTCCTCGCGCATTTGTATTTCGAGGGCGGCGAGCCTGGGCATTTCTTCCAACTGGTGCGTTCGCGTACTCCCACCGGCAAGCCGGTCGATCCGATTGCCACGCGCCGGCCGAACGATGACCCCGGTACCGAGTTCTATTACCGTCTAGCGCCGATCCAGGGCGTGATTATGCACAAGACCCACATCACCTATCCGCTCGGGCCGAAGAAACTGGCACGGGTCAAGGAGCTGTTCTTCGCCAGTGACTGGCAGGTCGAGACCGTGCCCGGCTATGGCGCTCAGCGCCGTGCCAATCCGTTCGAGACGTTCGCGGCGATCCCGCCGCAGGCGCGCTACCAGTTCATGCTGGATAACGCCGAGTACTTCGTGCGTACCTTTATTCGCGGCCCGGTGTGCCGCGGGCAGATTGCCACCGACGTGATCCGCGATAACTTCTGGGTGGTGTTCCAGGACCCGCAGCACGACCTGTATATGAGCAATGCCGAGTACCGCGCCGAGGCGACGCCGTTATTGGCCATGCCGGGCCAGTTTGACGATATCGGCGACTTGCTCGGCTTGTGGCGCAGCTACCGCGACAAGCGCAATGCCTACGAGGCCTTGCGCATGGAGACCTACGCCGATGCCCCCGCGCCGAGTTGGTCGCATATTTGGGCGGGTAACGACAACGCACTGCTGTCGATCTTCCGTCAGCATGACAGCGCCTCAGTGCGCAAAGGCCTGCTCGGGGAAATTCCGCAGACGCTTTGGTGGATGGATTACCCGTTGCTGGAGCGTACCTATTACCAGTTGGTGGTGAATTTCGACGTATACGGCAATGTCTCGCACCAGGCGCAGACCCGCTTGTACTTCGATCTGATCCGCAACGGTGCCGAGCAGAACTTCCTGCGCCTGATGCCGGCAGAATCGCGCCAGGCGATCCTCGACGACTGGTACCAGAACAGCGGCAAGTTGAAGATGTGGATGGATTATCAGGGCATCGACGATGAAAGCCCGAGCGCCCTGCATCTCGATCAACAAGACCCCAAGCGCAGCTTTGTCGAGGCGTTGCTGGCGCGCTATGCCGACCTCAATGCGCGACCCGACCCGATCAATCGCTGCAGTGGCGCGCAGTGCCACCGCGATGGTCTCTCGCCTCAGTTGCAAGGGGTCGAACAGACGCTCAGTCGGCTGGCGAGCAAGCCGGCTGGCGGTTTGAAGGTCATCGAGCAGTTGCCCGAGACGACCGTGCTGCGCGTCGAGCTGGCTGATGGCCAACGCGAGGTCTACAGCCTGCTGCGCAACCGGGCGCACAGCAACGTGGCGTTCATGCTCGGCGAGGAACTGCGCTATCAGCCAAAACTGGATACGTTGACCGTTTCCCCAGGCGTACTCAGCAGTTACCCGAACTTCATCTTCAATCTCAAGGCAGAGCAGGTGCCCGAGTTCGTTGCGGCACTGGAACAGGTGCGTGATGCCGGCAGCCTCGAGCGGGTTGTCGAGCGCTGGGGGATTCGCCGCAGCCATCCCGAATTCTGGCGCTACTTTCACGACCTGTCGGCGTATATCCGCGAAACCGAACCGGTCGAAGCCGGTGTACTGGATATGAATCGTTATCAGAACCTGTAGGTTGGGGCGGGGCGCGCAGCCTGAGGAGCTGGCGCCGAAGCCCAACAGGGGGAGCGCTTGCGGTTCCGCCCGGCGCTCGGGCTCGTGGGCGTGATGGGCTCTAACAGGCCGCTCTCGTGCTTGATGCTGCGAACAGCCGAGGGCGATGGGTATTCCTACTAAAATGCTAGGACTTTGCCCGCTGCAGGCGAGTGGCGTACACTGCGCGCATGTTTGCGAGGAGTTGCCATGAGCACTATTACCATTACCGACGCGGCCCACGACTATCTGGCTGATCTGCTGAGCAAGCAGAGCACCACGGGTATCGGCATTCGCGTATTCATTACCCAACCGGGCACCCAGTACGCTGAAACCTGCATCGCCTACTGCAAGCCCGGCGAGCAGAAAGCGGAAGATACGGCCCTGGCCCTGGCCAGCTTCACGGCTTGGATCGACGCGGTCAGCGAACCCTTCCTGGAAGATGCCGTGGTCGATTACGCCACTGACCGCATGGGCGGCCAGCTGACCATCAAGGCGCCAAACGCCAAGGTGCCGATGGTCAACGAAGACAGTCCGATCAACGAGCGCATCAGCTATTACCTGCAAACCGAGATCAATCCCGGTTTGGCCAGCCATGGCGGTGAAGTCAGCTTGATCGATGTGGTCGACGATGGCATCGCCGTATTGAAATTCGGCGGCGGTTGCCAGGGCTGTGGTCAGGTCGATCTGACGCTCAAGGAGGGTATCGAAAAAACCCTGCTGGAGCGCATTCCCGAGCTCAAAGGCGTACGTGACGTGACCGATCACACTAACAAAGAAAACGCCTACTACTAGGGTCTGTTGCCGTTTCGTTCGCGACCGCGCAGTGCTCAAACGGCAACCGAAAAAGGCGACCTCAAGGTCGCCTTTTTGTTTTTGTGCAGCGCCTGCGCCAGGCTATTCGCCCACTCAACAAGAGCCTGAATAACCTCTTTGCTTGAGCGTTGCCCGTGTCGGTAAGCCGTGCGCCTCAGGAGCAGGGCTTGAATACACGCTCAGTCGCGGCGGGGAATTGGGCCAGCTTGGCAGCGGGGCGAATTGGCCGTCTGACCAGCTCGCCAGCGCAGTTAGGGCAGCGCAGCTGCAGTTGTCCTTCGCCACAGTCGCGGCAGAAGGTGCATTCGAACGAGCAGATCAGCGCTTCATCGGTGGCGGCGGGAAGGTCGCGGTCACAGCATTCGCAGTTAGGGCGCAGTTGCAGCATGGTCGGCTCCTTGAACGGGGATCAGGCAAAGCGTTCGCTGTATGCCTGCGGGCTGATTGCCAGGTGTTTATGAAAGGTGCGGCGCAGATTTTCTGGGTGGCCGAAACCGGTCAGGCGCGCCACTGTGTCGATCGACGTCTGGGCGTCTTGCAACAGGTTGCGCGCGGCTTTCAGGTGAATTCGCTCAACGCTGGGTACAGCAGGCAGGCAATGGTTCTTGGCGCATCCATGGGGGAGTGTCTCGCTGAGCGATGGATGCAGTCTGCGCTCAACGCAATGATGGCAACAAGGCCAAAAAGCCCACAGATATTGCCACGTTGATCAGCGCCAGGAAGGCGCCGATCAGACGGGCCTTATGCAAGGCCCGTCATCAGCCGTGGGTTATTCCGGCATGCTCCACGGTTCCAGATCGAAGCCTTGCTTGCTCAGATCGTCGCGGGACTTTTTCAATACCTTGGCCAATTGCACGGGGTCGCTGTAGATGCTGCTGGACAGCTGCGTGCGTCCCAGAAGCCGGGTGCTGGTGCGGTCGATGACGGTCAGGCTGAGCTCGCCGGTGCCGTCTTGCGGTGCCCAGGCGACGCATTGGAAGGGTTGAAAAGCGCGGTCGGCGATCAGCAGTGCTTCGTTAAAACGCAGTGGCGCGTTCATGGGGTCGGTTTCTCCGGGTGATCCCAAATGTCTTAAGAGCTGGTGGCGATAACGCTACACCGCTCAGTCATAACTGTTGATGACTGAAGTTGACTGTCGAGTCACATAGGCGTCTGAAAAATGCTGGTTTTTTTGCAAATAATCGGCTGAGTCCAGGTTTTACCTGGGCTGCGCGGGCTCCAGCGCGTAGCGCAGGTGGTCTGAGCGAGGCTGCGTCAGCCGATCACAGTGGCATCGGCAGTGATTTTCCTGGCCAGTGGCCACTAATTTCTGGCGTCATAAGATCAGCACCGTCTGTCGGGCGTTCTGATCAAAAATTGAACGGATTCATGTTTTTCTGCTCATAAAGTAGCCAGACGACGGCGAGCTCGATAGCCTCGCTTTCATCCAACCAGGAGCTTTTTTCTCACATGACGCGTCATGTGCGAGGAAGCTTTTTTACTTTTGAAAGAGGAAATCGAATGATTGAAAGTTCATTCGCCAGGCTGTTATGCACTTAGCGTTTCATAATTGAAATCCGAAAGTTGCACTGGAGTCGTTTCTTCACTGCAAATGTAAAAACCAAAACGAACCATTTGGCGTAGTCGATGTGGTTCACCCGTGATTATAAAAAAGAGGCACCCATGGAATTCACTCTAATTACTTCGTTTTTTGAGCAAAAGACGACCATGGAATTTTTGCGCTTAGGGATTGTGTACGCTCACTTGATCGCCTGTTGTGTTGCAATTGGCATGGTATTAACCAGTGATTTCGCCATGATCAGAGAGTTGATCAAAGGTGAGAAAACACACTTGCAAGACACTCGGCATATGGAAAGCCTGCAAAAAACGGTTTCCGGTGCACTGGCTGTACTCTGGATAACTGGTATTGCGATCATTTGGGTCGACATGTCGGACAAAGGCTTGTCCTATCTGCTCAATCCGAAGTTACAAGCGAAAGTCGCTATCGTCATGTTGCTGACGTTCAACGGTATGCTCCTGCATAGCCTGGTTCTACCAGCGTTGCAGAAGGCTGGCTCGCTGCTGAAGTTGCAATTCAACATGCGTATGTTCGCGCTTTTCGCCGGTGCATTATCAGGCGTGTCATGGTTTTATGCCGCCATGTTGGGGGTCGGTCGTCCGTTGGCCTGGAAGTATTCCTTGGTCGAACTGTTGGCTGCGTATCCAGTGTTGATCGTCGGTGGTTTTATGATGATGGCGCTGTTAACCCAGTGGGCGAAAAATCGTGAAGAAAGTGGCACCGCTACAGCGCAAAGCTACATACAAAGAAACCCGGCGCTGGCAGCCTGGTAACTTAAGTTAGACAAGGCGGCACAGGCTGCCGCCAATCGGCGCTACACCCTAGCGCTGCGATAACATGGCGTCCTCAGGCTCCGACAGTATCTGGCGTACTGTTATGAGTCGGCGGGCGCCATGTTTTTTTGTGCCGATTAACGTGGTTGGTGCGGCGCCGGGCTGGCGGATAGAAGTTCACATAAGTGTCGCGCGACATAACTATGAAAGTGTCGGTCTTCCCAATAAGCCAAGTGGCTCAATGGCGTGTGTCGCTTATACCAGGGGCCGACTGGCATGGCGCAGTCTTCGGCGACCACCGCGGCATAATTCGGCAACGGCCGCAGCGGGTAGCCCAGCGGATCGGCGGGCGCATACAGGTTGAGCCAGCGCGCGCGTTCGCGCATAGGGTCGCTCAGGCAATGGCCGGGGAAGCGGATCGGCACCACCGGATCGTAGGCGAAGGTGAACAGCGGAATATTGCAGCCGAAGGTCACCAACCCGGCCAGGGTTTCCAGTGCAAGAAACGGATCGTGCGGGCAACTGGGGGTTTTGTTGATGCGTTGCTGATCCCAGACGAAATTGGAAAAGATGTGCCCGCCCAATGAATGGGCCAGCACCACCAGCGGCGTGTTGGCGTCGACTTTGGCACGCAGGGCATTGAGGCCACTGCGCAGGCATTGATGCACTTCTTCGTAGGTGGTGTCGTAGGCCTGGCTGACCTTGCGGTAGCCACTGGCATCACCGAGAAACAGGGTGACGATGCGCCGTAGCCAGCGCCAGCGAATCGGTTGGTCGTGCAGTCGGTCGAGGTAGGCGAGTTGGCGCTTATCCAACACACTGGCCCAGTACAGGCTCTGGAACGCCACGTGATTGGCGTCTGCGCCGAGGCGCTGGCGCAGGCCGCGGATAAGTGCTTGGGCAAACGCGTGTTGGCCCTCGCTGTCGCGGCTATCGGGCTGCGTACCGATGCCATGGATGATGGCGACCGCCAGTTTCATAACACGCCTTCCTTGGTTTCGGGCCCGCCAGCCTAATGGCTGATCCGTGTCGCTTCAATTCGCTAGCAGGCCGTTGAAAAACTACCTACGTTGCCGATACGGC
>TARA_R100001244_G_scaffold30442_1_pt1 | contig 10743 bp, 8 predicted proteins | sample TARA_R100001244 | Tara Oceans TARA_R100001244 (sample SAMEA2621564) | marine metagenome | biome: marine biome (ENVO:00000447); feature: mesopelagic zone (ENVO:00000213); material: "saline water (ENVO:00002010), including plankton (ENVO:xxxxxxxx)" | depth 790 m
CAGGCCCCATCTACATAATATCCTTGTCTTCCGTTATAAGGCCCCCCACCTAAATAAATAGATTTTTTAGTGCCTGCAATTCTTTGTCTGTCTATAGCTGAAAATTCTGCTTCTAATATATTCCCATTGATATCAAATAGAATTTTACAATCATGGTCTTGTAGATAGCTAGTAGCAGAATTAATTTGTATATTTTCTACTAATGGCCATAAATACCCATCTTTATACATGGATATTCTTACATAATTTACATAATCAGAAGGAAGTACATATCTTAAGTTTGCACATACATCTAATTCTAATACTTTAATTTCTTTAAAGGCATCATAATTAAGTTCTTGAATGGCTCGTTTGGCATGAAATAAAATTTGAAATCTATTTACATTATTTATTAATTGTTTATTATCATTATATATCAACATAAAGTTATTCACTACCTCATCTAATGAGATATATTGATAACTACCCCATTTTTCATTTTCTGGGATGTTTCCTGCGTTTTCATAATATTGATATCCAGTTAAATATGCCATAATTATTTTCTAATAGTTGGTGGATTTTCAGTTAATCTATCCTCTGCTTCTAATTGCTGTCCAAATTTAGTTACTTCTTTTTCTCTTATTGAAACCCCTGAGTATTCTAAAATTTTATTTACTAATCCGTTCATATCCGCAGAAGGAAGTTCAAAATCTTGATAGTCTGTCGCTGTCTCCTTAAACAATGGTTCGCCATTAACCATTGTTGGTTCATATGTCCATTTAGGAGCCAAGGGATATCTCACATATTGCGACTGTATATCAGCCACCCCAGTAATAGTTGAAGGGTAAACAGTAATGGAGTTTCCTATAGTACTTGCATTAGCACTATTTAAAACATATGCAGGAAAAGTTGTAGTAGGAGCGGTTAAATTTGAATTGGTTAAATAAAATATTTTATTCTGTGTTACTCTTTCTACTTCTCTAATATGAGTGTTAGAATAAATAATATACGATTGTCCCGCTACTATAATATCGTTACTTAAAGTAAGAGTAGTATCACTATCTACAGATACAACATAAGCTTGTCGGGAAATAGTAGTGTTAACCACAAGATTTCCAGCACTAACGGTTGTTAAAAAATCTTGACCAGCCTCAATTAATTCAAAAGCCGCTGTGCCACTAGCAGTACCGGAATCTAAGACATTAGAATAGTAAAATATTTTATCAATTAAATAATAATCTTCTGGTAAATTATAAGTATTAGCATTCCCCACCCTAGTAAGGAATATATTTACCGAAAAACTATCAATAACTTCAATTAACCCTTTAGTAAGATCAGCATAGCCTGAACCTGAAGCTCTTGCTACTTCAGAGTTTAATTGGTTGTTATAGAGATAAAAGTAGTCCTCGAAAATATCGAGTTGCGCTTGCTCTGCAAATAAGTTAAAATCTGACGGAGAAATATATCCGTAGTTATTCTTATTAATAACAGACATAACAGCATTTCTTACTTCGTTAATCATCTTGTATAGTATTTATACAAAGATACATAAAAAAATAAGGATTTCATTTTTATTGAGCCGTCCTACAGAGCTCTATATTTTATTGTAACATTTTTTTCAAAAGCTTATAAGTCTCTACTCCTTCATCGCTCTTAAAGAACGAGGCTGCAATATAAACAGGATCTTCGCCATAAGGAACCGTCATTAATTTTGTTTTATTTTTAGGTAAATTAAAATAAATATCTCTTTGTTTATTTTTCATCACAAGATTATTTAAACCAAACATTTTTACTACATCATCTTGTAGGTCTAACATTGGATCATTTACTAAATCTAGAAATTCTTGTGGATCTTTTCTAGAAAACACCATCATATCTCTTTTTAGCTCCGCTGTCGTCATTTTATCAGCTTTAGCACCAATAAGTACTCTAGAAATAGTTTCGAGCTTATTCACGCTTAAATTACGTGCGGCTACTTGTGCGTCTAACTTAAAGTTAATACTCTCCATTTCTACTTGTGCGTCTTTTTCTGTATTAACCTCCTGAAAAACTGCTCCATTTCCTGGGTGGAAATCTAAAAATGTTTGTAAGATTTGATTTTCTTTATTAACCATTAACATTCCATCCTCAAAGACTATAGGTTCTAAGATTGCATTACCGTCTTGCTCATCTTCAAAAATAGATTTTTGATTTCTAGCATAACGTAACGAACGGTTAGTCCCGGTTTCTTCATCAAAATATAATAAACTTTTTCTTTTAGTATGTCTTGTGGCTAACATATAGCATAAAGGTGCCACGTTTTTGGTAAGTTTGTATACTTTATTAACGTATACTTTTTTTTCTTTTTTCATTTTATTAAAATTAAATTTGATTAAAATATAATGAAAGGGGTGAGATTATCACCCCTTCATTATTAACTATTAACTATGCATCTTGAAATAAGAAGAAGTTATTTGCACCTAAGGTACAAAGCGCTCTTTCTGATAAGAAGTTAACTTGCATTACGTCAGTGCCTGTTGTGGCTGCGCCACCTGCTCCACCAGTAATCCATGTTTTATATCTTCTATCTTCAGTTTCAGACGCTCTATATCTAACATGTAAGAAAGGTCTCTTAGCGTTTTTACCCAAAACTTGGTCATAAACTGAAGTTGAACCAGCTGGTACAAGTACCCCGTTGATTTTTCCTCCAACTAATACACCTCTCATTGTTGGGTCGTTAAGATATTTCCAATCTGTTTTATAGAAATCATATCCTCTTCTGAATCCAGTAAAGCCTAAATTCAGCGCCATTTCTTCATCGTTATCAAATAGTCCGTAAGAACTACCACCAGCACCATAAGAATTTTGTGCTGCTAACATATCATCTATATCGAAAGACATCTCTCTGTTTACAAATAATACATTTTCTTCAATAGCTCCTTGTCTGTCTAATCTCTGAATTATAGCGTCAAAGTCTGCAAGAGCTGCAGGTATACCACCGCCCCATACATTTCCTCTTAATCCTAATACATAAAACAATCCTTCAGATCCTTTATTACCTGTACCTGATGCAACACCAGCTGCAATTGCAGCAGCACCTGATCCTACTTCTGCAGGAACCGCTTCTACCATTGCTGTTTCTAGATAATCATCAAATCTTAATCTTGTTTCATGCTCTGATTTTAAATACCAAAGGTATCCTGTTGCTCCGTTTTCGGTTGTAACCTCAACCCAGCCAATTTGAGCCATATCAGAACCTGATACTTCGTATAGGTCTTTTATGATAATTGGACTGTTTCTGAAGAATACATCGTCTGCTTCTAATGATTGAGCCATAGCAATTGATCCCTTTTGGAATTCAGAACCATATATAAATAATGCACACTGCACACCCGCTGCAAATGTTTGACCACCTGCTTCATAATATGCAATATCAAATGTACCTGCTGCATAATTTACTGCAGTTACAATCCCTTTATTAAAAAGGACTGACGCGGCAGTACTGTCGGACAACATCACTGTTTGTCCTATTCTAATTGCAATTCCTCCAGTACCTGGCACTAAAACGTCATTTACTGTGATTGTTGCAGTATCTTGAGCAGCTGCTGCTGCTGAAGTACAGTTGGTATATTTGGTATGCAACCTTCCTTGTTCTGCCCATGTAATAAGGTCAGAATTTGTAGGCATTTCAGCGCCTACCATTCGTAAGAATGATGCTACTGTTCTATTCCCGTATCTCTCGAATTCTTTCTCATACGTATCTGGAAGATACTGATTTAAGAAATCGAAAGTTGTTATGTAGTTTGATTGAACTGCGACCCTTTCCGCACTTGGTTGTAACGCATACGTAGGGGTTGCTTGAACTGTTCCTGGCATAATTTTTATTTTTAAATTTGTTATTAATTATTTTTGTTTATACTCCTAATCTTCAGCCCTCGGCTTGAGCCGTGGCTTAAAGATCTTACTTTGAATCCTGATTTAGCGGTAACTTGCGGTGAAGAACGTACGTCCATTTTTATATTTTTTGTTTTTTTGGACATATCTTCTACTGCATCCGCTTGGCCTTGTTCGTAAAAGAACTTAGCGTATTTCTCGGGATTCTGCGCCATAGACAAAGCCTTATGATACTGTGCCGTATTCATTACTAAACCGTCCTCACCAATAAATTTTGAAATAAAATTATTTATTGTTGATCCCGATTTTTTAACTTCTGCGACTGATCCAGGTAAATAAGACATTTTCTTATCATTAATAACAAATTCAAAACCTTTGAAATCTTTATTAAAGACTTTATTAGTTTCTTTTTCAAACCAATCTAGCTTTTTTTCAATTACCTCTTCTTCAGAGGCAATATCATCTATGTACTTTCCATAAGCTTCAAGCTTTTCTTGAACATCTGTAGATAATGCCTCCCTTGACTCAAGTGGAAGTTTGTACTTATCTTTCTGCTCATTAAAGAACTTTTTAGCTTTAGATAGTTCTCTTTTTTTTGCTAACTCTTTTTTCCTTTTTTCTTTTGCATCATCCAAGTCTTCATCAACCCCGAATTTTTCATCCATTAAATACTTAATGTCTTCGGAATCTAGACCTTCTTCAGTAGCGGCATAGTAGCTAGCAATTATAGAATCAGGATTCTTATCGTCGAACTTTTCGTGTAAACGAACATAATCTTCAATACTTCTACCTGTTTCTTTTTTATAATCAAAATACGCTTTTACATCTTCAGGTAATTCTTCGGATGCCTCACGCTTCTTGATTAAATCATCTAGAGAAGTTACTTCTTCTCCATATCTTTTTGTAATAAAAGAAAGAACATCTTCTTCTGACATTGAAGTAGATACTGGTACTTCCTCTTCAGGTACCTCTCCTTCTTCTTCTTGTTCTACTACAGGTTCTTCAACCTTTTCTATTTTTTCTTCAACTTTAGGAGGTATTTGTAAATTTACTTTATCTATAACATTCTCCTCTTTTACTACAGTCCCTTCCTGTTGAGATTCGTGTTTTTCAAGTAGTTCTTTTTCTAGTTCTTGTGTTGATTTAGACTCTACTTCACCTAAATGTCTTACTTTAATTTCCATTTGATTTAATTTTTACAAAGTTAATAATTATATTATATTTATTTTTAGCCTAAAATTTAAGCTCTTTTTCTATTTCTTTTTATAGCAGACATTGTTATCTTGGCTCAAATTCCGCTAAATCAAAACCATCTAAAGAGTCTTCATTAGACTCAAAACTAATAGGTGGTAAATTGTTTTTTCGCTGTTGGATTAATTTTGATTGTTCTGTATTAGCTTGACTCAGCCTTTTATCTTTTGCTTTTTCTCTTCCCTTTTCCCTGCTCTTAATACCTTCCTCTTCTCTTCCTTTTAATTGCATATTAAAATCAAATTCCTGCTTCATTAACTGTTGTTTAAGCATAGCTTCATTTTTCATTTTTTCAATATCAAACGCCACTTCAGCTTGTTTTCCTTGCATCTGTATTTGACCTTCCATTTGGATTCTACGCATTTCTTGTTCCGATTGCATTTGTACCACCTGCATTTTAGCTTGTGCATCCATTTGTTTTTCCTGCATAGCAAATTGCTGATCTTTCTCTTGCTTCTTCTGTCTTTTAATTTTTAATAATTGATTAGCTAGTTTTATATTTTTTAACTCTCTAATATCAATAGCGTCTTCAAGATTAATATCTTGTTTAGAAAGAGCCATTTGAATATTTTGTTCCAGTTGAGCTTTTTCTTCTTCATCTGGCGCAACTTCAATAAATATACCGAAATCATATATATATAAATCACTTATTTCTTCTAGTATAGATACATTATACTTGCCAATTTGCATTCTAAATTCTTCTTTAAACTCAGCGAATTCTAAAATATCAGCTACTCTGATTGATAAAGCTTCAGCTAGAGTTTTAGTGATGTATAGACTACCCTCTAATATATGTCGTGTAGCAGTATTTGAATTTAAAGCTGCAAGTTTTTGAACCCCTACCAATGAATATGGGTCTGGTTTGGTTCCATCCCTTGCTTCATTCAAACCTGTTACGCTTCTAATCATCTCTAAGTAATGATTGTAACTGGTTACTAAACTATTAATTTTTCCTTGTCCGCTACTACCAGTTAGTTGTTGAATAGGAACTCTTGCATTATTAAATTCTCCATCTTGAGTATAACTACGTCCTATAACCGACCCAGTTTGAAAATATAATCTCAAAGCATCTTGAGGGTTATAAGCATTACCTGTTCCTAAATCTACTTCATTTAAACCATCTGCATCTATAAATACACCGTCTGGGACTAATCTAGAAATTACCTGTTGCAATTTAAGATGAATAATTTGTATTAAATCTGCGAAGCTTATCATTCTTCTTACTAATGATTCTATTGTACCTTTATACATCCGTGGAGCACACGCAACATAATTAGGCATAGCATGTTGGGATGCAGATTTGGGTCTCACCATGTTCTCCATTTTTTTCCACTCTAAGACAATGTTAGTTCCCATTACCATTACGCCTTCATACCATATATCTATTTTTTTCTCCACTCTTTCAAAGTTCCCTTCTTTCATCTTTTCTTCTGGTGGATTAAATTGGTCATCTTTTTCAACCATTCTTACAGCACCGCTTTCTAATTTCTTTTTCTTATGTACTATTGTTTGAGTTGTTTTGTAATTAAAATATAATATTGTAGCTGTATCTCTATAGAACAAGCTGTTTTCATAAAATTGTGCTAAATTATAATAATTATACCACGCTTGGCTATATTTACTAATTTGAATAAGATCGTCATTTGTTAAGCTAGGATCAATCTTAATTAATTCTGTCATCGGAAGCGTTTTTATTTCTCCCCAATAAAAACAATCTTTAAAATATGGGTCTTCTGTATAGCTATACACAACATTAGCAGGATCCACGTAATCAATTTTCACTCCCTCACCTGGTAAAAAACATTGTTTAGTAATTCCTATTCCTATTACAGTAATATCATAGTCGACTCGCTTGCGTATGTTAGAATAATGATTTTCTTCAAATAAAGTATTAATGGCTTCTTCTTCGGCAATTTCAATCCCTGGTTTGTAATTTAATTGCATGTATAATGCAAGCTCTTCATCATTATTAGGAAGTTCATCAGGATCAGTCGCAAAAGGATTAACCCCAAACCCTTGTTGGATTTGGTGAAGGATAGGTTTGGCTACCATGTCAGCCTCAATCATATCTTGAAATGCTGATCTATTTTCTGCAGATAATGCGTCCTGTGCGTAAGCTTTGACTTTAAACAGTCTATCTGACATACCGTTTACCACTATATCTACAAACTTAGGAATAATAGGAACTGGAGTCCAATCTAAATTAAGATAACTTAAATCTCCATCAATAGCTAGTTCGTCTTTATATTTTTGTACTGGTTGCTCCCCACGCGCATATAATCTTAATCTATGGTAATCTCTCCATTGTCCATAAAATCTACATTGATTTCCACTTTTTCTAAACCATTCGTATTGTATGGCTTGGCCTATCTGTAACCCGTATTCAACTGTAGCTTTTTCTCTATCTGAAACAAATAAGTCAGGAAAGCCTGCGGGGTTTATGTTAATTGTTACTTCTTTCATTAATTAAGAATTTCGCTATGGTATCCTTCATTGTTATATCTTGCAAAGTTAACGCTTATTTTTGACTCTTTTTGTTGGGGGTTATAAAGATGTTTTTGATTAGCCATTACAGCCAAACCCGAACTAATAGTGGCATCAAATTTTGTTCTGTTATTTATATTAAATCTAGCCCAGTCTGCTAAAGTCCTATTAAAATACATTACTCCCATATCATTTTTTTCTCTAAACTCTCCCTCCAAATCTATTCCTATATGTTTTTCTATATAACTTTCTATAGCAGTTGCATGTGCTTGTTTAACTTCTTCTGAGCTGTTTGGAATTCCTCCAATTTCTTTTTCTGCTCTAGATAGTTTATTAAAAATTTTATCTGGCCGATTTAAACAATATTTACGATATCCTCTATTTTTAAAATGATATAATAATCTAGGTTTATTATTTTCAATTAAAATTGGCATTCCGTAAAAGACGCAAGCCATTAGTACTTCCTCAAAAAAGATTTCTGCAGTTTGAGGTCGTGCTACATATTCTAAAAAAAATTCATAACTAGGAGCATTCTCCATATTAAATTTAGTTAAACCATGCAAAGCTCCATTTGATCCTCTCCCTCCTACTGTGCCAGAAATATCATAAGAATCGCAGCCGAAGCTTCCAATATGTTCGTTTGCAGGAGCATACTTTCCGTTTAGATTTAACCTGTTATTTTGTAAATTCTTTTCTGGGATCCAAGATACTAAAAATCTTCCTCTTAAATCAGGCGACCATACAACTTTAGTGTCTTGAACGCCGTCTTTCCAGCTAAATCTACCCCGAGTTAAGTGATGTTCTTTAATTAAAGAGTCATTATAATCAATTTGTTGATATATTTTAGTAAGATTAAAAAGTGATTGTTTGCTTTCGTCTCTAAATGCATGAGAGTCAGTTCTTGGAAATTGCCTATAAAATTCATTTAATACATCTGGATCTCTTTTTAAAGAGTCTACTTCATTTTTCCAATAATCAATAGCTCCTTTATACATATACTCCCCGTCGGCTCCTTCCACTGGATTTGCAGGGGTATAAAATAAAGGCATTCCATATTTATCTATATATCCTTCAAAATTCCATTCCATTGGAATAAACAGATTATAGAGGCCGGTTTTAGTTTGTCCATTTTTATTTCTAGTATCTAAATTAGAATCATAAAATAATTTTTTAAAATTATCTCCTCCTTTATCTAAAGCATTACAGGTAGATCCCATCATACATTTTCCAATTATTCTACTTCCTAATCGTAAACAGGTTTTAGTAACATTCCAGTTATTAATAATATTTTCTGGCTTCATCCATTTACCAGATTCATCATGAATTAGTAGTTTTAATTTTTCTCCATCATAACTATTTTCTGCAGTATTTTTCCAGTCAATAGTTGTATCTAATCCTTCTAATTCTTCTTTTTCAGTTTCATACATATTTTTTTTAGTAATCTTAGAAGCTGGAACCCTATATCCTAATTCAGTTTTAGGTCTATCCATTCCATCTTGAATAGGTTTAAAAAAGAAAGGATAGTGATGAGATATAGGAACTACTTTATCGGTAAACATTTTTTTAGCATCCCATCCTGTTTTAGATAGAATTCCTATCCTAGCATCTTTACTTATGGTAGCTGTATTAACTGCCTCACACGAACCCATAAAAGAAAAGCCTGATCTTCTTATTTTTAGATAACACATTCCAAAACTTCGTTTATCAGCTTTACAGGCTTCCCAGTATATATAAAATATTCTGTTTGCTTCACGAAAATCCGGTTTCCCTATATCTATTTTAGTCCACTGCAAATACATATAGTGTGTGCCGCTAATGTAAGTAGGGATTCCGTTATTATAAAACCAGATCCCTTCTTCTCTTCTGTTAAACTCGTTTTCAATATAATCTACCCACTTATCTTTAAAATCATTAGGCATTTCATGCCATTGAAATATTGATGGTATTCTTGATAATTCTTTAGGATATTCAAATGCTTCCCAATATTGATCAGTAGTTTTTTTAGATCTTTTATACACTGGTTTAGGTTGTAGCGGAAGACCAATGAGCAATCCATTAACATTATATATTTCTCCAACTGTCCCGTCTTTGCTTATTACCACTAAATCATGCTTAGGGTTATATCCATATTTCCAGGATCTATGCTGATTCATTTTCAACATAGACTGTTTAGATACATGGTTAGGAACAACCTGATATATTTTATTTGGACCTTCTTTCTGCAAAACCTTGCTGTATTTTTTCCTCCTCTTTTACCACACCGTTTAATAATTCTTTTTCTGTTTCAATACGTGAGAGTATTTCAAACGCATCAAATATGGCTAACTTTTTAGTTGCCGCTGCATTTTTTAATCTGTCTGCTGCCAGCTCATCGTCTTTGTCGTATTTAATAATATCTTCTTTTGCAACCTTAATTAGTTGCTCAACTGCAGCCCGACCTGCCTTTATTATTTCTAATTTTAATTCTTTCGATTCCTTCATAAAACCATTGTAATATTATTCCAAAACATTCGGTATATTTTTTCTCCATTTATATGAAAAGGATATTCACACTCAGGTTCAAATAAAACTTCGTCCCCTTTTTTTACGCCTAATTTTGTAAGCATAGGGTTAGTGTACTTTACAATTCCTGTTAACGGCTCTTCACCACCTGGTTTTAAAATCCATGAATCTTGAATAGGAATAGGTTTAATAAAACAATATTTAGAATGTGTTTTCCATTCTTCATTATGATAATATAAAAAGAATTGATCAAATGCAATAAAAAATAAATCATCTTTAAAAAAACTTCTCCCGCTTTTTTCTCTTCCTTTCATATCATAAAATATTTTAAATACATTATGATGAACTAATAGTATATCCCCGGGAATTATTTCTCCACTATAAGAAAGAGGACAAGAAATTACTTCCGCAAATCGGTTTGTAGCTAAATGATCTTCTTGTGAAACGCTCGTAACAAAATCGATTCCTCCTATATTTTTTATATTGTCATAACGTCTGCCATTGAAAGGCTTTACAATAAAATAGTGGGGAGATCTCATTTAAAAATTTATATTATATTCTATTGCCATTGGCATTTGTGAATTAAATTCTTTCCACAAAAATATTTCATCCCGTTGTTGAATCCAGATTTTTATTGAGTTTGAAGACTGATCG
>TARA_R100001244_G_scaffold44516_2_pt1 | contig 10733 bp, 9 predicted proteins | sample TARA_R100001244 | Tara Oceans TARA_R100001244 (sample SAMEA2621564) | marine metagenome | biome: marine biome (ENVO:00000447); feature: mesopelagic zone (ENVO:00000213); material: "saline water (ENVO:00002010), including plankton (ENVO:xxxxxxxx)" | depth 790 m
GCCTGGAGGAACGACAGTTCGTAGACCACTTCAGGGTGGACACGCTGGGCGACGCGCAAGGCTTCCTCGGCCAAGGCCAAGGTCAGAGGCTTGGTGTTGGGCCAAAGCAGGAAGCCGATTCGGTGGGCATTCATGTGGGGCAGTTTAGGCTCTGGTGGGCATTTAAGGGCATATCGCCCGGATAAGCGTTAGCAAACACCGTAGGAGCGGGCCATGCCGGCGATTGCGCTTGGCCGCTCCTACGAACAACAGGTCTTATTTAAGGCTCTGTACCCGTTAACTGTTGATGCAGACCGCTGTCACAAAAGCGCGGCTTCTCCTGCAACACGTAACTGGGACATAGCCTTTTATTTAAGGCTACCGGAAAGAAACTGCTGCAGGCGTTCGGACTGCGGATTGACCAAGACCTCTTTCGGGCACCCACGCTCTTCGACCACGCCCTTGTGGAGGAACACCAACTGGTTGGAGACCTCACGGGCGAAACCCATCTCGTGAGTGACGACGACCATGGTACGGCCTTCCAGGGCCAGATCCTGCATAACCTTGAGCACTTCGCCGACCAGTTCCGGGTCGAGCGCCGAGGTAGGTTCGTCGAACAGCATCACCTCCGGCTCCATCGCCAGCGCGCGGGCAATCGCCACGCGCTGCTGCTCGCCGCCACTCATGTGCGCCGGATAGGCATCCTTGCGGTGCGCCACGCCGACCTTGTTCAGGTAATGCTCGGCTTTTTCACGGGCTTCGGCCTTGGCCATACCGAGCACATGCACCGGCGCCTCCATGACGTTTTCCAGCGCGCTCATGTGCGACCACAGGTTGAAATGCTGGAACACCATGGCCAGGCGCGAGCGCATGCGCTGCAACTGCTTGGGGTCGGCGGCCTTGAGCGCGCCCTCCTTGTTCGGCACCAGCTTCAGCTCTTCGTTGTTGAGCAGAATCCGGCCGCCGTGCGGCTGTTCCAGCAGGTTGATGCAACGCAGGAAGGTACTTTTGCCCGAGCCGCTGGAGCCGATGATGCTGATCACGTCGCCGGCCTTGGCGGCGAGCGACACGCCCTTGAGCACTTCGTGACTGCCGTAGCGCTTGTGCAGATCCTGAACTTCAAGTTTGTACATGATTTCCACTCTCTTGAATCAGTCGCTGAGCAAGCGACCCTGGCGAATAGGGGTACGACCGGCCACCTTGGCCAGCCACAGACCGGGCTGGGCAAAACGCATCCGTTCACGCACGTAGAGCACACCGTCGGTCGAAGCGCAGACAGTGCTGTGGCGATCGTCCAGCGGATCGATCACCTCAAACAGCGGATCGCCGGCCTTGACGCGAGCGCCCACCGGTTGCAGAAAACTCACCACCCCGGCATGCGGCGCGTAAGCATATTCGGCACCTTCGAACGGCGTCGCCTCGCAACAGGCCTGTGGGGCTGGCGGCCAATCACCGGCGATCAGGCCCTGCTCGGCGAGAAACGCCAGGATGCCTTCGGCGCGGGCTTCCGCCTGCGGCTTGTCGGTATCGGCCATGCCGCCCAACTCGACCGTAGTCGCCAGGCAGGCCAGCGGAATGTTCGCCTCGGGGAAGCAACGCGCCAGGCGCAACCAGGGCAACGAACAGGACTCGTCGAAGGAGCTGCCGCCCGACTCTTCGGCCGTCAACACCGCCCCCGCAGCAAGCCGCGCGGCCAGCGGGCGCAGCTGCGGCCAGTGCTGCGGCAACGCATACAAATGCACCACCGCTTCGAAATCGCAGTGCAGGTCGAGCACCACGTCGGCATCGCAGGCGTGCTTGAGCAGCAGCTGTTGCAGCCCTTGCAGTTCGGACGTGGCCGGCGGCAAAGACTCCAGCGCCGCCTGCATGGCCGCGCGGATCAAGCGCACATTGACCGGGCCATCGTCGCCCAGACAGCCATTCAGCGCAGGCGCGATGGCCTCGGCCAGGTCGAAAAAATCACGGTTGAAGTTGTTGCCGCTGGCAAACTCGAAACGCCCTTGATGGGTCGCCTGGAACACCTGCGCCAGGCCGATCGGATTGGCCACCGGCACCAGTTCGATCATCCCGCTCAGACGACCCTGGGCCTCCAGCTCGCGCAGGCGGCGCTTGAGTTCCACGGCCACGCGCATACCCGGTAGCTCGTCGGCGTGTAGCGAAGCCTGGATATAGGCCTTGCATGGCCCGCTGCCAAAGCGGAACACGCTCAGGCGCCGTTCGGTGCCGGGGCTGCTCCAGGGCAGGATGTGCTCGATGCGTTGCATGCTCGCCTCCTCAGGCCTTGCGCGGCGCCAGGTAGGCCAGCCAACGGCGCTCGGCCAGTTTGAACAGGCGCACCAGGATGAAGGTCAGGCACAGATAGAGCACACCCGCGGTGATAAACGCCTCGAACGGCAGGTAGTGCTGCGAGCTGACGGTGCGCGCCGCGCCGGTGATGTCGATCAGGGTGACAATCGACGCCAGGCTGGTGGTGTGCAGCATCATGATCACCTCGTTGCTGTACTGCGGCAACGCCCGGCGCATGGCCGACGGCAGCAGGATGCGGCGATACAGCTTGGCGCGCGACATGCCCATGGCCTTGGCCGCTTCGATCTCGCCATGCGGCGTGGACTTCAGGCTACCGGCGAGGATTTCCGCACTGTAGGCACTGGTGTTGATGGCAAACGCCAGGCAGGCACAGAAGGTCGCGTCGGACAGGTACGGCCACAGCACGCTGGCACGTACGGCCTCGAACTGGGCCAGGCCGTAATAGATCAGAAACAGCTGCACCAGCATCGGCGTGCCGCGGATCACGTAGGTGTAGAGCCAGGCCGGGAAGTTCACCAGCGGCGATTTGGACACCCGCATCAGCCCCAGCGGAATCGCCAGGGCCAGGCCGAATGCCAGGGAAATCAGCAGAATCTTCAGGGTCAACAACACGCCGTTCAAGTACAGCGGCAGGTTTGCCCAGATCACGGTGTAGTCAAAAATCATGGCGGCATTCCCCTGCTTATAGATCGGCGGCTTTGGTGCCGACCGAGTAGCGTTTTTCCAGGTAACGCAGAGCCAGCAGGGACACGCTGGTCAACACCAGATAGAGCGCTGCGACCGCCAAATAAAAGGTGAACGGTTCACGGGTGGCATCGGCCGCACTTTTCGCCTTGAACATCATGTCTTGCAGGCCGACCACGGAAATCAACGCGGTCGCCTTGGTCAGCACCAACCAGTTGTTGGTGAAACCGGGAATGGCGAAACGAATCATCTGCGGCACGAGGATGCGGAAGAACACCTTGATACCGCTCATGCCATAGGCAGCACCCGCCTCGGCCTGGCCTTTGGGGATCGCCATAAAGGCACCGCGAAAGGTTTCCGACAGGTAAGCGCCGAAGATGAAACCCATGGTGAAGACCCCGGCGACAAACGGATTGATGTCGATGTACTCGTCATACCCGAGCATCGGCGCCACACGGTTCACCATGTCCTGACCGCCATAGAAAATCAGCAAAATCAGCACCAAATCGGGAATACCGCGAATCACCGTGGCGTAGGTTTCGCCGAGAATCGCCAGCCACTTGATCGGCGACAAACGAAATGCCGCGCCGAGCAGGCCCAGGACAATCGCCACCGCCATCGAGGTAAGCGCGAGAATCAGGGTGAGCCAGGCACCTTCGAGGATGGTCGAGCCGTAGCCGTTCAACATGCTCTGGTTACCTCATACGAGCGCCAGCAGGCGCCGGGAGTACAACGAAAAAGTGGCGCAAAAACCTGCATCAGCCAGTTTGCGCCACTCTCAGTGAAAAGCGACCGCGTTACTCGATCAGTCGCCGTAGACGTCGAAGGCGAAGTACTTGTCCTGCACTTCCTGGTACTTGCCGTTGGCACGGATACCGGCGATGGCCGCGGTGATCTTGTCGGCCAGGGCGGTGTCGCCTTTGCGCACAGCGATCCCGGCGCCTTCACCGAAGTACTTCTTCTCGTTGAAATCCGGGCCGACCAGAGCGAAGCCTTTGCCGGCGTCGGTCTTGAGGAAGCCATCGTCGATGTTCACCGAGTCGGCGATGGTGGCATCCAGACGACCGGAAGCCAGGTCGAGGAAGATTTCGTTCTGCGAGCTGTAACGCACCACTTCAACGCCAGCCGGGGCGAACACGTCGGTGGCGTAACGGTCGTAGATCGACGCGCGCTGCACGCCGACTTTCTTGCCCTTGAGGTCGACCAGCGGGTCGTTGACCACGCTGCCAGCCTTCATCGCCAGCTTGGCCGGGGTGTGGTAGTACTTCTTCGAGAAGTCCACGGACTTCAGGCGGTCTTCGGTGATGGTCATCGACGACAGCACGGCGTCGAACTTGCGCACTTTCAGGGCTGGGATCAGGCCGTCGAACTCTTGCTCAATCCACTGACACTTGACCTTCATCTCTTCGCACAAGGCGTTGCCGATGTCGTAATCGAAGCCAGTGATGTTGCCTTCCGGGGTTTTGTAGGCGAACGGCGGGTACGCCGCTTCGATACCGATACGCAGAGGCTTGACCTCTTCAGCCATGGCCAACGGCGACAGCACGGATAGCGCCAGTGCGCCGAGAAGTGCAATCTTCTTCATCTTGTGACTCCTTCGAATGGGAATGGCTTTAGATTGGCAGTGAGAGCGTGTGGGCGAATGCATCCAGCCATGCATGAATTGTAGAGAACGTCGCCGTCTTTTCCGCGTAACACGCAGACCACAAGCGGCTCCGGCTGGGTGAGCGGCATTCTAGCGACAGCTCGGAAGTCGATATTTCTTCAATGCGACAAGTAATTACAAAAGCCCAGGACGGGCACGGCGGGCGTATTGACAGCCTCCGGCAAACATGCAGAGACAGGACAAATAAATAACCAGTTATTAAAGCAATTACTGCGCCTGATCTTGCAAGACCCTTACTTTATAGGCCTTGGCGGGTTGTTGCTTGTGTTCCCAAGCGGCGCGAACGCGCCAAACGGGTGCAAAACGTTTCCGCACACCCCAAACGAACGCACGACGTTACCGGCGGGTGACAGCGCAGCCCAACAGCCTGCGGCAGGGCCGAAAAGCACAACGCCCCGCCTTAGCTTGTGGCCGGGGCGGGGCGTTGCTTGCCGAGCGCGGTTAAGCGGCCTGCATGCTGCGGTGAGTGTCGATAAGGTGCTGCACCACGCCAGGATCGGCCAGCGTGGAGATGTCGCCGAGTGCATCGTATTCGGCGGTAGCGATCTTGCGCAGGATGCGGCGCATGATCTTGCCCGAGCGGGTTTTCGGCAGGCCAGGGGCCCACTGAATCACGTCCGGCGAGGCAATCGGGCCGATTTCCTTGCGCACCCAGTTTTTCAACTCCAGGCGCAATTGCTCGGAAGGCTCTTCGCCGCCATTCAGGGTGACGTAGACATAAATGCCCTGCCCCTTGAGGTCATGCGGTACGCCAACCACCGCCGCTTCGGCGACTTTCGGGTGGGCGACCATGGCGCTTTCGATCTCGGCGGTACCCATACGGTGCCCGGAGACGTTGAGCACGTCATCGACGCGGCCGGTGATCCAGTAGTAGCCATCTTCGTCGCGGCGCGCGCCGTCGCCGGTGAAGTACATGCCACGGAAGGTCTTGAAGTAGGTGTCGACGAAACGGTCGTGGTCGCCGTACAGGGTGCGCGCCTGGCCCGGCCAGGAATCGATGATCACCAGATTGCCTTCGGCGGCGCCCTCGATCAGGTTGCCGAGGTTATCCACCAGCGCCGGTTGCACGCCGAAGAACGGACGGGTTGCCGAACCCGGCTTGAGCGCGGTAGCGCCCGGCAGCGGACTGATCAGGATGCCGCCGGTTTCGGTCTGCCACCAGGTGTCGACAATCGGGCAACGCTCCTGGCCGACCGTCTTGTGGTACCAGTTCCAGGCTTCCGGGTTGATCGGCTCGCCGACCGAACCGAGCAGGCGCAGGCTCTTGCCATCAGCGCCCTGCACGGCTGCGTCGCCCTGGGCCATCATGGCGCGGATCGCGGTCGGTGCGGTGTAGAGGATATTGACCTTGTGCTTGTCGATGATCTTCGACACGCGGGTGATGTCCGGGTAGTTCGGCACGCCTTCGAACAGCAAGGTGGTCGCGCCATTGGCCAGCGGGCCGTAGACGATATAGCTGTGGCCGGTGACCCAGCCGACGTCGGCGGTGCACCAGTAGATATCGCCCGGTTTGTAGTCGAACACCCGCTCGTGGGTCAGCGCGGCGTACAGCAGGTAACCGCCGGTGGTGTGCTGCACGCCCTTGGGCTTGCCGGTGGAGCCGGAGGTATAGAGGATAAACAGCGCTTCTTCGGCGCCCATTTCCTTCGGCGCGCAGACGCTTCCGGCGACCGCCATCAGGTCTTCGTACCAGATGTCGCGATGCTGGTTCCACTTGATCGCCGAACCGGTGCGCTTGCACACGATGACTTTCTGGATGCTGCTGGTTTCTGGGTTGGTCAGGGCATCGTCGACGTTGGCTTTCAGCGGGGTTTTCTTGCCGCCGCGCAGGCCTTCGTCGGCGGTGATCACCACCTTGGATTGGCAGTCGATGATGCGCCCAGCCAGGGCCTCCGGCGAGAAGCCGCCGAACACCACCGAATGCACCGCACCGATACGGGTGCAGGCGAGCATCGCCACCACCGCCTCGGGAATCATCGGCATGTAAATAGTCACCACGTCGCCACGGTGCACGTCCTGGCCGCGCAGGGCGTTGGCGAACTTGCACACTTGCTCGTGCAGTTCGCGGTAAGTGATGAGCTTATGTTCGGAGGGGTCGTCGCCTTCCCAGATGATCGCCACCTGGTCGCCGCGTTCTGCCAGGTGACGGTCCAGGCAGTTGTAGGAGACGTTCAGGGTGCCATCGGCAAACCACTTGATGTCGACGTGGTGGTCGTCGAAAGAGGTCTGCTTGACCTTGCTGAACGGTTTGATCCAATCGAGGCGCTGGGCCTGCTCGCGCCAGAAACCGTCGGGGTTGATCACCGACTGCTGGTACATGGCTTTGTAGGTAGCCTCATCGGTCAACGATTGAGCCGCCACCTCGGGGCGCACGGGATACAGGGACGCAGCACTCATTAGAAATACCTCAGCGGGTAGTTGTTGTTCTATGGTGCATTTTGTAGCCAGAGGGCCCTCCTTGAGCCATTCGACCATCGTATTACCGCTCTACGACGATAGTCTTGCGCAGGCTGCACGCTGCCCCGCTATGTGGCGCATGGGCTAGGCAAGCGTGGCTGGCCTGGCGTTGCGCGGTTGCCGCCGATGCCCTGGCGCAGCCCCAAGTCGGTCGGCGTTGAACGCAGCGAAGCCCAACAGCAGGATCGTTGGGCTTCGTCGCGCTGCGACTCAGGCTACGGCTTATCGCCCTTGCAACACGCAATCGGCACATAGCCTTTGCGCAGGGAGGGCCTGGTTGCGCCCGCCCCTACGCAAGCCTATCCGCTGACTCAGCGTTGGTTGGACGCCTCGGCCGCCCGGATCAGGTCGGCGCCGATCTCGCCTTCGAACTTCTGCCACACCGGCTTCATCGCTTCACGCCATTGCCCGCGCTGCTCAGGGGTCAACTCGATGATTTCGGTGGTGCCGGCAGCCGCGATGGCCTGCTTGGCGCTCTGGTTGAGCTCATCGGCCTGCTTGTTCACCTCGACGGTGACCTCGGCCATGATCGTCTCCAGCTCGCTGCGCACGTCCGCTGGCAGGCCTTTCCAGAATTGGGTGTTGGTGATCACCATGTAATCGATCAAGCCATGGTCGGACTCGGTCATGTACTTCTGTACTTCATGCACCTTCTGGCTCTGGTAGTTCGACCAGGTGTTCTCGGTGCCGTTGACCACGCCGGTCTGCAGGCCCTGGTAGACCTCGGCAAAGCTCATCTTGCGCGGGTTGGCGCGCACCGCCTTGAACTGCTCTTCGAGCACCGCGGAGGCCTGCACGCGGAACTTCAAACCACGCGCATCGCTCGGTTCGCGCAGCGGTTTGTTGGCCGACATCTGCTTGGTGCCGTTGTGCCAATAGGCCAGGCCGGTGATGTTCTTGTCCTCCATGGAGGTCAACAGCGCCTTGCCCTGCGGGCTGCTCTGAAAGCGGTCGGCGGCAGCCAGGTCGTCGAACAGGAACGGCAGGTCGAAGATCTGCATCGGCTTGGCGTACTGCTCGAACTTGGCCAGCGACGGCGCCAGCAGCTGTACGTCGCCGAGCAGCAGCGCTTCCATTTCCTTGCCGTCGCCGAACAGCGAGGAGTTCGGATAGACCTCGACCTTGACCTTGCCCGGCAGGCGCTCTTCGGCGAGCTTCTTGAAAATCAACGCGCCCTGCCCCTTGGGCGTGTTGTCGGCGACCACATGGGCAAATTTGATGATGATCGGCGCCTCGGCCTGGGCCAAGCCGGCGAGAGACAGCGATATGGCGCAGACGAGCGCCTTGGCGGTGAACTTCAGCATGGTGTTACCTCATTGTTATTGTGTGTTTGCTGCGGGTTTTCGACGCTAAGGCGGACAGACCGCCAGGGGAATTCACTATTACCCAAGGGCGCCTTCGGCAATGCCGAACGCCTGGGTCTTCAGGCCTTGGTTCCGGCCCTTTCGAGCAGGCGGCGGGCGCGACCGAGGACGGGCGCATCGACCATTTGCCCATCGACCACGAACACGCCGTCGCCGTTGGCGCCGGCGGCCAGCACTCGCCGCGCCCAGGCCAGTTCCTCGGCAGCCGGCATCAAGGCGTGGTGCACGATGGCGACTTGGCTGGGGTGGATGCACAGCAACCCGCCAAAGCCCATGTCACTGGCGTCCTGCGCGGTGCGCGCCAGGCCGGCGTGGTCGGCAATCGCCGGAAACACGCTGTCCAGTGCCGGCGCCAACGCGGCGGTGCGTGTGTGCAGCAGAATCGAATAACGCGCCTGGTCGAGAATCCGCTCGGCCGCCGCGCTGCCGCTGGCCAAACCTAAATCCAGGCCCAGGTCGAGACCGCCGAACGACAGGCGCTCGACCCCAGCCGCGCGGGCAATCGCCGGCAGCGCCAGCAAGCCCTGGGCGCTTTCGATGATCGGCCAGACGGGCTTGCCGCACAGCGCCACCTGGGCGACCTGCTCGGCACTTTCCACCTTGGGCAACAGCACGCCGATGACGCCGGCGTGGCGCTGGCACAGGGCGATATCCGCAGCCTGGCCGGTATGCCCGGGCGCGTTGATACGCACCAGCAGGCGCGCCTGTGGGTTGTCCGCGAGAAACCCATCGAGGTTGGCCCGCGCTTCGGCTTTCAGGCTTTCCTGCACGGCATCCTCAAGGTCGACGATGACCACATCGGTGCCGCTGGCCAGGGCTTTGGGAATCCGCTCCGGGCGCGTGGCCGGAACGAACAGGGCGCTGCGGATAATCACTGTGTTCATGAGCTGTCCTCGTTGCCGCGGAGTTGCTTTCTGTAGCGAGTAGGATGGGTTGAGCGAAGCGATACCCATCGGTTTCGGTGGCGACCGCAGGCTCACGACGGCGTTACACCGTGCCCTGCTCGCGCAGGCGCTGGATATCGGCGGGCGCGTAACCCAGCTCGGCGAGCACGTTGTCGCTGTGCTGACCGAGGGCCGGCACCGCCTCCATGCGTGGCTCGAACGCGCTATTGCACCCCGGCGGCAGCAACGCCGGCAGCGGCCCGCTCGGGCTGTCGACCTCGACCCAGCGCGCGCGCGCCTTGAGCTGCGGGTGCGCCCAAACGCCGGCCATGTCGTTGACGTGGGCATTGGCGATCTGTGCGCTGTCGAGGCGCTCGATCACCTGCTCGGCGCTGAGCTGGGCAAAGGTCTCGACGATCAGTGCGCGCAACGCCTCGCGATTGGCCGAGCGCTTGGAATTCGCCGAGAACCGCTCGTCGCTGGCCAAGTCCGCTTGCACCAGGACTTTGTCGCAGAACAGCGGCCACTCGCGTTCGTTCTGCAAACCGAGCATCACCGTGCCGCCGTCGCCAGTGGGGAACGGGCCGTAGGGGTAAATGGTGGCGTGGGCGGCGCCGGCGCGCGGCGGCGGCGTGGCGCCCTGGTAGGCGTAATACAGCGGGTAGCCCATCCACTCGACCAGGCTTTCCAGCATCGACACATCGACGCGGCTGCCCTCGCCGGTCTTGTCGCGCAGCATCAACGCCGACATCACGCCGGTGTAGGCATACATGCCCGAGGCGATATCGGCGATCGAGCAGCCGGCCTTGGCCATCTCGTCCTCACCCGCCCCGCCGGTGACCGAGAGAAAGCCCCCTTCGCTCTGGATCAGCAGGTCGTAGGCCTTCTTCTGCTCATAGGGGCCGCCTTCGCCGTAGCCGGAAATGTCGCAGACGATCAAGCGCGGAAAGCGTGCGTGCAACGCCTCGAACGACAAGCCCATGCGCGCCGCCGCACCGGGGGCAAGGTTCTGCACCAGCACGTCGGCACCTGCCAGCAGGCTGTCCATCACCTGCAAGGCCGCGTCCTGCTTGAGGTCGAGGGTCAGGCTTTCCTTGGAGCGGTTGGTCCAGACGAAGTGCGAGGCCAGGCCGCTGACCCGCTCATCGTAGCCACGGGCGAAATCACCGCTGCCAGGACGCTCGACCTTGATCACCCGGGCGCCGAGGTCGGCCAATTGGCGGGTGCAGAATGGCGCGGCGATGGCGTGTTCGAGGCTGACCACGGTGATGCCATCGAGGGGGCGTGGGCGTTGTGTTGTGGTGTTCATCGTTATCTGTCCTCTAGTCCGGATGCAATCCAGGCTACGTTTCGCGGGCATGGCCCGCTCCTACAGTCGAACCGCGGTTGTTC
>TARA_R100001244_G_scaffold131680_1_pt1 | contig 10713 bp, 11 predicted proteins | sample TARA_R100001244 | Tara Oceans TARA_R100001244 (sample SAMEA2621564) | marine metagenome | biome: marine biome (ENVO:00000447); feature: mesopelagic zone (ENVO:00000213); material: "saline water (ENVO:00002010), including plankton (ENVO:xxxxxxxx)" | depth 790 m
ATGTGCGTGGAATGGGTGTCCGAGTCAGCGTGGAATCCGCATGTATGGGGCACAGCTAAGTGCTTATCGCGAACGACTCCTGTCTGCCGCCAGTGACGAGCCAACAGTCTCGGCAGCCACTCACAGTCTGTAACCGTGAGTAGAAATGTTCGCTTGTATTACGGTATACCATAGACCTAAAAACGAAAGCAAAGCCTGCCCGTCGACAATCGGTACAACCGGTTCAGGTCAGTGACTGCGCGGATGCAAGCCGACCAGTTGCAGCCGTCGAATGCTTGACTTGCAACTGCCGTATTATGGTATACCATGTTACCAGGTCGGCACATTGCGCCACGCACTGCCTTATTTATCCAGGAGAGCTTTATGAGTTTCGAAATTCGCAAAATTGTCAGCTATGTAGAAGAAACCCTCATCGAAGGTGGCAAGGCAACCGACAAGCCCGTGACCATGGTGGGCCTTGCCGTCGTGATGAAGAACCCCTGGCTAGGCCGTGGTTTTGTCGAAGACCTGAAGCCGGAAATCAAGGCCAACTGCTCCGAACTGGGCGAGATGATGGTCAAGCGCCTGCTCGACAGCATTGGCGGTGCCGAGAAGATCGAAGCCTACGGTAAAGCCGCCGTAGTCGGTGCCGACGGTGAAATCGAGCACGCCTCGGCCGTTATCCACACCCTGCGCTTTGGCAATCACTACCGTCAGGCGGTCAACGCCAAGAGTTACCTGAGCTTCACCAACAAGCGCGGCGGCCCAGGCACCTCGATCCAGATTCCGATGATGCACAAGGATGACGAAGGCCTGCGCTCGCACTACATCACCCTGGAAATGCAGATCGAAGACGCTCCGCGTGCCGACGAAATCGTCGTGGTCCTGGGCGCTGCTAACGGTGGCCGTCTGCATCCGCGCATCGGCAATCGCTACATCGACCTGGAAGAACTGGCCGCCGAGCAAGCGCAGTAACCCCCGGGTCAGTGCAGGAGCAAGCCATGATGGTATTTACCGCTGAACGCACCCCCGCCGGGACCAGCTACCTGGCGACTGGTCAGGGACAGCCTGTGGTCCTGATTCACGGCGTAGGCCTGAACAAAGAGATGTGGGGCGGCCAGATCGTCGGTCTTGCGCCGCACTACCGGGTGATTGCCTACGACATGCTCGGCCACGGGGCCAGTCAGCGCCCTGCCCCAGGCACCGACTTGCTCGGCTATGCCGAGCAGTTGCGCGAGCTGCTCGAACACCTACAGCTGCCCCAGGCTACCATCATCGGTTTCTCGATGGGTGGCCTGGTGGCGCGAGCATTCGCCCTGCACTACCCCTCGCGTCTGCAAGGCCTGGTGGTGCTCAACAGCGTGTTCAACCGCAATCCCGAACAAAGTGCCGGGGTGATCGAGCGCACCCGCCAGGTCGCCCAATATGGCCCGAATGCCAACGCCGAGGCGGCCCTGTCGCGCTGGTTCAGCCGCGAGTACCAGGCCGCCAACCCGGCGCAAATCGCCGCGCTGCGCCAAACCCTGGCCAGCAACGATCCGCAAGGCTATTTGACCACCTATGAATTGTTCGCCACTCAGGACATGTATCAGGCGGATCAACTGGGCAGCATCTGCGCGCCAACATTGATCGCCACCGGCGAGCTGGACCCCGGCTCGACCCCGCAAATGGCCAGAGAGCTGGCCGCACGGATTCCCGGGGCGCAAGTCGCCGTGCTCGCGGAACAGCGCCATATGATGCCGGTGGAATCGCCGCGCCTGGTCAACCAGATGCTGCTTGACTTCCTCAAGCAGACGCAGAGCTCACAGAACCCAACACAGGGGATCGTTGCATGACACTCACCCGCTTTCAGATGTGCATCGACGGCCAGTGGGTCGATGCCCTGTCCGGCAAAACCTTCCAAAGCCTGAACCCGGCCCTCGCCGAACCCTGGGCGCAATTGCCCGACGCCGACGAAACTGACGTGGAGCGCGCGGTCCAGGCCGCGCAGCATGCGTTCGAAAGCCCGGCCTGGCGCAACCTGACGGCCACCGCACGGGGCAAGTTGCTGCGCCGCCTGGGTGACTTGATCGCCGAGAACAAGGAACAGTTGGCGCAACTGGAGAGCCGCGACAATGGCAAGCTGATCCGCGAAACCCGCGGCCAGGTCAGCTACCTGCCGGAGTTCTTCTATTACACCGCCGGCCTGGCCGACAAACTCGAAGGCGGCACCCTGCCCCTGGATAAGACCGACCTGTTCGGTTACACCGTGCACGAGCCGCTCGGCGTCGTGGCCGCGATAATTCCCTGGAACAGCCCGCTGTACCTGACCGCGATCAAGCTGGCTCCCGCTCTGGCCGCCGGCAACTGCATCGTCATCAAGCCTTCCGAGCACGCCTCGGCGACCATTCTCGAACTGGCTCGCCTGGCCCTGGAGGCCGGCATTCCAGCAGGCGTGGTCAACGTGATCACCGGTTACGGTGCCAGCACCGGTGCGGCCCTGACCCGTCACCCACTGGTGCGCAAGATCGCCTTCACCGGCGGCGCCGCCACCGCTCGCCATGTGGTGCGCAGCAGCGCCGAGAACTTCGCCAAGCTGTCGCTGGAGCTGGGCGGCAAGTCGCCGAATATCATCTTTGCCGACGCCGATCTGGACAGTGCGATCAATGGCGCGATCGCCGGCATCTATGCCGCATCGGGGCAGAGTTGCGTGTCCGGTTCGCGCCTGCTGGTACAGGACGAGATCTACGACGAGTTCGTCGAACGCCTGGTCGAGCGGGCCAAGCGCATCCGTATCGGCAACCCGCAAGATGACCGCAGCGAGATGGGCCCCATGGCTACCGCGCAACAACTGGCCGTGGTCGAAGGCCTGGTTGCCGACGCTCTGGCCGAAGGTGCAAAGCTGCGCCTGGGCGGCAAGCGCCCAGAGATTGACGGTAATGGCTGGTACTACGAACCGACGCTGTTCGAGTGCGACAGCAACTCAATGAAAATCATGCAGGAAGAAGTCTTCGGCCCGGTCGCCTCGGTGATCCGCTTCAAGGATGAAGCCGAAGCACTGGCGATCGCCAACAACTCGCAATTCGGCCTCGCCGCCGGTATCTGGACCCGCGATCTCGGTCGCGCCCACCGCCTGGCCCGCGATGTGCGCTCGGGCATTATCTGGGTCAATACCTACCGCGCCGTCTCGGCCATGGCCCCTATCGGTGGTTTCAAGAACAGCGGCTACGGCCGCGAGAGCGGCATCGATTCGGTGCTCGCCTATACCGAACAGAAAACCGTGTGGATCAACCTGTCGCAGACGCCAATGGCCGACCCCTTTGTGATGCGCTGAGACGTTCACTGCGAGACTTTCAGAGGTAGCAAAAAATGATCGAACCAGGCATTTACAAAGAAGTGATGGGCTCGTTTCCCTCGGGTGTCACGGTGGTCACCTGTCTCGACGAACATGGCGGCATAGTCGGCATCACCGCCAGCGCTTTCAGCGCCCTGTCGATAGACCCGGCACTGGTGCTGTTCTGCCCCAACTACGCGTCGGACTCCTACCCGGTGCTGTGCGCCAGCAAACAGTTCGCCATCCACCTGCTGTCCGCCGACCAGACGGCCGAAGCCTACGCCTTTGCCGGCAAAGGCAAGGACAAAGCCAAAGGCATCGAATGGCATCTCAGCGAGCGGGGCAACCCGCTGCTGAGCAAGGCCACGGCGATCATCGAATGCGAGCTGTGGCGCGAGTACGACGGTGGCGATCACGCGATCATCGTCGGTGCGGTGAAGAACCTGATTCTTCCCAAAACCGAAGTGACGCCGATGGTCTACCACCGCGGCAAGCTGGGCGCTCTACCCTCCATCGTCTGAGCAGGCAGGCCGTTGAAAAACCTAGGCGAGGCACCGGCAACGCAGGTGGTTTTTCAACCGCCGGCTAGATCGCCATAGAGTCTTTTGGGGTCGTTCGCCATACATGCTGGTGGCGACCCTTTTTTTATTTTCGGAGCCAACATGACCCCAGCAGCCGCACAACTGTTCCGCCAGCAGGCCTTTATCGACGGCCAATGGTGTGACGCACAGAATGCAACCACCCAAGAAATCTTCAACCCGGCCAATGGTGCCAGCATTGGCCGGGTGCCAAACATGGGTGAAGTGGAAACCCAGCGCGCGATTGCGGCTGCAACCGCTGCCTGGCCCGCCTGGCGCGCACGCACCGCCAAGGAGCGCAGCAATATCCTCAAGCGCTGGCATGCGCTGATGCTCGAGCATGCCGATGCCCTGGCCGAGATCCTCACCCTGGAGCAAGGCAAGCCCCTCAGCGAGGCCAAGGGCGAAATCCTCTATGCCGCCAGCTTTATCGAATGGTTCGCCGAAGAGGCCAAGCGCATCTACGGCGACACCATCCCCAGCCACAAGGGCGATGCCCGCATCGTCGTCAGCAAAGAGCCGATCGGCGTGGTCGCCGCCATCACGCCGTGGAACTTTCCCGCTGCGATGATCACCCGCAAGGCTGGCCCGGCCCTTGCCGCCGGCTGCCCATGCATCGTCAAGCCCGCCCCGGAAACCCCCTTCTCTGCCCTGGCCATGGCCGCGCTGGCGGAACAAGCGGGCATCCCGGCGGGCATTTTCAATGTGCTCACCGGCGATGCCGTGGCCATCGGCGGCAAGCTGACTGACAGTGCGGATGTGCGCAAACTGTCCTTCACCGGCTCCACCGCGATCGGCAAACTGCTTATGGCCCAGTGCGCCAAGACCCTGAAAAAAGTGTCCCTGGAGCTGGGCGGCAACGCCCCGTTTATCGTCTTCGACGACGCCGATCTCGAGCGCGCGGTTGAGGGCGCGCTGGTCGCCAAGTACCGCAATGCCGGGCAGACCTGCGTCTGCGTCAATCGCTTCCTGGTGCAGGACGGTATCTACGAGGCCTTCGTCAGCCGCCTTGCCGAGCGCGTCGGCGCGTTCAAGGTTGGCGATGGTTTCACCGTCGATGTGAACCAGGGCCCGCTGATCAACGAGCGTGCGGTGGCCAAGGTCGAAGAGCATGTGCAGGATGCCCTGAGCAAAGGCGCGCGCCTGCTCTGTGGCGGCGAGCGGCATGCCCTCGGCCACGGTTTCTTCCAGCCGACAGTGCTGGCCGACCTGGACCTGACCATGAAGGTGGCCCGCGAGGAAACCTTCGGTCCGCTGGCCGCAGTGTTCCGCTTCAGCAATGAAGCCGAGGCCGTGCAACTGGCCAACGACACCGAATATGGCCTGGCCGCCTACTGTTACACCCGCGACCTGGGCCGCGCCTGGCGCATGAGCGAAGCGCTGGAATATGGCATGGTCGGGATCAACGAAGGCCTGATCTCCACCGAGGTCGCGCCCTTCGGCGGCATCAAATCCTCCGGTCTCGGCCGCGAAGGCTCCAAGTACGGCATCGAGGATTACCTCGAAATCAAATACACCCTGATGGGCGGCCTCTAATTCAGGCAAGCCGAGGAGAACACCATGAGCAACGACAAGTACGCCAAGGGCCTAGCGATCCGCACACAGGTGCTGGGCGAGGCCTATGTCAACACGTCGATCGAGAATGCCGACGACTTCAACCGGCCCCTGCAGGAGCTGGTCACCGAGTACTGCTGGGGGCATGTCTGGGGGCGGGAGGGTTTGTCGCTGGCGGAACGCAGCATGATAAACTTGGCGATGATTTCAGCGCTCAACCGACCGCATGAACTCAAGCTGCATATTCGCGGAGCCTTGCGCAACGGCCTCAGCCGTGAGCAGATACGCGAAATACTGCTACAGGTCGGTATTTACTGTGGCGTGCCGGCGGCCGTGGACAGTTTTCGCATTGCCCGCGAAGCCTTCGCGCAAGCCGATGCCGAAAGCCAACCTTAACAGCGGCTGCAGCGCCCTGAGTCGAATGCTCGGGCGCTTCTGTGCTTTCCTTCAAACAGCCCAAACAGAGCGGACCCAATGAAACGATTGCCTCTCGACGACAGCTTCAAGGTCAATCGCAACCCCATTACCCTGCGCGAAATCGTGCTGGATAAATTGCGCAGTGCCATCATGAACTTCCAACTGATGCCTGGGGACCGCCTGGTAGAACGCGACCTCTGTGATCGTCTGGGCGTTAGCCGCACCTCGGTGCGTGAGGCCCTGCGCCACCTTGAGTCGGAAGGACTGGTCGAGTTTGCCGATGCCAAGGGGCCGCGGGTGGCGATCATCACGCTGGAAGATGCCCGCGATATCTACGAGCTACGCTGTGTGCTTGAAGGCTTGATCGTGCAACTGTTTACCCTGAACGCCAAAGCCAAGGAAATCCGGGCTCTGGAGCGCGCTCTCGAGGAAAACCGCAGGGTGCTCGAAGAGGGCGAGTTGCAACAGGTGCTCGACTCGGTCCAGGGTTTCTATGACGTGCTATTGGAGGGTTCCGGCAACCACATCGCCGCCACCCAACTGCGTCAGCTGCAAGCGCGCATCAGCTACCTGCGGGCCACCTCGGTGTCTCAGGCCAACCGGCGCGGCGCGAGCAATAACGAAATGGAGCGCATCGTCGAGGCGATCAAGAGCGGTGATCCACTCGCCGCCCACCAGGCGTCGGTCGACCATGTACGCGCCGCCGCCAAGGTAGCCTTGGACTACCTGAAATCCAAACAAGAGGTGGTTGGTAGCGTACGTGACATCGCCACACCGATCGCCCTCAAAGAGCCGCGTATAGGACGCTGAGAGCATGGCAACCCCGCGCTTCTGCCCCAGTTGTGGCGCTGACCGCTTGAGCCGTCAGCAACCGCCCGGAGACACTCACCAGCGCCTGGTCTGCGCAGGGTGCGGCTACATACACTACGAAAACCCGAAGATAATCGCCGGCTGCATCATCGAGCAGGACGGTAAGTACCTGCTCTGCCAGCGCGCCATCGCGCCGCGCCCTGGCACCTGGACACTGCCGGCCGGCTTCATGGAAAACGGCGAGACCACCGAGCAAGCCGCCCTGCGCGAAGTATGGGAAGAAAGCGGCGTGCGCGCGGACATCGTCTCGCCCTATTCGATCTTCAGCGTGCCGAAGATCAGCGAGGTGTACATCATCTTTCGCGCCGTGGCCCTTGAAGTGACCGGCCAGTTCGGCCCGGAAACCCTCGACTACCGCTTCTTCGCGCCTGAGGATATTCCCTGGGAAAGCATCTACTACCCGGCCATTCGGCAGATTCTCGAACGCTACATTGAGGAGCGCCAGGCCGGGGTCTACGGCATCTACATCGGCAACGACGACAGCGGCAAGGTTCACTTTATCCGCTGAATCAGCCCACTCTCAGGGCGCGCAACCCTCGACGATGATCACCTCTGCCAGGGCCGCGCCCTGGCGGTGGCCGCAGGCTTGCTGGTACTCGGCCGAGCGGTAGCAGGCCAGCGCCTGTTCATAGGACGCGAATTCGATCAGCACATTGCGCGGTGGTGTAGGCCGACCTTCCAGCGCCTCGGCCCGCCCGCCCCGAGCGAGAAAAACCCCGCCATACTTGAGGAAGGCTGCTGGTGCCCGGCGGGTATATTCCAGGTACTGCTCGGGATCGGTTACATCGACATGGGCAATCCAATAAGCCTTCATCGTTACCTCGGTTACTCGCAGGATATTCGTAATATGGTATACCATAAAGGCCGCTGAGCAACCATCACCTACCGCAACCCCGAGAGCACCGGCATGCCATTCAATAGCATCGAAGAAATCATCGAAGACGTTCGCCAGGGCAAGATGGTTCTCTTGGTCGACGACGAGGACCGCGAAAACGAGGGCGACCTGCTGCTGGCCGCAGAGGCCTGCACACCGGCCGCGATCAACTTCATGGCCCGCGAAGCGCGCGGCCTGATCTGCCTGACCCTGACCGACGAACACTGTCAGCGCCTGGGCCTGGAGCAAATGGTGCCGAGCAACGGCAGTGCCTTCTCCACCGCGTTTACCATTTCCATCGAGGCGGCTACGGGAGTCACCACCGGAATCTCTGCTGCCGACCGCTCGCGCACCGTGCTCGCCGCCGTCGCGGCGGACGCCAAGGCCGAGGATCTGGTCCAGCCAGGGCATATTTTCCCGTTGCGCGCCCGCGACGGTGGCGTATTGAACCGTGCCGGACACACCGAAGCCGGCTGCGATCTGGCGCGCCTGGCCGGCTTCAGCCCGGCAGCAGTCATAGTCGAGGTGATGAATGAAGACGGCAGCATGGCCAGACGCCCCGATCTGGAGGCGTTCGCCAGCCAGCACGGGATTAAGATCGGCACCATCGCCGACCTGATCCACTATCGCTTGAGCACCGAACATACCGTCAGCCGCATTGGCGAACGCGAACTACCCACCGTGCACGGCGATTTCCGCCTGATTACCTACGAAGACCGTATCGAAGGGGGTGTGCACATGGCCATGGTCATGGGTGAGATCAACCGTGACGAACCGACCTTGGTCCGCGTGCACGTGATCGATCCCCTGCGTGACCTGGTCGGCGCCGAGTACACCGGGCCGAAGAACTGGACGCTGTGGGCGGCGCTGCAAAAGGTCGCCGAAGAAGGTCGCGGCGTGGTCGTGGTGCTGGCCAACAACGAGTCGTCGCAAGCGCTGCTGGAGCGGGTACCGCAACTGACCCAACCACGCCAGCAGTTCAGCCGCTCACAATCGCGTATCTACTCCGAAGTCGGCACCGGCGCGCAGATTCTTCAAGATATCGGCGTCGGCAAACTGCGCCACCTCGGCGCGCCGCTGAAATATGCGGGCCTCACGGGCTACGACCTGGAAGTCGTGGAGACCCTCGCCTTCACTGAATAACACCTGTTGCCTGGAGGGGAAAAACCCCTCCAGCGCTCGACCTCCTCTGCGCAACACCCGCCCCGCCGCGCTGCGAGCCACCTTCCCTACGTGTCCTAAACTCTAGTCATCGACCGAGGCTGCGAGCCCCTGCGCGCTGTCGCTTACTGCCATCCGTCGACCCAGTCCGCTCGACAGCCCCAGTCGAGACTCAGGGCTTGCAGAAATCTTGGAATACCATAATATGATATTCCATAGGCCGGGCATTTATAGCCGACGACCTAGAATCCATAGCCACAGCAAATCAAGCTTTATGTTCATGCATGGCAGCTCGACAACAACTACAAAATCGAGGAATACAGCATGTTGCAGAGAAACTCCGTCACCGCCACCCTCGCCGCTCTGGCCCTGGTGGCAAGCGCAGGCAGTGCAGTTGCAGCGGAAAGCCTGAACTTCGTCAGTTGGGGCGGCACCACCCAGGATGCGCAGAAGCAGGCCTGGGCCGAGCCCTTCACCGAATCCAGCGGCATCCGTGTCGTACAGGACGGGCCGACCGACTACGGCAAGCTCAAGGCCATGGTCGAAAGCGGCAATGTGCAGTGGGACGTCGTGGACGTCGAAGCCGACTTCGCCCTGCGCGCCGCCAGCGAAGGCCTGTTGGAGCCACTGGACTTTGGCGTGATTCAGCGCGACCAGATCGACCCGCGCTTCGTCTCCGACCATGGCGTCGGCTCCTTCTACTTCTCCTTCGTGCTCGGCTACAACCAGGGCAAGGTCGGCGGCAACGCTCCGCAAGACTGGACCGCGCTGTTTGATACCGCTGCCTACCCTGGCAAGCGCGCGCTGTACAAGTGGGCCAGCCCGGGCGTACTCGAACTGGCCCTGCTCGCCGACGGCGTAGCCGCCGACCAGCTGTACCCGCTGGACCTCGAGCGCGCTTTCAAGAAACTCGACACCATCAAGCAGGACATCATCTGGTGGGGCGGCGGCGCGCAATCGCAGCAGATGCTGGCCTCCGGTGAAGCCAGCCTTGGCCAGTTCTGGAACGGCCGCATCTATGCCCTGCAGCAAGATGGCGCGCCAGTTGGCGTGAGCTGGAAACAGAACCTGGTCATGGCCGACTTTCTGGTCATCCCCAAGGGTGCGAAAAACAAGGAGGCGGCCATGAAGTTCCTGGCCAACGCCAGCAGCGCCAAAGGTCAGGCCACGTTCGCCAACCTGACGGCCTATGCCCCGGTTAACGTCAACAGCGTCGAGCAACTGAACGCCGATCTTGCGCCGAACCTGCCGACCGCCCACGTCAAGGACCAGGTCAACCTCAATTACGCCTACTGGGCCAAGCATGGCGAAGCCATTTCCGCGCAGTGGAACGAGTGGCTGGTCAAATAACATGACTACCGCCCAGTCCAACCAATCCCCCCAAGTCGCTAGCGGTGCCTTGCGCGCCGCCAGCACGGCAAACCGTCCGATGGCACAGCGCTGGCGGGGTTTTTCCAACCTGCTGCCGGCGCTGCTGTTCCTCGGCCTGTTCTTCCTCGCGCCCCTGATCGGCTTGCTGCTGCGCGGGGTATTGGAGCCCAGCCTCGGACTGAGCAACTACGAACAACTGTTTGCCAACTCGGCCTACACCCGCGTGCTGCTGAATACCTTCTCGGTGGCCGGCCTGGTCACGGTGATCAGCCTGCTGCTGGGCTTTCCCCTGGCCTGGGCGATTACCCTGGTGCCGCGCGGCTGGGGCCGCTGGCTGCTGAGCATCGTGCTGCTCTCGATGTGGACCAGCCTGCTCGCACGCACCTACTCCTGGTTGGTGCTGCTGCAAGCCTCCGGGGTGATCAATAAAACCCTGATGGCCCTGGGCATCATCGACCAGCCGCTGGAGATGGTGCACAACCTCACCGGCGTGGTAATCGGCATGAGCTACATCATGATCCCGTTCATCGTTCTGCCGTTGCAGGCCACCATGCAAGCCATCGATCCGCTGGTGTTGCAGGCTGGCGCCATCTGTG
>TARA_R100001244_G_scaffold9023_2_pt1 | contig 10694 bp, 13 predicted proteins | sample TARA_R100001244 | Tara Oceans TARA_R100001244 (sample SAMEA2621564) | marine metagenome | biome: marine biome (ENVO:00000447); feature: mesopelagic zone (ENVO:00000213); material: "saline water (ENVO:00002010), including plankton (ENVO:xxxxxxxx)" | depth 790 m
CGCGACCTCACCATCCACGCCCTGGAACGCTTCGCCTACACCCCGCACAAGAACGCCCTCAAACTGATGGCGCGCACCAGCAGCGACGTGAACGAACGGTTCGGGGAGACCTGGGTGTACGTGGACGCCACGGACGGGGCCCTGCTGGGCCACTACCTGCCCACCGGGGAAGCGGCAGGGAATACGGTGACAACCTGGCTGACCAGCCTGCATATTGCGGCAGTGGGTGGGGTGGGTTATCGGATGATTGCGACGGTTGTGGGTTTAGCCGTGATCGGGCTGAGTGTAACGGGAGTGATGGTCTGGTCTAGAAAACGAAGCCCGCGGGGCGTAACGAAACCAACCGTAGGGTCTAGGTAAACGTCAACGTAACCCGAACCAACTGCAATATCTTTTTGCATGCAATCCGGCAAATAAGGGTGAGAAGCTCCGGAAGTCCCCAGAGCAATTCTTGCAGCTATTTCCAACACCCTGATTACCATTGCTTTTAATTCGAAACAAGCACACGGAGCGACACCATGAAACGGTAAAAAAATCCCGCAAAAACCGTTGGTATTATAATCTTAATTTCACTCACCAAACGGCCAATATAATTTATCAGCCCTTAAAGGCATACGGTCGAGCAAGCTGGCTTCACTATGGACACGGGAGTATCGATAACCGTGGAGAGTGGGAAGTTGTCGATTCTTCCACAGGACGTTTAAGGACAAATTAGCCCGGCCGTCATCTGGAGGGATTCAAATGCCAATCGACTAAGCCAAAGTCCTCACCGCTAAACGCTTCATACTCTAGCATAGGACGTTTCGAGAAATTCTATCCACTCACGATCAAATGGGTGGCGGCCTATCCAGTCATAGTCTTCCCCCCTAGACAAGATCCACGTCGATATATTCTCAGCGATTAGTGCCAAAGAATCCTGAACCCGGAAATCGATTTCAATCATTTCATTAGGATAATACAGAACCATGGCGCCTAATTCATAATCGATGACCAACTTGGGGGTCTGGTGGTAAAGCTCACCGTAAGAAAAAACGGAAGCCAAGTCTTTCTCATCTATTCTTCTTAAATTTTTTGAGAACTCCGGAAACCCGAAGACTTGAGAATCTCTCACGATCGACAAATTCAAAAGCCTCCAGGCTAACGCAGTCCTGTACCCGCTATGTTCGCTATAACTGATGCTTTCAGACATACAAGTTCTAAAATGAAGAGACCTCTTGTATTTTCCAGTGGCAAAGCAAGATACGGAAAGAAGAAGGTATAATACATTAGAAAAGAAAACAAAATTCTTCACAGTTAGATCAAAAGGATTATCGCTCCAGTTTTTATAACTGAAATTAGATCCCTTGTTGGGGAAAGAGCAAAGCCATTTTTCAGCATCCTCTATAAAGGTGTCGTGGCATTCGCGCCGATACTTATCATAAAGTTGCGAAAATTTAAGATGATGCAACTTTGCAAAGTTCTTTGTCTTTCTATGAGCTCCAAAATAAAACATAACCCACCATTCAATACCCGAGAGTCAAACCCTTAAATTGAACTTTGATCGTTCATTATTTGTATCAGACTGCGCGGTTTTTAATTATTTGATGGGCGGCGCCTCCTTCGCTTTCATCACATACGAGCATTTTTTGGACCTGCCCCGCTCTTAGCGGCTCAGCCTCACAGTTTTCGTCTTGAAATCGGCCGAACACTCCCAGTATCTTTCTCGGATCTCTGGATATCGCCCATCTCGTTTCGTTAGAAGAAGGTGCCCACTAAAGTGGGGAACTACACAACCCGAACAAATGCACTTTTCAAGCACCTTGAGTTAGCAGACTAGAGCACAAGCTCTTTAGCTAAATACACCATTACTCCAAGACACACGTAGAACCCCCAAACGGAAAATGACTTCAATGCGTCAATTTGATGTTTCGTCATGTTGCCTCTTGGCACAACAGAATATAAATCCTCTGAACCAACCATTTGACTATGCAACCTCCCAATGAATTCGTTGTACGAATCTCGAAACGCCTTTTCAAGCGCTAGGTAATATGAATCTAGTGCCAAGAAAAGAAAAATAGGCACTAGCGCTATAAACGCATATTCTGGCTTGCTTTTGTCAGCAACCAAAACCAGAATTGCTGACACAATAGTAATACACCAAGCTTTTGATGCCGTACTATTGTCGGCCATCCGGCTAATCACACCCTGCATAATTTGCAGGTGAGCTTGAACAGATGGCGATTCCTCAGTTAGCAGGCTTGGGCTGGACATTGCTATATCCAAGTGGCGAAGTTATTGTATCCGTCATCGAAAACCCAATCGTATACATTGAAAAACCTCCCAAGGTTAAATCCTTTCCCTCTGTATTTTTGAGCAACCTCAACTCGATAAGAGGCAGACCCGTCGATTTTAGTATATTTAGCCCATTTTCCACTAATCTTTTCCCATAGAGTGGCCGTTTGACCAGAATCAGAAAATGTAACACCTACATACTCCAGTGGATTTGCCCCCTTCATTTTGGTTTTTTGGTTTCGACATTTTATGGAATTAACATGAACGCCAACGATGCTGTTGCCTCTCTTAAAGCTCTTTAGGAGTTCGTATCTTACCCAAGGCCGCTCATATGTCTGACTACCTATTAGAACACATGTGTTTGACGTCCTTTCTAGACCAGTGTTTATTAGTCTTTTAAGGGCAATATCCCCCTGCTTTTTTGCGCTCTCCCATATCGAAGCATCATGATAGCCTGCTATCTCACGATCCAGCTTAAATCTCCAGTGGTTTCTGACGACGTTGGCTCTAAACTCAGCAACGTCTTTATAATGGAAGCTGAAGAAAACTCGCTTTGCCATACTAAACCTCAGAATCTAAAAACTTTTGGCTTTTCACCACGCATCCAGCCATCCAAATTCACCCATTCATTAGACTTTCTGTGTACATAAAACTTATCCATGGTTAAATCTAAGTAAGGGTACAACCCTAAATATTCTCTACCTTCAAATTCTTCATCCTCGCCGACTATCGGAGCAACGGACACGCGGTCAGTTTTGGCGTCCATGTATCCAAGCTCCCAAGGCATCCAAAGTGATTTTTCTGCTGATGGCGATGTCAAATAAATTAGCGAGGAGCAGTTGTCCATTCTATTTCGAAGCACTCGAGCAGTTTCGGGAGAAACTTCACCACGATCCAAGTGGTCATCTTCCATCCAGTCCACGTAAACGCTATAGCCTCCTTCTTCAAGTAATTCCTTTACTACTTTAACCACCCTCGCATCGTCAAAAGAGTGTGAGAGAAAAATATCGTAGGTTTCAGAGAAAGAGAACGCTTGAGCTGATTCTTCCAGCTTCCTCTTTGAATATGCTTTCTCGCCTGCCTCATCTAAAAGGTACGATTGACGACTGTTATAAACGTTTACCAATTTTGATTTTTTCAGTAGAGCCAATTGTCTTCCCTAATATTCCTGCTCTTTGCTGTAATTTCTTAACGCCTTGGCTAAGCTGTCGATATGGAGCGCAGTGTTCTTAGCAGCGGCCAGTCTCACCAACTATTTATATGAGCTCTTGCCCGAGCCTACGTATACCCTCATTCATTTTTTCCTGTTGCCGTGCCCTTCGTTTATTGACCTCGTCGCGAGACACAGGGTCAACGGGAAGCGCAAGCGGAATCTTGAAGCTCACTTTATTCGATGAAGAGCTTTTGCTACCTGATCCAGCGTCCGCACCTAATGAAAAAACGCTAGCTACCTTAAGCTTTCCACCACCTGAAACCTCTGAATTTTCGTCGACTGTAACTGCAACATCGAAGTCCACCAGGAAAACGTTTTGCCCCCCGCCCATTGACCCGAAATGGGAGTTGTCGCTATTTTTTGAGCTGCCGACTGCAGCTGGATTAGAGTAACCACCTGATTCCCGAACTTCTTGGATAGACTCCTGAACAGCAGTTGATATCTGGACTAGCGTCTCTCTTACAAAATCCTTGAGATCCATCACTAACTCCCGATTGATTTACATAACAAGAACTAGGTCGCGAGCGCATTGATTGAGTAACGAGGCGCGCGGCCTACCACGGCTTGCTGTATCGCTAAAGTCGAAGTTCCAGCCCCCAATGAAAGTAAAAACATGAGCAACATCACAGTCAACACCCATTTCCGTTTGTCGCACAGAAACAAATAAGGGGCCAGATAAGGCGCATTTTGATAGTAATGACTAACTAACACCCAAAACGCTGTCGTCGCTCACTCCAAACCAAATCCAACCCCTTCGCCGCTTTCACCTCATCCAGCCGGCGTACGGCCTCGGTGAACGGCGCTTCGGTGGCGGTTTCCGGGTTGCTATAGGCTTCTTCCAGGATCTTGGCCGTGACGTCGATGAAGTCGTCCATGGCTTCCTTAGTTTCGGTTTCGGTGGGTTCGATCAGGAAGCACTCGGGGACCAGCAGCGGGAAATAAATGGTGGGGGCGTGCTGATTGTAGGCGAGCAGGCGCTTGCGATGTCGAGCGCGGTGACGTGGTTGTCCTTGGCCTGTTTGGCGAAGGTGAGGATAAGTTCGTGGCTGGCGCGGCGCTTCGGGTAGGCGGCTTGGCAGCCGGGGCGTCGGAGTGGTAGCACGCCGCCGTAAATGCGATATTGTCAGCTCCTGAGCTTACACGACTACATCCACGCTATGTCGCAAGGACATTGGCCTGGGCATAACGGCGCGCCATGAGGCATCATAGCCCTATAGAACCACATATGGAGCGAGACATGGGTACAGACCCCGAAGCCCTGAGAGACGCCGCCCTGGCGCTTTCCGAAGCGGAGCGGGCAAAGCTGGCCAGAGACTTGATAGCCAGCCTGGACGGCCCTGCCGATAACGATGTTGCCGAAGCCTGGGACATTGAGATTTGCCGCCGCATCAATGAAGTAGAGGCCGGAAAAGCCCAACTACTGGACGTCGAAGACGTTCTCGCGCGCATCCGGACCCGGATCGGATAAAGGGCTAGTTTTGATCGTTGAAGTCAGCAAGGAAGCTGCCCAAGAGCTGGAAGAATCCGCAGCCTGGTACGAAAAGGAAGACCCGGGGCTTGGAGCTCGCCTGGTTGACGCTTTTGCCCACGCTGTGCGCCTTCTTGAAGAACCCAATCCGCCGCTGACTCCCGTGGGTGGCAAAGCCGGCGGCCGCGGGGCCAAACGATTGCTTTTGCATCGCTTTCCCTTTTCCCTCGTTACCCTGAGCCGTGGGTCGACCACGGTTGTCATTGCATTCGCCCATCATTCCCGCAAGCCGGGTTACTGGACAGATCGCGTCTAGCATTTCAGCAATGCCGGTTATCAAGCCACCCTGTAGTGAAGGGGAATGCTTTCAAACGGAAGCGCAAATGGCTTACAACGATTTCAGCCTAGACCTACTGTGCTCCAACGACGGGGCGACTAGCCTGGATACCGGTGCTTAAACACACCCTATCAGCGGTCGTCTCGGCCGACAGAATGCGGTACTTTTGTGCCCACGACCAGTCGATGGTCGGGTAGCGCGTAGCCATACAAGACCTTCGGGAAAAGCGCGTGGCCGTCTGATAGCGGTGTTTAACTGCCCGACCGCCCTTATGGGCACTCGTTAAACAAACCTATCAGTGGAGCACGACCATGAAATACCGCACCCTCAAAGTCCGCAAAGGCCGCCGGGACTACACCCTGAAGAGCAAACCCTATAGCGGCAACCCGATCACCCCTTTCCTTCTTCTCAAAGGTACCTGGCTGGAACAGGCCGGATTTACCATCGACACACCGGTATCTGTATCCGTTGAGGATGGGCGGCTTTCGATTGTTCGGGAAAGCAGTCGGTGAGGATCGAGCCCCAGCAACAGCTGGGGCTTCTTCACCTCGATATCCGCCCCCCACAAAGCGATCGAACTACAACGTCCGGTGTAGCACATTTATTAGATGTGATTACTCGACACCGTATTCTTTCTTGAGCTCGGACAACCTTTGCCGCTTTCGCTCATCAAACCCACTTTTAGAATACAGTGGTTCACCATCCGCACCGTCAAGCCGCTCGACCGTAACGGTAAATACCGCATCAGCCGGAGCCTCTATTTTCCCCCAGCCCGAAAACATGTTCGGAGCGAGGCTCCAAGCGGCTTTTTCTCCTGGCTCTAGTCCACCAGATATACTGTAATTGAAGGTATCCTTATGCCAGGGAACGCTTCGATTCGGGCTGGCAAGCGTTCCCTCGAAGTAGGCGCGAGATATAGCCTGACCGGTTCTATTTTCTACCGTTAGCTCAATTATGGGTTGATTACCCATATACTCTTTTTCACGCATGTAGAAACGAGATCGGATGATTTCGAACTTTTGGAGTTGTTTATGGGCGCTTTCAGACTTTGCACGCCTTTCTTCCAACTCTCGAATCTCCTTTAGGGCTTGCTGACGTTCTCTTTCTTTTCTCTCTGCCCGAACGCGCTCAGCTTCGGCTATGACTTGCTGTCCAGTCTTTCCATCCAATGATTTCCGCACTTTACCTTTAACATTTCCGGCACCAGAAGCTCCTTCTGCAAGTAAATCCATCATGTTAAGATTGCTAAAGGCGAGCACCTGAATTGCTTCATCAAACTCCTTGCGCCTCACCTGTGGCAGCGATTCCCTAACCTTTTCCACTGAAACCTTCATCGCTTCATCTGAGGAGGCATCAATCTTTGGATCGCTGCACCCTGCAAGGATAGTGAGCACGATCACAGATCCCAGCACCTTCAGATAATTCATGAGTTCTCCTTTTCTTCAACTATCGCCTCAGACACCGGCTCAGGTTTGCTTCGACAATGTGCTCTTATTTTTCTTCCTCTTGTGAACTCTTTTCGACCCTACCAGCCTCTTCAAGTAGCTTGAGAACGGGCTCACGATCATCATAAAAGTCTTCAAGGATTCTCTGGCAATAATGCCGGCATGCCTCCACATCTTCTTCCGAAATCCTTTGCCAGTCATCATGTAACACATCGTTACCGAGAACCCTTATTTCGTCGTGAGCCCTTCTTTTCCTGGCTTGCGTAATGATTCCATCGTCCGCTGCTGCTTCAATTTGCCGATATAAATTCCTTTCCTGATTTGTCTTGTACCCATTTGCCCTCATTGTTTTATCTAGCACCGAGCGGAATAAACCGGCTGCTGCCCTAAAGCAGTTATTGTCAAAACATTCTTCCGCTTCCCTGAATTCTGTAGTTATACCTTGTGGGGTATCTTTCGGGATGTCGAGCCTTTGCTTTGACTCAGGGTAAAATTTCACCAAGTGATTATATGAGCCAGGGTAATCATCATAGTTTTTGTACAAAATAACTCCGTACGCCCCCATGCCGCAGCCAGCACAACGGAATAATCGGAAATCTCTTTTACATGTGGTTTGCCAAGGATTGTCTGATGTCGTATCCGTAACCACTCCAATTTCTCGGCCAGCAATCTGCCATTCAAAGGTGCTTCGACCACCACGGCAGCCAGGACAATGCGCAACGATTGATCCTTGTTTTTTATTCAATTGTGCCATTCGTGATCCTGATAATTTTAAAGCTCACAAGTATTAGAGCGCGTGCGCACTTTGAATAACGAATCGCTCGGCCTATCGCGGTTAGCGCGTCTTGCTTAGTGGGTGTTCCGATCCCCAATAAAGTAAAAACGTGACCGACCTCACAGTCAACACCTGCGCTCACTTGTCATGCAGCCACAAAAAAGGGGCCAGAAAAGGCCCCTTCAAATAGTAACGACTAACTAACCGTTAGAGCGGCACCATCACTCACTCCAAACCAAATCCAACTCCTTCGCCGCCTTCACCTCATCCAGCCGGCGCACGGGCTGGGTGAACGGCGCTTCGGTGACGGTCTCCGGGTTAGTGTTGGCTTCTTCCAGGATTTTGGCCATGGCGTCGATGAAGTCGTCCATGGCTTCCTTGGTTTCGGTTTCGGTGGGCTCGATCAGGAAGCACTCGGGCACCAGCAGCGGGAAGTAGATGGTGGGGGCGTGCTGGTTGTAGTCGAGCAGGCGCTTGGCGATGTCGAGCGCGGTGACGTGGTTGTCCTTGGCCTGTTTGGCGAAGGTGAGGATGAATTCGTGGCTGGCGCGGCGCTCCGGGTAGGCGGCCTGGCAGCCGATGGCTTCGAGGCGCTTGAGCAGGTAGTTGGCGGCGAGGGTGGAGTATTCGCCGACGCGGATCATGCCTTCGCGGCCGAGCACCATGGCGTAGAAGTAGGCGCGCAGCAGGACGCCGGCGTTACCCATGAAGGCGCTCAGGTGGCCGATGCTGGTGGGCAGGGTGTCGGTGTCGATCCAGTGGTAGTCGCCGCTCTCTTCGTCCAGGCCCGCCATGGGGGTGGGCAGGTAATCCAGCAGGCGCTGGGAGACGCCCACCGGGCCGGCGCCGGGGCCGCCGCCGCCGTGGGGGGTGGCGAAGGTTTTGTGCAGGTTCATGTGGATGACGTCGAAGCCCATGTCGCCGGGGCGCACCTTGCCGAGGATGGCGTTGAGGTTGGCGCCATCGTAGTAGAGCAAGCCGCCGGCGTCGTGGACGGCTTTGCTGATGGCTTCGATTTGCCGCTCGAACACGCCGCAGGTGGACGGGTTGGTCATCATCAGGCCGGCGGTTTGCGGGCCGCAGGCTTCTTTGAGGGCTTCGAGGTCCACGTCGCCGTCTTTGCCGACGGGTACTTCGCGGACTTTGTAGCCGCACATGACGGCGGTGGCCGGGTTGGTGCCGTGGGCGGCTTCGGGGATCAGGATTTCGGTGCGGGCGTCGTCGCCGCGGGCTTCGTGGTAGGCGCGGATCATGGCGACGCCGGCGAATTCACCCTGGGCGCCGGCCATGGGGGCGAGGGAGACGCCTTTCATGCCGGTGACTTCCTTGAGGAAGTTCTGCAGCTCGTACAGGCAGGCCAGGTAGCCCTGGCTGTGGCTGGCCGGGGCGAGCGGGTGCCGGTTGAGGAAGCCGGGCAGCATGGCCGCGCGGTTGGCGCCGCGCGGGTTGTATTTCATGGTGCAGGAGCCGAGCGGGTAGAACTGCTTGTCGATGGCAAAGTTCTTGGTCGACAGGTTGGTGTAGTGGCGCACCACTTCCAGCTCGCCCACTTCCGGCAGGCCGGGTTTGTTTTTACGGCGCAGGCTGGCGGGAATCGCGGACAGTTGGTCCTCACTCACGGACTTGGGCGCTTGCGCGGTGGCGCTGCGGCCGGGGCGGGAGTGTTGGAAGATCAGCGTGGTTTCGTTGCTCATGCCAAGACCTCCTTGAGAGCCTGCGCGAAGAGGTCCAGGTCCCCTTCCGTGTGTACTTCGGTGCTGTTCACCAGAATGGCGTTCTTCATAGAGAAATCCCTGGCGAGACTGAGGCCGCCGAGGATGTCTTTTTCCGCCAGGCGGGCGAGCACGGTGTCGGCGTCCTGGGGCAGCGTGAGGACCACTTCGTGGAACACCGGGGCGCTGAAGGCGCGCTCGACGCCGTCAATGGCGCAGAGTTTGTCGGCCAGTTTCTGGGTGTTGGCGTGGCAGTGGCCGGCGACGCTGGCGAGGCCGTCCGGGCCCAGCAGGGACACGTAGATGGTGGCGGCGGTCATGGCCAGGCCCTGGTTGGTGCAGATGTTGCTGGTGGCCTTGGAGCGGCGGATGTGCTGCTCGCGGGCTTGCAGGGTGAGGGTGAAGCCCTGCTTGCCTTCCATGTCCACGGTGCGGCCGATGATGCGGCCGGGCATCTGACGGACGTGTTTTTTCTTGCAGGCCATGAAGCCGAAGTAAGGGCCGCCGGAGCTGAGCGGCACGCCCAGGGGCTGGCCTTCGCCCACGACCACATCGGCGCCCTGCTCGCCCCATTCCCCGGGCGGCGTGAGGATCGCCAGGGAGGTGGGGTTGGTGACGGCGATCACCAGCATGCCGTTGGCGTGGGCCCAGTCGGTGAGGGCGTCCACGTCTTCCAGGCTGCCGAAGTAGTTGGGCTGGCTGATCACCAGGGCGGCGTAGTCGTCGCCTTCGAACGGGCTCAGGCTGTCCACCAGGGTCTGGCCGGCGTCGGTGCAGAACGGCACGGAGACCAGCTCCACGTCCTGGTTGCTGACGATGGCTTCGCAGGCGCTGCGGTAGCGCGGGTTGAGCGCGTCGGGCACCAGCACCTTGCGGCTCTTCGATTTGCGGTTGGCGCGCAGGCTCATCAGCACCGCTTCGGCCAAGCCGGAGGCGCCGTCGTAGACGGACGCGTTGGAGACGTCCATGCCGGTGAGCCGGGCGATCAGGGTCTGGTATTCGTAGATCACCTGCAGGGTGCCCTGGCTGGCTTCCGCCTGGTACGGGGTGTAGGCGGTGTAGAACTCACCGCGGGTGGCGATTTCCCATACCGCCGCCGGGATGTGGTGCGCGTAGGCGCCGCCGCCGAGGAAGCTGAGCGCGAAGCGGTCTTGCTCGGCGCGCTCGGCCATCAGGCGCGTCACTTCCATTTCGCCGCGCCCTTCGGGCAGGGCGTCGAGGCCGTGGCCGGCTTTCAGGTGGGCGGGGATTTCATCGAACAGGGCCTCGATGCTGTCGGCGCCAATCGCCTGGAGCATGGCCTGGACGTCGTCCGGGGTATGGGGGATATAGGGCATTGGGCGTTACCGGATAATTAGGTGGTAAACAGGATGGTCAGGGCGTTCTAAAAGGGGCTGCAAGCGACAAGCTTCAAGCTGCAAGCAGGCCGGTGCCGGTTTCTGGCTTGCAGCTTGTAGCTTGAGGCTTGCAGCC
>TARA_R100001244_G_scaffold51664_2_pt1 | contig 10635 bp, 11 predicted proteins | sample TARA_R100001244 | Tara Oceans TARA_R100001244 (sample SAMEA2621564) | marine metagenome | biome: marine biome (ENVO:00000447); feature: mesopelagic zone (ENVO:00000213); material: "saline water (ENVO:00002010), including plankton (ENVO:xxxxxxxx)" | depth 790 m
CAGCCCGGAACTTACGACACGCTTTTCCGGCTTCCTCTACTTTGCCGCTAGGCATTGCTTCAGAAGTGGCGCGCATTCTATGGAGCCTGGAAAGGATCGTCAACCTCTCTGTAATTTTTTTTTAAAATCAAAGACTTCAGACCAGAATGTGAGGCTGCTCTACCAGCCCCGCAGCTAAGGCACTACACTCGGTCGAAAAACCAGCACTCGAGAGGTTGTAACGATGTCCCCGCTCGTGATTACTCTGCTGATTGTCGGTGGTATCGTCATTTTGATTGCGATTGCCTACATCAATCACATGGTCGAAAACAACAAGCTGGAAAAGGCTCGCTTAAAGGCCGACCTGAATGATCGTATTCGCCGCCTGAGCGATATCTGCGACTCCATGCCTGGGCAGTTGATGACGCCCGAATTGAAACTCCTGCTCAGCCGCCTGCAACTGCATTTCAGCGAGCGTATGCTGCCATTGGACAAAAGCCATACTGGCACCAAGGCGCGTATCGAAGAGTTGCGCAAGCTGATCGCCCAGGGCGAATCGATTCCAGTACGCAACCCACCGCAGCCTATTCTCACCGAAGTCAAAGCCAAGGAAGTGCGCTTCCAACTGGAAAACCTGCACGGCCAGATCACCCGTTGCGCCCAGGACGCGGTTCTGTCGGCCAACGAAGCCAAACACTGGGTCAAACATATTCGCCACATGCTGGTGCAACTGCACATCGAATTCTTCGGTAACCTCGGCCAACAGGCGTTGCAAAACAATCAGCCGGGGCAGGCGCGACTGGCCTTCGAGCGCGGCGTGCAATACCTGCGCAAACAGCCCGACCCCAGCCACTACCAAAGCGCACTCAACACATTGGAGCGTCAGCTCGCCCAGGCTAACGCCCTTCTGGTAGATATGGGCAAGCCGGTAACCGATGCCTCCAGCGAGCTAACGGAAGGCCTGAAATCCCTGGAAGGCGATGACGACTGGAAGAAGAAGAACATTTACGACTGAACCCGCCCGCTCTTGGCATCTGCGCATTCCCTATCAGACGAGGACATCCGATGAGCCTGACTGTTTACGGCGCTCCGCTCTCTCCCTTCGTGCGTAAAGTACGCCTGTTCCTGGCTGAAAAAGGTCTGGACTATCAACTGGAAATCATTCTGCCCTTCGGCCAGCCGGCCTGGTACCAAGCGCTCAATCCCCTGGGGCGTATTCCGGCGATGAAAGACGATGATTTCAGCCTCGCCGACTCCAGCGTGATCTGCCAATACCTGGAAGACAAACACCCGGAACTCTCTCCATTGCTTGGCCGCACTGCCGAACAGCGGGCCCGCGTACGCTGGCTGGAGAAATATGCCGACTATGAACTGGCGCCGCTGAGCACCTTTACCGTATTTCGCAACCGCGCACTGAAACCGAGCATGGGCCAACCGTGCGATGAAAGCGCCGTGCAAACCGCGCTGACAGAGAAACTGCCGCCCCACTTTGATTACCTGGAAAACACCCTGGGTAACGCCGAGTATTTCGTTGGCGACAGCCTGACCCTCGCCGATCTGGCGTTCGCCAGCCAGATGGTGAACATGGAACACGGTGACGAACAACTGGACGCACAACGCTGGCCAAATCTGGCCGGACTCTACCAACGCATGAAAGCGCGCCCGGCCTTGCAGGCCATACTGCCTGGCGAACAGAAAACACTCGCCAAAATGAACGCCAAGCCCTAGTTCCTTGACTTAGCGACCTGAACGGGGCGGTTCAGGTCGATGTTCAACAGTCGCTCAAGCGTAGAAAAATCGCTGCCAACTGCTCGATTCCGGCCTGATCGGCCGCGCTGAAACGCCCCAGCAGCGGGCTATCCAAGTCCAGCACACCAATCAGCCGACCGTCTTTCAGCAAGGGCACCACCAACTCGCTATTCGAGGCGCTGTCGCAAGCGATATGCCCAGCGAACGCATGCACATCCTCGACTCGCTGCGTTTGCCGGGTGGCCGCCGCCGCGCCGCACACACCCCGAGCGAAGGGGATACGCACGCAGGCCACCTTGCCCTGAAACGGCCCCAGCACCAGCTCCTCGCCACGCGCGAAGTAGAAACCGGCCCAGTTGAGGTCGCTCAACTCCTGATACAGAAACGCGGAAAACTGCGCGGCATTGGCGATACAGTCGCGCTCATCGGCCAACAACGCCTGCAACTGCGCCGCCAACAGTGCGTAACCCTGCAGGCCAACACCCGCCTGTTGCACATCGATCATGTCGGGCTCTCCAACAGTTGCACGCCGACCCACTGACGCGCGAACTGATAGGCACAGCGGCCGTTGCGGTTACCGCGCCCCAGCGCCCAGCGGATTGCGGCCTTTTCCAGCTCCTCGCTCCACTGCCAGTGCAACCCGGCTTGTGCCGCCTGCACGTCGATCCAGTGGCGCACCACATCGAGGAAATGTTCCTGGGTAAACGGGTAAAACGACAGCCACAGACCAAAGCGGTCGGACAAGGCGATCTTGTCTTCAACCGCCTCGTTCGGGTGCAACTCACCGTCGATCATCTGCCAGTTCTGGTTATCGCTGTGCTTCTCAGGCAGCAAATGGCGACGATTGGAGGTGGCATAGAGCAACACATTTTCCGGCGCGCGCTCCAGCGAGCCGTCCAGCACGCTCTTCAGCACGCGGTAGTCGCCCTCACCCGCCTCGAACGACAGGTCATCGCAAAACAGCACAAAACGTTGCGGCAGCTTGACCAGCAACTCGACCACACGCGGCAGATCGGCCAGGTGATCGCGCTCGATCTCGATCAGCCGCAACCCGGCCGTGGCGTGCTCCGCCAGCAAGGCACGGACCAGCGACGACTTGCCCGTGCCACGGGCACCCCAGAGCAATGCATGGTTGGCCGGCAAGCCCTGCACGAACTGACGGGTATTGCGCGCCAACTGTTCGCGCTGGGTATCCACGCCGATCAAATCACTCAGGTGCAAATCGAGGGTGATGGTCAATGGCTGCAGAAAACCGCCACGCCCCTCGCGGTGCCAGCGAGCCGCCAGGCTCTGTTGCCAGTCAACGGCACAGCGCGGAGCGGGCAATAGCGGTTCGAGGCGGGTAAGTACGCTCTCGGCGCGCTGTAAAAAAGCATTCAAATGGGAATCCACGACGTGCTCCTGGCTGGTGAAACCGACCAATCGCCCCTGCCGACAGACGAAACAGATGGGCTATGCTTGGCAGGCGAACGGACACGAGACAGCCCCGTACTTATGGATATATCGCTCACCCAACGCCTGTCGTTCAAACAGGCCGGTTTGACCGTATTGGTGGCGTTTATCCTCGGCACTGCGCTCAGCTTGATGCAAGTGGGCATCGATTATGCCAGCGAAGACGCCTCCATCAACCGCGAGATTCGCGCCCTGATGGAGATCAGCCACAATCCAGCCGCCCGCATCGCCTACAACATCGACGCCGAACTGGCCCAGGAACTGGTGCTGGGGCTGCTGCGCTCGCCTGCGGTGATCAGCGCGCAGATTATCGACAATAGCAACATGACCCTGGCCAGCGTCGCGCGGCCACCCAGCGAAAGCCGCTATCGCTTGTTCAGCGATTTTCTCTTCGGCGAGCGCCGCCAGTTCGAAACGCCGTTGTTCGTCAGCCACTCGCCGCAGGAAGCCCTCGGCCTGCTGCGCCTGGAGGTCGACACCTACGCATTCGGCAGCCACTTCCTCCGCCGCGCCATGCTCACCATGCTGGCCGGTTTTGCCCGCAGCCTGCTGCTCTCGCTGATTCTCCTGGTGCTGTTCTATTTCATGCTGACCAAACCGTTGGTCGAGGTAATCCGCGCCCTCAGCGCACGTGATTTACGCAGCCCCAACCGCAGCCAATTGCCCTGCCCGCCGGGCCATGAGCGCGATGAAATCGGCATTCTGGTCGATGTCACCAACCAGCAACTCTCCAGCATCGCCACTGAAATCGAACAACGCCGCGAAGCGGAAGATCGCCTGACCCAATACCTGAGCGAGCTGGAAAATATCGTCTCGGCGCGCACCGCCGAACTGGAAGCCACTAACGCACGCCTGATCGACTCCAACCATGAACTGGAACAGGCCCGGCGCATTGCCCTGGAAATGGCCCAGGCCCGCTCAGCGTTCCTGGCCAACATGAGCCATGAGATCCGCACGCCATTGAACGGCCTACTGGGCATGCTCGCGCTGTCGCTGGACGGGCCGCTGAACAGCGAACAGCGCCAGCAACTGTCGATTGCCCACGACTCCGGCAAGGTGTTGGTGGAGTTGCTCAACGACATTCTCGACCTGTCGAAATTCGAGGCAGGGCAACTCGAACTGGAGAAAATCCCGTTCGACCTCGGCGCCCTGGTCGAAGACACCGCCAACCTGCTCTCGCAGAACGCCGCCGCCAGCGTCGAACTGACCTGCCTGGTCGATCCACACCTGCCAGCGCAACTGCTCGGCGATCCGACTCGGGTGCGCCAGATCGTCAGCAACCTGCTGTCCAACGCCTTGAAATTCACCCGCTTCGGCCGCGTCGACATTCGCGTCAGCCCCCACTCGAACGGTGTGCTGATCGCCGTACGCGATACGGGCATCGGCATCGCCGAAGAAGCCCAGGCGCGTATATTCCAGCCCTTTGCCCAAGCTGGCGCCGGCATCGCCCGGCAGTTTGGCGGCACTGGTCTGGGCCTGGCGCTGACCCGTCGCCTGTGCGAAGCCATGCACGGCCAACTCAGCCTGCAATCCCGAGAGGGCTTCGGCAGCCAGTTTTGCGCCGAACTGCCATTGCCTAGCCACAGCCCCGCAGCCCCCCTACCGACATTGAGCGGACGCGTGGTTGCCCTGAGCTCCGCGCAGTCCGGCCTGAGCGAACTGCTCGACAACCTGCTGCCTATCTGGGGCCTGGACTATCGGCGTCTGGATACCGATGCCAGCCTGCTGGGCGTCGCGGCCGACCTGCTGATCAGCGATTGCCCGGAGTGTCTACTCGGCCTGCGCCCGGCCAGCGGCGTACCGATTCTGCTGGTCAGCGCTTATGGTAACTTCCTCAACGCCGAGCAAATGCAGACCCTGGCGCCGCTGGAGCAATTGCCCCGGCCACTGTCGCGCCAGGCCTTGCTGCAAGCCCTGCGCCGCGGCCTGAAGCTGCAAATGGACAGCGGCGCTACGAGCAACCCTGCCGAGCAACGCATTCCACGTCAGGCACGGGTTCTGCTGGTGGAGGACAACCCGGTCAACCAACTGGTGGCCAAAGGCATGTTGGGCAAACTCGGCTGCGAGGTGCTCCTGGCCAACCATGGCGGCGAAGCCTTGAGCCAGCTTGAGCTGCACGACGTCGATCTGGTGCTGATGGACTGCAATATGCCGGTGATGGACGGTTACGAGGCCAGTCGACGCATCCGCCAGAGCGGACGCAGCTCGGAACTGCCGATCATCGCCTTGACCGCCAACGCCTTGCCGGACGAACGCGAGCGCTGCCGCGCCGCCGGTATGAACGATTACCTGGCCAAACCCTTCCGCTGCGAAGAGCTCGCCGCCCTGCTCGACCAATGGCTGCCGATTAGCGCAACGCCATAAAGCGTTCGAGTAGTTGGCCCACATGCCCGCGCAGCTCGGCCAACTCGTCCAGATCGACAGCATGCTCGCAGAGCAGTTGGTTTTTCAGCGGCAGCACCTGCTCGCGCAATGCACTGCCTGCCACCGTCAACGCCAGATGCACCTCGCGCTCGTCCATCAGCGAGCGCTGACGCTGCAGCAAGCCCATTTGCTGCAAGCGCTTGAGCAAGGGCGTCAGGGTGCCGGAATCGAGCAGCAAACGCTCGCCCAAGGCTTTCACCGTGGGCTGTGCGGGCGGTGCGCTCTGCCACTCCCAAAGCACCAGCATCACCAGGTACTGCGGGTAGGTCAGGTGCAACTGATCGAGCATCGGCTTATAGGCGCGAATCACCGCCCGCGAAGCGGCATACAGCTTGAAACACAACTGGTTGTCCAAGTGCAGCGCGGCGTCCGACGCGAAGGATGCTTGACTCATTTGAGCAATGCTTCGATCTCGGCAGTCAGGTCTTCGGGCTTGGTGGTCGGCGCGAAACGCTTGATCTGCTGGCCATCGGCGCTGATCAGAAACTTGGTGAAGTTCCACTTCACGCCCTGACTACCGAGCAAGCCCGGTGCACGTTTCTTCAGGTTGACGAACAGCGGATGGGCAGCAGCGCCATTGACATCGACCTTTTTGAACAGTGGGAAGCTCACGCCAAAATTCAGTTCGCAGAACTCGGAAATCGCCCCTTCGTTGCCCGGTTCCTGCTTGCCGAACTGGTTACACGGGAAGCCCAGCACCACCAAGCCCTGATCCTTGTACTGCTGCCACAGGCTTTCCAGGCCTTTGTACTGCGGAGTGAAACCACACTTACTGGCGGTATTGACCACCAGCACGGCTTTGCCGCCGAAGTCGGCCAGGGTTTTCTGCTCGCCCTTGATGGTAGTCACTGGGATATCGAAGAGTGCGTTGCTCATGCTGATCGCCTTGATCGAGTGAAAGTGCCGACAACCATAGCGAGCAATTAAATTGTATGCAATTTAATTGCTGAAAAATAAGGCCCGTTGATGACGAGCCAGGAAAACCCATGACTGCCTTGTAGAGCGAATTTATTCGCGATCCGATCGCGAATAAATTCGCTCTACAAAAGCCAAGCCCTACTCGCGCGGCACCAGCTTCAGCGACACCGAGTTGATGCAGTAACGCAAACCGGTCGGCACCGGGCCATCGGGAAATACGTGACCAAGGTGGGCATCGCACTTGGCACACTTCACTTCAATGCGGTGCATGCCATGGCTGAAGTCGTCCAGGCTGGCAATCGCCTCCTTGCTGACCGGCTGGAAATAGCTCGGCCAGCCGCTGCCGGAGTCGAACTTGGCATCCGAATCGAACAACGCCGTACCGCAGCAGGCGCAGTGGTAGATACCCGGGGTTTTGCTGTCGTGATATTCGCCGGTAAAGGCCCGCTCCGTGCCACCCAACCGGCAGACGTGAAACTGGCTATCCGAGAGCTCTTCGCGCCAGGATTCCAGGGGTTTTTCGAGCTTGTCCACAGGCAGTACTCCTCAATAGAAAAAATCGCCGGGAGCGATTTTTAACGTCGCGCAGCGATGGCCAGATAGTAGGGTGGCCGCCATGGATGGCAGACCATAAAAAAGCCCGATCAGTACCTTTGCCAAGATCAGGCTGCCACGTATGATTCGACCCCAGTCTGTCACCCGCGTTACAACCTGCCAAGGTTCGCCGGATCAGCTCATGGGGCGTGGCGTTTCTTCATTTCGGGATCACTTACATGCAGTTCAGTAAATCGAACAAGCTCGCCAACGTCTGCTACGACATTCGCGGGCCCGTGCTCAAGCACGCCAAACGCCTGGAAGAGGAAGGCCATCGCATCCTCAAGCTGAATATCGGCAACCCGGCGCCGTTCGGTTTCGAAGCGCCGGAGGAAATCCTCCAGGACGTAATCCGCAACCTGTCTACCGCCCAGGGCTACAGCGACTCCAAAGGTCTGTTCAGCGCGCGCAAGGCGGTGATGCAGTATTACCAGCAAAAGCAGGTGGAAGGCGTCGGCATCGAGGACATCTACCTGGGTAATGGCGTCTCCGAGCTGATCGTCATGGCCATGCAGGCGTTGCTCAACAACGGCGACGAAGTGCTGATCCCCGCACCGGACTACCCGCTGTGGACCGCCGCTGTAGCGCTGTCCGGCGGCAAACCGGTGCACTATCTGTGCGACGAGCAGGCCGGCTGGTTTCCCGATATTGCCGACATGCGCGCCAAGATCACCCCGAACACCAAGGCGCTGGTGCTGATCAACCCGAACAACCCGACCGGCGCGGTGTACTCGCGCGAGGTGTTGCTGGACATCGTCGAACTGGCGCGCCAGCACAACCTGGTGCTGTTCTCCGACGAGATCTACGACAAGATCCTTTACGACGGCGCCGAGCACATCTGCACCGCCTCGCTGGCTCCGGACGTGCTCTGCCTGACCTTCAACGGCCTGTCGAAATCCTACCGCGTAGCCGGTTTCCGTTCCGGCTGGGTGGCGATCTCCGGGCCGAAACACCGCGCGCAGAGTTATATCGAAGGCATCGACATCCTCGCCAATATGCGCCTGTGCGCCAACGTGCCGAGCCAGCATGCGATCCAGACCGCCCTCGGCGGCTATCAGAGCATCAACGATCTGGTGCTGCCCAACGGCCGCCTGCTGGAGCAGCGCAACCGTACCTGGGAACTGCTCAACGACATTCCCGGGGTCAGCTGCGTCAAACCGATGGGCGCGCTGTATGCATTCCCGAAGATCGACCCGAAAATCTGCCCGATCCACAACGATGAAAAATTCGTCCTCGACCTGCTGCTCTCGGAAAAACTGCTGATCGTCCAAGGTACGGCGTTCAACTGGCCATGGCCGGACCACTTCCGCGTGGTCACCCTGCCGCGGATCGACGATCTCGAGCAGGCAATCGGGCGCATCGGCAGCTTCCTCAAGACTTATCGCCAGTAACCGGAGATCGCCATGGACCAGGCCAAACGTTATCTGCTCACCGGCGCCAGTTCCGGCATTGGCGCCGCCCTGGCCCGCGAACTGGCTGGCAAAGGCTATGACCTGGCCCTCGCGGCGCGCCGCGAAGACCACCTGCACCTGCTGGCGGCCGAGCTGAAAGCACGCTTTGGCCGCAACATCGTCGTTTTGCCACTGGATGTCACCGACTATGCCGCCTGCCAGGATGCCGTGGGCCTGGCGGCAAACGCCCTGGGCGGTCTCGACGGAGTAATCGCCAACGCAGGTATCGCCCTCACCGGCAAAGCTGGTGGCGGCCACTTCGAGCGCGCCCGACTGACCCTGGAAACCAACCTGATCGGCGCGATTGCCTGCCTGGATGCCGCCGCTGCGCTGTTCCGTCAGCAAGGCCACGGTCACCTGGTCGCCGTTGCCTCGGTCGCCGGCAAACGCGGCCTGCCGCACACCGCCGCCTACTCGGCGAGCAAGGCCGGCTTGATCAGCTACATGGAATCCACACGCACCGAACTGCTCGGCAAAGGCATCGACACCAGCCTGATCCTGCCCGGCTTCATCGACACACCACTGAACCGCGAGATGGCCAGTCGCCCGTTTCTGATCGACGTCGAACGCGGCGCCGCGCTGATTGCCAAACACATCGACAAGCGCCACGTCAGCGCCTACGTACCGGGCTGGCCCTGGGCGGTTCTCGGACGCCTGCTGCCGCTGTTACCCACTTCGATAATTGCCAAGTTCTGACACCATGGATCTGCAGATCGACGATTTCTACAAAGATACGGCCGGCGCCCTGCTGCTGCTCTACCAAGCCTTCCCACGCAAAATGGCGCTGTATGTGGAAGACCTGATCGGCCGTGAAGAGCCGGACGAGTTCGGCCTGCCGAGCAAACGCCACCAGAGCTGCCTGGGCGCACTGCTGTGGCTGGCCGAAGAAGGCTATGTGCGCTTCGACTCGACGATTGCCTACGACGCCCTGGACCAAGCCGTGCTCACCGAGAAAGGCTTTCTGCGCCTGAGCCGCAGCGTGCCCCACGCCCTGAAGGAAGGCGAAGCACTGCCGCCCAGCGTGCGCCGCGTGCACGCTACCCTGGCGTTTCAACTGCGCGAAGCGCTGGCACACCAGCATGGCGAACGCCTCGCCCGCCTGACCCGTTTACTCTTCGAAAGCGCTCTAGCCGGGGCAAGCGACACAGTTTGAAATAGTCCCTCGGTTGAAGAGCCGGGGGCGCGCCCTTATATAGCCCGCATAACCAGCATGTCTTTTCCCGTGAGGAGTAGTTTCACACCATGATGCGCATTTTGCTGTTCCTGGCTACCAACTTGGCGGTGTTGATCATCGCCAGTATCACTCTCAAACTCTTGGGAGTAGACCGCTTCACCGGCCAGAACTATGGCAGCCTGCTGATTTTCTGTGCGGTGTTCGGTTTTGCCGGCTCGTTGATTTCGCTGTTCATCTCCAAATGGATGGCGAAGATGAGCACCGGCACCGAGATCATCAGCCAACCGCGCACCCGCCACGAACAATGGCTGCTGCAAACCGTTGAAGAATTGTCCCGCGAAGCCGGGATCAAGATGCCGGAAGTGGGCATCTTCCCGGCTTACGAATCCAACGCCTTCGCCACCGGCTGGAACAAGAACGACGCCCTGGTGGCGGTCAGCCAGGGCCTGCTGGAGCGCTTCTCGCCGGATGAGGTGCGCGCCGTACTGGCCCACGAAATCGGCCACGTGGCCAACGGCGACATGGTCACCCTGGCGCTGATCCAGGGCGTGGTGAACACCTTCGTAATGTTCTTCGCACGGATCTTCGGTAACTTCGTCGACAAGGTGATCCTGAAGAACGAAGGCGGCCACGGCATCGGTTATTTCGTCGCGACCATCTTCGCCGAACTGGTGCTGGGCATCCTCGCCAGCATCATCGTCATGTGGTTCTCGCGCAAACGCGAGTTCAAGGCCGACGAAGCCGGCGCACGCCTGGCCGGCACCGGCGCAATGATCGCCGCCCTGCAACGCCTGCGCGCAGAACAGGGCGTACCGGTGCAGATGCCCGACAGCCTGACCGCCTTTGGCATCAACGGCGGCCTGAAGAACGGCCTGGCAGGCCTGCTGATGACTC
>TARA_R100001244_G_scaffold71352_1_pt1 | contig 10635 bp, 8 predicted proteins | sample TARA_R100001244 | Tara Oceans TARA_R100001244 (sample SAMEA2621564) | marine metagenome | biome: marine biome (ENVO:00000447); feature: mesopelagic zone (ENVO:00000213); material: "saline water (ENVO:00002010), including plankton (ENVO:xxxxxxxx)" | depth 790 m
CCTGCAACCCGGCATGAGCCTGAGCTACTCGGGGCAGTTCGAATTCCTCGAACGCGCCAACGCGCGGCTGAAACTGCTGGTGCCGGCCACCGTGCTGATCATCTTCGTGCTGCTCTACCTGACCTTCGCCCGCTTCGACGAAGCCATGTTGATCATGCTCACGCTGCCGTTCGCCCTCACTGGCGGGGTGTGGTTCCTCTACCTGCTGGGCTACAACCTGTCGGTGGCCACCGGCGTCGGCTTTATCGCCCTGGCCGGCGTGGCCGCCGAGTTCGGCGTGATCATGCTGCTGTACCTGAAAAACGCCTGGCGCGCCCGCCAGGACGCCGGGCAGCACGACGAGCCCGCATTGCTCGATGCCATCCGCGAGGGCGCGGTGCAACGCGTACGGCCCAAAGCCATGACGGTGGCGGTGATCATCGCCGGTTTGTTGCCAATTCTCTGGGGCAGCGGCTCCGGCAGCGAGGTGATGAGCCGCATCGCCGCGCCCATGGTCGGCGGCATGATCACCGCCCCGCTGCTCTCGCTGCTGGTGATTCCGGCGCTGTTCAGCCTGCTGCGCCGCCCGGCCTGCAGGCGGCAAGCCGCCTCACTGGCTCGCCCGGTTAGCGAAGCTGAGCACTCAGGTAGTCGAGAAAGCAGGTAATGCGCGAGGCCAGCGCGGTGTTGCGGTAGTACACCGCATGGATCGGCTGACGCACCTCGACGGTGTCGCGCAGCAGCAACTGCACCAGGTCGCCGCGGGCGCGGTCGGCCTGGGTCATGAAGTCCGCCAGGCAGACGATGCCGACGTCGGCCAGGGCCAATTGGCGCAGGGTTTCGCCGCTGGAGGCGCACAGGCTGGGGCTGATGCTCAGCGCGTCGCCCAGGGGATGACGCAGCGGCCACTGGTTGAGGCTGTCGGGCTGGGTGAAACCGAGCAGGCTGTGCTGGGCCAGATCGGCCACCGTTTTCGGCGTGCCGTGGGCCTTGAGGTAGGCCGGGCTGGCGAGAATGCGCAGGCGATTGCTGCCCAGCGGGCGCGCGTGCAGGGTGGAATCGCGCAGCGGGCCGATGCGGATGGCGACATCGGCGCGCTGTTCGAGCAGGTCGATGATCTGGTCGCTGCTGTGCAACTCCAGCTGGATATCCGGGTACTGCGCACGAAAACCGGCCACCAGCGGCACCACGGCGTGCAGCATGAATGGCGCGGCGGCGTTGACCCGCAGGCGTCCGGCGGGCTTCTGCCGGCGCACCTTGATCTGCTCCTCGGCATCCTCGACCGCCGCGAGAATCTTGCGCGCCTGGGCAAGAAAGGCCTGGCCCTCCTCGGTCAGCTCCAGGCGCCGGGTAGTGCGGCGCAACAAGGTGACATCGAGCTTGTCTTCCAGCCGGCTAAGCGCGCGGCTGACGCCGGAAGCGGTCTGCGCCAACTGCTCGGCAGCGGCGCTGATCGAACCACTGTCGACCACGTGGACAAAGGCTTGCAGTTCATCGAGGGTCGTTTTCATTCGTGCATTTTAAGCAAATATGCACGCCTGAAAACTCGATATTTGTGCATGAGCTGGACGCAACACTGCGGGTCGCGCCAACGCGCGTTAGCCGCAAGCGGCTGTGCGAGGCCAATTTGAAAGCTATGTACCCGTTAACGGTTGTACGTCGATTTTGTAGGGTGGGTTAGTGGCGCTGAGACGCGCTGGCACAGCAACTGCGCAATGGGGGCGCCACGTAACCCACCCAGCGTTAATACTCTGGTGGGTTACGGCGCAACTGATCTATGCGGCAGCCGATAGTTCGTGGTCTGCGCCTAACCCACCCTACGCATTACCGCGTCCCAGACATTGCCTAGGGTTCAACACATGGTGGGGACAGAGCCATTTCTAACGCGGTGCAACAGCGCGTGAACAGGCGCTTAGAAATCCACCTTGCCGCGCCCGGCCTTGATCGTTCCGCGCTTGCTCTTGCCTTCCAGGCGGCGCTTTTTCGAGCCCAGGGTCGGCTTAGTCGGGCGCCGGGCTTTTTCGGTCTTGCCGGCGCTGCGAATCAGCTCGGCCAAGCGCTCCAGGGCATCCGCGCGGTTCTGCTCCTGGGTGCGGTATTGCTGGGCTTTGATGATCACCACACCGTCTACGGTGATGCGGCTGTCGCGTAGCGCCAGCAGGCGTTCCTTGTAGAACGGCGGCAAGGATGAGGCCTGACTGTCGAAACGCAGGTGCACCGCGCTGGACACCTTGTTGACGTTCTGCCCACCCGCGCCCTGGGCGCGGATGGCGGTCAACTCGACCTCATCGTCCGGTAGATGGATGCTATTGGAAATCACCAGCATGACGAGGACACAGGCGGCTCAGGGGCCGTCAGGATAACCCGAGCGTCAGCCGTGCGCGGCATTCGTCAGCACCCCGCGCTGGCGCAGCAGTTGCACAAGCAGCTCGACGCTTTCCTCGACGCTCTGGCGCGCGCTGTCGATCACCACGTCGGCCTGCTGCGGCGCTTCGTAGGGTGCCGAGACACCGGTGAAATCGGCTATCTCGCCGGCCCGTGCGCGGGCGTACAAGCCCTTAACGTCACGCGCCTCGCAAACCGGCAGCGCGGCGCTGCACCAGACCTCGAAAAAGTTCGCCCCAAGCCGCTGGCGCCAATACACCCGCGATGCGGCCAACGGCGCAATCAGCGCGGCAATCACGATGGCACCGGAGTCGGCCAGCAAGCCGGCGGCCTCGGCGCTGCGCCGCAGGTTTTCCCGACGATCCTGCGCACTGAAACCCAGATCGGCATTCAGGCCGCCACGCAACGTATCGCCGTCCAGCACATAGCTGTGCACGCCCAGGTCGAACAGGCGCCGCGCGAGCCCCTGGGCCAGGGTAGTTTTCCCCGCTCCGGACAAACCGGTCAGCAGCAACACGGCTGCGCCGTGGCCATTGCGCTGCACGCGCTGACCTTGCGTCACGGCCTCGGCCGCAGCGACATGCGTGTGACTCGCCATCCCAGGCACTCCTCGGCTAAACGGATGCGCTTTTGTAGCAGGCGCGGGCGAGGCTGGCCAGCCGCAGTACAAGGCCACAGACGCCGACATCGACTCATTGAACAAACCACACAGGCCACTAGAATGAGCCCAGCGCGGCTGACAACGGATGCGGCCGCCCACAGCGAGTCGAGTCCGCATGACGCCCAGCCACTCTGCGCTACCCGCATACGCCCGCCTGCCCCTGCGCGTCGATGTCGCGCTGTTGCAGGCGGCATTGCAGGCCATACCCGATGCCGCCTGGAGCGCGCACTTCAATACCGATTACTACCGTGGCGACTGGAGCGGCGTCGCCTTGCTTAGCCCCGCTGGAGCGCATGATCCGCTGGCGGCCGCCCACGGCGGCGATAGCACTGACACGCATGCCACGCCTTGGCACAGCGCACGGTGGCAGCAGGTACTCGCAGGCATCGCCATGCGCATCAGCAGCGCGCGCCTGCTGCGCCTGGGCGCGGGCGCGCACATCAGCGAGCACTGCGACCCCGACCTGAGCGACCCGCAAGGCGATGTGCGCCTGCATATCCCGATCCGCAGCCACCCGGCGGTGGAGTTTCTCCTGGAGGGCCAGGTGATCCCCATGGCCGTGGGCGAATGCTGGTTTCTCGACCTGGCGCGCCCGCACCGTGTGGACAACCGCAGCGAGCAGGCACGTATTCATCTGGTGATCGACGCCCGCCGCAACGACTGGCTACGCGCACAGATCAGCGCGGGCCTGGCCACGACTCCCGCTGCGCAAATAGCCCGCTCGACCCTGGCGTTCAATCGCTTTCGCCAACGCGTGCATGCCGACACCCTGCTGGCTGGGCAACTCAATCGCCTTGAGAATGCGCGCGAGTTTGCCGAGCGTGCCGTCCAGCTCGGCGCGCAGCTCGACTTGCACTTCGCCATCGACGATGTGCGATCGGCCATGCGCCAGGGCCGACGCGCCTGGAGCGAACAATGGACAGTGTGATGACCGATGACTTGCAGCAATGGCTGCCGATCCGCGTATGGCCCGAGCACGGCGAATGGCGAGTGGACTGGTGCTGGTTCGGCGACATGCCGCTGAACCGGCCGTTCTACCGCGACAGCGTGCAGCAGGCCATGCGCCTGCCCTTCAACCAGGCCCTGCGCCGCAATACCCCGCTCGCCAGCCTGCTCGACTGGCACCACGCCAGCCCAGGCGTGGCGCCGCGCGCCTTTATCTACCACGCCTCGCGCTGCGGTTCGACGCTGATCGCACAACTGCTGGCCGGCATCGACCGGCATATCGTGCTCTCCGAACCGCCACCGCTGGACAGCCTGTTGCGCGCACACCTCATCGATCCAGTAGCACCCGCGCAGCAGGCCGACTGGCTGCGCGCCCTGCTCTCGGCCTTTGCCCAGGTGCGCCGCGGCAGCGAAGAGGGCCTGGTGGTCAAGCTCGACGCCTGGAACATCTTCGAAGCGGACGTGCTGCAGCGCCTCTACCCCACCACTCCGTGGATATTTCTTTACCGCGACCCGCTGGAGATCGTCGTCTCACAACTGCGCCAACCCGGCGCGCATACCGTGCCGGGAATGCTCGGCCCATCGCCGCTGGATGTCTGCGCGGCAGAGGCAGCGCAGCTGTCGCCGCTGGAGTTCGCCGCCCGCAGCATCGGCAAGATTCTCCAGCAGGGCTTGGCGCAATGCCGAGAGCATGGCGGCGTGCCGGTGAATTACCGGGAGTTGCCGGATGCCGTCTGGGGCCGCCTGGCGCCGCTGTTCGATGTCCGCGCACGCGACGTCGCGCACGTGCAGACACTCGCCCATTACGATGCCAAACAGCCGAGCCTGCACTTCATCGCCGACAGCCAGCGCAAACGCGACGGCGCCAGCGCCGAAGTGCAGGCAGCCGTCGAGCGCTGGGCCCGCGAGCCCTACGAAGCGTTGGAACGCCTGCGTCTGTCATCGCGCGCGGCGGGCATTGCGCCGGCGCCATCGCCAATCGGCGAAGCGTGGGTTACCTGAAACCTTTGCTTGAAATTTCCCCGCAGCAATCGCGGTGCAGCTCGGCTAAGTTAGCCGCCTGATTGCTCTTGAGGTTGCACCATGGATTCGATTACCCAGGCCGTGCTCGGCGCCACTATCCAGGGCGCGCTGCTCGGCCGCTGGCAAGGGCGCAAGGCGCTGCTGTATGGCGCCATGCTCGGCACCCTGCCTGACCTGGATGTGGTGATCGATTACGGCGATGCCGTAGCGGAGATGACCTACCACCGCGGCTTCAGTCATTCGCTGTTCGTGCTCAGCGCGGTGGCGCTGTTGTTGACTTGGCTGACCCGGCATTTTCGCCCGCACCCCGGTTATTCGACGCAGCGCCTGTTCCTCACCCTCTTTCTGGTCTTGCTCACCCACCCGTTACTCGACAGCTTCACCAGCTACGGCACCCAGTTGTTCTGGCCGCTGATGCCGATCCCCACCGCCTGGTCGAGCATCTTTATCATCGACCCGCTCTACACGCTGCCGTTGATCGCCGCCGTAGTGGCCGGGGCATGGTTCGGGCTGCGCGATAAAGCGGCCAAGGCGCCGGCTATCGCGCTGGTCCTGTCGACGCTCTATCTGGGCTTCACGGTGGCCGGCAAATACATGGCCGAGCACCGCGTGGAAGCGCAGCTGGCGCGCCAGGGCATTCAGGCCGAAGCGCTGTTCACCACACCGACACCGTTCAACAGCCTGCTGTGGCGGGTGATCGTGCTGGACGGCGAGGATTACCATGAAACGCTGGTGGGCTGGTTCGACCAGGACCCGCCGCAACTCGAGCGGATTGCCCGCGGCACGGCGCTGGCCAGCACTCTGGCGGATTCGCCGGCGCATGCCCGGCTGGCCTGGTTCACCAACGGGGTGTTGCGCTACGACCGCATCGGCGAGCATCTGGTGGTCACCGACCTGCGCCTGGGCATGACCGGTTTTCACCCGTTCCGTTTCGACTTCGCCCATTGGCAAAATGGCGCCTGGCAGGTGCAGCAGGACATCCAGCGCTGGCCGATGGAGCGCGGCGACCTGGAGCGCTTGACGGTGCTGTGGACGCGTATTTGGCAGCCCACGATAGAGGTGCCGCTAACGGACTGGGCCAACGAGCTGCGTAAACCGTTGTTGGGGGCCGTGCATTAGGCATCGCTGATGCAGCCCAGCGCCTCGTAGGAGTGGCTTTAGCCACGAAAGATTTCTAGTTATCGAAGATTTTCGCGGATAAATTCGCACCCACAAACGCGTGGCATCTCATCCAACACGTAATTGGCGCATAGCCATGCATTCGCCTTGAGCACGATTGCTGCGTCGATTGACGTGCTTACGCGCCGAAATGCGCTAGGTAGGCGGGCCGAAACCCGGCCAATAATTACGGCGAACCCAGGCTGGGATAAAGCCCACCCTGGAAAATCATGCGCGCGGGCCTTAGGGTCTGTTGCCGTTTTGTCGCGAGCCGCGAACGAAACGGCAACAGACCCTAGCCGGTGATAGCGCTGAATCCTAGGTGCGGAACTGGCGCACCAACCCTTGCAACTCCACCCCCAGGCGCGCCAGTTCGGCGCTGGACGCCGCGGTCTGCTCGCTGGCGCTGGCACTCTGCTCGCCGATGTCACGCACCCGGGTCACACTTTCGCTGATGGTTTCCGCCACCGCGCTCTGCTCTTCGGCGGCGGCGGCAATCTGCTGGTTCATCTGCTCGATGGTGCTCACCGCCAGCGTGATACGCCCCAGCGCGTCGCCGGCCTGACCGGCCAGGCTGACGGTGCGCTGGGTCAGGTTGCGGCTGCTCTCCATCTGCTGCACCGCGCCCTGGGCCATGCGTTGCAGGCTGGCAATCAGGCTTTCGATCTCCTCGGTGGAATCATGCGCACGCCGCGCCAAGGCGCGTACCTCGTCGGCGACCACGGCAAAACCACGACCCTGCTCGCCGGCACGGGCGGCTTCGATGGCGGCGTTCAGGGCCAGCAGGTTGGTCTGCTCGGCCACGCTGCGGATCACTTCCAGCACGCTGCCAATCCGCGCGCTTTCCTGATTGAGTGCCTGAATCGCTTCGGCCGACTGCTCGACCTCCACGGCCAGGCTATCAATCTGGCTGACGGCCTGCTGCACCACCTGATTGCCCTGTTGCGCTTCGCGGTCGGCGTCACGCGCGGCCAGCGAGGCCTGTTCGGCGTTTTGCGCCACTTCCTGCACGGTGGCGGCCATTTCATGCATGGCGGTGGCGGTCTGTTCGGTTTCCAACTTCTGGTTTTGCACCCCGGCGCTGGTTTGCGCGGTGATGGCCGACAACTGTTCGGCGGCGGCGGCGATCTGGCTGACCCCGCCACCGATGCGCCCGACCAGATTGCGCAAACTGCTGGTCATGCTCTGCATGGCGGCCATCAATTGCCCCAGCTCGTCGCGCCGACCGAGCGCTAAATCCTGGCTCAGATCACCTTCGGCGATGCGCTGGGCAAAGGCCACGGTCTGCTGCAAGGGCCCGACGATCGAGCGCGAAATCAGCACCGCCGCCAACAGCCCGAGCACCACCGCTGCCGCGCCCATGCTGCCGAGCAGCAGCAAGGCCTGGCGACTGTCATCGTTCATCCGCTGTTCTTCGCTGGCTTTCGCCGCTTGCGCCTGAGCCAAGACATCGCGCGCCTGCTCGATCATCCGCGTTTCGCTGGCCTGGCTCTGCGCGCGCACTTGCTGGTAGTTGCCGAAGGCCTGCTGGTAGGTGGTCAATGCCTGCAAGGCGGCGTCAATGGCGCGCTTTTGATCGTCGTTCAGCCACACCATCAGGCTACGCCCGACGGTTTGCAGGTCATCGCTGATATAGGCCCACTCCTCCAGCGCCTCGGCCGAACCGTCGATGATGTACAGGCTTTCGTAGCCACGCAGGTCGAGCATGCGCTTGCTCAAGCCGGACGCCGTTTCCGCCAGGGTCAGCGGATCGCTGCCGCGCAGGTTGTCGCCCGCCAGGCGCAACGCGCGCACGGCGTCATACATGTCCATCTCGATCACGTCGAACTGGTCGCGTGCCTCGCCGGCCGCCTCGCGCATTTGCGTGCGCGCTTCGCGGGCCTTGTTTTGCTGCTGCACGAAGCTGTCGAATTGCGCCAGGTAATCCGCCACGGCTTGATCCATGGTCTGCAGGCGGGCTTTTTCCGCACTGGGACTGTCCTTGATCTGCTCGGCCAGCAACTCGCGCACCTTGCCCAGTTGATCGCGCATGCTTTGCGCCAACTCGACGGTCTGGTTCATCGCAAAGTCGCGCTCGAAACGCCGCGCGTGAAGGATTTGCGCATCGATGGCGGCCAAGCGATTGGCCTGGTTGTGCCCTTGCAGCACCGCCTCGACCGCGACGAAGCCGCTGCCTGTCACGGCGACGGTGAGCAATAACACCAGGGCAAAACCGCAGAGGAGTTTCTTGCCCACAGCAAGGTCGGTGAACAGGCGGGTGGCAGACTGCAACATAAACAACTCCATTCTTGTTATTCGGCACGCCAACCTGTTGTGCTTCGGCAATTGGTTTGGTGTGCGGGGTATCAGTCGGTACTCGCAACCCCTGTGCCAGCTTTGCCGAGCGCCTGCTGGTTTAGTCGGCCGTTCTCGCCGATCCCTTAGGCTTGGGAGCCTGTCGGACTTGGCGCTGTGCTACTGCGGAAAGCCCCTTTTCTGGATAGATGGGGGGAGTTTTGCTGCTATTTCTCGTTAAATAGCGTGCTATTCGCCGCAAAAGACCGACAAAACCGACTCGATCCGCACTGTCCCTCGCGAGTCCGACAGGCTCCTAGCGCGTTGATAATCGGCCACTGCTTGACTGTCGATCAGCCCTGCTCAGTACACACGCCCCGACAATCGGCAATTTTCCGCCGATCTATAGTGGCGAATGGCGGCTTTTCGCCACACCTTCGACGCCAACAACCCGCCAGGTTTGTCCGCGCCCGCAAAAAGGCTCTCCCCGTTATGTGTTGAAACGTGCAGCCGGGAGCGCAGTAATTCGTAGGGTGGGTTAGGCGCATGACCACGGACTAGCGGCTGCTGCATCGTCCGTTGCGCCGTAACCCACCCTAGCGAATCTGCGTACACACAGTTAACGGGTACAGAGCCACAAAAAAGGGCGTACGGCTCAACACCGTACGCCCTGGTATTTAACCGCTACGCTCAGTCGGCTTCGCGCCCCACCAGCGCCGGCATCACCCGCGGGTGCAGCAGTTCACCCAGCACGGCCAGCAGGCCGATGGCGCCAGCGATCCAGTACCACTCGGCAATCGGGTCGAAACCCAACCAACCGAGGGCGTGCAGGAACACCATCATGATCAGCACCGGGCTGACGTAACGCGCCATAAACAACCACAGCGCATACCCCGCCGCCGGCAAGGCCAGTTCGTCGCGCATGATTTCCGGACGCAGGCAGTAACCGGCGAGGATCACCATGAGGATGCCGCCCAACGGCATCATCCAGCGCGAGGTCAGGTAATCCAGGCCATCGAACAGGGTGAAACCGAACAATTTCCACTCTGCGCCGACGTTGAACGACAGCATCGCCAGCAGGCTGATCAGCAGCAGCAAAGCGCCGGCGCCCATGGCAGCCCTGGCACGGCTGATGCCGTGTTTTTCATTGAGATAAGCCACGGCGGCCTCGATCATCGAGATTGCCGAGGTCAGTGCCGCCACCGAGACCATGGCGAAGAACAGCACGCCAAACAGCGTGCCGAACGGCATCTGCTGGAAGGCCAGCGGCAGGCTCATGAAGATCAGCCCCGGACCGGCGCTCGGGTTCATGCCGTTGGCGAAGATCACCGGGAAGATCGCCAACCCGGCGAGCAAGGCCACGCAGGTGTCGGCGATGGCCACGACGAAGGTGGTCCGTGCGATGGACTGGCCGTCCGGCAGGTAGGAGCCATACGTGAGGATCGCGCCCGATGCCAGGCTGAGGGTGAAGAAGGCATGGCCGAGCGCCGCGAGCAAGGCTTCGCCGGTGATCTTCGAGGCATCGAAGGTGAACAGGAAATCGAAGCCCTGCTGGAAGCTGCCGCTGGTCCAGGCATAGGTCACCAGCACGATCAGCATCACCGCCAGGCCCGGCATCATCCAGCGGAAGGCCCGCTCGACGCCGGCCTGCACGCCCTTGCCGACGATCCACAGGGTCAGCAGCGCCACCAGCACGCTCCAGCCGCCCAACTGCCAGGGATTGGCATTGTGCGCCTCGAATACCCCACCGAGCGCCTCGACACTGGTCGCCGCCAGCGAGCCGTCGAGCATTTTCCAGGTGTAGGCAAAGGCCCAGCCGGCCACCACCACGTAAAAGCACAGGATCATGAAACCGGCGAGCATGGCCATGCCGCCAACCGCCTTCCACAGCGGGTTGCCGCTGTTCTCGCGAACCACTCGGCCAATCGCGTCGATCGGGCTGCCACGGCCGCGACGCCCCAGGGCGATCTCGGTCATCATCACCGGAATACCGATGGCCAGGATGCAGGCCAGGTACATCAGCACGAAGGCGCCGCCGCCGTACTCACCGGTGATGTAGGGGAATTTCCAGATATTGCCGAGGCCCACGGCGGAGCCGGTTGCAGCGAGGATGAAGCCCCAGCGCGAGAGCCAGAGGTTCTTGGGTTTTTCACGGGTCATGCGTCACCTGTTGTTTTTATCCGTGACGGAATCGAACCCGCCGCGCTTGT
>TARA_R100001244_G_scaffold6394_2_pt1 | contig 10624 bp, 12 predicted proteins | sample TARA_R100001244 | Tara Oceans TARA_R100001244 (sample SAMEA2621564) | marine metagenome | biome: marine biome (ENVO:00000447); feature: mesopelagic zone (ENVO:00000213); material: "saline water (ENVO:00002010), including plankton (ENVO:xxxxxxxx)" | depth 790 m
TCCTGTGCCACAGGCGGGATGACTGCTAGAATCGCCGGCTTGTTTGAATAGGGCCTATGCAATGCACGATCCGCACAGCGAGCGCATGAGTGGCGGTGAAACCCGCGCGGCCGGTGGCCTGGCGCTGGTGTTCGCATTCCGTATGCTCGGTATGTTTATGGTTTTGCCGGTATTGGCGACCTATGGCATGGAGCTGCAAGGCAGTACGCCGGCCTTGATCGGCCTGGCCATTGGCGCCTACGGCCTGACCCAGGCGTTTCTGCAAATCCCCTTTGGCATGCTCAGTGACCGTATCGGCCGGCGGCCGGTGATCTATGTCGGCTTGCTGATCTTCGCCGCCGGCAGCCTGCTGGCGGCCAATGCCGACTCGATTTGGGGCGTGATCGCCGGGCGTGTGTTGCAGGGAGCTGGAGCGATTTCCGCGGCGGTGATGGCGTTGCTCTCGGATCTGACTCGCGAGCAGCACCGCACCAAGGCCATGGCCATGATCGGCATGAGCATCGGCCTGTCGTTTGCCGTGGCCATGGTGGTCGGGCCGTTGCTGACCCGTGCCTTTGGCTTGTCCGGCCTGTTTCTCGCCACCGCCGCCATGGCGCTGCTGGGGATCGTGATCGTCGCCGGGGTGGTACCGGGGTCAGCCGGGCCGCTGCAGCACCGCGAATCCGGGGTGGCCAGACAGGCGTTGCTGCCGACACTCAAGCATGCCGATTTGCTGCGTCTGGACCTCGGCATCCTGGTGTTGCATGCGATCCTCATGGCCAGCTTTATCGCCCTGCCGTTGGCCCTGGTCGAGGAGGGCGGCCTGCCTAAGGAAGAGCACTGGTGGGTCTACCTGACCGCCTTGCTGGTGGGCTTCTTCGGCATGCTGCCGTTCATCATCTATGGCGAGAAAAAACGTCGGATGAAGCATGTGTTGCTCGGTGCGGTGACCGTGCTGCTGGGCTGTGAAGTGTTTTTCTGGGCCTTTGGCGATAACCTGCGCGCGCTGGTGCTCGGCACCGTGGTGTTTTTCACCGCGTTCAACCTGCTGGAGGCCTCGCTGCCGTCGCTGATCAGCAAGGTCGCACCGGCTGGCGGCAAAGGCACGGCGATGGGCGTGTACTCCACCAGTCAGTTCCTCGGCGCGGCATTGGGCGGCATTCTCGGTGGCTGGCTGTATCAGCATTACAGCTTGTCGGGGGTGTTCCTCGGTTGTGCGGCGCTGGCTCTTCTTTGGCTGGTCTTTGCTGTTACTATGCGTGAACCGCCTTATGTCACCAGCCTGCGCCTGCCGCTTTCAGCTGCGGCATTGCAAGAAGTGGGGCTGGCCGAGCGTTTACAGGCAGTGCCGGGAGTGGCGGATGCCGTGGTGGTGGCTGACGAGGCTGCCATCTATATCAAAGTAGATACCCAACAATTGGATCGCATGTCCCTTGAGCGCCTGATCGAATCGGCGCCGGCGACGTGCTGAAAGCCTAGGAGAACGTTTATGGCCCGTGGGGTTAACAAAGTCATTCTGGTCGGTACCTGCGGACAGGATCCGGAAACCCGTTACCTGCCAAGCGGTAATGCGGTGACCAACCTGAGCCTGGCTACCAGCGAGCAGTGGACTGACAAGCAGACTGGCCAGAAGGTCGAGAAAACCGAATGGCACCGCGTCTCGTTGTTCGGCAAGGTTGCCGAAATTGCCGGTGAGTACCTGCGCAAGGGGTCGCAGGTGTATATCGAAGGCAAGCTGCAAACCCGCGAGTGGGAAAAAGACGGCATCAAACGATACACCACCGAAATCATTGTCGACATGCAGGGCACCATGCAGCTGCTCGGTGGCCGTCCAGACAACGCCGGTGGCGATTCCGCACCGCGTCAGCAGCGCCCGGCACCGCAGCGCGAGCCGCAACAGCAAGCGCCGCGTCAGGCACCGCAGCAACAGGCGCAACCTGCGCAGGACTTCGACAGCTTCGACGACGATATTCCATTCTGATCACCTGAGTCGGCGTTCAATCATGCGTATGCGCCTGATGCTGCTGGGTGGCGGCAATGCCTTGGGGCAGGCGCTGATTCGTCTTGGCGCCGAGGAAGATATTGGTTTTCTCGCACCGAAACCGCCGGAGTCGGGCTGGGATGCCGCCAGCCTGACTCAGTTGCTCGACGACACCCGCCCCGATGCGTTGATCAACCTCGCCTATTACTTCGACTGGTTCCAGGCTGAAGACGTCGGCGAGGCGCGCTTTGCCTCACAAGAGCGGGCGATCGAGCGGTTGGCCGAGCTCTGCCAGCACCACGATATTCGTCTGCTGCAACCGTCGAGCTACCGCGTCTTCGACGGCTCGCGCGCCACTGCCTACAGCGAAAAGGAAGAGCCGGTGCCGTTGGGTGCCCGTGGCCAGGCCTTGTGGCGACTGGAACAGCGGGTACGGGCGACCTGTCCGCGGCATGTGCTGCTGCGTTTTGGCTGGTTGCTGGATGACAGCCCCGAGGGTTTGCTGGGGCGCTTTCTCAGTCGAGCCGAGCGCGACGAAAGCATGTCGCTCGCCGATGATCGGCGCGGCAATCCGACCCCGGTCGACGATGCGGCCCGGGTGATTCTCGCCGTGCTCAAACAACTCGATTGCCAGACGCCGTTGTGGGGCACCTACCACTACGGCGGTCACGAGGCGACCACCTCGCTGGCGCTCGGCCAGGCGGTGTTGAGCGAGGCGCGCAACTTCCGCAGCAATCTGGTTGAAGAGCTCGTCGCCCAGGCGCATGCCGTGCGTCCGGACGCGGCCGACGAACCGCAGCACGCGGTACTCGCCTGCAAGAAAATCCTCCACACCTTCGGTATCAAGCCGCGTGCCTGGCGCGCCGGTCTGCCGAGCCTACTGGATCGCTACTATCGCCATGTCTGACGCCCCTGTTCTGGTCACCGGCGGCGCCGGCTTTATCGGTTCGCACCTGGTCGATGCGTTATTGGCGCAAGGCCATGCGGTGCGGGTGCTGGACAACCTGTCGATGGGCAAGCGCGCCAACTTGCCGCTGGATAACCCGCAGCTGTGCTTTATCGAGGGCGATGTCGCCGACGCCGGGTTGGTCGAGCAGGCCGTGGCCGGCTGCAGTGCGGTGGTGCACCTGGCGGCTGTGGCCTCGGTACAGGCCTCGGTCGATGACCCGGTGAGTACCCACCAGAGTAATTTCATCGGCACCCTCAACGTCTGCGAAGCCATGCGTCTGCATGGCGTCACGCGCGTGCTGTTCGCCTCCAGCGCGGCGGTCTACGGCAACAATGGCGAGGGTTTGGCGATCAATGAGGACACGCCCAAGGCGCCGCTGACCCCCTACGCCACGGACAAACTGGCCAGCGAGCACTACCTGGATTTCTATCGCCGCCAGCATGGCCTCACGCCGGTGATCTTTCGTTTCTTCAATATCTTCGGCCCGCGCCAAGATCCGTCTTCGCCGTATTCCGGGGTGATCAGCATCTTCACCCAGCGTGCGCAGCAGGGGTTGCCGATCAGCGTATTCGGAGACGGCGAGCAGACCCGCGATTTCTTCTATATCGCCGACCTGGTGCAGGTGCTGCTGCAAGCATTGTTTGCGCCGCAGGTGGCGGCCGGTGCACTGAATGTTGGCTGGAGCCAAGCCACCAGCCTGAATCAGTTGCTGAGCGAAATCGGCAGCCTGTTCGGTGGTTTGCCTGCCGTGACTTACCTGCCGCCGCGACCTGGCGATATCCGTCACTCGCGGGCGGACAACCAGCGCTTGCGCGCTGGTTACTCATTGCCCGCGCCCACGCCGATTCGTGAGGGCTTGCAGCGCTTGCTGGGGTTGGCCTGACGAACGCTTGACGCGACGCAGAAAAAAGCCGGCATCTATTGCCTACTTTTTTCTGCGTGCGGCTACGGCTCAGAATTTGTAACCGAGGCCGACCATATACACCCACGGGTCGATGTCCAGGTCGACTTTGACCTTGCCAGCGCCGGCCAGGTCGGTGCGGGCAGTGGTGTCGATGTCCATGTACCAGACGGCGGCATTGAGCAGCAGCGTGTCGCTGAGCATGTAGTCCATGCCCGCTTCCAGAGCCAGGCCCCAGGAGTCGTCCAGCTCCAGATTGCTGAAGCCCTGCTCCCGGCGTTGTGCGCTCAGGCTTTCGTCGAAGAACAGGGTGTAGTTGAGGCCGGCGCCGACGTACGGCTGGAAGGCGGAGTCGGCATCCAGTGGGTAGTACTGCAGGTTGAGCGTCGGCGGCAGGTGTTTGATATCTGCCAGCTTGCCGTCCAGTGCGCCCAGTCCCTTGATCCCGACCTGGTGTTTGAAGGGACTGGCAGCGACCAGTTCCACGCCAATATAGTCGGTCAGCATGTAGGTGCCAGTCAGGCCCAGTTGCGTGTCGCTGTCCAAGGTGGCCTGGGTTGCGCCAACGCGGCTGCCGGCGATCGACAGGCTGGAGCTGTCTTCGCGCGGGTCCACGGTCGCCGCGCCAGCGCGGAGGATAAGGTCACCGGCGCGGTGGGCGTGGGCCACCGGGGCGGCGAGGGCCAGGGCGATTAGCGAGGCGGTGAGCAGCGGCTTGTGCATAACGAACTCCAGCGAGTCATCTGAGATGGGCGCTAGGGTAGGAGATCGAGCAAATACCTGGTTGATCCAGCTCAATAGAGCGGTGAATGGTCTGCGCGGGCTTTTCGCCGTTGCCTTTAGATGCGGTTGCAGATGATAATGTTTCTCTTTTTGAAATGTGCCCGTCGCTCGAGGACTTTTCCCGCATGAACCCGTATCCCCTTCGTTCGCTTGCTGCCGCCTTGCTGGTGGCCAGTGCGCCACTGGTGGCGGCGCCCCTGGATGCCGCGCTGGACGAAAGCCAGCGCCTGGCTGCCGAGGCCAAGGCTTCGCAAGCGCGCATCGAGCAGCTCGATGATGCCAGCCGCGAGATGCTCACCGAGTACCGCAATGCTTTGCAGCAGGCTGATGCATTGAAAGGTTATAACGAACAGTTGCGTGAATTGGTGGCTGCCCAGCGTACCGAGCTGGCCGGTTACCAAGCGCAACTGGATGGCATTGAGCGTACCCAGGAAGCGGTGACCCCGCAGATGCGTCAGATGGTCGAAGTGCTGGGTGAGTTCATCGCTGCCGACCTGCCGTTCCTGCCGGATGAGCGCAGTGATCGGCTGGCGCAGTTGCAGGATTTGCTGCCGCGTGCGGATGTCAGCCTGGCGGAAAAATACCGGCGCATCCTCGAGGCGTATCAGGTCGAGAGTGATTACGGCCGCACCCTTGAGGCCTGGCGCGGCGAGCTGCCGGTCGACGGCGGTTCGCGCAGTGTCGAATTCCTGCGCCTGGGCCGCAGCATGCTCTACTACCAGACCCTCGATGGCCACGAAAGCGGCTGGTGGAGCCCGCAGAGTCGCAGCTGGCAGGTGCTCGACGGCAGTGCTCGACGTCCCTTGCACCAAGCCATCGCCATCGCCCGTCAGGAGCAGGCACCCGCACTGCTCGACCTCCCGGTGCAAACGCTGTCCCAGGAGACTGCCCAATGAACCGTCGTTTTCTCGCGGTACTCACCCTCAGTTTGTTCTCGGCCGCCGCGAGCGCTGCCGAGCCGCTGACCCCGGATCAACTGTTACAGCGCATTCGCAGCGACCGCGCCGCCGAAGTCACGGCCATGCAGGCGCGTGAGCAGGCGTTCGTCGCCGAGCGTAGCGAGCGTGCGCAATTGCTCGCCGGTGCCCAGGCCGCATTGGCCACCCAGAAAGCCGAAGCCGAGCGCCTGAAGGCCGAGTTCGACCGTCAGGAAGCGGCCTTGGCCGAGCAGGAAAAACTTCTCGCCCAGCGCGTCGGGCATCTCGGCGAGCTGTTCGGCGTGGTGCGCCAGAGTGCCGGCGACGTGGCCGGGCAATGGCAGGACAGCCTGCTCAACGCGCAATACCCCGAGCGCTTGCAGCGCCTCAAGGCCCTCGCCGAAAGCCGTGCCTTGCCTTCTGCGGCGGACCTCGACGGTTACTGGATGCTGCTGCTCGAAGACCTCGCCGCCAGCGGCCGGGTCGAGCAGGTCGAGTTGCCGGTGGTGGCGGCCGATGGCACCCGCTCGACCCAGCCCGTGCTGCGTGTCGGCGCGTTCTCGGCGTTCAGCCCGACAGCCTTCCTGCGCTACGACGCCGATGCCGGCGAGCTGCTGGCGCCGGCCATTCAACCGTCCGGTCTGGGTCGGGTTGAGGATTTTCTGGCGAGCAGTGAAGCGCTCGCCCGTCTGCCGATCGACCCGAGCCGCGGTACCTTGCTGGCGCAATTGCAGCGCCAGCCGAGCTTCTGGGATCGCCTGCAGCAAGGCGGCCTGGTCGGTTGGGTGATCGTCACCCTGGGTGTCTTCGGTCTGCTCCTGGCCATCTGGCGGATGGTGTATTTGGCCCGCGTGGCCAAGGGTGTGAATGCGCAGATGCATGACCTCAGTGCGCCGCGTGGCGACAACCCGCTGGGGCGGATCATTGGCGTGCTGGGGCCGAAGCCGCAGCTGTCGGACCTGGAAACCCTGGAGCTGAAGCTCGACGAGGCGATCCTGCAGGAAACCCCGCCGCTGGAAAAAGGCCAGGGTCTGCTCAAACTGCTCTGCGCCGTGGCCCCGCTGCTCGGCTTGCTCGGCACCGTGACCGGCATGATCGTCACTTTCCAGGCCATCACCCAGGGCGGTGGCGGCGATTCGCGGCTGATGGCCGATGGCATCTCGCAAGCGCTGGTGACCACTGTGCAAGGTTTGGTCGTGGCCATTCCGCTGCTGTTCCTGCACACCTTGCTGGCCAGCCGCAGCAAGGGCTTGATCCAGTTGCTCGAACAGCAAAGCGCCGGGCTGATCGCCCTGCACCTGTCCGGGGCGCCGCGTCGTGACTGAGCTGCTCGGCATGTGGCTGCGCCTGGTTGACAGCAGCCACGCGCTGCTCGACTTCATGAGCGCCGGTGGCATGGTGATGTGGGCGCTGGCCGGGCTCTGCGTGGTGTTCTGGACGCTGGTGTTCGAGCGTTTCTGGTACATGCGCAAGGTTTTCCCGCTGTGGGTTGGCGAGCGGCGCCTGGCTTGGCAGCAGGTGCTTCGAGACGACAGCGGCAGCTGGCAGCGCGCGGTGCGCAGTGCCTGGCTGGCGCAGGCGCAGCAACACCTGCTCGGGCCGTTGCGCCTGAGCAAAACCCTGGTGGCGATGTGTCCGCTGCTGGGGCTGTTGGGCACCGTCAGCGGCATGGTCGCGGTGTTCGATGTGCTGGCCATCAACGGCACCGGCAATCCGCGCGGCATGGCGGCCGGTGTTTGGCAGGCAACCTTGCCGACCATGGCCGGCATGGTGCTGGCGATTACTGGATTGTTCAGCCTGGCGCGCCTTGAACGCGACGCCCGTCAGGCCATCGAGCGGCTGGCCGACCAGCTGCGTCACGAGTGAGAGCTTGTGAAAACACTGCCCGTCTGCTGCGGCCGCCTCCAAACGCCCGCAGCGGCGTTGTGTTAATTGAAACGCGGGGTCATTTAGCTCACTAAGCTCCCCCGTTTTTCAACTAGCGCGCCTTGCCGCGAACGCCTGGAGTCGCCCTCGCGACGACGCTCAATATTTTCACAAGCTCCGAGACTGCAAAACATGAGAATGCGCCGTCACCACCAGCAAGACGAAGACACCGGCATCGACCTGACGCCAATGCTCGACGTGGTTTTTATCATGCTGATCTTCTTTATCGTCACCAGCTCCTTTATCAAAGAAGCCGGTGTCGACGTGCAGCGCCCGCAGGCGGAAACCGCCAGCCCGCAGGACAAAGGCAACATCCTGATCGCCATCACCGCCGACGGGCAGGTGTGGATGGACAAGAAAGTCGTTGATGTGCGCAGCGTGCGTGCGCACGTCGAGCGCATGCGCGTCGACCAACCGGAGGGCGCTGTGGTGGTGCAGGCCGATCAGGATGCGCGCACCGGTCTGGTGGTGCAGGTGATGGACCAGGCGCGCCTGGCGGGTGTACAGGATGTGGCGCTGGCGGCCACCGCGGGAGCGCTTTGATGCGCGTGCCGCTGTCTTTTCTCGGCGCCTGCCTGATGGCCCTGGCGCTGTTCGCGTTGATGCTCTACATGGTCGCGCCGCCGCGTAGCCAGCCGTCCGATGAACCGGTCACGGTGGCCAACTTCGTACGCCTCGATGGCGAGTCGAGCAACGCCGCGACCCGTACCCGTCAGCAAGCGCCGCAGCCACCCCAGCCGCAAACTCCGCAAACGCCGACGCCACCGACGCCGGTCGCGGCCACGCCGAGCGCCAACCTGCCGGCATTGGACCTGCCCCTGCCTAGCCTGAGCAGCGGCATTAGCGTCAACAGTGCGCCAACCCCGAGCCTGAGTGGCTTGAGCGCCGGGGCCGCAGCACCGAGCGCGGCGAGCCCGGCACCAGCGGGCGGTCAGCCCGGCGGCCCGGAAAGCGAAGTGATGCCGCTTAACGATGTCAGCCCGGAATACCCGCGTTACGCGTTGCAGCGCGGGATTCAGGGGCACGTCAAATTGGCCTTCACCATCAACCGTGCCGGCGCCGTGGAAAACGTGCGCGTGCTGGAGGCCAGCCCGCAGAACGTCTTCGAGCGCGAAGCGCGCCGCGCCGCCGTGCGCTGGCGTTTCGCTCCGCGTACCGAGGGCGGCTTGGCCGTGGCGCGGGAAGCGGTGAAGACCCTGTACTTCCGTCTTGAGGGAGGTCGCTGAGATGCAGCGTCTGTTGCTGATATGGATTCTCTGCACGGCTGGCGCTGTCCAGGCTGCCGGGCAAACCGTCGAGCCGGGTGTGTTCCGCGCCCTGAACAGTGCACAAAGCGCCCAGCAGCAGGGTGATTACGCCGCTGCCCGGCGCGCGCTGGACGCCGCCACGGCCAGCCCCGGCAGCCTGGAAGAAACCCTGTTGTGGCGCAGTCGCGGTTACCTGGCCTGGGCCGAGGGGCAGAATGCCACGGCCATCGAGTTTTTCGACAAGGCGGTTCAGAGCGGCAAGCTCGATGCCGAATTGCAGGCCACTGAAACGCTGAACCTGGCCAAGCTCAACCTGGTCGAGCAGCGTTACGCCCGGGTTGTCGCCTTGCTCGCTGGCAATCAGGCCAGCGCAAATGAAGAGGTGCTGCACATGCTGGTGCAGGCCTATCAAGGTTTGGGCCAGCCCGCCAAGGCGCTGCCGTTGGCCGAGCGTTATGTGCAGGCCAATCCAAATGCCGCGGACAGTTGGTTGCAGTTTCTGGTGGCGGTCAACGCCGATCTCAAGCGTTATTCGGCGGCCGAACGCTGGCAGCGCCAGTTGCTGCTGCGCCAGCCCAATCGCGCGCAGCACTGGCGCCAGCTGGCCGCGTTGCAACAGATGACGGGTGGCCACGACAAAGCCTTGGCCACCCTGCGTACCGCGCACAGCAAAGGCCTGCGCTTCAACGAAAGCGAACTGGACAATCTGGTGTTGCTGGCGGGCGCGGCCGATCAGCCGTGGCAGGGTGCCAAGCTGCTCAGCGGCCTGCTCGAACAGGGCTTGCTGCCGCGCACCGCAGGCCGCGAAGAGCGCCTCGGCCTGCTCTGGTGGCAGGCACGCGAGCGCACGGCGGCGGCGCGGATCTTCCGCGAGCTGGCGGCGCGCTCCGGCAGTGCCAAACATTGGTTGAACCTGGCGCAACTGGAGCTGGAACAGGCGCGCTGGGAAGCTGGCCTCGATGCCTTGGCCAAGGCCGAGCGCGCCGGTGCCGAACGCAGCAAGGTGCGCGCCTGGCGTAACTGGGCGGAAAGCGAGCTGCGCTACCAGCGGGAAAAGCGCGTGGCCAGCACGCGCTAGGGTGAGTAAAGAGTCACAAATGCGTAGGGTGGGTTAGCCGCATGCAGCCATTACCCGGCATCACGCCACCGGGGACGCGGCGTAACCCACCATTGGCGCAACGCGGTCGATCGCTTGGTGGGTTACGCGCCGCGGCATGATCGGGCCGGCGTACCGCGCCGCTAACCCACCCCTATCGGTCAAGGTGCTCAGCTGTCCGGCAGTTCGTAGGCGTAGATCTTCTCGGCTTGCATCTGGTAGCCGGCCTCGGCCAACTCACTGCTGCTCTGCTCGACCTTCAGCGGGCCTTCGATCCAGAACGGCTGGTACAGCGCATCGAGCAGCACGCCCAGCTCGCTGGTGACGTGCACGATCTGGTTCGACGGCGGTGGCGGTACGTGGATGCAGGCGCCGAAATACGGCACCAGGAGGAATTCGGTGACACGGCCTTCGTCGGTGACGTCCAGCGGCACGATATAACCCGGCAGCTTGATCGCCTGGCCGTCCAGCGCCGTCACTACCGGGGCGGCCGGCGATTGCTGCATGGCCGCCGGGCCGGACTCCGCCAGGGCGTCGGCGAGTTGCGATAGATCATGGATCGGCGCCGGTTCGACGTTTTGCGGTGGCGCGTCGGCGGGCACCAGTTCGGACCAGGTCAGTTCGCGGACCCCGTCGGCCCACAGCGGTGTGGCCAAGGCGAACAGCAGGGCGGCGAGCAGCGGGCGGGGCATGTGAAACCTCATAAACGAATGGACAAGCCGTCGGCCAGCGACTGGCGGTAGGCCCGCCAGGCGGGCACGCCGCCCATCAGCAAGGCAGCGCCCAGAATAGCGCCGAGCAGCGTCCACTCATAGGCCGTTGGCAGGCTGAGTGGCAGGTACAAG
>TARA_R100001244_G_scaffold21048_12_pt1 | contig 10596 bp, 8 predicted proteins | sample TARA_R100001244 | Tara Oceans TARA_R100001244 (sample SAMEA2621564) | marine metagenome | biome: marine biome (ENVO:00000447); feature: mesopelagic zone (ENVO:00000213); material: "saline water (ENVO:00002010), including plankton (ENVO:xxxxxxxx)" | depth 790 m
TAAAAACCGGCTCCGGCGCGGCCGCGAACGAAACGTCAACAGACCCTAGGTTCGGCCGCTGCAAAAAATCGTTTATGACGGGCCACCGGCATGCGCTGGCGGATCGCCGCTTGCTCGGCACTGTCGCGCGTGGCCAGCAACAGCGCCTCGCCCTGTGCCTGCTCGGCCAGCACCCGGCCCCAGGGGTCGACGATGGCGGAATGACCAAAGGTCTCGCGCCCGCCCGGGTGCACACCACCCTGCCCGGCAGCCAGCAGATAACACTGGGTCTCGATGGCGCGGGCACGGATCAATACCTGCCAATGCGCGGCACCGGTCACCGCGGTAAACGCCGACGGCGCGCTGATCAGCTCCGCGCCGGCCTCACGCAAGGCACCATACAGCTCAGGGAAGCGCAGGTCGTAACACACCGTCAAACCCAGGCGCCCAACGGGCGTGTCGGCCACCACGAGTTGGCCGCCGTGGGCGTAGTCGTCCGACTCGCGATAACGCCCCCGGCTGTCGGCGACATCCACGTCGAACAGGTGCAACTTGTCGTAGCGTGCCACCCGCTCGCCATACTCGTCGAACAACAGGGAGCAGGCGTGTGCCTTGGCCTCCGGCTGCCCGTCGGGCGGCAAGGGGATGGTGCCCGCCACTATCCATAACCTGAGGTCGCGGGCCGTCTGTTTCAACCACGGCAGAATCGGCCCTTCGCCCAAGGCCTCGCTACGCCCCAGCGCGGCCAGGTCGCGACGACCCATGGCGGCAAAATTTTCCGGCAGCAATGCCAGACGCGCGCCCCCCGCAGCGGCCTGCTCCAGCAGGCGCCGCGCCTGCACCAGATTGGCCAGCACATCGTCCTGGCTGACCAGTTGAATCACTGCGAGATTCATGCGCGCTCCACATCCACGGCTGCTTGAGCTGCCAGCTTACGCGACTGCGGCGGCGCGGCAGCCCCCTTATTGCGGCTTTTCAAACGGTTTGTCGAAGGTGATTTGCGGCTCTTGCAAGGGTCCCTTGACGTCATACTGCACACTGGCAAAGCGCGCCACGCGGTCGCCCAACAACTTGTCCACCACGAATAACGCGCCGCCAATCGCCGGTGCCCCGACGATCAACGCCGCCAGCGGCAAGTTGTTGGTTACCGGCAACGTCACCAGGAGCTTGGCGTTGATCAACTGATCGGCCATATCCAGGGTGCCATCCAACTCCAGGTTACTCGATGGACCGGTCAAGGTGATCGGCGTGCGCGTAACGAACACCCCGTCATTGGCCGCCAGCAAGCCTTTGACCCGGTCATAGCTCAGGCCTTTGCCGAACAGGTCGGAGAAGTCCAGGCGCAGGCGGCGGCCAATCGAGTTGAAATTGAGCAGGCCAAATACCCGCAGCGCCGACGCCGAGCCCTGTACCTCGGAGAACTGCCCCTTACGCAGGGCCGCGTCCATGCTGCCGGAAAAACGCTTCAGGCTGACCCAGGCCGGCGAACCCGGCCAGTTGCCATCGACATCCAGGCGAAAGCTTTCGCTGCTGGCGGTGGGCGCAAAGCCCCAGGCCTGCAGCACATCGGCCAGGTTGTCACCCTGCAAGCGACCTTTGTACCAACTGCGGCTGGCACCGGGCGTGCCCTGCCAGCCCGCACTGCCGCTCACCAGCAAGCCTTTCAGATCGAGGCTGAGGTCGTTGAACTGCACGCCATTGGTATTCGGCCGCGCTTTCAACGACCACGCGCCCAACACCTGAGTGCCTTGCGACACCTGGGCAATGCGCACGTCGAGGGCCGGAATCTGCCGTGGATCGACATCGGCCAACGGGTCAGGCTTGTCTACCGGCACCGGCGCTTTCGGCTCGGCCGCCGGTAAACGCAGGTAGTCCAGGTTGACCGCAATCGCTGCCGCGCTGGCATCCGGCAAGTCGACCTGGCCTTTGAGCAATTGGCTGTCCAGCGTCAACGCCCAGGCGGTCGGGGCGCGCTTGAGTTGCACGGCGAGGTTGTCGAGGGTGCCGCCAAACCCGCTGAAACGCCGGATTTTCAGATTGGCGTCCTTGAACAATTGCTGGGCATCGTCGCGCGGCACACTGGCGTATGGTTTCAGCGCGGCCTGCCAGGCGGCCCAGTCCAGCTCGCTGACCTGACCGCGCACACGCACGCCTATGCCCGCCGGCAGCGTCGCCGGACCATCGCCCAGACGCAGCTCACCGCGCCCCTGGCCAAGCTGCCCGGGCGGTGCGGCGAACGACAGGCTGGCCAACTCGGCGTAATCCAGCCAATAACGGCGCTCACGCCCGCCCAAGCTCATGCGCCAATCGGCATAGCGTTCGGTGGCGGCAGCCTTGCCGAATGGCGCCGGCAAGGCGATGGCCAAGCCCTTGAGGTTGGAGTCCACGCGCAACTGGCTGTCGTCGCCGTCCAGGGTCAAGCGCAGGCGATAAGGCAGGGTGCCGCTCAGGGGGAGCGGCTGGGTCACCCCGAGCCAGCTACTCAGGTTATTCAGCGGCACCAGGCCATGCGCCTCGATGCGACTGCGTGCATGTCCGCGTACGCCTTCGGCAACCGCTTTGCCGCGCACCGCATGGCCGAGCACCTGGGCGCGAATATCCGCGGCGCTCAAGCCACTGGCGGTGTTGTAGCGAAAGGCACCTTGCAACTGGTCGAGTTCCAGCGTGGGGTTGCTCAGTTTGAGTCGCGCGCCTTCGGTGGCGAAGTCCACCACCACCTCGGGCGGCAGGCCTTGGCGCAACGGCAGATCGAGCTTGAGGCGTCCGCTCAACGGGCCGTCGCCCTGCCAGCCGGCAAAGGTCTCGGCGGTGCCCAACGGCGTTTCCTGGAGAATCTTCAGGGCATCGACAACGTTGCTTTGCAGCTGGCCGTCCAGTTGCAGGCGCGGCGCCTGTCCAGCGGCGGCCGTGGGAATATCGGCCCGTAGGTTGTTCACCTGGCTATTCAGCAGGCGGCCCTGGCTGACCTGCACGCGCACGCCACTGTCTTCGATAAATACCTCGCCACGTGCCTCACGTAGCGCCGGCCAACCGGGCTGGAAGGCCAGCTCGGCGTCATGCACGGCAAAGAACAGGCTGAGGCTGCGCGCGCTGTTTTCCGCGCCCTTATTCAACGAGCCCTGGTACTGGAAGAAACCCTCGTCCACCGCGCCGCCGCGAATCGCGGCTTTCAGCCAGTCGGCCAATTGCGTACTCAAGCCCGGCGCGCGGGTCGGCAGGTATTTTTCGGTAAAGCGCGCGTCGCCATCGCGCAGACCGACGCGCAGGTCCATGTAGTCCTCCGCCTCGGCATCGCGCATCAGGCGAATCAGGAAGTCGCCGGCAATCGCCCCCTCTTCGCCCACCACCTGCAGATAGGGGCTGCGCAGGGTGAAGGCCTGCTCGTCCAGCTGCCAGGTCAAGCGCGCATTGGCTTGGCGATAACGCCATGGCTGTGGAAACAAGGTGTCCAGGTGCAGCGAGAAATTCTCGCTGGCCAGGCGCAGCTCGCCCTGTTCCAGATCACCGCTCACGCTGCCGCTGATATTCTCGGCGGCCGGCGCGGCCTGATAAGCGGCAAAGCCTATGCCGTCGAGATTGGCGGCAAACTGCAGACGCTTAGCACCTTCGGTGCGCGGGCGGTAATCCAGGTGCAGGTTACTCACCGCGCCGTGCGCTTGCAGGCTATGCACTAACGCGATGTGCTTATCCGGCAGCGGCGCCAGGGCTTCGACCAGCGGCAGCAGCGGCGCCAGGTCGAGACGGTCGGCACTCAGCAGCCACTGCTCTTCGGCACTGGCACTGTCCTGTTGATGGGTAAGACCGAGCTGCGCTTCGCCCCAGCGGGTGTCGCCCTGACTCAGCGCCAGGTCGTCCAGCACCACCTCGAAACCCTGCTCGGTGCGGGTGAAATAGGCATTCAGTGCGAGGTTTTGCAGCTGCACAGCCTTGCGCTCGGCGTAAGCAGCGGCCAGCTGCGGGGCATGCAAACGACTGACCGCGCGCTGTACCGCACCGCGCGCCCAGGTCAGCCAGATTTCGCCGCCAGCCTGTAACTGCTCGAGACGCCATTCGCGCGTCAGGCTCGGCGGCAGCCAGCGTGCCCAATCGCTTTGCGGCACGCTCAGGTACAACTCGGCTTGCGCCTCGCGCCAGCGTTCGGCGTGCATCCGCGTGCGCAGTTGCAGCGCCACGGGCTGGCCATCCGGCAAGAGCAGACGACCATCCAAACGCTGACGGCTGGCGCCGTTGCGCAGCGTCAGGTTGACGTAGGTCAGGGTCAGCGCCGGCTGCGCATGGGCTTCCAGCGTGACCTGACTGTTGAGCAGGGACAGCCGACTAACCGCTTGCAGGTGCCGCAACACCTCGGCGACCTCCACGGGCGCGGGCTCGCTGCGTTGTGGCAGACCCTTGAGCGTCCAGGCGCCCTGGGCATCTTGCAACACGCTGAACTGCAAACCATCCAGCTCCAGCTTGGCCACCCGCGGCGCCCGCGCCAGCAAGCTGGCGAACACGTCCGGCACCAGACGCACCTGATCCAGACGCAACGCGCTGGCGCCATCGCCCAGTTGCACATCGTGAGCGATCAGCAGCGGCGCCAAGCCCTGCCAACGGCCTTCCAGGCTGCCGATCGCCAGCGGCATGCCCAACGCCGCGCGGGCTTTGTCTTCGGCCTCCAGGCGGTACTCGGCAACCAGTGGCACCAGCTCGCGGCCGAGGCTGACATACAGCGCCGCCAGCACCAGCACCAGGGCGCAACAGGCCAACCCCCAACGCACTGTGGCGGCGAACAAACGCGCCAAATACGCCATTCAGCTCATCTCCTGCCAGCGCTCGGCCGCGTCACAGCAGGACCACATCGTATTGCTCCTGGGAGTACATGCTCTCGACCTGAAACTTGATCGTGCGGCCGATAAACGCCTCCAGGTCGGCGACATTGCCCGATTCCTCGTCCAGCAACCGGTCGACCACTTTCTGGTTGGCCAGCACCCGGTAACCCTCGGCCTGATAGGCGCGGGCCTCGCGGAGGATTTCGCGGAAGATTTCGTAGCAGGTGGTCTCCGGGGTTTTCAGCTTGCCGCGTCCCTGGCAGCAGCTGCACGGCTCGCAAAGGATCTGCTCGAGACTCTCGCGGGTGCGCTTGCGGGTCATCTGCACCAGGCCCAGCTCGGTGATACCGATGATGTTGGTCTTGGCGTGATCGCGCTCCAGCTGTTTTTCCAGGGTGCGCAGTACCTGGCGCTGGTGTTCTTCGTCTTCCATGTCGATGAAGTCGATGATGATGATCCCGCCCAGGTTGCGCAGGCGCAGCTGGCGGGCAATCGCGGTCGCCGCCTCCAGGTTGGTCTTGAAGATGGTTTCTTCGAGCGTGCGGTGACCGACGAACGCACCGGTGTTGACGTCGATGGTGCTCATCGCCTCGGCCGGGTCGATCACCAGGTAGCCACCGGACTTCAGCGGCACCTTGCGCTCGAGGGCTTTCTGGATCTCGTCCTCGACGCCATAGAGATCGAAGATCGGCCGCTCACCGGGGTAATGCTCCAGGCGGTCGGCGATTTCCGGCATCAGTTCGTCGACGAACTGGGTGATCTTCTGGAAGGTTTCCCGTGAGTCGACGCGGATTTTTTCGGTGCGCAGGCTGACCAGGTCGCGCAGGGTGCGCAGCGCCAGGCTGAGGTCTTCGTAGATCACCGACGGCGCCGATGCGGTCTGCATCTGCGCAGCGATCTGATCCCACAGCCGGCGCAGGTAGCGGATATCGATGAGGATCTCGTCGGCGCCGGCGCCATCGGCGGCGGTGCGCAGGATAAAGCCGCCAGCTTCTTCGATGCCTTCGGCGGCGATACAGTCGGTGACCACCTGCTTGAGGCGCTCGCGCTCGGCTTCGTCCTCGATCTTCAGGGAAATGCCGACATGGCTGGTACGCGGCATGTACACCAGGTAGCGCGAGGGAATCGACAGCTGAGTGGTCAGGCGCGCGCCCTTGCTGCCAATCGGGTCCTTGGTCACCTGCACCACCAGGCTCTGGCCTTCATGCACCAGCGCGCTGATGCTTTCCACCGCCGGGCCTTCGCGGCTGGAGATTTCCGAGGCATGGATGAACGCGGCACGCTCCAGGCCGATGTCGACGAATGCCGCCTGCATGCCCGGCAACACGCGCACCACCTTGCCTTTGTAGATATTGCCGACGATGCCGCGCTTCTGCGTGCGCTCGACATGCACTTCCTGCAAAACGCCGTTTTCCACCACTGCCACGCGCGATTCCATCGGCGTGATGTTGATCAGAATCTCTTCACTCATGCGGCCATCTCTTCTGAGCTGACGTTGCAAGCTCGGCGACTGACGCCTTCAGCGAAGGCGGCCACTTGCCCGCGACCCACAACCTCTTATCGGTGGGCTGGCAGCGACTGCCAGCACGGAATAGCGAACTCTGCGAGCAGCTCGGCGGTTTCGCACAGGGGCAACCCCACCACGGCCGAATAGCTGCCCTGCAACTGACTGACGAATACCGCCGCCAGGCCCTGGATACCGTAACTGCCGGCCTTGTCCTGCGGCTCGCCACTGGCCCAGTACGCGGCAATCTCCAGCGGACTCAATACCCTGAAGGTTACCTGACTGACGACCACCCGCGCCGCGACTTTTCCCGGCGCAGCCAGGGCCACCGCCGTCAGCACCTGATGCTCCCGACCGGACAACGCCGCCAGGGTGGCCAGGGCCTCTGCACGGTCGGCGGGCTTGCCGAGGATGCGCCCATCGAGCACCACCGCCGTATCGGCGCCGAGCGCCACGGCCTCCTGCGGATTATCCAAGGCAGCCAGCCCAGCCTGCGCTTTCGCACGGGCCAGCCGCTCTACATAGGCGCTAGGCGACTCATCTGGCAATGAGTTTTCATCAATGGGGACGATTTGCGTGATGAAGGGCACACCGATTTGCGTCAACAATTCACGTCTACGCGGCGACCCCGAAGCCAGGTAAAGCGTGGCCATGCTGACTTCTCCCTGTCGGGTATAACAGGGCCAAGCCCTGTTCAGTTAACGCTGAGGCGCTGATGCACACTGCGCAGGATGGTGCAGATCCATGGCCAGAGCAGCGCACTGACCAAGGCCGGCAAGACAAACGCCAAGGTCGGCGGGCGGCTGCCGGTCAAGGCATTGAGCCACAGCTGCACCAACTGCGCGAGGCCGAACACCACCAGCAACACCATGCTTTGCTGCCACATGGGGAACATGCGCAGACGCTGATGTAAGGTCAGCACCAGGAAGGTGATCAAGGTCAGGATCAATGCATTCTGCCCAAGCAGCGTGCCGTTCAGCACATCGGCCAGCAGGCCGATGCACCACGCGGTGGTCATGCCCACACGGTGCGGCAGGGCCAACACCCAATAGGTCAGGAACAGGGCCAGCCACAGCGGCCGGCCAACTTCCATGAACTTCGGCAAGGTGGCCACGCTGAGCAGCAGGGCCAACGCCAGGCTGAGCCAGATCACCCAGACATTGCGCGCACGGACAGCGATCATTGGCGAGCCTCTTGGTCAGCGTCGGCAGAGCTGGGCGCGTCGCTCGCCGCTGGCGGCGATGCAGCTTGTGCGGCGGACGGCGACGGCGCCTGCTCTTGCGCCTGACGATCCGCCGCTTCCTGCGCCTCGGCGGACTCGGTGGCGCGCTGCTCCGGCGAACGCGGGTCGGTAAACACCAGCAGCATGTAGCGGCTGCGGTTCAAATTGGCCGTCGGCATGGCGCGAACAATCGCAAACGGCTGGCCGGAGTCGTGCACCACTTCGGTCACCGTGGCCACCGGATATCCGGAAGGGAAGCGCTGGCCAAGCCCGGAGCTGACCAACAGATCGCCTTCCTTGATATCCGCGGTATCGGCCACGTGGCGCAGCTCCAGGCGCTCCGGGTTGCCGGTGCCGCTGGCGATGGCACGCAAGCCGTTGCGATTGACCTGCACGGGAATGCTGTGGGTGGTATCGGTGAGCAGCAACACGCGCGAGGTGTAGGGCATGACCTCGACCACCTGGCCCATCAGGCCGCGCGCATCCAGCACCGGCTGGCCCAGTACCACGCCATCCTTCGTGCCCTTGTCGATCAGAATGCGGTGGGTAAAGGGGTTGGGGTCGATGCCGATCAGCTCGGTAGCCAGTACATCGTCGTCGACCAGCGCCGCGGAGTTGAGCAACTCGCGCAAGCGCACGTTCTGTTCAGTCAGGGCCGCCAGTTTTTGCACGCGGCGCTGCATCATCAACTGTTCGGCCTTGAGCTTTTCGTTCTCGGCAACCAGTTCGGTGCGCGAGCTGAGCTCTTCGGTGGCACCTTCCCACAGAGTGACGGGCAGGCGCCCGAGCCAATACACCGGCTCAACGATCAGCCCCAGCTGACTGCGTACCGATTGCAGCACGGTTAACCGCGCATCCACCACCATCAGCGCAGCCGATAGCACGGCGAACACCAACAGGCGCACACCCAGCGAAGGACCTTTGGCAAATAGCGGTTTGATCGGCAGCTCCTCACAGCGTCAGGCAGCAAAACAAAAGCTGCAAGCGGGTAGAACCCGGCTTGCAGCTCAAGACTTGGAGCGGTCGCGCTTATTCCGAGGACAGCAGGTCCATGGTGTGGCGATCCATCATTTCCAGGGCCTTGCCGCCACCGCGGGCGACGCAGGTCAGCGGGTCTTCGGCGACGATCACCGGCAGGCCGGTTTCCTGGGCCAGCAGCTTGTCCAGGTCGCGCAGCAGCGCGCCACCACCGGTCAGCACCAGACCGCGCTCGGCGATGTCCGAGGCCAACTCCGGCGGCGATTGCTCCAGCGCGCTCTTGACCGCCTGAACGATGGTCGCCAGGGACTCTTGCAGCGCTTCAAGCACTTCATTGGAGTTGAGGGTGAAGCTGCGCGGTACGCCTTCGGCCAGGTTACGGCCACGTACGTCGACTTCCCGCACTTCGCCGCCTGGGTAGGCCGTGCCGATTTCCTGCTTAATCCGCTCGGCGGTGGATTCGCCGATCAGGCTGCCGTAGTTACGGCGCACGTAGGTGATGATGGCTTCGTCGAAACGGTCGCCACCGACGCGGACGGATTCGGCATAAACCACACCGTTCAGCGAGATCAGGGCGATTTCCGTGGTGCCACCACCGATATCCACCACCATCGAACCGCGGGCTTCTTCCACCGGCAGGCCGGCACCGATGGCAGCGGCCATCGGCTCTTCAATCAGGAACACTTCGCGAGCACCGGCGCCGAGGGCCGACTCACGAATGGCGCGGCGCTCGACCTGAGTGGATTTGCACGGTACGCAGATCAATACGCGCGGCGATGGCTGCAAAAAGCTGTTTTCGTGCACTTTGTTGATGAAGTACTGCAGCATTTTTTCGCAGACGCTGAAATCGGCGATCACGCCGTCCTTCATCGGGCGGATGGCCGCGATATTGCCAGGGGTACGACCGAGCATGCGCTTGGCTTCGGTGCCGACAGCCACGACGCTCTTCTGGTTGCCATGGGTGCGGATAGCGACCACGGACGGCTCGTTCAGCACAATGCCGCGCTCGCGAACATAAATCAGGGTATTGGCAGTGCCCAGGTCAATCGACAGATCGCTGGAAAACATGCCACGCAGTTTTTTGAACATGGGATAGGGACCCTAGGCAACGCGTGGGTAAAAAAGTGCGGCAAACTCTAACAACGACAGGGATTTTGAGCAAGGCGCCAATATGTTAGATTGCCGGTTTTTCCGGGCTCCTCGGCCCATCATCGCGGCCTTTGACCGCCTGCTCATAACATCCGTTCCCTGCACTTCTCTGCACGGTGACTCGTTCACATTTCCACTGGCCGCCCGCTGTTGGCTGCCTTTTATAGGGAGACTCCGATGGCGCTTGAACGCTCCGACGTGGAAAAGATCGCACATCTAGCCCGACTGGGCCTGAATGAAGACGATCTTCCGCAAACCACTGCGACCCTCAACAACATTCTCGGCCTGATCGACCAGATGCAGGCCGTCGACACCACCGGCATCGAGCCGCTGGCTCACCCGCTGGAAGCGACTCAGCGCCTGCGCGCCGACCTGGTCAGCGAAACAAATCGCCGCGACGCCTACCAAGCCATCGCCCCGGCCGTGGAAAACGGCCTGTACCTGGTTCCGAAAGTCATCGAGTAAGGGAAAGAGCCTAGCCATGCATCAATTGACCCTGGCCGAGATCGCCCGCGGACTCGCCGCCAAACAGTTTTCCGCCGAAGAACTGACGCGCAGCCTGCTGGCGCGCATTCAGCAACTCGACCCGCAACTCAACAGTTTCATTACCGTCACCGCCGACCTGGCCCTGAGTCAGGCCCAAGCCGCCGACGCCCGCCGCGCGGGTGGCGAGAGCGGCGCCCTGCTCGGCGCACCGATTGGCCACAAGGACCTGTTCTGCACCCAAGACGTGCTGACCAGCTGCGGTTCGAAGATCCTCAGCGGCTTCAAGGCCCCGTATAACGCCACCGTGGTCGAGAAACTCGCCAACGCCGGCAGCGTGACCCTGGGCAAGCTGAACATGGATGAATTCGCCATGGGCTCGGCCAACGAATCCAGCCACTACGGCGCGGTGAAGAACCCCTGGGACCTGACCTGCGTACCGGGCGGCTCCTCCGGCGGCTCCGCTGCGGCGG
>TARA_R100001244_G_scaffold86820_6_pt1 | contig 10559 bp, 5 predicted proteins | sample TARA_R100001244 | Tara Oceans TARA_R100001244 (sample SAMEA2621564) | marine metagenome | biome: marine biome (ENVO:00000447); feature: mesopelagic zone (ENVO:00000213); material: "saline water (ENVO:00002010), including plankton (ENVO:xxxxxxxx)" | depth 790 m
CCGTCCGGGGGGTGGCAACGAAGTTCGTGTCGCCAGCGACTATGCCCGCGCCGTCCAGTTCCGCCCGAGCCGAGCCAATCTGGCGATCAGCCAGGTTTTCTCGCGCGGCGGCGCCTGTTTCGACTGCCACGGCGTGACCCCGCCGACGGCCCGTGGCCGCGTCGATTATGGCATCAAGCCAGTGACCCAGACCGATCGCTATATGCACAATGGCTGGTTCAGCCACGAAGCACATAATGACGAGACGTGCAGCAGTTGCCACAACGCCACCACATCCAAGCAGGCCGACGATCTGCTGCTGCCTGGAATCAAGACCTGCCGCGAATGCCATGGCGGCGAATTCCAGAAGACATCCGACGTGCCCTCGACATGCGCCATGTGCCACGATTATCACGCCGACGATGGCGCACCCTGGCTGATCAGGGAAGAGCAGAAGGACAAGCAGCAAAAGCCGGACAAGCAGATTGCTCGTCAGTAACGCCATCGGACAAAAGGGAGGGCGTCCATGTTGATCGCGCAGATCACGGATATTCATCTGGGTTTCGACCCCGACAATCCGGCCGAATTCAACCGCAAGCGACTTGACCAGGCGATCAAGACGATTTGTGCCGTCACCCCGCAGCCCGATCTGCTGCTGGCCACCGGTGATCTCGTTGATCGCGGAGACCAGGAAAGCTACCGTCGGCTCGAGAACGCCTTGTCCGTGGTGCCTTTTCCGGTGCATATGTGCATGGGCAACCACGATCTGCGGGCGCCGTTTCGCAAGCAGTTTCCCGATGTTCCTGCGCCGGACGGATTCATCCAGTATGAAGTCGACACGCCCGCGCTCCGGCTACTGGTACTCGATACGCTGGAGGAGGGCCGTCATGGCGGAGCCTTCTGCGAGACCCGCGCGGCCTGGCTGTCGGACCGGCTGTCGGAGGATGGCGACAAACCGACCATTCTGATCCTGCACCATCCACCGGTGGACAGCGGCATCGAGTGGATGACCACCCATCCGGAAGAGCCCTGGGTGACCCTGCTCGCCGACACGCTCGCCGGTCATGGCCAGGTCAAGGGGATGATTACCGGCCATTTGCACCGCAATATTTCGGCCTGGTGGGGAGATATCAGCCTGGCCGTCTGCGCCTCGACCGCACCCCAGGTGGCGTTGGACCTCAGTCCGATTGACCCGGACCATCCGGACGGCCGCAACATGATTGTCGCCGACCCGCCGGCGATCGCCCTGCATTACTGGAACGGCCGCCAGCTGGTCAGTCACTTCGAAAATGCCGAGGATCATGTCATGCTCGCCCGCTATGATGAAAATCTGCAGCCGCTGGTGCGCGCCTTGCTGGCCGAGCGGCCGCAATAACGACAAATTGCGACGTCGTTCATCGACGGTAAAATGTCGTTCGTCTAATAATTGATTTCCTGCGAAACCTTTTTTGCGTTTCCGCCCGGCTTTGGTTAGACCGTGGCCAATTGCGCCCCGTGCGTTTTTGCCGACCCGCAGCCGCGGCCTAATATTTGGAGAGATTTTAATGCGATTCACCATTTCCACCCGCAAGTTTTTTCTGGGCGTATCAAGCGCCGCGCTGCTTGGCACCACCGCGACTCCCGCTCTTGCCGACCATCATGGGAAAAAAATGACAACAGCAGAATTGAACAAGATGAGCGCCATGCAGGCGGCATCCGCTGACAGCACCGAAAATTCAATCCTTCAATCCTGGACGGGCCCTTATGACGGCGTGCCGCCATGGGACGAAGTCAAGGTCTCCGATTTCCCGGAAGCCTTCCAGAAGACGATGGACAAGATCCAGGCCGATGTGAACGTAATCCGTGACAATCCGGAGCCCGCGACCTTTGAAAATTTCACGGTGCCGATGGAACTGGTCGGCAGCGAGGCCAATAATCTCTTCTCGATCTGGGGTGTCTATTCCAGCAATCTTTCCAGCGAGGAAGTTCGCAAGATCCAGGGCGAATGGCTACCCAAAGTCTCCGCTTTCTTCGACCAGCTGACCCTCGATCCGAAACTGCTGGCCAAGACCAAGGCGGTCTACGACAATCGTGAAACCGCCGGGCTGGATGCCAAGCAGAAGCGGCTGGTCGAGCGCAATTACGAGCAGCTGGTCCGGGATGGCGCGCTGCTCGACGGCGCCGACAAGGAACAGCTGATTGCCTATAATACCGAATTGTCGAAGGCGTTTAACGACTTTTCCAACAAGGTTCTCGCCGATGAAGAAACCTTCATCTTCCTGACCGACGAAGCCGATCTCGCCGGCCTGCCGGACAGCTTTGTCGCATCGCTGAAAGCTGCTGCGGAAGAACAGGGCAAGACCGGCTGGGCGCTGAAAAACACCCGCTCGGTGATGCAGCCGTTCCTGCAAAACTCGACGCGCCGCGACCTGCGCGAGAAAGTCTATAACGCCTATGTCAACCGCGGCGACAATGGCGATGCCAATGATACCAACGCGACCATCGCGAAAATCCTGAAGTTGCGCGCGGACCGTGCCAAGCTTCTCGGATTCAAGACCCATGCCCATTACCGCATGGCCGACACGATGGCGAAAGAGCCGGAAGCGGCAATGGACCTGATGATGAAGGTCTGGCCCGCTGCTGTCGCCCGCGTGGGTGAGGAAGTCGCCGATATGCAGTCGATTGCCGACGCCGAGGGCGCCGGGATCACCATCGCTCCATGGGATTATCGTTTCTATGCGGAAAAGGTCCGCAAGGCGAAATATGACCTCGATTCCGCCGAGATCAAGCCCTATTTCCAGCTCGACAAGATGATGGATGCTCTGTTTGACGCCGCCGGCAAGCTCTACGGCATGACCTTCACCGAAACCACCGGCAGCATCCCGGTCTTCGATCCGGAAGTGCGCACCTTTGAAGTCAAGCGCGGCGACAAGGTCATCGGCGTGCAGTTCTTCGACAATTATGCCCGAAACGGCAAGCGCTCCGGTGCGTGGATGACCACCTACAAGGACAGCTACAAGCTGGGTGGTAAGAACAAATATACGATATCGTCGAACAACAATAATTTCGTCAAGGGCGGTGATGGCGAACCGACCCTGATCAGCCTCGATGATGCGCAGACCCTGTTCCATGAATTCGGCCATGCGCTGCATTATCTCAATTATGACATCACCTATCCGGGTCTCGCCAACACGCCGCGCGACTTTGTCGAATATCCGAGTCAGGTGAACGAAAACTGGCTGATGACGCCTTACATCCTCTCGACCTACGCCACCCACTACAAGACCGGCGAACCGATTCCGAAAGAACTGGTCGACAAGATCCAGGCGTCCCAGACGTTCAATGAAGGCTTCGCCACGGTCGAATATCTGTCCAGCGCGATCGTCGACATGATGCTGCACAATCGCGAGACCCCGGTGACCGATCCCGATGCTTTCGAGCGCGAGACGCTGACCGAAATCGGCATGCCGAAGGAAATCGTGATGCGGCACCGCCTGCCGCAGTTCAACCACCTGTTCTCTTCCGATGCCTATTCGGCCGGCTATTACAGCTATCTCTGGTCGGAAACGATGGATGCCGATACCTGGGCCGCGTTCGAGGAAGCCGGCAGTCCGTGGGACAAGGATACGGCGGAACGGTTCCGCAATATCCTGCTGTCGACCGGCAACGAGACCGACCGCAAACAGGCCTATCGCAAATTCCGCGGCCGCGATCCGGAGGTCAAATATATCCTCAAGAAGCGCGGATTCCCGGTTCCCGGTGAAAGCGCCGATGCGGGCAGTAAGGGCGACGCGACCAAATAGGCCGCTGCCGCCGTTGTTGAATAAAAAGGGGGCCTGGCGGTCCCCTTTTTATTCGTCCTGACGTTGTCGCGCGATCAGTGCCTGGATTTGCAACAGCCGTTCCTCGGTCATCGAGAAGCGGAAGGTGAAAAATAACGCCATCAGCATCAGCGGGACGATCGCGGCGGCACCGATCCAGACCAGCGCATCAAGCGATGATTGCGGCACCGCTCCGGGCCGCATGCCCTCACTGAGCCCGACCATGTCGAGTGCGAAGCCGCCATAAAGCGGCCCGACGGCACCGCCCATCTTGGATGTGAACTGCAGCACGGCATAGAAGCCGCCCTCCTGCCGGAGCCCCGTTTCGGCCTCGTGCTCGTCGGTCAGGTCGGCGGTCAGCGAGGCGATGGCAACGATCCGCAAGATGAAGAAGCTCATGAAAATCGCGTTCTGGATGACCAGGATGGCGAATATCACCGGATCGCCATTATCCGGGATCAGGTCGAGGAAGCGGAGCAGATAGGGCCAGGACAGATCGAGTAGCATCACGACCACCGCCCATTTGACGATATCATGCTTCGGCATCCGCCGGCCGGCCGTCTTCAGGAAGAGAATCGCGATCGGCACCGCGATCAGCACCGAAATGCCCAGCACCAGTCCCGTCTCGGTCGCCTGCAATTCCCAGAAATAGGTCCAGAAGATGATATTGAGCGCCACCGTAATGCCATAGGAAGCGGTGGCACCCAGATCATAGGCAAGTACATTGCGAAAGTTGCGGTTGCGGAAGGTGGACAGGAAATCGCTCCACAAACCCAGAAACCCGGGCGTAGACGGCGCGCGCCGCGGATCAATCTGGGTATGGCCGACAAATTTCCAGGTTCCGGCAATGCACGCCGTCGCGGTGATCCAGACGATCAGCGCCGACAGCCAGCCGTAGGTGACGTAATTGCTGGCAACAAAGCGGCCATCGCCGCCCGCGCCCTCGTCGAACAGAAAATAGAGACAGGTGGACGGCAGCAGCAGCGTGGTGAGAAACAGGAACGCCGTGCGCTGCCCCATCAGCGCGCTGCGGTCATGATAATCCTGGGTGATTTCTGCCACCAGCGTATAATGCGGGATCGAGAAAAAGGTCAGCGCGGTGCGGATCCACAGCGAGCAGCCCAGCAGCCACCCTGCCAGCCACAGCTCGCTGCTGAGCACGAAGTCCGGCGGCATGAACAGCGCGATGAAGCCGAGACCCATCGGTATGGTGCTGTAGATCATGAACGGGTGCCGCCGTCCCCAGCGGCTCTTGTAGCGGTCGGACCAGCTGCCGACCATCGGGTCGGACACCGCGTCCCACAGCAGGCTGAGCGACAGGACAATGCCCGTCGCGGTTCCGCTCAGCCCCAGCACCTGCGTGTAGAACAATAAAACGAACATGATGTACGCCGCTTCCTTGACGGCATAGACCGCCCCGCCGAGCCCGTAGGACAGGCGGTTGGGCAGGGTCAGGTGCAGGGGGTCTGGCGAGCGGTTTTTCAAAGTGAGGGGAGCGTCGCACAATCGGGGGCGGGACGCTACAGGAAATGTGGGCAGGCCAGCGGCAACGACTGACCCAGCCAGCCGGAACAATAAGAATGCGGATCGCGGTTGCGCAAATCGGTCTGCCCCTTCGATAATAATCGACTTGGCAGATCAACTCTGGTTAAGCTGGCGATTGATGACACCGCATGAATTTATCTCGAAATGGCGCAGCAGCGAGCTGAAGGAGAGCGCTGCGGCGCAAAGCCATTTCAATGACTTATGTGCGTTGCTGGATATAGCCGATCCCGCGACGGCCGATCCAAAGGGTGACTGGTTTACCTTTGAAAAAGGCGCATCAAAAACCGGCGGCGGGGGCGGCTGGGCCGATGTGTGGCGCAAGGGCTGTTTCGGCTGGGAATATAAGGGCAAGCGCAAGGATCTGGACACGGCTTTCGCCCAGTTGCAGCAATATGCCATCGCGCTGGAAAACCCGCCGCTATTGATCGTCTCGGACATGGACCGGTTCCGCATCCACACCAACTGGACCAATACGGTGCAGGAAGTGCACGAATTTGCGATTGACGAACTGGCCGATGCGGCAACGCGCGATCTGCTGAAAAAATGCTTCACCGATCCGGAGGAACTGAAACCGAGCAAGACCCGGCAGATGCTGACCGAGCTTGCGGCGCGTGAATTTGCCGAGCTCGCCCAGCGCCTGCGCGACCGCGGTCATTTGCCGCATGATGTCGCGCATTTCGTCAACCGGCTGGTCTTCTGCATGTTTGCCGAGGATGTCGATCTGCTGCCCGATCACATGTTTACAAAAATGCTGGAGGCTAGCGGATCCAATCCCGAAAGCTTCACCGCAAATGCCAGCCAGCTGTTCCGGGCGATGGCTGAACCCGGCGGCAGTATCGGCTTCACCAAGATTGACTGGTTCAATGGCGGGCTGTTTGACTCCGACGAGGCGCTGCCGCTGAAACAGGCGGATATCGATAATCTGCTGACCGCCGCACATCTCGACTGGTCAGAGGTCGATCCCTCGATTCTGGGCACCTTGTTCGAGCGCGGTCTTGATCCAGCCAAGCGCAGTCAATTGGGTGCCCATTATACCGACCGGGCCAAGATCATGCAGATTGTCGAGCCGGTCATCATCCGCCCGCTGGAAGCAGAGTGGGATGCGGCGCGCACCCGGATGGAGGCATTGATCGACAAGGCCCCGAAAGCGACGGCAGAAAAATTGCTGCGCGGTACGGAACTGGCGAAGCGGACAAAGGCGCTGAAAGACGCAGGCGCGATCCATCGCGCGTTTCTGGAACGGCTGACGGCATTCCGGGCGCTGGACCCCGCCTGCGGGTCGGGCAATTTTCTCTATGTCGCGTTGCTGTCGCTGAAAGACATCGAGCACAAGGCCAATCTGGAAGCGGAAGTGCTGGGACTGACCCGTGAATTCCCGCGCGTTGGACCGGAATCGGTGCTGGGCATCGAACTCAACCCCTATGCCGCCGAACTGGCGCGGGTGTCGGTCTGGATTGGCGAGATTCAATGGATGCGGCGCAATGGCTTTGCAGCGGCGAAAAACCCGATCCTGCGGCCGCTGGGGACGATTGAATGCCGCGATGCGGTGCTGACGATTGACCGCGAAGGCAAGCCGCAGCGGGCCGAGTGGCCGGAAGCGGATGTGGTAGTCGGGAACCCGCCGTTTTTGGGCAACAAGAAGATGATTCGCGAGCTGGGCGAGGAATATACCGTTGCCCTTCGCGGAGCTTGGTCAAATGTGCCCGGTGGTGCCGATCTGGTCTGTTACTGGTTTGCCAAGGCCTGGGATCAGATGGCGGCTGGTAAATTGCAACGCGCCGGATTGGTTGCGACAAATTCTATTCGCGATGGTGCCAACCGGGAAGTGCTAAAGTCCATTGTTGAAGATGGCCGGATATTTGAGGCATGGAGCGATGAAGAATGGACGGTTGATGGTGCAGAAGTCCGGGTCTCTTTGGTGTGTTTCGATAGCAACGAGAGCAAAAGCTCGCTATTGAATGGCGAGACTGTGGCGGCAATCACTTCCAATCTAAATTTGGCGAGCGATGAAACTGATCTGACGTCCGCAAAGGTAATGCGCGAAAACCTAAAGATGGCATTTATCGGTGACCAGAAAAGTGGACCGTTTGATGTTGACGGTGAACTAGCTCGCGATCTTATAACGCGGCGCGGCAATCCAAACGGCAAACCGAATAGCGATGTGTTGCGACCTTGGCTCAATGGTATGGATGTGACGCGTCGTAGTTCTAGGAGATGGATTATTGATTTTGGTCCACATATGACTCTAGAGGAAGCTTCCCTATATGAAGGCCCATTTGAAATTGTTCGGCGAAACGTAAAGCCATTACGTGACGGTTTGCGTCGCGCTAATCATAGGGAAAAGTGGTGGATTCACGGAGAAGCGCGTCCGGGGATGAGGAAGGCAACTAACGACCTGAACCGCTTTCTCATTACACCTCGCGTCGCAAAATTTAGATTCTTTGTTTGGACCCACAGTCCAACTCTACCGGATAGTAGGTTAGTGACTATAGCGATCAGCGCTGATGCTGGGTTTGGCGTTTTGTCGTCAGTTTTTCATGAGAAATGGAGTTTGGCGACGTGCTCATGGCACGGGGTCGGAAATGATCCGACCTATAATGCGCGCAGTTGTTTCGAAACCTTCCCGTTCCCCGAAGGCTTGACCCCCGATATCCCCGCTGCCGACTATGCCGATGATCCGCGCGCGCAGGCTATTGCGGCGGCGGCGGCGCGGCTCAACGAATTGCGTGAAAACTGGCTCAATCCGCCCGATCTGGTCCGCCGCGAACCGGAAGTGGTTCCCGGCTATCCCGACCGCATCCTGCCGGTCGACGAAGACGCGGCCAGAGAACTGAAAAAACGCACGCTGACCAATCTCTACAACGCCCGCCCCGCCTGGCTCGACCATGCCCATGCCGCGCTCGATGAAGCGGTGGCAGAGGCTTATGGTTGGGGCGACGACTGGCGCGCTGGTGCGCTGGCCGACGACGAAATGCTGGCGCGTCTGTTTCGGCTCAATCAGGAACGGGCTGCTGGGGAGCGCACCTCCTAGCATAGGGCGCTGCGGGTTGATTCTGATTTGGCACCGCGCACTCACCCTCCTGAATCAAAAAAAGGCGCGCCGTTTTGCAAGCGGCGCGCCCCTTCCATTTCTAATTTTGCCTCGAACTAGAAGCGGACGCCGATACCCGCCATCACCTGATGGCGGTCAAGGTCAACGCCGATTTCATTATTATCGTTGAACAGGGTGTCGTTATATTTGAGCGCGCTGTAGTTGGAATAGCGATACTCCAGCTTCACATAGGCGTTGGAGCCGAGGCCGCCACCGCTGCCGCCGATCACCTGCTCGACGCCGGCACCGAGCCGGTAGCCGTCGACCTGCTGGCTGTCATCGAAGTCGAGATCGACGCCATCGGCTTCGGCCCGGTCCTGAAAGCGCGATTCGACCGCGGTATTGGTATAGCCTCCCTTGGCGTAGAGCAGCGTGCTCGGTGTGACTTTTGCACCGACGCGGGCGCCGAGATAGAGATCGCGTTTCAGATTGATGCGATAGCCGAATGGCGCGTTGATATCTTCGTCGCCTTCCTGCTCACCGGTTGAATCCATATATTCGCCTTCAAGACCGAAGACCACCGGACCGGCATCGAAATCATAGCCGAGCGCCACGCCGTAGGCGAAGCCGTCGACCGACTGGTCGAGCGTGTTGTTCTCGAAAATGCCGTCATTGTTGGTGTCGACATCGACATCGCTGCCCGAACGCAGCGTATCGTAACCGCCGAGGATTTCGGCGCGCGGGCCGGTGAAGGGAGAATCGGACTGTGCGGCAGCGGGGGCGGCAAAGGCACCGGCGACCGCACAGAAGATCAGGGGGGTAATGATGGGGGATTTCATAATTTTACTCCAACTAACAATAGGGAACACCATCGTTCCGGTTATGCCCGCTGTTTTTGCGGGCTTCCCGTCGCGCGATGCGCAAATACTCTGCGTCATCACTCGACGAGTGGGGAGAACGGCTTCCGGACAACGATCGTTCCATCGAAAGGGGCGAAAAGCGCGATAAGTTTTTCGTTGATGCGGAAATATCACAGTGATGACGGCGGACGGTGCTTGGGACGGGATAGACCGGCGGACCGATGGGAATCGCGGTGATCGGTGGCCGCGGGCAGGCGGGTCATCGCCCGGATCAAAACCGGCTTTCCTACATCCCCCGATTTCGCTTAGGCTGCGCATCGTGATGAGACTCTCGTGCTTCTCCTTTCCTGCTTGCCGCCGCGGTCCGGCCGGTTTTGGCAAAGGTTACACTCGCAGGCGGTCGGCCACGACAAAACTCTTTAATGTTCAAGGGTTTGTGGCAAAGGTCACAAAGAATAAGAAGGCCGGTATTTGTCAAGCAACGGGCGGCTGGCGCGACGGGGCTGTTGCCACCATTGGCCCTTGACCCCTTCCCGCCATCATGACAGCCTTGGAACGATCATTTGAGAGGAACCGACCATGACCATCGCCGCTGTCCGCACGCCCGAAGACCGCTTCGCCAATCTACCCGACTTTGATTTCCCGGTTTCCTATGCCGATGATCTGTCCGGCTATGAAGGGCTGCGCGCCGCCTGGATCGATACCGGTCCAGCCGATGCGGAGACAACCTTCCTGTGCCTGCACGGCGAGCCCAGCTGGTCCTTTCTCTATCGCAAGATGATCCCGCATTTCACCGCCACCGGCGCGCGGGTGGTCTGCCCGGACTTTTTCGGCTTCGGCCGCTCCGACAAGCCGACCGAGCTGGAGACCTACACGTTCGACTTTCACCGTAACCATATCCTGGCGCTGGTCGAGCGGCTCGATTTGAAAAATATAACGCTGGTGGTGCAGGACTGGGGCGGTCTCATCGGCCTGACCTTGCCGGTTGATGCGGGATTCAAGGCGCGCCTGTCGCGGCTGATCATCATGAACACGGCGCTGGGTCTCGGCACCGGAGCTGGCGACGGCTTCAACGCTTGGAAACAATATGCGCTGACCGTGCCGGTGTTCGACGCCGGCCAGATCATCGCCCGCGGCACACCGGGCATGACCGAGGCGGAGATTGTCGCCTATAACGCGCCCTATCCGGACGACCGCTATCAGGCCGGCGCGCGCAAATTCCCGGCGCTGGTACCGGTCGAACCCGACATGGACGGTGTCGCGGTCAGTCAGCAGGCGGCGGCCTTCTGGAGCGGCGAATGGGCGGGCCCCAGCTTCATGGCGATCGGCGGTTCCGATCCGGTG
>TARA_R100001244_G_scaffold60224_3_pt1 | contig 10555 bp, 9 predicted proteins | sample TARA_R100001244 | Tara Oceans TARA_R100001244 (sample SAMEA2621564) | marine metagenome | biome: marine biome (ENVO:00000447); feature: mesopelagic zone (ENVO:00000213); material: "saline water (ENVO:00002010), including plankton (ENVO:xxxxxxxx)" | depth 790 m
GACAGATGCCCAAAAAACTGCTGACCGTAGTTGAAGGCCAGCCCGGCGACGATGCCGGCGGCCATGCGCAGCCCCATGGTGACTTCGCGCAGGGGGCCGAAAATAAAGGAAATGGCGATCAGCACCATGCCGATGGTGGCCACCGGCATCAGCAGTTTTTGCCAGAACGCCAGCATGTAGTCCGCGCTTTGCAGCCCCTGCTCTTTCATATAGCGGGTGTAGTTCCACAGCTTGGCCATGGCCAGCCGCCGGGGCTCCAGGACCACGATGCTCAGCAGTTGCGGGGTCAGGCTGGTGTCCCAGCGGCCGCCGCCTTCGGTGTAGGTTTCGGTGCGGTCGTCGCCGAAGCGGGTGCCCTGGATGTTCTGCAGCGTCCAGTGGTCGCCCTGGTAGAGCGCCCGCTCCACGAACTGGCTCTCTTCCAGCTGGTGATCGTCGTTGAAGCGGTAGCGGGTGAGGCCGTAGAGCACCCCGTTGGGCTGCACCGTATTGATATGGATGAATTCGTCGCCTTCCCGGTGCCAGAAGCCGTATTCGCTGCGCAGGGCCTCGCCGCCGCCCTCCTGCAGGGAGCGGTTGCTCTGCGCCACCTGCTCGGTATACGGGGCCAGATACTCGCCCACCGGCACCGACAGCAGCATCAGGAAAATCACCGGGCGCAGCACCATCCAGCTGACCTGCAGGGTGGACACCCCGGCGGCGCGGATCACCGACAGCTCGCCGCTGTTGGCCATCAGCCCCAGGCCGATCAGGGTGCCGAGCAGAATCGCCATGGGCAGATATTCATGGAAGCGGCGCGGCACCGTGGTGAGCACGAACTGCAGCGCCTGCATCACCTGGTAACCGCCACGCAGGAACTCCAGCTCGTAGATAAAGCTGAACAGGCAGTCCAGACCGACGATGATCGCCACGATGGCCAGCGACGGCAGCAGCACCGAACGCCAGAAATACCGTTTGAGCAGGGTCATGCGCGGGCCCTCCTCGGCTTGAGCCGGTCACCGAAGTAGAGCATGAAGACGGCGAACCCGGCGATCAGGTGGATCAGCCCCATGGAGTAGTACCAGGGCCGTTCGCTGCCGGGCACTTCGGCGATCCAGCTGCGCATGGTCAGCAACAGGCCCACGTAAAGCATGTAGCCCAGCACCGCGGGGATCATGCGCAGAAACCGGCCTTGGCGGGGGTTGACCCGGGACAGCGGCACGGCGGCGAGGCACATGATCGGCACCGTGAGCACCAGGGACCAGCGCCAGGCCAGCTCCGCCATGGCCTCGTTGCCGCCGTCATCAATCAGATCCAGGGTGGAGCGGCCGCGCACCTCGGGCGGGCGGCTGCTGGAGCGCTCGCTGCCGATGCGCACACGGGCTTTTTCGAAGGCCACTTCCCGGTAGTCCGCTTCGCCGGGTTTGCCCTGGTACTGGTAGCCGTCGGTCAATTCCAGGTAGCTGATACCGTCCTGCTGCACCAGGTTGCCGCTGCGCGCCCAGACCGTGAGCAGGCGGCCGGCCTCCTCGCTGGAGAAGCTGGCGTCGGCCACGAACACGTTTTCCAGTACGCCTTCCTCGCGGTTGAGGCTTTCCGCGTAGGTGGCCCGCTGGTTGTCGTCGTCGCCTTTGACGTGGAAGCGCCCGGGGGTCAGCAGCTCGAGCACCGAGCGCCCCTTCTGTTCCTCGAAGATGCGGTTTACCTCGGCGTCACCTTGCGGGGTGACGTAGAGCGCGAACAGGGCGATCACACTCATCGCCACCAGAGCGGGTACAATCAAGGAACGCACCACCCGGCCGTCGCCCTGCCCGCCGGCGCGCAGCACCACCATCTCGTTGTCCATGTGCATGCGCCCCAACACCAGCAGGATGGCGATGTAGAGGCTGAGCGGCAGGATCATCTGCAAGAACTCGGGGAGCCGGAACGCCATCACCAGAAACAGGGCGTCCGCGGCGATCTGCCCGGCGGCGGCCTCGGCTAAGTACTTGATAAAGCGGCCACTGACCAGCACCATCACCAGAATGAAGGTGACCAGTACCGTGGTCATGAATACCTGTCGATTTATATAGCGGTGTAATATCAACGTCGGCCCCGCCCGCACTTAACCTGCACTGAAAGTGTGCGGCATTGTAACTCAGGAGACAGCATGGAGTACGCCATTAGCCATTCCGCTTTAGCAAAAATCAAAGCGGATTGCGTGATTCTTCCCTTGAGCAGCGACGCAACCCTGCCTGAAAACCTGCCCGATGAGACACGCGAAGCGGTCAAGGCGTTCATTAAGGCCGGAGATTTCTCCGGCGACAAGGGCCAGACCGCGTGGTTGCATCAGCCGCCGGGGCTGACCGCCAGCCGCCTGTTTCTGGTCGGCTGCGGCGACAAGAGCGAGCTGGACGGCAACGCCTTCCTGAAACTGGTCGGCCAGGTGAGCCGCACGCTGCAGCGCGGCCCGGCCAAGCAGGCGGTGTGGGTGCTGGGCTCGGTGGCCGTGGCCCGGGACATCGAATGGCAGGTGCGTGAAGGCACCCGGGTGGCGGAAGAAGCCGCCTACCGGTTCGACCTGTACCGCAGCAAAGCGCCCAAGGCGGCGACACTGAAGAAGTGGACCTTCTGGGCGGCCGAACGCAACAACGGCCTGAAGAAGGCCTCCAACGTGGGCAAGGCGGTGGCCGCCGGGTCCGCGCTGGCCAAGGATCTGGGCAACATGGCGCCCAACGATTGCTACCCGGAGTACCTGGCCAAGCGCGCCCGTCAGCTGGGCAAGGATTACGAGAAAAAGCTGTCCGTGAAGGTGATCAGCCACGCCCAGGCGGAAAAAATGGGCATGGGCGCGTTTTGCGCCGTGTCCCAGGGCAGCAGCCGCAAGGGCTGCCTGATCGTGATGGACTACAAGGGCGCCACCGGCAAGCCGGTGTCCCTGGTCGGCAAGGGCATTACCTTCGATACCGGCGGTATCTCCCTGAAGCCCGGCGCCAGCATGGACGAGATGAAGTACGACATGGGCGGCGCCGCCAGCGTATTCGGGGCGATGAAGACGGTCTGCGAGCTGGGGCTGCCGATCCACCTGGTGGCCGTGGTGGCGGCGGCGGAAAACATGCCCGACGGCGAAGCCACCCGCCCCGGGGACATCGTCAAAACCCTGTCCGGCCAGACCGTGGAGATCCTCAACACCGACGCCGAGGGCCGGCTGGTGCTGTGCGACGCCCTCACCTACGTGCAGCAGAAGCACAAGCCGCACACGGTGATCGATGTGGCCACCCTGACCGGGGCCTGCGTGATGGCGCTGGGCAGCCACGCCCAGGCGGTGTACAGCAACGACGACGCCCTCAGCGAGGCACTGCTGGAAGCGGGCCGGGACACCGGCGACCGGGGCTGGCCGATGCCGCTGTGGGAGGACTACCAGACTCAGCTGGACAGCCCGTTCGCGGACATGCAGAACATCGGCGGCCCCAAGGGCGGCTCGATCACCGCGGCCTGCTTCCTGCACCGCTTTGCCCGCGACGTGAAATGGGCGCACCTGGACATCGCCGGCACCGCCTGGAACAGCGGCGGCAAGGAGAAGGGCTCCACCGGCCGGCCGGTGCCGATGCTCACCCGCTACCTGATCAATCTGGCGGAGCGTAAAGGCTGACCCCTTGACGGAAATACTGTTCTACATCACTGAACAGGCCGGCGAAGGCGTGCAAACCGCCCTCGCCCGCCGCATCGCGGAGAAGGCTTGGCGGCAGTCCCGGCGCATTTATGTGCACTGCCGGGACGACGCCCACGCCCGCGAGGTGGATGCCGCTTTCTGGGCGCAGCCGGCCACCGGCTTTCTGCCCCACGATCTGGCGGCGGACACGCCGATGGCAGAGACGCCGGTGGTGGTGGGGCACGGCGACGACCCCGGCGACCACCACGATGTGCTGATCAACCTGGCGCCGGAGGTGCCGGACTTCGCCACCCGTTTTCAGCGGGTGGCGGAAATGATCACCGGTGACGGCCCGCTGCGCGAGGCGGGCCGGGCCCGTTTCCGCTTCTACCGCGACCGCGGCTTCCAGATTCAGAGCCACCGTCTCTGAACCACGGAGCGCGACGGCGGCGCCCCCTTTCGCTATAATTCGCCCTTCGTTTTTGCGGTGAAGACAGCGGAGATCATGGATAAAACCTACCAACCCGACAGCATCGAGCAGGCCTGGTACCAGACCTGGGAAAAGGCAGGCCATTTCCGCCCCTCCGGGGAGGGCGAATCCTTCGCGATGATGATCCCGCCGCCGAATGTGACCGGCAGTCTGCACATGGGGCACGCCTTCCAGGACACCATCATGGACACCCTGGTGCGCTATCGCCGCATGCAAGGCCGCAACACCCTCTGGCAGGTGGGCACCGACCACGCCGGCATCGCCACTCAGATGGTGGTGGAGCGCCGCCTGGCGGCGGAAGGCACCGACCGCCACGAGCTGGGCCGCGAGCGCTTCCTGGACAAGGTCTGGGAGTGGAAGGCGGAATCCGGCGGCACCATCACCCAGCAGCTGCGCCGCATGGGCAGCAGCGTGGACTGGTCCCGGGAACGCTTCACCATGGACGACGGCCTGTCCAACGCGGTGCGCGAAGTGTTCGTGCGCCTGCACAGCGAGGGCCTGATCTACCGCGGTAAACGCCTGGTGAACTGGGACCCGGCCCTGCACACCGCGATCTCCGACCTGGAAGTGGAAAACCGCGAAGAACAGGGCCACATGTGGCACTTCCGCTATCCGCTTTCCGACGGGTCCGGGCACCTGGTGGTGGCCACCACCCGCCCGGAAACCATGCTCGGTGACACCGCCGTGGCGGTGCACCCGGAAGACCCGCGCTATAAGGATCTGATCGGCCAGACCGTGCGTTTGCCACTGGCCGACCGCGATATTCCGATTATCGCCGACGATTACGTGGACCCGGACTTCGGTTCCGGCTGCGTGAAAATCACCCCGGCCCATGACTTCAACGACTACGAAGTGGGCAAGCGCCACGATCTGCCGCAGATCAACCTGTTCACCATCGAGGCGCATCTGAACGACAACGCGCCGCAAGCCTACCGCGGCCTGGACCGGTTCGACGCCCGCAAGAAAGTGGTCGACGATCTGGACGGGCTGGGCCTGCTGGAGAAGGTCGAGGACCACACCCTGCAGGTGCCGCGCGGCGACCGCTCCGGCGTAGTGATCGAACCCTATCTCACCGACCAGTGGTTCGTGGCGGTGGAATCCCTGGCCAAGCCGGCCATCGAAGCGGTGGAAAACGGCGACATCCAGTTCGTGCCCAAGAACTACGAGAACATGTACTTCTCGTGGATGCGCGATCTGCAGGACTGGTGCATTTCCCGGCAGCTGTGGTGGGGCCACCGGATTCCCGCCTGGTACGACGAGGACGGCAACGTCTATGTGGGCCGCGACGAGGACGAGGTGCGCCGCGAGCACAACCTGGGCGACCGCCCCTTGAGCCAGGACGAAGACGTGCTGGATACCTGGTTCAGCTCCGCGCTGTGGACCTTCTCCACCCTGGGCTGGCCGGAACAGACCGACGAGCTGAAAACCTTCCACCCCACCGATGTGCTGGTCACCGGGTTCGACATCATTTTCTTCTGGGTCGCTCGGATGATCATGATGACGCTGAAGTTCACCGGCGAGGTGCCCTTCAAGCAGGTGTACGTGCACGGCCTGGTGCGCGACGCGGAAGGCCAGAAGATGTCCAAGTCCAAGGGGAATGTGCTGGACCCGCTCGATCTGATCGACGGCATCGACCTGGACACCCTGGTGGACAAGCGCACGCGCGGGCTGATGCAGCCGCAGAAGGAAAAACAGATCGGCAAGCGCACGCGTAAGGAGTTTCCGGACGGCATCAACGCCTACGGCACCGACGCGCTGCGCTTCACCTTCCTGTCACTGGCCTCCACCGGCCGCGACATCAAGTGGGACATGGGCCGCATCGAAGGCTACCGCAACTTCTGCAACAAGATCTGGAACGCGGCGCGCTACGTGCTGATGAACACCGAGAACCAGGACTGCGGCCTGGACGCGGACAGCGGCGAAGTGACCCTGTCCCTGGCGGATCGCTGGATCGTCAGCGCGCTGCAGCGTGCCGAAACCGAAGTCACCGAGGCGCTCGACCAGTTCCGTTTCGACGTCGCCTCCCACGCCGCCTACGAGTTCATCTGGAACGAGTACTGCGACTGGTACCTGGAGCTGTCCAAACCGGTGCTCTACGGCGACGAATACAGCGAGGCGGAAAAGCGCGGCACCCGGCGCACGCTGGTGCGGGTGCTGGAAGCCATCCTGCGTCTGGCGCACCCCTTCATGCCGTTCATCACCGAGGAGATCTGGCAGAAGGTGGCCCCGCTGGCGGGCAAGACGCCGGCGGCGGAGGGCGCCGATGCCACCATCATGCGCCAGCCGTTCCCGGTCAGTGACGGCGCGCGCCTGGATCCGCAGGCGGAGAGCGACATCGAGTGGATCAAGGCGGTGATCACCGTGATCCGCAACATTCGCGGCGAGATGCGCATCCCGCCAGGCAAGGCGCTGGACGTGTACCTGCACAACGGCAAGGACATCGACCGCGAGCGCCTGGCCGCCAACCACAACTTCATGTGCCGGCTGGCCAAGCTGGAGCGCATCACCTGGCTGAACGCCGAGGATTCCGCCCCGGCGTCCGCCACCGGTCTGGTCGGCGACATGGAAATCCTGGTGCCGATGGCCGGCCTGATCGACAAGGACGCGGAGATCGAGCGTCTGGGCAAGGAGATCGACAAGCTGCGCAAAGAAGTGGCCCGTGGCGAGAGCAAGCTGCGCAATCCCAACTTCGTCGATAAAGCCCCCGACGAAGTGGTCGCCAAGGAGCGCGAAAAGCTGGACGACCACCGCTCGCAACAGGCCCGTCTGGAAGAGCAGATGGAGAAGATCAAGTATCTTTAGGCGCGCGCCGAGCGCGCCGCGTCAGGAGACACGACCTTGACCGACAGTGACCCGCGCCGGGCGCGCATACTCGCCACCGCCCGGGATGTGTTCGCCGAACAGGGGTTCCGCCGGGCGGAGGTGAAAACCATCGCCCAGCGCGCCGGTGTCGGCAAGGCCACCATCTACCGCTTCTTCCCGTCCAAGGACGCGCTGCTGCTCACCGTGGTGGAGGAGAACCTCACCGCGATCCGCGACCTGGTGCTGGGCGAGCTGCTCAACGGCGCGCCGCCGCTGCAGCGCCTGGAGAATGTGTGCCGCGCCGTGGCCCGCTTTCTGGAAAGCGAGCGCGACTTCTCCCGGCTGCTGATCCAGGAAGCCGGTGAGTTTCTCGGCCCGATCCAACAACGCTATCTGCGCCTGGTGGAAGACAACCTGCCGGTGGCCGACGCCTTCTTCAACGAACTGCGTAACGACGGCTACTTTGTTGCACTTTCCACCCGGGACACTATTTTGATGATGGTGAATCTGCTGGTGGGCACCACCTACACCTGGGTGCTCACCGGCGAAGGACGGCTTGAGCACCAGGCCGTCAGTTACATGGAAGTGCTGGTGCGCGGCCTGCGCGCCGGCGACGCCTGAAGGAGGCCGCATGCGCATCTCAACGCTCTTTGTTCTCGCCACTCTGTGGCTGGCCGGCACGGCCGTGGCCGCGCCGCTGGAACAGATTCTGAAAAGCCCCCACCGCGAGGCGGACAGCAGCCGCGACGGCGATCGCCACCCCGCCGAGACCCTGGCGTTCTTTCAGGTCGAGCCGGATATGACGGTGGTGGAAGTCTGGCCCGGAGGCGGCGGCTGGTATACCGCCATTCTGGCGCCCTGGCTGCGCGACCACGGCACCCTCTACGCGGCGCAGTTTCCCGCCGACAGCGGCGTCGATTTCTACCAGCGTGCCCTGCAGCGCTACCAGGAGAAGCTGGCGGCCCGCCCGGCGCTCTATGATCAGGTGAAAATCACCCATCTGGGACCGCCCGAGCACACCGACATCGCACCGGCCGGCAGCGCCGACCGGGTGCTCACCTTCCGCAACGTGCACAACTGGGCCAAGGCCGGCACCGCCGAGGCCGCCTTTGAAAGCTTTTTCCGGGCCCTGAAACCGGGCGGCGTGCTGGGCGTGGTGGAACACCGGGCCCCCGCCGGCCGGCCGCTGGAAGAGCAGATCGAGTCCGGCTATATGACCGAGGCGTACGTGATTGAGCAGGCGGAGAACGCGGGCTTCGAGCTGGAGGCCAACGCCAGCATCAACGCCAACCCGGCGGATGACACCGAGCACCCGGCCGGGGTCTGGACCCTTCCGCCCACCCTGCGGCAGGGGGAAGAGAACCGGGCGCGCTATCTGGAAATCGGTGAAAGCGACCGCATGACGCTGCGGTTCCGCAAGCCGGAGTAGCGCTTCAGCTCTGTGGCCGCTCCAGCATGCCCGGGGTGGCGTCGGCGCCCAGCACCACCGATTCGGCGATGCCGATCATGGTGCGGCGGCACTGCTCCAGACGCTGAGCGGAAAATTCGCCGTTCTCGAAGATGTACAGGGAGTAGTTTTCCAGAATCCACAGCATGGTGCGCATCACCAGCGGCTCCATATCCCGCTGGGTCAGCCGGCTGATCTCCGACGAAAGCACTTCCGCGGCAATCTGCTGGGCACGCACCCGGTGGGGGGCCAGCGCCGAGTTGGAGGAGCGGGCCTCCTCCATCATCAGCTTGATCACCGGCCCCATGCTGACGTGGTAATTGAAATACACCTCGGTGGTGTTGGTGATGATCTCCTTCACCGACTGGGCCTGGCGCATTTCCTGATGGAAGTGGAGCAGCATGTTATCGATGAAAATCCGGTAGATGCTCTCCAGCACGTCCATCTTGTTGCGGAAGTACTTGTAGAAAGTGCGTCGGGACACCTTGGCGGCGTCCAGAAGGTGCTGCACGGTGGTCCTGGCCAGCCCGCGCTGGGCGAATACATACATGGAGTGGATCAGGATCTCCGCGCGCGCCTGGGAGCGCTGGCCGCCCTCCTCTTCCGCGTGGGCCTCCAGGACCTGATTGACGACCTGACGTATGGCGTCCAGATCTTCCGGTGTGCGTTGCACGTGATTTTTCCCCTGTTTTTGTTTACCCGGCTGGCTAGCTTAACCAAGGCCACCCGGGCCGTAAACAGGCAGTCTATCACGCCGCTATCAACGTTCCCCCGCTACCACCGGACGGCCCTTTACCCTTTTTCAGACGCTTCCAGACTTTCTCATGGAAGTGGTATGCCACGGTGTTCACGCAGGGTTCCACCAGCGCGGTGGCCCCGCCGATGCGCCAATCCCCGGTCATCGCCCAAACCACCAGGAAGGCGATGCTGATGTGCATGATGCCAAAGCTGAATGTTTTACCCATGGAGCACCTCCTAGATGATGGGTAAATGATATCCATTCTCGCCAATAGGTAAAGCACGCATTTTCTCATTGCGCCGATAGGTCCGCCCTATTCAGCTTTCAGGGCGGAGCGGTTAATTGTTGTAAAGGCACCTGTCGCCTGGGTGCGATTTCCTCCTCCACGGCCTAAGCTAGCAGCACGCCCCTCGGGGCGCCCCATTCACCAGCCAAGGACTCTTACATGGAGCGTAAAGCGCTACTGATTCTGCACGGCAAACAGGCGGCCCATCAGGCTCTCAGGGAAGCGGTCATGAGCCGCCGGGAAGACGGCTGGGACCTGGCGGTAAGAGTCACTTGGGAAGGCGGCGACGCGGAACGCTATGTGGACGAGGCGCTGTCCCTGGGCTACCGCACCATCATCGCCGCGGGCGGTGACGGCTCGGTGCGCGACATCACCCAGGCGATGATGGCGTCCGGGAAGCCGGACCTGGCACTGGCCATAGTCCCCATGGGCACCGCCAACGACTTCGCCACCGCCGCCGGCATACCGGAAGATCCTGCGGAGGCCCTGGCGCTGCTCGATCACGCCCCCCGGCCGGTGGACGTGATCCAGGTAAACGACAGCTATTTCCTCAATATGGCCACCGGCGGGTTCGGCACCGAGGTGACCACACAGACGTCGGAGGACCTGAAAGAGCTGCTGGGCGGCGCCGCCTATTTGCTCACCGGGCTGACGCGGTTCGCGGAAGTGCGTCCGGCGGAGGGGCATTTCCGGGGGCCTGATTTTGAGTGGCAGGGGGAATTCCTCGCCCTGGGGCTGGGCAACGGCCGCCAGGCCGGCGGCGGCCAGCGGCTGTGCCCCGAGGCCTGCATCGATGACGGCCTGATGGATGTGGCGATTCTGCCTTCGGATATGGATCTTCTCGCCGGCGTGCGGGGGCTGTTCAACAGCGACAATGGCAACGGCAACGGCAACGGCAACGGCGAGCGTGAGGGATTGTTCGTGCGTGCGCGGGTGAGTGAGCTGGAGATCGAGACGCCGGAGCCGATGCATTTGAATCTGGATGGCGAGCCGTTGAAGGATCAGCGGTTTAAGTTGAAGGTGCTGCCGGGGGCGATGGGGCTGGTGGTTGGGGAGGAGTGTCCGATGATGGGGGTGGAGAAATAGGTTTAGGACGGGCTCGAGGTCTGGGTTTGTGGGAGCGGGGCTTTGTGGGAGCGGGGCTTGTGGGAGCGGGCCTTGCCCGCGAAAGGCCGGCTCTG
>TARA_R100001244_G_scaffold67578_2_pt1 | contig 10457 bp, 9 predicted proteins | sample TARA_R100001244 | Tara Oceans TARA_R100001244 (sample SAMEA2621564) | marine metagenome | biome: marine biome (ENVO:00000447); feature: mesopelagic zone (ENVO:00000213); material: "saline water (ENVO:00002010), including plankton (ENVO:xxxxxxxx)" | depth 790 m
GATACGGAGAGGGAATAGAGTCTCCCCCAATCCGTCTGACAGCCCAGGCCCTCATGCTGTCCTGCATGACCACGCCTGCAGACCTTCTGTTTCATGCGGCCCGGTTCAGCCTTGAGCGGCTGGACTGGCTGGCCTCTGACATGCGCCGCGCGCTGGGGCTGGGCCGACTGCCCTGCTTGCCATTCCTGGCGCGCTGGCAACTCCGCCAGCTGACGCGGTTCCTGGCCCATGCCGAGCCACTGCTGCGCCGCCTGATCCTGTTGATGGCCGCAGATCTTGGCGCGCCGGCCACCCGTCCGCAGACGGATCCCATCACCCGCGCCGCGCCCGGAAAGGCCGCGCCGAAACGCGCGCTTTTCCCCACCCCGCACTTTCGCCTCTGTGAGGCCCTTCCCGGCAAAACGCTCCGAACGCCGCCGCCCAAACGCTTTCGCACTGGGCCGCGCATTCGCCTGCTCGATGCAGAGACCCAAGTCGATCTTGCCGAATATCCGGCTGAACCGGACGATCTCCTGCCCGCGACGCGGCAGGTCCGCCGCCTGCTCGCGCTGGAAGATGCGCTGGAAAATCTGCCCCGCTATGTCGAGGCGATGCGCCGCCTTCTGGCCCGTACCCGCCCGGTCATCGCCCGCGCCTTGCCACCGGCGTTCAAACGCTTGCCGGTGACACAGGCCGAACAGGCGACGCTGACGGAGTTGCATGAAGCCGCCGTGCGGGAAAATCCCGATACGTCCTGAGACGGATCAATTCGACCATAACCCGCATCACCGGACCTGATCCGGGACGTCTCCCCTTCGCTCGCCGCCAGGGACTCCGGCATGCGCCGGAGATACGGGTGCTGGGAGTTTCGCTCAGCGCCCCGAAAAAGGCTCAAACCACAAGGCTGAGCCCCACCCCGGCAAACTTCACTTCGCGCCAGTCAACGTCCAGCCCCATCTTGCCGGCGCGCTCCAGAACGGCGGCATGATCGGGCGTCTGGATGCCAAAGGCGGCCACTCGTTCCGTCTCGCCCTTGCGGAACTGAATGACGCCATCGGCAAGGAAGATGCTGTCACGGTCCACCGTCTGGCCCAATGCCAGGGCCCACCGCGTGGCCAGCGCTTCGGGCTCAGGGGACTCCACGGCCAGCGCGGTCAACCGTCCGGCCACGGCGCGCTCGCGCCAGTCCGGCCCGCCCCAGCGCCAGCTGCCTGCCGGACGCGCCTCGTCGACCGAGACAATCGCCCCGCCAATATCGGCCGGGTGCAGATGGCTGGCTGAAATATCCGGCAGGTCAATATTCCAGACCCGGCGAATGCCCATACCGTCCACGCGGGTGCGCAGACCCTCAAGGTCATCCGTCTGGAAGATCGCCATATAGCCGCCTTCCCCGCCCCGGTCGATGAAGCGGCGCGCGGGCGCGCTGTCCGTCATCGGCACGACCACTTCGAGGAACTGGTCGCCAATCGCATAGACGCGGTTTTCAAGACCGAACTCCTTCACGCCCGGATCAATAAAGGGGGCTCCCAGACCCAGCAATTCGCCCAGCCGGTCGGCCGTCTCCAGCGTCTCGGCCGCAATCACCAATTGGCGCAAGCGTGGTGCAGTCATCTCATCGTCTCCCCTTCGCGGGCGGCTCACTGTGTCACGGCCACCTCTTTCGCGCTCCATACCATACCTGCCCCAAGGGCCACACAGACCGTCTCGAAATTATGGTGGCGAATTAATCCGTTTCCGGTCGCGCACCGCTGGTCTACGGTCCGCGGCCTATGACCGCCCGCCTGCTCTCCGCCCCCATGCTGATCGCCGCCTTTGCCATCTTTGTCGGCACGGGCGTCGACGCGCTGGTGAAGGGCGTCGCGCCCGATGCGGGGCTGCAGCATCTGGTGGCCTGGCGTTTCCTGTTCGGCACGGTGATCGCCTTTGCGGTCTTCCTGGCCCAGCGCAAGCCTGTGCCCGGCTGGGCGGCAATCCGGTTCCACACATTGCGCGGCCTGCTGCAGCTGTTCTGCGCGTTCACCTTCTTCTATGCCCTCACCCAGTTGCCTCTGGCCGTGGCGACAACGCTCGGCTTCACGGCGGCGCTGCTGGTTGCGCCGGTCGCGCGCCTCCTGCTGGGGGAGAAGATCAGCCCTGTTGCCGCGGGCGCCACCCTGCTGGGCTTTGCGGGCGTCGCCTTTGCCCTCTCCGGCCAGTCCGGCGCGGGCGAGGACGCGGGCAACCAGACGCTGGGCCTGATCGCGCTGTTCAGCTCAACCATCGGCTATGCGTTCGTGCTCGTCCTGTTGCGCATGCGCGCCCTGATCGAGGACGCCACCACGATTGCGCTGTTCACCAATATCGTGCCAGCGCTGGCGATGCTGCCGGTCACGTTCGGCTTGTTCGGCGCGCCGGACTGGTATGACCTGCCGATCTTCGCGCTGCTCGGCCTGCTGGGCTATGGGGTCTGGTATCTGGCAACGCTGGCCTATGCCCGCGCCCCGGCGCAGCGGCTGGCCCCGCTGGAGTATACGTCGCTGGTCTGGTCCGCCCTGCTCGGCCTGATTTTCTTCGATGAGATGCCGGGCTGGCAGCTCTGGGTCGGCGCGGTTGTGATCATCACGGCTTGCCTGGTCGTCGCCTTTGAAGGCCGGTTCCGCACCCGTCGCGAAGCGCGCATGCCCGCCAGTGACCTGCCGGAATGACAGCCCGCCGGATGCAGATGCTATAGCGTCACGAACGCAACGCTATCACAGGCCGATTGACCCCTTCCCCCAGACCCGCCAGTACAGCCGATATGAGCGATCACTCCCATTCTCACCACCACGATCACGATCATGCACATGGCCACAGCCATGAGCATCATGCCGACATGACCAGCGCCGACTCGCGTCGCCGCGTCGCCATAGCCGGGCTGCTGACAGCTGCCTTCATGTTTGCCGAAGTGGCGGGCGGCCTGATCTCCGGCTCGCTGGCCCTGCTGGCCGATGCCGCGCACATGCTGACCGATGCCGGCTCGCTGGCCCTCGCCTGGGTGGGGTACAAGCTGGCCGAACGCCCGGCCGATCCGCAGCGCTCCTACGGTTTTGCGCGGATGAAGATTCTCGCCGCCTTCACCAATGGCATTCTTCTGGTCGCGCTGGCCTGCTGGATCATGTGGGAAGCCGTGCATCGCCTGCTGGATCCGGTTGATGTGATGGGCGGCGTGCTGATGGCCGTCGCCGTGGGCGGCCTGCTCGTCAACATTCTTGCCTTTGCCATCCTGCATGGTGGCAGCAAAGAAGACCTGAACCTGCAAGGGGCGCTCCGGCATGTCGCGGGCGACCTGCTCGGCTCGATCGCGGCCATTGGCGCGGCGATCATCATCATGACCACCGGCTGGATGGCCGCCGACCCCATCCTGTCAGCGCTGGTGGCTCTGCTGGTCCTCATCGCCGGGGTGCGCATTGCCCGCAAGTCCGGCCATATCCTTCTGGAAGGCACGCCTGCCGGGCTCGATCCCGAAGACATACAGGCCGACCTGCTGGCCGAGATCGACGGCATCGCGGGCGTGGCCCATTTCCATGCCTGGGCCCTGACCGAATCCAAGCCCCTGATCACGCTGGAAGTCACCGCCGCCCCTGGCGCCGATCCTGACCAGCTGCGCCGCGCGGTAAAGGCCCGCCTCGCTGACCGGTTCGATGTCTTCCATGCCACGGTCGAAGTCGTCTGCGACGGCAATAACGGGGCTTTGGGCCCCGCCGGGCAGTGTTCACATTGATATGATGCCCGCAGCACTTTAAGGCTCATGCCGCAGGCCCCATATGCCGGGCCGATATGACAAGAACAGATGGCGGATCCTTCGCAATGGCTGACACGAAACACACCGAAATCCTGATCATCGGCTCTGGCCCCGCTGGCTGGACCGCCGCCGTCTATGGCGCGCGCGCCATGCGCGATGTGACCGTGGTGACCGGCATGCAGCCCGGTGGCCAGCTGACCATCACGACCGAGGTCGAGAACTATCCCGGCTTCACCGAAATCCAGGGCCCGGACCTGATGGTGAAGATGCAGGAACACGCCGAAGCCATGGGCGCAAACGTGATCAATGATCATATCGCCGAAGTCGACTTCTCCTCGCGCCCGTTCAAGGCCGTCGGCGAGAGCGGCACCACCTACACGGCTGATTCCGTTGTCATCTCCACGGGCGCACAGGCCAAATGGCTCGGCATCCCCAGCGAAGAGAAATACAAAGGCTTCGGCGTCTCCGCTTGTGCCACCTGCGACGGCTTCTTCTATCGCGGCAAGGAAGTGCTCGTCGTCGGCGGCGGCAACACGGCCGTTGAAGAGGCCCTGTTCCTCACCAATTTCGCGTCCAAGGTCACGGTCGTGCACCGCCGCGAAGGCTTCCGCGCAGAGAAGATCCTGCAGGACCGCCTGTTCAAGAACCCGAAAGTCGAAGTCATCTGGAACAGCGTGCTCGACGAAGTCCTCGGCGGCGGCGACCCGGCTGGCGTCACAGGCGCGCGCATCAAGAATGTCGAGACCGGCGAGACCACAGACCTGCCGGTCCACGGCGTCTTTATTGCCATCGGCCACGCTCCATCGACCGAGCTGTTCAAGGGCAAGCTGGAGATGAAGGACAATGGCTATCTGATCACGGCGCCAGACTCCACCGCGACGGAAATCCCCGGCGTCTTCGCAGCGGGCGATGTCACAGACGAGACCTATCGTCAGGCTGTCACAGCCGCTGGCATGGGCTGCATGGCGGCGCTCGAAGCCGAGCGCTTCCTCTCTGAACAAGAGGCCCACGCCGAAGCCGTCGCCGCGGAATAGCGCCCTACAGCATACCCGCCGCGATCTCCTGGGCGCGGCGGTCATCTCTCAGCATTTCGGCTTTCAACATGGCCGCGCGCGCCTGCATGACGCGCTCGAGTTCGGAATCGACAGCTGCGGCAAGCGCTGCGTCCAGCGCGGACAATACTTCATCACGATACTTGCGCGCATTCAGCGCCGCGAGCGCCCGCGCCCATTGCCAGTGAACCGACGCCTCATCCGGCGCAGCGGCTATGGCCGCCTCATAATGGTCGCGTCCGTCAGAGACCCCCGCCCCCATGATCATGGCCCCGATCCGACCGCCGCGATTGACGACTTCCAGATTCCAGACCGACAGGAAACCGTGCGCATAGACATTGCCGGGCTCGTCTTCCAGCACGCCCCGCGCAAGATCTCGCGCCTCTTCCGCCCAGCCGGTCTTGCGCGCCTCACGCGTGCTCATCGGTCTCAGGATCAGGGACAATGCAATCGCCCGCTGCAAACGCCCCTCGGCATGGGCCGGGTCCATGATGAGGGCGACATTGGCGTCATCCAATGCCCGGTGCAGCACATCCTCCGGTGGGTCAGCCGGCCCTGACATCGCCTCTGCCAACAGCGCCCGCGCGCGAAAGGCCAGCGCATCTGCAGTTTTGCTATCCGACAGTTCCGTGCGGGCAGTATCATACTCCCCCCGCACAAAGGCCGCCTCCGCCGCTGCCTCATCAGCCACCGCCAAGGGCGCAAAGGCCAGCGCGAAGACCATGCCAAGGCCAAGACGGGCGACCAGATTCACAAGCCTGCTTTCCATGGAAAAAAGGATAGTACGTAGAAATCGTCTGACCAAATATCAAAATCCAATTTTTCAAACCCTCGAGAAGGCACGGGAACAAGCACCCACCATAAGTTGATTTCGGTGCAGGTTAATGTATGATGAATCCTCATAAAGGCCACATGGGTCCATTGATTGATGTCTGATACATCGACATTTATGGAGTTCACCGAAGTCGCCAGTTTGGCTGGAGCGGCAACAGCCACTTTGATCATCTCCAATGCCATTCAACATGTCAGCAAACGACAAGTGCGATGGATTGCGTTCGTAGTGGCCTTAGTTACAAGTCTTATCCTCGGCTGGCCAGACATTGCCAATCCTCCGAAACCGTTGGCTATGGTTATTTTCCTGATCGGCGTCAATGGTTGCCTCATCTACCTCACCGCTGTTGGCGCGAATACAGTGACAGGAACACCGCCCCCTGACGATGCACTGGGCGGTGCAGACGCGCCACCTCGAACTTTCCAGTCCCGATGGTATTCCTGACCTCACACTCACAGACACGAGAGGAATTTCCATGCGCAAGCCAAGGATTTTGAACTCCCTTCCCTTCACGCGCCGCAAAACCTCTTCCGCTCTTGGCGGCGCAGGTGCAAGGGGCGGCGCCATCCTGGCTTTTAGTATGGAACCGCAGAAACAGACAAACTGGTGTTGGGCGGCAACCTCCAAGAGCGTGGATGACTATTTTTTAGGAAGTTCGACCTGGACCCAATGCAGAATAGTGAACACGACCTTGTCCGAAACCAGTTGCTGCGGCCCGGCCGGTGGTGATCTAGCCTGCAACCAACCCTGGTATCTCGACCGAGCGCTGAAGACTGTCAATGCGTATCGGGGCATGATTGGAACGGATGCGGACATTCCTACTGTGAAATCGGAAATCTCGAAGGACTGCCCATTGGGGGTTCGGATCGGGTGGAGAGGCGGCGGGGGACATTTTGTCATTGTGTACGGATGGTCAGTTACGTCTGATGGGACAATCATGCTGAGTGTCGACGACCCGATCCATCGAAGCACCACGCTCCCGGAGGCAAAGTTCCGAACGAAATATCGCTCCAATGGCCGATGGACCCATAGCTATTTTGTCACGAACCCTTCAGCATCAGGAGGCGCTATCCAGAGTGCTGACCTCAGGGCTTTTACCCTAGAGGAGATGGCGCGTGAGGGTATACTTGAATTTCCGGAAGCTTTGGGAGGTTAATATGGGTATTAGAAAATCCACTGGCCCAGACGCGACCCAACTGGTCGAAACGGCTCTAACGGAAATTCAGGACGCCACCAACATTCTGTCACCATTGGGCGGTGAGGAGCGCGCAATGGAACCAGAAGAGCTGCTGGAACCCCTCCCCGTTTATTCCGTGAGTCTTGAAGAACTTGCAGGGCACGAGCTGCGCCCCAATCTGCAACCGACTAGTTGGCGATATCTCATTTGGCAAGGAAACGAGCCCGTTGGCACCGCTGATGTCGACGCGGATGAATTGATCGAGGAAGACTCTCTGGCTGCGTTCAATCATGTCAGCCGCGGGGCACCGGCACGCCTGCTAAATCAGGCATTGCTTCTCGCAGAAGAAGAGTTTGAACACTCTGACGAACAGTTCGACTTGCGGATTCTTGAAATACCAGCGCTCAACCGTGTGGCACTTTGGCTCCAAAGTCAGGATCGACAGTTATTCATTCCCTATATTCGGCCGGACTTGCTCACCTCAGACCAACCACCACGGATCGAACCAGACTTTTTGGATGCACTACCGGATATCTCTGACCAAACGCCGGATAAAGGGACACCGACCGAACAGTAATACGCTCTGGTCCACGCCACTGCCTACAGTTACTACCAATTTTCAGAAGGAATGGTGGTTCGGGGGAGACTTGAACTCCCGACCTCGCGATTATGAGTCGCGCGCTCTAACCAGCTGAGCTACCGAACCGTTTCGCTGTTGCGAAGCGCGCCTCATACACGCGGTTTCCCGCCTCCGCAAGCACCCGGCCTGCACGCGATGCAGGAGAATTCCGGGCCCTCAATCGGCCGTCCCTGCCCCATTGCCCATACCGGAGACCCAGAGCGCCGCGATGAAGGCACCCTTGATGCGGGGAAGCAGGAGGAGCACCGCCCCAGTGACGGCGATGGCGGCCACCGGCAGAGCCGCCCAGAGCGGGAAGTGGCCGAACGATACAAAGAAGGTTATTGCCACGAGGAACGGACCGAGCGACAGGATGGTCAACCAGGCCGGGCCATCATCGGCGCGAATGCTGCCAAGCGGTTCGCCGCAATGATCGCACGCATCGGCCTGTTTCAGGTAAGCCCGGAAAATCCGCCCCTGCCCGCATTTGGGACACCGAAATCGAAGCCCTCGCCCTATGGCGGTCATCAGGCTTGGTTTCTGGTCTTGCGCAGGCGTGTGACCCGTCATGCCCGGATCAGGCCAATTGGCGGTGGTCTGCTTCGGCCGCTGCTGCGCGATCCGCAAGGAGGATGTCGACAAGCGTCGCGACCAGCGCACGCGGCCGGATCGGCTTTTCGATGATTGTGGTGAAGCCCGCCTCTTCGCACGCCAGACGGCGCTCCGGGCTGACATCCGCGGTCACCGCAATGACCGGCGCAAGTGCATTCGGGCCTCGCCCATCGCGAATGGCCTTGAGGACCTCGTCGCCGGTGGCCCCCGGCAGGTGAATATCTGTCAGGATGGCCTGATATGTGTTGGTCGCGGCGCGGTCGATCGCGTCTTCGGCGGTCTGGACCGAGTCTACCTGCCAGCCGGCGGCTGACAGGGCGCGGGTGACGACAAGGGCGCTGACGGCATGGTCTTCGGCCAGCAGGATGCGGCCGAGATCGAAGGCGCGCATGCGCGGCTTCGGCGGCGCACCGGTGACCGCAAGCCGCGGCCCCGCCCGTTCGACGGGCATGGTGACGGTAAAGATTGATCCGCCATTGGGATTGTCTGTCAGCAGGATTTCGCCGCCGAGACGCTTGGCCAGCCCCTTGGCAATGGACAGACCCAGGCCGGATCCGCCATGCGTGGCGGCGGTAGAGGCATTGGCCTGTTCAAAGGCTTCGAACAGGCGCGCCTTGTCGAGATCGGTGATGCCACAGCCCGTGTCTTCCACCGTCATGCGCAATTTAAGGTTTCCCGCGGCTTCGAATGTGGACAGCTCGACGCCGATATATCCGCGCTCGGTGAATTTCAGCGCATTGCTCATCAGATTGAACAATATCTGGCGCAGCCGCATCGCGTCGGCTTCCAGCCTTGCCACAGCGCCGCCGGCGACCTTGATGCGCAGGTCCAGCCGTTTGCCGGCAATACGCGACTGCCAGAGGTCACGCGCCTCATTCGCGAAATCGTGCAGGTCGAACGGCGCATTGTTCACGGTGAGCTTGCCAGCTTCCAGGCGTGACAGATCGAGCAGGTCGCTCAGCAGTCGGTCGAGATGGTGCCCGCTTTCCGAAATGGTGCGCGCGAGGCGTTTCGGCTCACCGCCGCTCACGCTGTCCTGCAACAGGTCAGCAACGCCGAGAATGCCGGTCAGTGGCGTGCGGATCTCATGCCCGACAAATGCCAGGAAGCGTGCCTTCTCTTGTTCGAAGGCGCCCGTATCCGTCCGTGATTTCTGTAGCCGCTTTTGGGCGATCTGCATGGCGCGGGCGCGGGCGGCGTTTTCCAGCGCGACGGCGGAGAGCATCGCCGCGGGGCTGATCAGGCCGAGATACTTGCCGTCAGACAGGACGATCACGCCATCGGTCAGCGCCGAGGTCGAGCCGTCCGCGGCGAGCTTTGCCACCAGGCCGATCGGTGTTCCAGCCTCGCACATGATGGGATGCTCGATCATGATTTCGGTAATGCGCGTGGTGCCATTGGCTTGACGGGCGCTGGGGGTTGCAAGCGCCTCGAACACGGACCGGCGCGAGACCATGCCCAGCGCAGCGCCATCGCTGACAATCGGCACGGCAAATACATCAGGATGGGCGAGCAACCGCGTAAAGACCGCTGACACGGTCGCAGCTGTGGGTACAGGCCGCACAGCGACCGCAATGTCTTCTACTCGTACCGGCATGAAAGCGACGGTGTCCTTACACAGGTTAAGAAGACACCTTGCTCCATAAACCTTTACGTGCGGCAAACACATCCCTAACCAAAAATGAACGCCCGATCCTATTGGAGGACCGGGCGTTCATTTCGGTAATCTTTCAGCGCGGGGGCGCGCCTAGTTGACGTCGCTGCGATGGTTCACGACCTTGCCGACGAGGCCGTATTTGACGGCTTCTTCCGCGCTCATCCAGAAGTCACGATCGGTGTCTTCCTTGATCTGTTCCAGCGACTTGCCGGTGGCGGCTGCGAAGATCTTGTTGAGGCGTTCGCGCATCTTGATGATCTCGCGGGCCTGAATTTCAACATCCGTGGCCTGGCCGCCAACGCCGCCCCGCGGTTCATGAAGCAGGAAGCGGGTGTTCGGCAGGCAGAAGCGGTTTTCCTTCTTCGCCGCCGCATAGATCAGCGCGCCAGCCGAGGCGACCCAGCCGGTGCCAAGGATTTTCACGGGCGCTTCGACGAACTTGATCATGTCGTGGATCATGTCGCCGCTTTCGACGTGACCGCCGGGCGAGGAGAGGACCAGCAGGATCGGCTCCTTGCTTTCGGCCGACAAGGCCAGCAGGCGCTGGCTGACACGGCGGGCGGCATGGAAATCGATGCCGCCTGTCAGCAGGATGGTGCGGGCCTTGAACAGCGCTTCCTCAAGGAAGGCGTTCGGCTCGGACTGAGGCTTTTCTTCTGTCTCGTCATCGAGGCGGTGCAAAAGGTTCATGAGGACTCCGAAAGGCGGGAAATCTGGTTGAGCCTATAGGTGAGGTGCCACGCGCGCCGGGTCAAGGCTGGACCTGCCT
>TARA_R100001244_G_scaffold20931_3_pt1 | contig 10420 bp, 8 predicted proteins | sample TARA_R100001244 | Tara Oceans TARA_R100001244 (sample SAMEA2621564) | marine metagenome | biome: marine biome (ENVO:00000447); feature: mesopelagic zone (ENVO:00000213); material: "saline water (ENVO:00002010), including plankton (ENVO:xxxxxxxx)" | depth 790 m
ATGCGTAGCCTGGATGGAGTCCGGGCTACGGGCTGTAGGAACCGCATTGGCCGCGATGCTTTTGAGTGCGCAAGAGATCGCGGGCAAGCCCGCTCCTACAAGAGCTAAGCCAGCCATCAACGACGTGGCGGCATTTCGCTTTAGCGGCGAGCTTGCGACAGCTGTTGTCGCGGCTGAAGCCCCTCCCACGGTCTGTATTCGTGTCAGATGCTGTGCCTACACAAGCAAAAGTCCATAATTTTGGAATAGATGCCTGCTCAGTCATCCAGATTTCTGGACTTATTCCATAATTAAAGACACCTCGTCCGGCCCGTGTGGCCTTATCGAGTCACCGGAAAATCAGCGCAAGCCTCAAGCACAGGTCTCTCGCCCACTTAGACCAAAGTCGTAGGGCCGCCTGGCACAGCTTTCGCTCTAGGGTTGCTTACGGCTTGCGTCTGTTGCCTGACTCAACGCGCACTCCCAACAAGCGTCGCCACAGAGCGATGCCTAAAACAACAACAAAAGGAACCACCCATGGGTACCCTCGGTATTCTGATTTCCCTGGCTTTGTTGATGTACCTCGCGTACCGCGGCATCAACGTGCTGATCCTCGCCCCACTCCTAGCCCTGCTCGCCCTGCTGTTCTCCGGCGACGTGGCGATGCTGTTGCCGACTTACACCCAGGTGTTCATGAAGGCCATGGGTGGCTATGTCATCCAGTTCTTCCCGCTGTTCCTGCTCGGGGCGCTGTTCGGCAAGTTGATGGACGACTCCGGATCGGCCCGCGCTATCGCCCATGGCATCGTCGCCAAGGTCGGTAGCGAGCGGGCGATCCTGGCCATCGTGCTGGCCTGCGGCATCCTCACTTACGGCGGCGTGTCGCTGTTCGTGGTGGCCTTCGCCGTGTACCCGATCGGCGCCGCGTTGTTCCGCGAGGCGGGCATCCCCAAGCGCCTGATCCCCGGCGCCATCGCCCTCGGTTCGTTCACCTTCACCATGACCGCGCTGCCGGGCACCCCGGCGATCCAGAACGCCATTCCCAACCCGTTCTTCGGCACCGATGCCTTTGCCGCGCCGGGTCTGGGGGTGATTGCTGGCTTGATCATGTTCGGTCTCGGCACCTGGTGGCTGACCGCCCAGGCGCGCAAGCTGAAAACTGCCGGCGAAGGCTATGGCGAGCATCGTGACGACCCGGTACAACAGGACAACAGCGGAATTCCCGGCTTCTGGCTGGCATTGCTGCCGATCCTGTTGGTGATCGCTCTGAACTTCCTGATGGCCAAACAGGTGCTGCCGGGCATCGACGCCAGCTACCTGGCCAAGCCGGAGTTCGGCGGGTTGCAGGACGCCAAGTCGCTGATCGGCATCTGGTCGATCATCGTGGCCCTGAGCGCAGCCATTCTGTTGCTCATCGCGATGCACTGGAAACGCTGGATGGACCTGAAGAAGAGCGTCAACGACGGCGCGTTCGGCTCCATGCTGCCGATCCTCAACACCGCTGCCGAGGTGGGTTATGGCACGGTAATCGCCTCGCTGGCCGGCTTCGTGATCATCCGCGACCTGGTGCTCGGCGTCTCCGACAACCCGCTGATTTCCGAAGCGGTGGCGGTGAACATCCTCGCCGGCATCACCGGTTCGGCCTCCGGCGGCATGTCGATCGCCCTGAAGACCCTCGGCGAGCAGTACCTGACCATGGCCAACGCCGCCGGCATCAGCCCGGAGCTGCTGCACCGCGTGGCGGCGATGGCCTCCGGCTGCATGGACACCCTGCCGCACAACGGCGCGGTGATCTCGCTGCTGGCGATCTGCAAACTGACCCACCGCGAGTCGTACAAATTCATCTTCGTCAACACCGTGGCCTTCCCGCTGGTGGCGTTGGTGGTGGTGATTACCCTGGGTACGTTGTTCGGCAGTTTCTAAGAACCTGTTCACGATCTGCTGCGCGTCGGCCATACGGCGTTGCAACGAAGCGAAGCGGAGTAACAGCCGAAGGCTGGCCCGCAGGGCGAGCGAGTCAATCGGGCTCAGACTGCTGATTTACACTCCGCGTCTTCGCCCGATTTCGCCTTGTCTGGCTCTAGCTCGCAAGGTCGTGAACCTGTTCTAAGCAATAGTCCTGTAGGAGCGGGCCATGCCCGCGATGCGATTCGCGGCCATGGCCGCTCCTACGGGTGACATATGACATAGCCCCCTTCGTTACGAGTACCCGCTATGAGCAAAATCATGACTGCCGCCGCTGCGGTGGCGCGCATCGCCGATAACAGCAACGTCGCCACCGGCGGCTTCGTCGGCATCGGTTTCGCCGAGGAAATCGCCATCGCCCTGGAGCAACGCTTTCAGGCCGAGCAGGCGCCGCGCGACCTGACCCTGGTGTATGCCGCCGGCCAAGGCGACGGCAAGGGTCGCGGCCTCAACCACCTGGCCCACGAAGGCCTGGTGCGGCGGGTGATCGGCGGCCATTGGGGGCTGGTGCCGGGTTTGCAGAAGTTGGCGGTGGAAAATCGCATCGAAGCCTACAACCTGCCGCAAGGGGTGATCTCGCAGCTGTTTCGCGACATCGCCGCGGGCAAGCCTGGGCAACTGTCCAAGGTTGGCCTGGGCACCTTCGTCGACCCCGAATTCGGCGGCGGCAAACTGAATGCCTGCACCACGCGTGATCTGGTGCGACACATGCCGATCGATGGCGAGGACTACCTGTTCTACCAGGCCTTCCCGGTCCATGTCGGCATCGTGCGCGCCACCAGCGCCGATGCGGACGGCAACCTGTCGTTCGAGCGCGAGGCGCTGACCATCGAGAGCCTGGCCATCGCCATGGCCGCGCACAACTCCGGCGGCCTGGTTATCGCCCAGGTCGAACGCATCGTCGAACGCGGCTCGCTGAACCCGCGCGAGGTGAAGATTCCGGGAATCCTGGTCGACTGCGTGGTGGTGGCCGAACCGCACAACCACCAGCAGACCTTCGCCACCGCCTACAACCCGGCCTTCGCCGCCGAAGTGCGGGTGCCCGTGGACAGCCTGACGCCGATGGCGCTGGACGTGCGCAAGCTGATCGCCCGCCGTGCGGCACTGGAGCTCAGGGCCGGCGCGGTGGTCAACCTCGGCATCGGCATGCCGGAAGGCGTGGCCGCGGTGGCCGCCGAGGAAGGGGTGATCGATTTGCTGACGTTGACCGCCGAGCCTGGGGTAATCGGCGGCGTGCCGGCCTCGGGCCTGGACTTCGGCGCGGCGAGCAACCACAGCGCGCTGATCGACCAGCCCTACCAGTTCGACTTCTATGACGGCGGCGGCCTGGACATGGCCTTCCTCGGCCTGGCCCAGGCGGACGCGGCCGGCAACCTCAACGTCTCCAAGTTCGGCGCACGCCTGGCCGGCGCCGGTGGTTTTATCAATATCAGCCAGAACGCCAAGCAGGTGGTGTTCGTCGGCACTTTCAGCGCCGGCGCGCAGGACATCCGCATCGAGGATGGCCAGTTGCGCATCGTCGAGGACGGTGCCATGCGCAAATTCGTCGCCGAGGTCGAGCACCGTACCTTCGCCGGACGCCGCGCTGCCGAGCGCGGCCAGCCGGTGCTGTATGTCACCGAGCGCTGCGTGTTCCGGCTGACCCTCGACGGCCTGGAGCTGATCGAGATCGCCCCCGGCGTCGACCTTGAGCGCGACATCCTCGCGCGCATGGACTTCGCGCCCCTGGTGCGCCAGCCCAAGTTGATGGACGCGCGGCTGTTTCAGGCCGCGCGCATCGACCTGCGCGACAGCCTTGGCCAGAGCGGTGCCTAGGGTCGGCTCCGGCGCGACCGCGAATGAAACGGCAATAGACCCTAGCGTTTGAGCGTAAACGCGGGCCGGCGTCTTGGGCCCGCGCTTTTTTCGAATACCCCTACCCCACGGCGCTGCCCCGGCACGCGTTGCCAGGACGGCTGTGGGCCAAAAACGCTGTAGCCACAATAAAAACAAGAGGAACACCCATGAACCATCGCCGTAACACCACCCGCCAGTTGCTCGCTGCCAGCACCGCCATCGGCCTGATCGCACCGGCCGGCGCAGCCTTTCTCGACGACAGCACAGCCAGCCTGGACGCACGTAATTTCTACTTCAACCGCGACTTTCGCGGCAGCGAAGCCACCCAGGCCAAGGCCGATGAATGGGCTCAGGGCTTTATGCTGCGCGTCGAGTCCGGCTTTACCGAAGGCCCCATCGGCGTCGGGGTCGACGCCATCGGCCTGCTCGGTCTGAAGCTCGACTCCAGCCCCGAGCGCACCGGCACCGGCCTGCTGAAATCCGACCATGAGGCGCCGAAACGCGCCCAGGACGAATACGCCGAGCTGGGCCTGACCGCCAAGCTGCGCGCCTCGCAGAGCCTGCTCAAACTCGGCACCGTGCAACCGCTGCTGCCGGTGCTGATGCGCAACGACAGCCGCCTGCTGCCGCAGACCTTCAGCGGCGCCTGGCTGACCAGCAACGAGATCGACAACCTCAGCCTCGACCTCGGCCGCCTCGACCGGGTCAACCAGCGCGACTCGTCGGACAACCAGGAGATGGCGGTTTTCAACGGCGGCAAGCGCAACATCGTGCTGGGCAGCACGACAACCAGCGACGAGTTCCTCTTCGCCGGCGGCCGCTACCAGTGGAGCCCGCAACTCAGCAGCAGCTATTACTACGGCGGCCTCGACGGTCTCTATCGGCAGCACACCCTGGGCCTGGTGCACCAGTTGCCGCTAAGCGCGGGGCAAAGTTTCAAGTCCGACCTGCGCTACGCGCGCTCCACCGACGATGGCGGCAGCAATGTCGACAACCACGCGTTCGGCGCACTGTTCACCTACAGCCTCGGCGGCCATGGTTTCACCGCCGGTTACCAGCACCTGAGCGGCGACACCGGCTTCGCCTACATCGCCGGTGCCGACAACTCGCTGGTCAACCTGGTGCAGATCAACGACTTCGGCAACCAGGACGAGCGCTCCTGGCAGGCGCGTTACGACTACAACTTCGCCAGCCTGGGGCTGCCCGGCCTGACCTTTATGACCCGCTACCTGTCCGGCGACAACGTCGAACGCGGCACCGGACAAAGCGAAGGCAAGACCTGGGAACGCAACACCGATATCGCCTACGTGGTGCAGAGCGGCCCACTGAAAAACCTCGGCCTGCGCCTGCGCAACGCCACCACCCGCAGCAACATCGCCAGCGACCTGGACGAAAACCGCGTGATCCTCAGCTACAGCCTGTCGCTCTGGTAAGCAAAAAACCGCTCGACTTCTCGTGCAACCATTACCGGGCCTCATGGCCCGGCTTTTTATGGCGCTGCCCCGGCATGCGCCAGCCGCACCTCACACTGCCTTATGCCGCGCGGCATACAGGCAAATCATCTCCATCGCCAAGGTGGCGCCAATCAGCGCGGTGACTTCGGCGTTGTCGTAGGGCGGCGCCACTTCCACCACGTCCATGCCGACCAAGTTGATGCCGCGCAGGCCGCGCAGGATTTCCAACGCCTGGTGGCTGCTCAGGCCGCCGCACACCGGCGTACCGGTGCCGGGCGCAAAGGCCGGGTCGAGGCAGTCGATGTCGAAGGTCAGGTACACCGGATGGTCGCCGACGCGGGCGCGGATGCGTTCGGCGATCTGCTCTGGGGTGTGCCGGTGCACCTCGCGGGCATCCAGCACCTGAAAGCCCATGACGTCGTCGTTAGTAGTGCGCAGGCCGATCTGCACCGAGCGCGCCGGGTCGACCAGGCCCTCGCGGGCGGCGTGGTAGAACATGGTGCCGTGGTCGATGCGCTGGCCCTCCTCGTCCGGCCAGGTGTCGCTGTGCGCGTCGAAGTGGATCAGCGCCAGCGCGCCGTGCTGCTTCGCGTGGGCCTTGAGCAGCGGGTAGCTGATGAAGTGGTCGCCACCCAGGGTGAGCATGGCGCAGCCGGCGCCAAGGATTTTGTCGGCGTGCGCTTCGATGGCTGCCGGGGTGTCGTGCGGGGTGCCGTGGTCGAAGTAGCAGTCGCCGTAATCGATGCAGGCGAGTACGTCGAAGGGATCGAACTCCCAGGGAAAATGCCGCGCCCAGGCCGACTGGATCGAGGCGGCGCGGATCGCCCGTGGGCCGAAACGACTACCCGGCCGGTTGGTGGTGGCGGTGTCGAACGGCACGCCGCTGATCACCAGGTCGACGCCGCGCAGGTCGCGGCTGTAGCGACGGCGCATAAAGCTGGTGATGCCGGCGTAGGTCGGCTCGGCGGCGGTGCCGTACAGGCTGTCGCGGGTGATGGCCTGGTCGTTGTCGAAGGCGTGATGCATTTTTCGGGTCCTCAGCGGTTGTGAAAATATCGAGCGCCGTAGCGAGACCGTCTCAAGGCGTTCGCGGCAAGACGCGTTACGTTGCAGCGGGCGTTTGGAGGCGGTCGCAGCACACAAGCGCTCAGTACTGGCTACGGAAGGACGTCCACAGGCGGGTGCGCAGGCGCTGCTCGCGCAGGCTCTGGATTCGCTCGGGGAACAAGGTGGCGCGCACCTCGGCCGGCGGGTAGATGTCCGGGTCGCCACTCACGGCCTTATCGAGCAGCGGCGCGGACGCCGCATTGGCGTTGGCGAAGTACAGCGTGTTGGTCAGCTCGGCGATGGCTTCGGGCTTGAGCATGTAGTCGATAAACGCGCGGGCGGCCTGGGGGTGCGGGGCATCCACGGGGATGGCCATGGTGTCGAACCAGATCAGCGTGCCCTCCTGCGGAATGCGGAACAGCACGTCGAACGGCTGCCCAGCCTCGGCGGCGCGGACGGCGGCCATGCCGGCGTCGCCGGTGTAGGTCAGCGCCAGGCAGATGCTGCCGTTGGCCAGGTCGTCGATATGCTTGCCGGTGCCGACGTAGCGCAGGTTCGGCTGCAACTGGGCGAGCAGTTGCTGCACCGCGTCGAGGTCGGCGGCGGCGCTGCTGTAGGGGTCCTTACCCAGGTAGTTGAGGGCGATGGCGATCACCTCCTGCGGCGAATCGAGCACGGCGATGCCGCAGTCCTGCAATCGGCTGGCGTACTGCGGCTTGAACAGTAAATCGAGGCTGTTCAGCGGCACGCCCGGCAAACGCTGCTGCACCGCTTGTTGGTTGATGCCCAGGCCCACGGTGCCCCAGGTGTAGGGCACGCCGTAGCGGTTGCCAGGATCGACGCTGGCCAGCTTGCCCAGCAGCTCGGTATCCAGGTTGCCGGCATTGCCCAGCGTCCCGAGCGGCTGCACCGCCTGGGCCTGAATCGCCCGTGCCAGCCCGCTGGACGCGGGAAACACGACGCCGTAACCGCTGCCGCCGGTGAGCAGCTTGCTGTCGAGCACCTCGGCGCTGTCGAAGGTGTCGTACTTGACCCGGATGCCGGTCTCGCTCTGGAAGCGCTTGAGCGCCTCGGGCGCCACGTAGTCGGCCCAGTTGTAGATATTCAGCACCGCCTCTGCGGCGTGCAGCGGCAGGGTGAAGGCAAGCAATAGCAGGCTTGCGGCAAGACGCATGGCGATAACCTCATGTCAGGCGGACCGGTTTGCTTTGGGATAGGAGCCCGCTTGCTGGCGATCACCGCTAACCATGCGAATCGCCAGCAAGCGGGCTCCTACAACGGCTCCATCCTGCGCCGCACGTTGCTTCCGATAAATACGAAGTGATCTACTCTGACATCTAGATTCATCAATGTTTGGAGCCGGCATGCTCAGCCAACTGCGCGACCTCGACCTGCACCTGCTGCGCCTGTTCGTCACCGTGGTGGCCAGCGGCGGCTTCAGCGCCGCCCAGGGCGAGCTGGGGATCGGCCAATCGACCATCAGCACACAGATGGCCAAGCTGGAAACCCGCCTGGGTTTTCGCCTGTGCGAGCGCGGCAAGGCCGGCTTTCGCCTGACGCCCAAGGGCGAGCAGGTGCTAGTCGCCGCGCGCAAGCTGTTCGCGGCCATCGAGACGTTCAAGGGCGAAGCCCAGGGCATGGCCGACAAACTGCTCGGCAGCCTCACCATCGGCCTCTCCGAAGCGCTGGATGCCCAGGTGCTGGAGCGCGTCGGCGCGGCCATCGCCCGCTTTCGCCAACGCAACCAGGCGGTGCAGATCGAACTGCTCAGCGCCATGCCGGCCGAGCTGGAGCGGCGCCTGCTGCAAGACCAGTTGCACCTGGCCATCGGCTACTTCGCCGGCACCCAGGCGGCGCTCGACCATCAGCCGCTGTTCGAGGAACAGCAGCGGCTCTACTGCGGCCGCGGCCATCGCCTGTTCGACGTTGCGTCGATCAGCCTCGAACAGCTGCAAGACGAAGACAGCGTGCACCATCCGTATCGCTTCATTCAGCTCGACGAGCCCTGGCAAGCCGCCACCAGCAGCGCGCGCAGCGAACAGGTCGAGGGCACCCTTGCCTTTGTCCTGTCCGGCGCACACATCGGCTACCTGCCCCAGCACATCGCCGCGCCCTGGCAGGCACGCGGCCTGCTGCGCGCGCTATTGCCCGAGCAACTCGGTTTCAGCGTGCAGTTCCAGCTGACCCACCACCGCGGCCGCCAGCCCAGCGAGGCGCAGCAAGCCTTTAGCGAGGACCTGCTCAGCGCCTTCACGCGCGCGCGTGCCGTCTCTGGTTAGGGTGGGCCAAGGCCATGCTGGGCGCGGCGGTCTATAGTTTTTTACTGACGCCCTCTCGTTCGCCCCCTCTCTCACCTGCAAGGAGTCATCATGAGCACGGTTTATCACGTTGCCGTTCTGGTCGGCAGCCTGCGCAAGGCCTCGATCAACCGCAAACTCGCCCTGGCCCTGGCCGATCTCGCGCCGCCCTCGCTGAAGCTGGAGATCGTCGAGATCGGCGAGCTGCCGCTGTACAACGAAGACATCGACATCGACCCGCCACCGGCGCCCTATAGCGCCTTCCGCGCCAAGCTCAAAGCCGCCGACGCGCTGCTGTTCGTCACCCCGGAATACAACCGCTCGGTGCCGGCGCCCATGAAGAACGCCATCGACGTCGGTTCGCGGCCCTATGGCCAGAGCGCCTTCAGCGGCAAGCCCGGCGCCGTGCTCAGCGCCTCGCCCGGCGCCATTGGCGGCTTTGGCGCCAACCAGCACCTGCGTCAGTCCATGGTCTTTCTCGACGTGCCGATGATGCAGCAGCCGGAGGCCTACCTCGGCGGCGCTGGCAGCTTCTTCGAGGAAGCCGGCATGCTCGGCGACGGCATCAAGCCGTTCCTGCAGAAGTTCATCAATGCCTATGCCGAGTGGGTGGCGCTGTGCGCTAAAGGCTGAGACGCGGCAGTGCCGCTCGGGCGTGTGAGGTGGCCCTGAAGAGCGCGGTTATCGCTGAGAGGTGGCGCGGCGCACGCCGGAAAAAGAAAACCCCGCTGGTGCGGGGCCTTTGCAGACTGAGTCCTGACATCCGTGATCTGCACACCGTCCTGGTGGCTATCCCGCGTATCCCTGTTGGTTGGTTTGCGCTTCCTGCGCGACGTCCATGGGCAGCAGATTACTCGCCGCCCCAGGGGGACAACAGTGGCGATCGGCAGCGCGCCATGTAAGCCAAAGCTTACAACGCACCCACCAAGCATTCGCTTGGCTTTATTTTGTGGCCCGCCATCCCTGGCGGCCACCCTGCGGGGCGACGTCAAAAAACGCTCCCGGCGTTTTTTTGTGACGGCCGTCTTGTTAGACTCACTTTGTCCTACAAAAACAACAGACCCCGAACACGGTGGTCATGGGGCTCATTATGCGTGCAGTGGTTATCGCCCTTGGTTGCCTGGCAGCCAGTCTCAACCTACCGGCCCTGGCCGGCGGCCAAAGCCAGATTGCCGATGCGCAAGCCAGCGAACAGCTGTTTTGGAATGAGTTGTACGCTGACGGCGGAACCTCGCTGTATTGCGACAAGTCCTTCGATAGTGCAGGCGGCCTGCTGACCGCCAGCCCGATCTACAGCAGCAAACAGCTGAAGAGCGCGTTGCGCTGCATCACCGACCGCCAGTGCACCATCATGAACCCGCGTTACCCCTATCTCGCCGCGGACCTGCACAACTTTTACCCGGCACTGACGCGCGTCGAACTGGCGCGGCGCAATGCGCAGTTCAGCGACCTGGGCGACAGCGTACCGAGCAAGTTCGACGACATCGGCTGCGATATGAAGACCAGCTTCCAACTGGTTGAGCCACGCGATGCGGCCAAGGGCAATATCGCTCGGGCGATCTTCTACATGCACATCGAATACGACCTGCCCATCGTCGGCCAGGTGCAGATGTACAAGCAGTGGCACCAGATCGATCCGCCGGACGCCGAAGAGCAAGCCCGCAACGACAAGATCGAAAGCCTGCAAGGCACGCGCAACCGCTTCATCGACGACCCCGGCCTGGTCGAAAAACTGATCGCCAACTGACCACCCGCGCGCACAAAAAAGCCCCGCCGAAGCGGGGCTTTCTTATACGCATGTACGTTTAGAACTGCGCGGCATCGAGCAGATACAGCGGCTCG
>TARA_R100001244_G_scaffold262_3_pt1 | contig 10417 bp, 4 predicted proteins | sample TARA_R100001244 | Tara Oceans TARA_R100001244 (sample SAMEA2621564) | marine metagenome | biome: marine biome (ENVO:00000447); feature: mesopelagic zone (ENVO:00000213); material: "saline water (ENVO:00002010), including plankton (ENVO:xxxxxxxx)" | depth 790 m
CTCGGGCAATACTGCTCTTCGAGCAGCTTGCGGGTCTGCGCGTCGGCCTTCTCCACCTCGACCAACTGATCGACCACGGTTTTCAGCAGATTGACCTGCACGGCCTGGAGATAGCCGCAGACACCGGCATTTTCTGCATATTTTTCCGACAACGGCGCCAGCAAGGGTTGCAGCGCCACGGTGATGGTTTCTTCGTTCAACTGGCGCAGTTGGTTGCTCGATTCGCGTTTCCACTGCGGCAGGCTGGCCAGCTCCTCATTGAGGCGCTCTTCGAGCATGGCGATGTCGGCATGGAAGCGCTCGCGCTCGGCCTCAGGCAGTTGGGCGAACTCCGCCTCGTCCAGGGCCTTGCCGTCGAGCATCGGGGTGAAGGCGATGTTGCTGCTGTCGCGGTACAGCGCCACGTTCTTTTCCAGCGACAGGCGCTCGATGACGTCCAGCGCCTGGTCGTAGCGCTTATTGAAGGTGCGGTCGATGGCGCTTTTTTTCTGCTGATAGGACGGATGCTCGAACACCGCGGGAAAGGTCGCCAGCAGGTTGTCGATCAGGCTGTTGATGTCGGCGATAAACGCCCCGGCGGTGCCGGCCGGCAGCTCCAGCGCACGCGGCTCGCGCGGCTCGTCGAAGTGGTTGACGTAGACCTGATCGGCCGGGGTTTCCAGGCGCTTGGCTTCCGCCTGCAGGTAGCGTTTGACGAACGAGAAACGCCCGGTGCCGGGCTCGCCCATGACGAAGACGTTATAACCGGGGCGCGGCATGGCCACGCCGAACTGCAGCGCCTCGACCGCGCGCTCCTGGCCGAGTACGCCGCGGAACGGCTCCAGGTCATCGGTACTGGTGAAATTGAACTGCTCGGGGGCAAAGGGACGGGTCAGTGCATCGGGCGCCAGCCGCAAGCCGGCTGCAACGGGATCGGGCATCGGAAGTCCTTAACTCAGGCGGGAGAACCGCGGGGATTTGCGTGCATTCTGGCGCTGGCTTGTCGCCCCTGGCAAGGCGTTCGCTGCGCCTCAGGTGTGCAATGCGGCGCAGGCCAAGCAAAACTCCGTGGCCGGCAAAACCGCCAGTCGCGCCGGCTCGATCGGCTCGCCGCAGCGCAGACAATCGCCATACGTGCCCTCGGCCAGGCGCAACTTGGCCAGGCCGACCCGGCGCATGCCGGCCTTGGCCTCGGCCTGCAAGGCTTCCAGCACCTCATCGTTCTGCCGCTGCTGCGCCTGCTCGGCAAAATCCGGCGAATGGCTACGGGCCAAATCCCGTTCAATGGCATTGGCGCGGGCGCTGTACTCGGCAAGCAGCGCATCGAGCGCCGCATGGGGGTCGAAGGCAGGCATGGGCATGCTCCGTGAGGTTCACTGTATTAAGTGTGGACGCTGCCACAGCGCGTGCATGACCGCCTGCGAAAACTTGCGCAACCGCGCGCCCTGAGCATGCTTGACAGCCAGCGACGCCATCGCCAAAGCTCCGTCGTCGCCCAACCGGAAGAACTGCGCCCTTGAAACGGATTTTCGCGTGTCTTGCCCTGTGCTGTGCGGCCTCGCTGCACGCCACCCCGAACAGCCCCAATGCCCGCCTCGATGCGCTGGCCGCGCAGCCTTACTGGATTGCGCTCGGCCACTACGAGACCGGCAAGCTGGGCGGCTGGCGCAGTTATGTCGATGACGACGCCTTCTTTCTCGCCGCCCAGGGTGACAGTGACCCGACCGCCGAGCTGCGCGCGACCGTCGCGGCGCTCTATCAGCCTGCCGAACTGGGCGACAAACACCCGCAATGCGTCTACCCGGCGCGCACCCGCTGGCTGCGCGAGCAGCTGGGGTTGACCGACCTGCCGCAACCGAGCTGTAGCGAATTCAGCGCCTGGTACCAGGACGTGTCGCCACACAGCAGCGTGCTGGTATTCCCCGCCGCCTACCTGAACAGCCCGTCGTCGATGTTCGGCCACACCTTGCTGCGCATCGACCAGGCCGATGTCGACAGCCACAACACTGCCCTGCTCAGCTACGCCCTGAACTTCGGCGCCTTTATCGAGGGCGCCGACAACAGCATCCTCTACGCCTGGAAAGGCCTGATGGGCGGCTACCCCGGCCTGTTCGCGCTGGTGCCCTACCGTGAGAAGCTCGCCGAATACCGCAGCCTGGAAAACCGTGACCTGTGGGAATACCGGCTGAACCTCAGCGCCGAGGAAACCGGACGCATGGTCGAACATGTCTGGGAGCTCAAGCAGATTCAGTTCGATTACTTCTTCTTCGACGAGAACTGCTCCTACCGCCTGCTCGAACTGCTGGAAATCGCCCGTCCCGGCATCGAGCTGACGGATGGTTTTCCGATCACCGCGATCCCCACCGACACCGTGCGCGCGATCAAGGATGCCGGCCTGGTTGAACGCATCGATTACCGCCCCTCGCGCGAGCGCGAGCTGCTGGCCCGCACCGAACCGCTGAGCCGCGCGGAGCAAGACTGGCTGCTGCGCCTGAGCGCAGACCCGGCGCAACAGCACACGGCCGAATTCCAGGCCTTGCCGCCCGAGCGTCGCGCGCTGATCCAGGATGCGGCCTTTCGCCTGCTGCGTTACCGCGCCACGGGCGAAGCCCGCGATCCGGCTACCGCGCAACGCAGCTTCGCCCTGCTTCAGGCGATCAACCAGAACCCGCCACCGCTGCTCGACATCGAGCGCCCCGGCCTGCCGGAAATCGGCCACGAGTCGCGCACCTGGCAGCTCGGCGCTGGCAGCCGCGACGACCGCGCCTTCGCCGAATACGGCCTGCGCATGGCCTATCACGACCTGAGCGACAACGCCTACGGCTTCCCGCTGGGCGCGCAGATCGAGATCCTCCAGCTCAAGTTGCGTCAGTACGAAAACAACCACTGGCAGCTGCAACGCCTGGACCTGGCCAGCATCCGCTCCTTCACCCCGCGCAATCACGTGCTCAAGCCCTGGTCCTGGCAGGTCGCCGGCGGCCTGGAGCGGGTACTCGGCGAGCACGGCGACGAGGTGCTGGTCGGTCATATCAACGGCGGCGCCGGTGCCACCTGGCAACTGGCCGACGAGGTGCTGGGCTTTGCCCTCGGCACCGTGCGCGTCGAGCACAACCAGGACTTCGCCGCGTTCATCGCGCCGGCGGCCGGCTTCAACAGCGGCCTGTTGTGGCGCAACCCCGCCGGTAACCTGCTGCTGGAAGCCAAAGGCGATTACTTTCACAACGGCGAGGTACGCCGCAGCCTGAGCCTCAGCCAACAGTGGGAAATCAGCCGTAACCTCGGCCTGCGCCTCGCCGCCAAACGTGAGTTCAGCCAATTGGCCAGCCCGCAGAACGAGCTGCTGCTGGAGCTGAAGTGGTACCACTATTGAACACGAGAAAACCTGTAGGAGCGGGCCATGCCCGCGAAGATTTGCGGCGCCTGTATTTCGCGGCTAAATCCGCGCCCACAAAGGCCGCACAGCCCTGCGCGCTAACGGGCACAGCATAAAAAACGGAGCCCTGAGGCTCCGTTTTTCATGGCTCTGTACCCGTTAAATGTTGATGCAGACCGCTGTCACGTGGGAGCGGCTTTAGCCGCGAAAGATCTTCAGTTTTCAAAGATTTTCGCGGATAAATCCGCTCCCACAAAAGCGCGGTTTCTCCTGCAACACGTAACTGGGACATAGCCTTTTTCATTGCCGGGTTGCGCTTCGCGCTACCCAGCCTACGCCAGCTTCTTGTGCCGCACGCGGTGCGGTTGGGAAGCGGCGTCGCCGAGGCGTTTCTTGCGGTCGGCTTCGTACTCGGTGTAGTTGCCCTCGAAGAACTCGATGTGCGAGTCGTCTTCGTACGCCAGGATGTGCGTGGCCACGCGATCGAGGAACCAACGATCGTGAGAGATGACAATGGCCGCGCCAGGGAAGTCGAGCAGCGCTTCCTCCAATGAACGCAGGGTTTCCACGTCGAGGTCGTTGGACGGTTCGTCGAGCAGCAGTACGTTGGCGCCCTCTTTCAGGGTCAACGCCAGGTGCAGACGGCCGCGCTCACCGCCGGAGAGGTCCTTGACGAACTTCTGCTGGTCGCCACCCTTGAAGTTGAAGCGACCGACGTAGGTGCGCGACGGCACCTCATAGTTGCCGATCTTGATCATGTCGGAGCCACCGGATACGGCTTCCCACACGCTCTTGCTGCCGTCGAGGTCGTCGCGGCTCTGATCGACGCAGGCCAGTTGCACGGTGTCGCCGACGTCGATGCTGCCCGAGTCCGGCTGTTCCTTGCCCATCAGCATGCGGAACAGGGTCGACTTACCGGCACCGTTACCGCCGATCACACCGACGATGGCGCCCTTGGGCATGCTGAACGACAGGTTGTCGATCAGCATGCGCTCGCCATAGCCCTTGCTGACGTTATTGAACTCGATGACCTTGTCGCCCAGACGCGGCCCCACCGGGATATAGATCTCGTTGGTCTCGCTGCGCTTTTGGAATTCCTGTGACTGCATTTCCTCGAAGCGCTGCAAGCGGGCTTTGGACTTCGACTGGCGGGCCTTGGCGCCTTTGCGCACCCACTCCAGCTCTTCCTTCATGGCCTTTTCGTGGGCCGACTGCTGCTTGGACTCTTGCGCCAGGCGGTTGGATTTCGCTTCCAGCCAGCCGGAGTAATTGCCCTCATAAGGAATGCCGGCGCCGCGGTCGAGTTCGAGAATCCAGCCGGCGACGTTGTCGAGGAAGTAACGGTCGTGGGTGATCGCCACCACGGTGCCGGGGAAATCGTGGAGGAAGTGCTCCAGCCAGGCCACCGAGTCGGCGTCCAGGTGGTTGGTCGGTTCGTCGAGCAGGAGCATATCCGGCGCCGACAGCAGCAGGCGGCACAGCGCCACGCGGCGTTTTTCACCACCGGAGAGCACGGATACCTTGGCATCCCAGGCCGGCAGACGCAGCGCATCGGCGGCGACTTCCAGCTGGCGCTCGAGGTTGTGGCCGTCGGCCGCTTGCAGGATGGCTTCCAGCTTGCCTTGCTCGGCGGCCAGCGCATCGAAGTCGGCGTCCGGTTCGGCGTAGGCGGCGTAGACCTCGTCCAGGCGCGCCTGGGCGTTCTTGATCACGCTGACGGCCTCTTCGACCACTTCGCGTACGGTCTTTTCCGGGTCCAGCTGCGGCTCTTGCGGCAGGTAACCGATATTCAGCTCAGGCATCGGCCGTGCCTCGCCGTTGAACTCGGTATCGACGCCGGCCATGATTTTCAGCAGCGTGGATTTACCCGAGCCGTTCAGGCCGAGCACGCCGATCTTGGCGCCGGGGAAGAACGACAGGGAGATGTTCTTGAGGATTTCCCGCTTCGGCGGCACTACTTTGCCCAGCCGATGCATGGTGTAGACGTATTGAGCCATGGATAACCTTGGTTCTATGACAGGGAACTGGAAATGGCTGGAGGCTCTCGTGCTGCAAACCCGAGCTGGGCTGACGGTGCCTGCCAGGCGCACGAACGCCGCAACAGCAGACGCCCGCTGGCTGAAAGCACAGACAGCTTCCGCGCGCGTGCGGCAAAGCTACCGGAATGCGCGGTGCAGGGCAAACGACGCTCGTCGGCTGCACTGGCACTTCGCCACAGTTATGGCATGCTAGCCGCCCCGCGTATGCCCGCCCCAGACATACGCATCGCGCCGCCTGCTTTTCCTAAGCCGTAGCTGCAGGATTTTCATCAGTGCCAACACCCACACCGTCCTCGTTACCGCGCGCTCCCGGCGAACCGCTGGCCGCGCCTTTACGCGGCTCGATCAAAGGCGCCCTGGTCGCGCTGGTGCTGGGCATGCTGGTGCTATTGCTCTGGCAATTACAGCTGGAATCGCGCCAGTTGCAGGACAACCAGCGCCAGCTCAATCACGAATTCAACGCGCAACTGGCCAATCACCTGAGCCTGAGCATGGAGCTCAAAGCCCGCGCCGGGCTGGCGATGCTCCGGCAGAGCGCCGCACAGCCGTCGGCAACCCCCAGTGCGGAGCAACTGCACAACCTGCGTGCGGTCTTCCCCACCCTGCGCAGCCTGGCCTGGCTGGGCCCGCGCGGCGGCATCGTCGCCGACAGCGAAGAGCGAGGGGATGATGCGCTGTACCTGGCCAGCCTGTTTCAGCGCAGTCATGGCGAAGCCTATCGTTATGCCTTCAGCGCCCGCGATGGCGGGCAGATCTACCTGTTGCTGCGGCACACCGAGGGCAGCGGCGCGAGTGGTTACTGGGCGTTACGCCTGACCACCCAAGCCCTGCGCAGCTGGCTGCAAGAGCACCACCAGAGCACGCACCAGTGGCTGCTGGAAGACCGCCTGGCGCAGCGGGTGATCGCCAGCCAGCAGGATCAGCGGGGCACACCGAGCCCGATCTTCCCGCCCGTTACCGCCGAAGAGCTGGCGCAGAGCATTCTGCTCACCCCGCTGCGTGGCAGTGACTGGCAACTGCGCGCGCTGTTCAACGAACGCAAAGTGCGCGCCCAACTCCTTCCGGAGCTGGCTGGCAAGTTCCTGCTGTTCACCCTGTGCACCCTGCTCACCTTATTCGCCCTGTATCGGTTGCTGCGCGAGCAGAGCACCCTGCATGAACTGAATGCCGCTTCGCGCCGCTCGCTGCACCAGGCCGCCAGTGCGTTGGGCGCCATCGAAGAACGGGTGCTGGTCACCGACAACAACGGCCAATTGCGCTACCTCAACCCGCAGGCCGAAGAGCTGTTTGGCCTGCGCAGCAATGACGCGCCGAACTGGCACCTGCTGGAGCTGTTGCCGCGCCTCGACCCGCTGTTGCTGCACGGCACCACCTTCCACAGCGACCTTGGCCCGGACCTGGTGGAAATCCAGCAGGACGGCATGACCCGGCTGTTCGACATCACCCGCAGCGAGCTGGGCGACGAGTCGAAACGCCTAGGGTTCGTCTGGGTGCTGCGCGATGTCACCGAGGAACAGCACGCCACCCGCGTCTTGCAGGAAACCCGGCGGCGCTATCAGGACATCTTCGAGGGCACCGGCACGGCGCTCTGCGTGCTCGACCTGGCCGGCCTGCACCAGTACCTGCAAGCCCAACAGCTGCGCGACAGCGCCAGCCTGACGCGTTGGCTGCACGAGCACCCGCAGCGGCACGACGAGCTGCTGCAGCGGCTGCGGTTCACCGAAACCAACCAGGTGGCCCTGCGCCTGCTCGGTGTCGACTCTACCGAGCAGGCCTGGCAGCACCTGATCGACAGCGGCCCGCTGCGCCCCGGCGGCTTCCGCGTGCAGTTGCTCGGCGCACTGCTGGAGGGCGGCGGCCAGCTCGAACTGGAAAGCCAGATCAGCACACCACAAGGTCAAGAGCGTCACCTGTGGCTGGTATTGCGCCTGCCGGACAGCCCGCAAGACCTGAACGCGGTGACCCTGAGCATCAGCGACATCACCAGCCGCAAACGCATCGAACTCTCGCTGATCGAGCGCGAGCGCTTCTGGTCGGATGTGGTGCGCGCCGTACCCGACACCCTGTATGTGCACGACCTGAGCAACCAGCGCGTGCTGTTCAGCAACCACCACCTGGGCCTGCAGCTGGGTTACAGCGCGGCCGAGCTGAAGGACATGGGCGAGCATTTCTGGGAGCGCATCCTGCACCCGGACGACAGCGACTACTACTGGCGCATCCGCAACCTGCAGAAGGTGGTCGGCGACGGCCTGCTGCTCGAATCGGTACTGCGCTGGCGGCAACGCGACGGCACCTGGCGCTCGTTCAGCATTCGCGAACAGGCCCTGGCGCGCGACCACAATGGCCGCGTCAGCCGGCTGATCGGCGTGGCCAAGGACATCACCGAACAAATTGCCCGCAGCGAATCTTTGCGCGACAGCGAGCAGCGTTACCGCTTGCTCGCAGAAAGCATCAGCGACGTGATCTTCTCGACCAACGACACCCTCCGACTCAACTACGTCAGCCCCTCGGTGACGCCGGTACTCGGCTACGAAGCGGAATGGGTGCTGGCCAACAGCTTTACCAGCCTGGCCACCAACCCGCAGCAGCTGGCCGGCCTTTATGTGCTGCTGGAGCGGGTGCGCAGCGCGCTGGGCGACCCACAGCGGATGAGCGAACTGCGCAGCCAATTCCAGCCACAGCTGTTCGTCTTCGACTGCCTGCGCGCCGACGGCCGGAAGATTCCGGTGGAGCTGCGCCTGGTGCCGATGTGGGACGAAAACGGCCGCTTCGAAGGCCTGCTCGGCGTTGGCCGCGACATCGGCCAGCAACGCCGGGCGGAAAAAGACCTGCGCATGGCCGCCACGGTATTCGAGCACTCCACCGCAGCGATTCTGGTTACCGACCCGGCCGGTTACATCGTCCAGGTCAACAAGGCGTTCAGCCGGGTCAGCGGCTATAGCTCGGCGCAGGTGCTCGACCAGTTGCCCGGCATGCTCACCGCCGACCGCCAGCAGGCCAGTCACCTGCACTACATCCTGGGCCAGCTCAACCAGCGCGGCAGTTGGGAGGGTGAGGTGTGGCTGAAACGCCGCGACGGCGAGAGCTTCCCGGCCTGGGTCGGGATCACCGCAGTGCAGGACGAAGAAGGCGACTTGGTCAGTTATGTGTGCTTCTTCAGCGATATCAGCGAACGCAAGGCCAGCGAACAGCGCATCCACCGCCTGGCCTACTACGACGCCCTGACTCAACTGCCCAACCGCACCTTGTTCCAGGATCGCCTGCACACCGCCCTGCAGCATGCCGAACGGCATCAGGAATGGGTGGTGCTGATGTTCCTCGACCTCGACCGCTTCAAGCCGATCAACGACTCGCTCGGCCACGCCGCCGGCGACCGCATGCTCAAGGACGTGGCGATCCGCCTGGCCGCCTGCGTCGATGGCGACGACACCGTGGCGCGCATGGGCGGCGACGAATTCACCCTGCTCCTGCAATCGCGCAGCAGCCGCCAGGGCGCGCTGAACCGGGCCATCCACGTCGCCGAACAGATCCTCTCCAGCCTGGCCCGGCCGTTCGTCCTCGAAGGCCGCGAGTTTTTCGTCACCGCCAGTATCGGCATCGCCCTGAGCCCGCAGGACGGCAACGAACTGAGCCAACTGATGAAAAACGCCGACACGGCGATGTACCACGCCAAAGAGCGCGGCAAGAACAACTTCCAGTTTTACCAGGCGGCGATGAACGCCAGCGCCCTGGAGCGCCTGGAGCTGGAAAGCGACTTGCGCCATGCCCTCGAACAAGGCGAATTCGTGCTGTATTACCAGCCGCAGTTCTCCGGAGACGGCAAACGCCTGACCGGCGTGGAAGCGCTGTTGCGCTGGCAACACCCACAGCGCGGCCTGGTGCCGCCGAACGACTTTATTCCGGTACTGGAAGAGCTGGGCCTGGTGGTGCAGGTCGGCGACTGGGTACTGGCGGAAGCCTGCCGGCAGTTGAACAGCTGGCACGCAGCGAAAATCCGCGTGCCGAAGATCTCGGTCAACCTCTCGGCCCGGCAATTTGCCGAAGGCGCGCTGGATCAACGCATCGCCAAGATTCTCGCGGAGAATCGCACGCCACCGGCCTGTCTGGAGCTGGAGCTGACCGAAAGCATTCTGATGCAGGACGTCGCCAGCGCCCTGCAAACCCTCGCCGACCTCAAACGCCTGGGCCTGTGCATCGCCATCGATGACTTCGGCACCGGCTATTCGTCGCTGAACTACCTCAAGCAGTTCCCCATCGATGTGCTGAAGATCGACCGCAGCTTCGTCGACGGCCTGCCGCAAGGCGAGCAGGACGGGCAGATCGCCCGCGCCATCATCGCCATGGCGCACAGCCTGAACCTCGCGGTGATTGCCGAAGGCGTGGAAACCCAAGCGCAGCTGGACTTCCTGCGCATGCACGACTGCGACGAAGTACAGGGTTACTTGCTCGGCCGACCGATGCCCGCCCACCAGTTCGCCGCACAATTCAGCGGCACCGCACTGTTTATGCTCAGTTGAGAGCGCAACCGGCAAGAACTGTAGGATGGGTTAGCCGCCTAGACGATGCTCGGTAAACCGCCCTTTCTGCGCGGCGTAACCCATCATTAACGACGCACCCGCTGACACTGACACCGTGTTGGGTTACGCGGCGGCTGAAACCGATGGCTTGCTGAATAGGGCATCCGCCGCTAACCCAATCTACGAACTGGGCGCGGCAAGCCAGGCTCGTAGAGTGCGTTCGCGCGCCGACAGCAAGCGCATGGGGCGCGAACCATGCCGCCAGCGATGAAGCCCACTTGTCTGCCATATGACCAACCTTCATATGCCTGTTTGCGGCGGATGCGCTAGAATCCGCCCCCTCTTTCCACCGCCCAGCTGATTTTCTCAGGGGATTGCCATGTTCAGCCGTGATTTGAATCTTGCCCGTTTTGACGCCGATTTGTTTGCTGCGATGGAGCAAGAAGCCCAGCGCCAGGAACATCACATCGAGCTGATCGCCTCGGAAAACTACACCAGCCCGGCGGTGA
>TARA_R100001244_G_scaffold36778_3_pt1 | contig 10375 bp, 12 predicted proteins | sample TARA_R100001244 | Tara Oceans TARA_R100001244 (sample SAMEA2621564) | marine metagenome | biome: marine biome (ENVO:00000447); feature: mesopelagic zone (ENVO:00000213); material: "saline water (ENVO:00002010), including plankton (ENVO:xxxxxxxx)" | depth 790 m
GTGTCACAAAACGAGCACGTCTCCTGACCCTTCTGCACTTCCACTAACTTGTCCAGTAGCAGAATCCGTTTCTTCAAGTCGTCCTGGTTCATGGTCACCTGTGGGAGGTCTATAAAACGTCATAAAAGAATAATCTGTATCTATTGTAATCGTCCTGCCAGCTGGGCCATTACGATTTTTGCATAGAAACAGACGCATGATCTCGTCCTCACGCTCTTCTTTAGTTTGCGCCATAAATATAGATATGTCCACAGTAAATAGCTTGGCCACGGCCCCTGCAATAGTGGACTCGTCAGGAGTCTCCATAACTAAACCAGCACGGTTCAATTGTGTAGCCGTCCAAATACGAGTATTGAGCTGTTTAGCCAGTCCATGTAACGACTTCGTGATGGAATCTAGCTCCTGATGATGGTCAGAATACTTTCTATGGGGCCTGATCAGGTCCAAATAATCTATGATGACCATGTCTGGCATAACACCAACAGAAGACAACTGCTGCAAATACGCTTTTATGACAGGGACACTAGCTTCGTCAGCCGGATATTCTTTAATCATCAAACGTGAGCCAAATCGCTCAGACAAAGGACTTAGCGCTTTGAACACTTGCCTATTGTACGTAATCAGCTCCTGCGGACGGACTCTGGCGAAGAGAGAATCATACCGCTCAGCCACGTCATCCTCTGACAGCTCCAACGTTATGTAGACAACATTGCGGTTCAACAAGATCGCCACACGACCTAACCACTCCAAAAAGATGCTCTTGCCTCGACCCGTCCCTCCAACGATCAGCCCCAACTGTTTGTTCTTAATCCCACCGTACAACATGTCATCTAGTCCAGGAACCCCTGTAGGTATCTTTCGCACTGCTTCTTGGTTCAACCTACGAGACAACCTGTCCTGATAATCCGTGAAGTAATTCTGACCAATAGACAGTAATTCCACGCCTTTAGTAGTCGCTTCAGTCACGATCTCTGAGATCTTTGACCACTCGTTTTGCTTAATTAGGTCAAAAGAGTTGAGAATGGCGCGTTTTACCGCCTGAGTCCGCATGAACGTGCTCATCCGATCACGGATGTGCTCCTCCTCTACTGAGACAGGCGCAGTTTTTAGATGCTCGAACAGATCGACATACGAACTGATCTGATCTTCCTTTACCTGCTTCTGGCGCACAGCGCTAAACAACTCCTCTTGGAGCGTCACTAAAGTCAGCTTAGGAGAGGAGTCAGACAGCGTCGTAAAATACCATTGCAACGTTTTGTTGCTAAAGTCTTCAGCTTGCAATACCGTGCTAGCGACCGAGCAAAATTGGTGACAACTCACCATCATTGCCAAAATCTTAATCTGGTATTCTACGGTCTCACTAAACGTATCACGATCGCTCATACTCTTTTGTCACCCTCTTATACACCGGATCTGCCTGCAAGAAAGCTTTAGGGAAAGTCATATTCCCTGTCAACACAAATCGTATATAAAATTCTTCACGGGTAACTTTTTGAGCACGACACATTTTTCGTACCTGCTGTTCACAGTGCCTAAACATAGTCGCCATACTTAGACTATGTTTGATATTATTCCCCACAACAGCACGTGCTGTGTTGCCTGAAAACAGACTAGCACGCTCCACAGCAGCGTCTGTCGCCAGATGCTTCAACTCCGGTGTGGTGCCAAAAGCGTCATGAAACCAGCTGAACTGTGCCCTAATATAGGTTTCAGGCAGCACGTCTGCTTCCATAACTCTCGTCACAACCCGAGACCAATATGACTTGCTCCGAGAAAACTGCTTGGGAGAAAGCCTAGCAAAACTCTTAGTTTTGGAGTACTCATCCTTCATCCGGTAAAACAAAGTCGCCACGTACTGCGCAGGAGCCGCATCAAAAGAGTCTGGCAGTGCCTCACCTGTAATCTGATGCTTCACACGATCTGCGTGGTCTTGAATCTCAGAATTATACCGATCAGACGCCGCTCTACTACCCTTCAAGGAAGCTAAACGACGATTACGAAGATACTCTAGCAGATCTTTATTCTTCACGTTCACGCAGAAGTTGGTAAGCAGTGTTAATCTTCTTGAAAACTTCTGCCTCACCACCCTGGTCAGGATGATGCTTCAACGACAGGGCGCGATACGCAGCCTTTACGACAAAATCAGGAGCTGACTGCCGAAGATGTAAGATCTTAAAAGCTCTATTGACACTCATGGGTTTCACCTTAGCGATCTCTGGTCCTGACGGAGACACATGTTGCCAATTTCCCTTCTCCGAGTCAATACCCTGTTTAATATCGTCAGGCAGGGAGGCGTAATCCACAGCATGTCCAGAGTGCACTGCCACCTGTACAAAGGGAAGAATATAGTCTCGGTACACAAACCAACAAGCACTAGTTTCATCGTAAAACCTCTTCATGGGAGGGATACTACGACGTAGATAGGTTAAACATGGAGCGGCGATTGGACCACGTATACAGACAAAATCACCCTTAACTTTGTCAATGATCATAAAGCCACTTCTTCTACCGTTCTGAACGGACGGAAGGCCGTACCACCAAAGCCAGCCTTGCTCGTTGGCCTGAAGACATCTTCCTCACGCAGAGGTTCTACCACCTCTTTGCTAAGCCTACGAATACGTTGAAACGCAGAGTAAGAGATCGAAGCGACAGCAGATGGCCGCTTTGTGGGACTTCTCCAAGAGTCCAGTTGCACCACATGCACAGTCAAAACTGTATCAGACACGTTATTTTGGACAACGTAGCCCCCAAAGCTAGGAAGCGAGTCTGCGGTCGCTCTTTGTGGACGTGATGGAACCTCATAATATATGGTCCCCCGAGGATATCGTACTAAAAACAATGCCAGACCTAATCGCATCCAACACAAAAGGTCATCACCAGGCAAAAGTTGTGCAATTGTCACGTTACTCATACCGTATTATAGCATGCTCAATCCATGTTCCACAGTTCGTCTACCAAATCCGCGTTCGGCGGACTTTGCCTAATAATAAAGCAATCTTCATTTTTGTAGTCTTTTAGGCGCATTAGGCTGTGCTTGAGTAAATAGTCATGTGTGAAATTAGCAAATTCCACTACGATCAATTTTTTACCACGCAGTCCTCTACCTAGCCTCTGCATAGTTTTGATCCTGCTTTTCTTAGAACCTACACAAAGTAACGCATCAATTGTGGGGACATCAACGCCCTCATCCAATATAGTGCTCGAAATCAATACAGGTAAGTTCCGCGCAGAAAAATCATCCAGCGCTGCCCGTCTTTCATCCGTAGGCTCCCTGCCAGAAATAAACTGGTGAGGAATGAACACGTCATCCGTTGCTAGCCACAACGCATCATCGATCAATGTGCCATGATCAATCTTTTCTACTAGGATCAGAGTGGACAAACCCTTCTCAAAAAACAATCGAGTCCAGGCAATTGTCTTTTCCAACAATTGCGTATTCTCCACAACGCCCTGTTGATAAGCAACAGGATACGCAATCCGTTTTTTAAGTATGGGCTCCGTCACCTTGTCGAAGATGATCTTAGCTCTGGCAGAAATGCCTTTCTCCACAAGTTGCTTGTTGGAGATGTTAGAGATGATCTCCCCAGTCGCCGCAATAAGACGCAGGTTAGACCCATCTGTGCGAGACAATGGAGTGCCTGAGAGGCCAAAACGATAATACGCAGCACACAACGTCGCAACGGTATACCAAGTCTCGCTTGCCACATGGTGACATTCGTCGAAAAAGAGGACGTGCGTCTTCTTTAGCAACTCTTGGCATTCTGGATCATCCAACCTCGACTCCAACGTGTTCACCGTTGCAATCGTAACGAATGAACCAGGCTCCCAATGGCTGTCTCCAACAATGCCTACTTCTTCGTCGCTCAGACCCAAACGTGTTTTGAAGCGCTCACGTGACTGATATAAAAGCTCTCTCGTGGTCACCACAAACAGCGTATACAGACCCAAATGTTTGGTAACGGCACAAGACACCTCCGTCTTGCCCCCTCCCGTGGCAATCTTAATAATCCCATGCTTTTGCTTTATCATGCGCTTGCATGTTTCCAGCTGATACTCGTATGGAGGATCAAACGACACACCTTCTAAGTCGAATCCATTCTTCTGTGAGTCTGGTTCAGTGCGGTGGTCGGTGACGGTAACAGGAATATGGTACTTCTCACACGCTGACCGCACAGTCTCCACCAACCCAGTGGGAAACGCACCCGTGCGCTTATTCATCAAATGCTTACGTCCATCCCAACGCTTTTGCTTATATGCCTTAGAAAAACGTGCACCTTCGACATGATACGACGTAGCTCTACGCAAGATGTCCACGGGAAACGTACCCTTGATCATCGAAGTAGACCCATATATGTGTATTTCAGCGGTCACGTATAAGCTGCTCTGGGGTAATTATCTGCGTCGGGTTAGATCCCATGAGAAGGAAATCAGTTGGAGGATTCCATTGATAAACAATTCCTTCACGTTTGAACTTTTTGAACGCATATGGATTTAGCGTAGATACTCTAGGAGTGTCAAGATCTTTCAGGAACAATCCACCAAATAAAGATCCCGGTTTATGGGATGACTTAAAGTACAACACTACCAGTTCAGAGGCAGGCACCACCATTGTGAAGAAATAATTAATCCTACGCGCTAGTATTTCCCCGCAATTCTTGTTCGCAGGACATTCTGTTCTGAGGCATTCCAACGGAGGAACGTCAGGATGCTCTTTTCTTAGAAAAAAGCATTCAGGGTAGATCGCACGTAACGGTATGAATACGTGCTTCTTCTGGAAGACGAAGAACGTTACCAAATCTGGAGACATTACAAGTCCAGGTCAGCGATCACATCCCACAATCTACGGTTCTTCCTGTATGTGAGGTTTTTCCAGTCCCAAAAGATCACCCCTTTAGTGGCCTCTGGGAGCCTGTGTAGGTGCGTTTTAAGCTGTAATGGGGTCTTGTTATAGGCAGGCACGCTAGGAACGATTGTAGACCATCCTAGGGCCTCCCAGGCATTTACAGAGTTAGGCACATAAGAAGACCCCAGATTGTTGTTCTTATCATACACTTGTGGGCTTCCCCAACCAACACCAGAAAACTCTTTGTACGGAAATGTCCTGTGCAAATGAGTCGCCGCATAACTAGTCACCCCCAACGCCAGATAGTGCTGTTTAGACATCTTCGTAACCGCAGTCACTAGAGCCTTTGCCGCTGCTTCCTTCCTTTTGTAGGGCTTCTCAGGATCCAACACAAAACCGACACAATTTGAGGCTTCTGCATCCGCTATTGCAGCAAGACAAAACGCATGTTCGCGACCAGGGTATGGATATCCCCACAGCCACACTTCAATTCCAGCCTCTCTGAACGCGCTACAATACTCCATGAGCGTATCCTTAGAGTTTGGACGACGCACATAGTGTGGACGACCAACTTTTCGATCCTGCCAAATGCTCTGTATAACGACGAAGGATATGTCGTGTTTCAGCGCCTGAGCCACCAAAGCCGTAGGATGTCCTAAGCTCTTGAGGTGACGTATATAAATACCTTTTCCAGTTGGAGCATAATCCAACGTTATTGTAAGCGCAGGATCTAAAGAACGCTGTAGCTGTAATAACGTCTTAGGCCCAAGCTTACCGTCCTGAATAAGCACATCCATGTGCTGTTCCTGGAATTCACACACACCCAGATACACCAATTCCTCAACATAACTGTCTGGAATATGCCCTGCGCGTCGTTGTTGCCTATTGTACTTCAGTGCGCATTTCTTCGACATGTGTTCCCCTTACTAAAATGAGACAGGCCAAGCACCTACCTTTTTCTTGAGTATGATATATTTATTCTCAACAGACTTAACGTGCTCATGTAGCTCAAAAAGCTTAGTGTTCAACTCTTCTACAACTTTTTCAAGTGCTTTCACACGGTCCTTGAGGTCAGTCATGCGCCACCTAAAACGAGCATATTGATGAGCATAATGACCACAACAGCCTCTAGACCCACAAGACTCCAAGCAACCCAATTGCCAAAACCAAGGCCATTTTCTGCCTCTAGTCTAAGACGGTTCTCTTCTGTCCACTGCTCTGTAAGACGCTCTCTCTCCTGCCGCAACAAATCTATCTGCGCATTGGCCGCTGACAGTGCAGTCGCCAGGTCTGTCGTCAACTCTGCGTATGTCTGGAGTTCTTGCAGATGCTGTGCATACGCTTCTGTGTAGAACAGAAGATCCGAATCCATCAGCAACAGAGCCGTGTACTCGGACAATGTGTATGCCTGGTATGTCTCACCTAAGACAGTGATCCGGGTGCCTTCAGGCAATCTGTACGTTGTATGCGCGTCAAGCTCTTGTGCTAAGCACGGCAGCGATAAACTACAAACAAGAAAACTAATGATCCAAATTCTCATCCACATCGTCCCAACTCTGGATAGACAAAAAACGTACAGTACGAAGTTCTCTCTGCCTCTTTATATCCTCTACGCGTTTGTCAATAGCACTAATATCATCCGTTAGCTTATCTATCGTCTTCACTGCGTTATCTTTTATGACTTGATACCTAGAAAACATAGCATCCACAACTTGTTGACGCTTCTCTTCCTCTAACACTGCTTTCTCATGAAGTAACTTAGCACGTTCTCGACCGTCAAACCAAGACTTAACAGCAAGTATTGATAGTATAATAAGGGACAACAAACCTATAAGCAAGCCAGTTGTCCATGAAGACCCCTCTTCCCTCTTTTTTACCTCAGACTTAGCCAACAAACCTGTTAGCTGAACAAGTAATTGGTCCACGGGTTACCGCACCGACCACTCGTCAATATCTAGATTATACCCAGCCACAGGTGCGAGTGTCTTCCCAGACGCCGCGTCACATGTCCATGTGTTGGAACTCGTCATAGTACTGACAGCGGGTAATCCTGCTTGCGTAAACAAACGGTCATACGTGAGCACGCCACCTAAGACAGGCAACGACATACCATTCCCTTTCGCTAAAGTTCCTGCTCTTGAACAGGCATCGCCCAACAACATCAAATCTCTTCGTTCCAGAGCCTTCATGAGGGCAACTTCGTGCAGCACGTAACCTTGTGAACCTGCGAGGAATCTTGTTACCACGCCACTAGCCATCGTAAAAGAGGCACTTGCCTTCGCCACCATCCAACGCATGTTACCAAGAAATCCAACACCTAAATACGCAGACTTAGTCAAACTCGTTGGTCCAGAACTTGCAACCAACGCAGAGGCACCAGTTCCAGTGTTGGGAAAACCCGCTATAAACACCGAGTCTAAAGCGGTAATAGCCGCTGCCACCTTAGTTGCCGTGTTGTCCGCAGCAACAAGAGCAGATCCGTCCCAAGCCAAAGTTACCGTCAACGCAACTCCTACCACAGCAGCAGACAAGGGCACAGCAGACCCTGACGGAACCACCACTGTTACTGTGTACACAGCGCCTCCAGCAGCGTCTGAGACACCTACTACAACCTCACCATTTGGAGACACAGTACCAATAGTTGCTACATCAGCCTCATTGATACAGACACAAAAAATATCGTCAGCATTGTGTCTAGGTACAAGGGCTAATGAGTCAAGAGCTTGAGTAGTCGGGGCACCGCCTGCGTATATAGAGCCTTTAGGGTATGACGAGGATGCCGTACCCTCGTGTGAACAGGCAAAGCCGTTAGGAGTGCCGTCAACATTTACCACAAAAAACCCTGTTTGTATTCCAGAAAACAAGCCACTTACAGGATCCCATCCTGACAGATGCGAGTTGCCTCCTAAAGAACGCAGCTTAAGCAATAGTGTGAACGTGGCATTAGGAAAAAATGAAGAATCATTTGATAAGAGTTCATGACTAGCCGTGTCAAACCCAGAGATACCCTTAACTACCCCAGTTACCTTACTTTCCAATGCCACCACAGCACTAGCCACAGAGTTCAGATGAGACGCACGAATATCGTGAACTCCATCTGCCAACGTCGGAAAATTCGACGCTACCGTATCTATTGTCGTCGGGTAGTTTGACGACCAGTCTAAAACAGTACCCATGGTTACTTCCTATCTTTAAGTTATAAGCTTATTCAGAATCTTATTCTGCGGCATCAAGGACGCCATCACCGTCTGCGTCTACTGCCTTTCCTAGAATCTTACGACCCACAATGGACCAAAGACCACCAGCAGCCAAACCAACAGACAGACCTTCAATGATGGCCTTGAGCCAATCGCCATTATTGATAACGGCTGAGGCTGCAACAGCAGCCAACACACCAGCCACCGCAGCGACCCAAATCTTGGCTTCGCCTTTAATAAGATCCTTCAGGACAGGCGCTCGTGTCGCCAGCCACACCAGAAACATAATCAGCACGGATGCGAACAAACTCCACTGACCTCCTTGCGCGGCAGAAATAAGTACTGTCACCAGGTCAAGACCGTCCTCCACAGCGGGCGCTGGAGCTTCCTGCGCAAACACAGTGAGAGGAACAAAGACCGAAGCGAAAAGAAAAATAACAGTTTTATACATAATTACATCCAATAGAAATAATAAAAAATGAAAAGATTAGGCTGGATAAGTGTTATCGCAAGTCAACTTATTGCCTGTATATAAATTAGTAGCAGCCGCAGCCTCTGGGGCTATGCTAGCAGAACCAGCGAATTGGTCAGCATTACCGCTGACTAGAACATCGGAACAGTCACCGTCTATTGTTAACTCAATGCTTTCCCCTGGAGCAGTGCCCGAAGTGCCCATAATAAAGTTAGAATTAACAGTGCCAGAATCACAATCTGCCAATTGTATTTGAATACCAGTAGTGAGAGAAGCGATAGCCCATTCCACTACGTTATTATTAGCAACAAATTGCGACAAATTGGCAAGGCTAATACCAGCTCCTGCCCGCACTCCAGACGCAGAAGCATCCGTACTCTGAACTATATTGTCAGAAATGGAGACTCTCTTAGTCGTAGAAGTCGAGTTGCCGTCAACAAAGATACCCTCGCTGACACTAAAGTATCCCATCTCTGTAACTATATTCTCATTGATAGTGATGCCATTGTTGGCATTTGTACCACTATCAAAACTAATTCCTTTAGAACCAAGAGTAGTATTCTGCTGTCCGTGAACAATGTTATTGCAGATTGACAAAGAGTCAATTCCACCACTTCCAGTAGCTACTGACTCAATACCATACAAGGTACTAGCACCCATTTTTATTTCGTTTCCAAGCAAAGAGACTTGGCCATCTACTAAAAACACATGCTGCAATGCATAACCACAGTTAGTGCCCGTAGCATTAATTCTATTGCTAGACACCACAAAGCTATTAACTTCTTGAACTTTAAAGCACACAGCGTAAATAGCTGCTACATGACTAATGCCTTCTATTGCGTTGGCGGTGCACGTACCATCTGCGTATTGAACTTCTATGCCGCGTGTAGGAGTTGTAGCTGCACCGCTTATGTTAACAATAACATTTGCAGAACACGTCAAGTTATAAAGACGCTTGAAATACATGCCAGCAGAGTAACTACCACTTGTTGTTGTTCCAGTGTGAACGACACCCTCTACACGATTACTAGTAACCACGAGACGCTTTGAAGTTGATCCCGTACCTTCCACATATATTCCGTAAGCACGACCATTATTGCCTGTGGCAACACTCTTTACCTCATTACCAGAAATTACAAGATCCGAAGGATCTGTATCAAAAAACATAGCTGCGTTTATGCTACTGATCGAAGACGAAGACCCAATAGCGTGAAAAGTATTATCACTGATAACGCCTTCAAAAACATCACCTGTGACGTAAACACCTATGTTGTCCGACGTAGAACCAGTCATCTCAAAAAAGTTACCAGAAATCTTGGCGTTTGATATAGTCGTTCCTGTACCAGTTTGATAAACACCGTACTGATCGTGTGCACGAGCTGCGGTACTGTACATCCAACAGTTGGACACGCACAGCCCAGAAGAAGTACCTCCAGACTGGTGGACCGCCGCGTAAAACTCATAAAAACTACAGCCTTCAACTTTCACATTCTTATGAAGAACACCAGTAGCACTGTCCAAGAGAATCACAGAAATCTCATCGCTGGTCGCTCCAGTAGTCGTATTAAACGTACACTCTCTCAAACACACGTTATTCGATGCTCCAGTAATCCGTACATGTTGTCCAGAAGTGCCTGTGAATGTTCCTGAGCTACGCACAGAGTCAAACGTGGATGTTTGGAGAGAAGACCCAGCAGGCACGTACAGCAAAGACGGTTGAGCATTAGAAACAGCGCTTGCGACTACATTGGTACCTTGAACATGGAGTCTGTAGGAGTTGCTACTGGCGGGAACCTCAAAAACAGACTTACTCGTGGACGAAAAAACAACCTCAGACCCAGAGATTAAAAATCCAGAGACAGG
>TARA_R100001244_G_scaffold62100_5_pt1 | contig 10340 bp, 6 predicted proteins | sample TARA_R100001244 | Tara Oceans TARA_R100001244 (sample SAMEA2621564) | marine metagenome | biome: marine biome (ENVO:00000447); feature: mesopelagic zone (ENVO:00000213); material: "saline water (ENVO:00002010), including plankton (ENVO:xxxxxxxx)" | depth 790 m
GAGCTGATCCCCCTGCTGATGTTCGTGGCCGTGGGCGTGACCCTGCTGAGCGGCTACCCGGTGGCGTTCTGCCTGGGCGGCGTGGCGCTGATATTCGCCGCCGGCGGCCTGCTCGGCGGCAGCCTGAGCATGACCGACCTGACGTTCCTGCCCGGGCGACTGTTCGGCATTATCGAGAACACCAGCCTGATGGCGGTGCCGCTGTTCGTGTTCATGGGCGTTATGCTGGAGAAATCCCGGGTCGCCGAGCGCCTGCTGGCCAGCATGGGGCGCCTGCTGGCGGTGTTCCCCGGCGGCCTGGGCCTGGCCATCGTGCTGGTGGGTGCGCTGCTGGCCGCCAGCACCGGCATCGTCGGCGCCACCGTGGTGACCATGGGGCTTCTGTCGCTGCCCACCATGTTGCGCCACGGCTATAACCCGGGCCTGGCCACCGGCCTGATCTGCGCCACCGGCACCCTGGGGCAGATCATTCCGCCGTCCATCGCCCTGGTGCTGCTCGGCGACGTGCTGTCCACCGCCTACCAGGAAGCCCAATTGCGCCAGGGCCTGTGGTCGCTGGACACGGTGTCGGTGGGGGATCTGTTCGTCGGCGCGCTGGTGCCGGGCCTGATTCTGGTCGGCATGTACCTGCTCTACGTGGTGGTGATCAGCACCCTGCGGCCGGAGCAGGCGCCGGCCATGAAACGGGAAGACGCCAACATCGAAGGCGGCGCGGAGGCGGTGTCCCTGCTGGGCGGGTTGGTGGCGCCGCTGCTGCTGATCACGGCGGTGCTGGGCTCCATTCTCACCGGCCTGGCCACGCCCACGGAAGCGGCCGGCGTGGGCGCCTTCGGCGCCCTGCTGCTGGCCGCGTTCGGCCGCCATCTGGACCGGCACATCCTGCGCGAAACGGTGCGCAGCACCACCCGCGTCACCGCCATGGTGTTCATGATTCTGATCGGCGCCAGCCTGTTTTCGCTGGTGTTCCGCGCGTTCGGCGGCGACGAGACCGTGGAGCACCTGTTCGACGCCCTGCCCGGCGGCGTGCTGGGCGCCACCCTGGTGGTGATGCTGATCGTGTTCCTGCTCGGCTTTATCCTCGACTTTATGGAGATCACCTTCGTGGTGGTGCCGATCGTGGGGCCGGTGCTGCTGTCCATGGGCGTGGACCCGGTGTGGCTGGGGGTGATGATCGCGCTCAACCTGCAGACCTCGTTCCTGACGCCGCCGTTCGGCTTCGCGCTGTTCTATCTGCGCGGCGTGGCGCCGCCGGAAGTGCGCACCTCGCAGATCTATAAAGGCGTGATACCCTTCATCCTGATTCAATTGACGATGCTCGGCATCCTGGCGCTGTTCCCGGAACTGGCCACCTGGTTGCCGGGGCTTTTATATGGATAACAAGACATGACCAACGACGACATTCCCCAACCGCAGGGCACGCTGGCCCTGCAAACCATCGCCATGCCCGAGAACGCCAACTGGAACGGGGATATTTTCGGCGGCTGGCTGGTATCGCAGATGGACCTGGCCGGCGCGGTGACCGCGCGGGCGCGCGCCAAGGGCCGGGTCGCCACGGTGGCGATCGACTCCATGGCGTTTCTGCGGCCGGTGCCGGTGGGCGCGGTGGTGAGCTGCTACACGCGGATGCAGGACATCGGCCGCAGCTCCATGCAGATTCTGGTGGAAGTGTGGATCGTCGAGGATGAGGGCGGTCTGGCGAAGGTCACCGAGGGGCACTTCACGTTCGTCGCCATCGACGAGAACGGCCGCACCCGCTCGGTGCCCCGGGACTGAAACGCCGAAGGGCGCCTTACGGCGCCTTCTGGCCCAACACCGTGGAACGGACGTTAAGCGCGGACTGCTCGGCCACCGCGATGTACGGCATCACCGAATCCCGGAAGTCGCGATAGGACTCATAGATACGCCGTGCCTGGTCGTTGCCGGCGACCAGATCCTCCACCGCCTCCTGGCTGGTTTTTTCCAGCGCCTCAAGCACCTCGTCCGGCAGGCGGCGCAGCTCGACGCCGTGCTCGTTCACCAGCTGCTTGAGCGCTTCCGCGTTGCGCGCGGTGAACTCGTCGTAGATGTGCTGGTTTTCGGCTTCGGCGGCGTTCTTGACGATGGCCTGCAAATCTTCCGGCAGCGCGTCCCACTTCTCCTTGTTGATCATCATCTCCAGCATGGCGCCGGGTTCCTGCCAACCGGGGTAGTAGTAGTACTTGGCCACTTTGTGCAGGCCGAAGGTCAGGTCGTTATAGGGGCCGACCCAGTCGGCGGCGTCCAGGGCGCCGGTCTGCATGGAGGTGAACACCTCACCGCCGGGCATCTGCACCGGGGTGGCGCCGATGCGCTGCATCACTTCGCCGGCCAGGCCGGGGGCGCGGATCTTGAGCCCTTTGATGTCTTCCAGGCTGTTGATCTCCTTACGGAACCAGCCGGCCATCTGGGTGCCGCTGTTACCGCACGGCAGCGGCTTGAGGCCGAACTCGCCGTACAGCTCGTCCCACAGCTCCTGGCCGCCGCCGAAGTTGACCCAGCTGTTGAGCTCCTGGGCGGTGAGGCCGAACGGCACCGCGGTGAAGAACGGCGTGGCCGGATGCTTGCCTTTCCAGTAGTAGGAGGCGGAGTGGCCCATCTCGGCGCTGCCGTCGCGCACCGCGTCGAATACGCCCATGGCCGGCACCAGCTCGCCGGCGCCGTGCACCTTGATGGTCAGACGGCCGCCGGACATGGCGGTGACCCGTTCCGCGAAGCGGTTGGCGCCGGTGCCCAGGCCGGGGTAATTCTTCGGCCAGGCGGTGACCAGCTTCCACTCGCGGACTTCGTTATCGGCGGCTTTGGCCGGGGCGTTGTCGCCGCCGGCGGCCGGCTTGTTCTCGCTTTCGTTCTGGCCGCAACCGGCCAGCGCCGCGGCGCCCAGGCCGAGGCCCAGCGCGGAGACGAATTTACGACGATCCATGGAACTCTCCCGTTGGTTTTATTGTTAGTGGGCCGCCGGGCGGCCCTAGATCACATCGAGTCGGGCGTACTGGCTGACCAGCCATTTGGTGCCGACGCCGTCGAAGTTGATTTGCAGCCGCGCATTGGGCCCCTGGCCCTCGAAATGCAGCACCGTGCCCTCACCGAATTTGGGATGCAGGACGCGCGCCCCCAACACAATACCATTGGCGTCCTGCTGGCGCGGCCCCCCGCCACCGCCGCCCAGCGGACGGCTGAAGCCGGCCCGGGCGCGCACCTCTTCCACCAGCTCGGCGGGAATTTCACGCAGGAAGCGGCTGGGCGGGTTGAGCGTTTCGTTGCCGTACAGGCGCCGGCTTTCCGCGTGGGTCAGGTAGAGCTCGCGCATTGCCCGGGTCAGCCCCACGTAACAGAGCCGGCGCTCTTCGGCGAGACGCACCGGATCTTCCGAGGACATCTGGTGCGGGAACAGGCCCTCTTCCAGGCCGGTGATGAACACCACCGGGAATTCCAGCCCCTTGGCGGAGTGCAGGGTCATCATCTGCACCGCGTCCTCATGGGCATCGGCCTGGCCTTCGCCGGATTCCAGCGCGGCGTGGTCCAGGAAGGCGCTGAGCGGATCCTCCTCGCCCTCTTCGTCACCGAACTGGCGGGTGGCGGAGACCAGCTCGCGCAGGTTGTCCAGGCGCTGCTGGGCTTTTTCGCCCTTGTCCTGGCCGTGGTAATCCAGCAGGCCGCTGGCGGCGATCACGTGTTCGGTGGTTTCCGCCAGCCCTAACCCTTCGGTTTCCTCCGCCAGCTTGTCCACCAGCTTGAGGAAGGCGAGCAAGGCATTGCCGGCGCGGGCGGTGAGCAGCCGCTCGTTGATCAGCGCCGCCGCCGCGTCCCACAGCGGCACGCCGCGCTGGCGGGCCAGATCACGGAGGATCTCCAGGGTCTTGGCGCCGATGCCCCGGGTGGGGGTGTTGACCACCCGCTCGAAGGCGGCGTCCGCCCGGCGGTTGTTGAGCAGGCGCAGGTAGGCCAGGGCGTTCTTGATCTCGGCGCGCTCGAAGAAGCGCTGGCCGCCGTAGATGCGGTACGGAATACCGGCCTGCAGAAAGGCCTCCTCCAGCACCCGGGACTGGGCGTTGGAGCGGTACAGCACCGCCATTTCCCGGCGCGCCATGCCCTGCTGGCCCAGGCTTTCCACCTTGCCGGCGATAAAGCGCGCTTCGTCCACCTCGTTGAACCCGGCGTACAGGCGGATCGGCTCGCCGTCGCCGCCGTCGGTCCACAGCTCCTTGCCGAGCCGGTCACTGTTGACGCTGATCACCGCGTTGGCGGCGTTCAGAATGGTGCCGGTGGAGCGGTAGTTCTGCTCCAGGCGCACGGTACGGGTGTCGGGGAAGTCACGGCTGAACTTGTGGATGTTCTCGATCTTGGCGCCGCGCCAGCCGTAGATGGACTGGTCGTCGTCGCCGACGATGGTGGCGGCGTTGTCGTCGTTGGTGAGCAGCCGCAGCCAGGCGTACTGAATGGCGTTGGTGTCCTGGAACTCGTCCACCAGAATGTGCCGGAAGCGGCGCTGATAGTGCCCGCGCAGCTCGTCGTTGTCGCGGAACAGCTCCAGCACACGCAGCAGCATCTCGTTGAAGTCCACCAGGCCGCCCCGGGCGCAGGCTTCCTCGTAGGCCAGATAGATTTTCTGCATGGTCTGCAGAAACAGGTCGCCGCCGGCCACGTCCATATGCGCGGCGCGCAGGCCCTCGTCCTTCTGGCCGTTGATGAACCAGGTGGCCTGGCGCGCCGGCCAGCGCTGTTCGTCCAGCCCCAGCTCGCGGATCACCCGCTTGATCAGACGCTGCTGATCGTCGGCGTCGATGATCTCGAAGTTCTGCGGCAGGCCCGCTTCCTGCCAGTGCTGGCGCAGCAGGCGGTGGGCGATGCCGTGGAAGGTGCCCACCCACATGCCGCCGGCGGGCATGTCGAGCAGCTGCTCGATGCGGCCGCGCATTTCCGCCGCCGCCTTGTTGGTGAATGTCACGGCGAGAATACCGAACGGCGACGCCTGTTCGGTGGCGATCTGCCAGGCGATACGGTGCACCAGCACCCGGGTCTTGCCCGAGCCGGCACCGGCCAGCACCAGCAGGTGCCGGTCTTCGGCGGTCACCGCGTCGCGCTGAGCCGGGTTAAGGCCTTCAATAAGGGAAGTCACATCATCCATGGCGGCGGAGTTTACCAGAACCGCCGCTTTGGCGCGGCAGGTTGTGACGCAGCCCCGGTGATCCGGTTTCCCTTCGCGGTGGGGCTGGGTAAACTGCCAAAGAAAAAGCCGGGCGTCACTTATGCCTACGGGTTCCCGAGCCATACGCGGGAGCGACTTACTCACCGGCGCCCAAGGCTCCGAGCCTGGAATCTTTATCCGTGTCGACAGCATTCGAGTCACAACCAAGCAAGCAGCAGCAGGCCGTGACCCGCGCTCAATGCCAGCATCTCCTTTCCGGGATCAAAGGCATGAACGTGCTGGAAGGCCTGGCGGTGATCGCGGCGACCTGGGCTTACTGGGACTCGCCGGTGCCGCGCGCCACCTTGCTGGTGTGGGCACTGGCGGTCACCACGCTGATTCTTGCCCGGGTGAGCTGGCTGCTGTTGAGCCGGCCGCTGCGCAACGGCGACCGCGCCGATCTGCGCAAGGTGTCGGTGGGCGTGCTGGCCACCGCGGTGGCGATGGGCATCGGCGGCTTTCTGTTCAACCCCACGGACACCCTGCTCTCCGAGTCGATGCTCTACGCGCAGCTGACCATGAGCAGCCTGGGCACCGGCCTGAGCATCCTGGCGCTGTCGGCGTACAGCAGCCATTTGCCCACCGTACTCATGTATCAGATTTGCCTGCTGGCGCCGTCGTGCGTGCAGCTGCTGCTGGCCAACGACAACGAGCCCGCCCTGGCGGCAATGCTGGTGGCCACCGGCGCCTTTCTGTTCGTCGCCGCCCGCCGCATCAATATGACCACGCACCAGGCCCTGGATCTGCAGATCAGCAACACCGCGTTGATCGACTATCTGGACCGGGCGCGGGCCAACGCCGAAGCGCTCAATGAAAAACTGGCCGACGAAATCATGGAACGCAAGGAGGCGCGCCGGCGCCTGCAGGAAGCCAACGACCGGCTGGAGTCCATGGTCAGCGACCGCACCCGCGCCCTGGAGCAGGCCAACCGGGAATTAAGCGCCACCGGCGAGCGCCTGCAACTGGCGCTGGACGCCAGCAACATCGGGCTGTGGGACTGGAATCTGGTCACCGGCACCAATTACCACACCAACTTCGACCGGCTGCTGGGCTACGAAAGCGAGTATTTCAGAAACTTCTTCGGCGACCTGCAGCAACTGGTCCACCCGGACGATTTCCCCGCCATCCGCCGCGCCATGATCGCCCACTTCAAGGGCGAGACCGACCGTTACCACGCCATCTACCGGCTGCGCCACGCCGAGGGCCCCTGGTGCTGGATCGAGGACGAAGGCCGGGTGGTGGACTGGAACGACAAGGGCCGCGCCCTGCGCATGATCGGCACCCGCCGGGACATCACCGCCACCCGCGAAGCCCAGGAACAGCAGCGGCTGGCGGCGACGGTGTTCGAGAACGCCCCGGAAGGCATCTTCATTCTGAACCGCAACTTCCAGTTCCTGGCGGTGAACGCCCGCTTCGAGCAGATCACCGGCTACCCGGAGCAGGACGTGCTCGGCCGCACCATCGCCGACACCGACCACATCGACCGCAACCGCAGCACTTACCGCGCGATCACCCTGGCGCTGCGCCGCACCGGGTTCTGGGAAGGCGAGATCAACGAACGGCGGCGCAACGGCGAGCCCTTCCCGGAATGGCTGCAGATCAGCAGCGTGCTGGACGAGAAACAACGGGTGATCCGCTATGTGGGGATGCTGTCCGATCTTACCTCTCGCAAGGAAGCCGAGGAACGGGTGCAGTTTCTCTCCAACTACGACCGCCTCACCGGCCTGCCCAACCGGGCGCTGTTCCGCGAACGCCTGCAGCGGGCGCTGACCCTGGCGCGGCTGAACCGGGAAAAAGCGGCGCTGCTGATGATCGACCTGGACCGCTTCAAACCGATCAACGAAAGCCTCGGCCATGAAATCGGCGACCGCCTGCTGAAGCTGGCCGCGGAGCGCATCTGCCGGTGCGGCGTCAACGATGAAAACCTGGCCCGGGTGGGCGGCGACGAATTCACCCTGGTGCTGGAAAACTGCGGCGCCGAGGCGCAGATCGGCGTGCTCTGCCAGAAACTGATCAACATGATGAAAAAGCCGTTCCTGATCGACGGCCATGAACTGCTGCTGGGCGCCAGCATCGGCATCAGCGTGTTCCCCAACCCGGGCCAGGAAGCCCAGTCGATGATCAACCAGGCGGAAATGGCGGTGCACCAGGCGAAACGCAGCGGCGGCAATAATTTCCAGTTCTACCGTACCGGCATGCAGATGGCGTCGGTGGAACAGCTGGCGCTGGAGACCAGCCTGCGCAAGGCGATCTTCAAGAACGAATTCGTGGTCCACTACCAGCCCAAGATGGACCTGGCGGACAGCCGCATTTCATCGGTGGAAGCGCTGGTGCGCTGGCAGCACCCGACCATGGGCCTGCTGGCGCCGTCCGAGTTCATTCCGCTGGCGGAAGAATCCGGCCTGATTTCGGCGATCGGCGAGCTGGTGCTGGAGCGCGCCTGCCGTCAGGCGCGGCAGTGGCTGGACCGGGGGCTGGGCGATATCCGCGTGTCGGTGAACCTGTCCGCCCATCAGTTCCGCAAAGGCAACCTGGCGGACGTGGTGGACCGCATCCTGGCGCTCACCGGCCTGCCGGCGGAACTGCTGGAACTGGAGCTCACAGAGAGCCTGATCATGGAAGACATGGACCAGAACATCGCCCTGCTGGAGCGGCTGCGCGCCCGCGGCGTGGGCCTGTCCCTGGACGACTTCGGCACCGGTTACTCATCGCTTAATTATTTGAAGCGGTTCCCGGTGGATACGCTCAAAATCGACCGCACCTTCATCACCGATCTGGCGGACAACCCGGACGACGCGGCCATCACCCGGGCCATCATCGAGATGGCGCACAGCCTGACCATGAGCGTGGTGGCGGAAGGGGTGGAAACCGACCAGCACCTGAACATCCTGCGCGAAATGGGCTGCGACAGCATTCAGGGTTACCTGATCAGCCGGCCGGTGCCGGAGGATCAACTGCACGACATCCTGGCGCTGCAGCAACAGGGCCAGGCCGGGGACGGCCCCGCCTGACCCTCCGCTTGCCGGCTATTGGTCGAGAATCGCCAGGGTCTCCGGCTTCTCGAAAAACGGCGCCAGATGACGGCGCAGCCAGGCGTCCAGCAGGCCACGCTCGCGCAGCAGCCGCAGCACCGGCGGCGCGAAACGGTGGGCGTCATCGAGCAGGTCGTCGCGGGCGATGCCCACTTCGTCAATCAGGTCGCGCAGGGTGGTGTCGCCGTACTTTTCGAAGAAGGCATTGATGCCGGTGTCCAGCATGGTGGCGAAATAGTCGCTGTGCCGGAACTCCCGCCAGAAGTCATAGCCGATCACGAACAGTTCCTGGATGTCCTCGCTGCTGAGCAGCTCGCGCAACTCGGTCACCGGGCGCTCGGCGAAGTCCTGCCAGGCCACCAGCACCAGTTCGCGCAGCTCGCCCAGGTTATCGTCGCTGTACAGCCAGGGGTCGGACAGCAGCGCCTCGGTGCGCTCCAGCAGCCACTCCTGCAGACGCATCTCCAGGCTGGCCCGCCAGCGCGGCGGCAACCGCCGCCCCACCAGGCCCCGCAGGCTTTCCGGGATGCCCTGGTGCAGCCAGGTCTTGAGGCCCAGATGGGCGCCGCCGGCCAGCAGCGCCAGCAACACCGGGTTGCTGCTCAGCCAGCCCACGCCCCGCCGGGACAGCGGGATCTCCAGCACCTTGTCGACCAGCGCCGCCACGGTGCTCTCGTCCACCAGCTCGCCGACCCGGCGCTCTCCCTGGATACCGTGGTTATAGAGACGGTCCACCATCTCGCCCACCAGCTCCGGAATGCCGCCGCCCAGCTCCATCTGCACCGCGTATTTGCGCACCGTGACGCCGATCTGCTCGGCGGTCACCGCTTCACTCAGGCGCACCGTGTCGGCCTGAGCCAGCAGAGCGTCCAGCTCCTGTTCCAGCCAGTCGTCCAGGCGGTCCGGGTCGAGGGACTCGCTGAGATGGGCGATCAGCGCCTCAAGTAAACGATTTGCCTTTTCTTGTTTATTTGCCGTCACGACATGCCTTCCTTAACCAAGGGCCACTTGCCCACTGCGCGGGCGAATGTATCATCGTTCAATGTAACAATCATCAGAGGTACTTAACCATGGCGATCAACATACTGCCCACCCGCCGGAACCTGCGCTTCAAGCTGAACCCCAGCAAAGCGCTGACCTGGCACCAGGACGGGCGCAACGTGAGCCAGTTTCTCAATACCCTGAGCCTGTTTTTCCCGGTTGGCGAACGTTTCTTTATCGACAGCGTGCGCCACTATCGCGATGTCGTCCAGGACCCGGAACTGAAGAAGGCGGTGACCGCCTTTATTGGCCAGGAAGCCATGCACGGCCGCGAGCACGAAGAGTACAACGGCTTCGTCAATGAGGCCGGCGTGCCCATCGAAGCCCAGGAGCAGCTGGTCGACAATCTGCTCAAGGCGGTGCAGAAATACACCCCGGCGTCCTTCCAGCTGGCCGGCACCGTGGCCCTGGAGCACCTCACCGCGATCCTCGCCGACGGCCTGCTCAGCCTGCCGGAGATCATGGAAGGCTCCGACGAGGGCTACCGCGCCCTGTGGAACTGGCACGCCCTGGAAGAGACCGAGCATAAAGCGGTGGCGTTCGATGTCTACCGGCTGGCGGTGGGCAGTGACGACCAGGTCGGCGCCTACGCCATGCGCAGCTTCGCGCTGGTGTTCTCCACCAGTGTGTTCTTCGCCCTGTTCCTGCCGTTCTACCTGCACAACGTGCGCGTCAGCGGCGGCCTGTTCGACGGCAAGGGCTGGCGCGCGGTCGCGCGGCACACCCTGGGCAAGAAAGGCATCTTCCGCTACACCGCCAAGGCGTGGCTGGACTGGTTCAAGCCCGGCTTCCATCCCTGGGACCACGACAACCGTGAGTTCCTGGAGCAGTTCGACGAGCTGGTGGCCCACGCTCTGGAAGAGGCGGCCTGACCGCCTCGCCCCCTCTGACTTCCCGGATCGCGACGCGATCATTCCTCAAGCCGGCTCCCCGCCGGCTTTTTTTGCTTTGGCGAGGAGCTGGGACTGTAGGAGCGGGCTCTGCCCGCGAAAGGGAGCGAAGCTCCCGGCGGGATGCCAGGGACTTTTCTCTCCAGAAAGCCCGCACCGGGATCGGGTGGGCCC
>TARA_R100001244_G_scaffold42085_2_pt1 | contig 10310 bp, 12 predicted proteins | sample TARA_R100001244 | Tara Oceans TARA_R100001244 (sample SAMEA2621564) | marine metagenome | biome: marine biome (ENVO:00000447); feature: mesopelagic zone (ENVO:00000213); material: "saline water (ENVO:00002010), including plankton (ENVO:xxxxxxxx)" | depth 790 m
CCCCATATTCCTGTTTGAGATGTTACAACAACCACCCCCCCCGTATAAAGGGGATTTGGTACATTTTCCCAACTTATTCCTGTATCACTCAATTCATATGTATAAGTATTATTTAAATTATCCCAAACTGTTACCGCGGTAGGATATGTTGAGGCGGTAAAAAAACCAATCTTTAAAGTAAAAGTAAATGGCCCAGTAAATGATGCATCAGCTGGAATTACTGCACTTGCGCTCCCAGCTGGAAAAACAGAATTTACTTGGATAGCATTTGGGCTGTTTATCCCATAAGCCATAAGCCATGGTTTATCAATCAATTGTGGTGCTGATGCAACCCATGAATAAGATGTTGGGCTGTTCTGTTTTAAATATTTTGTAGTTGTTCCTCCTGTTGTTATATTTGTTGCAATAAAATCAAAACGAATCCTAATATCATAATTGTCATATCCTGTTATTCCTGTTCTATCTTGTTGAAATATTAATGGGAATTCTAAATACAAACCATTTGTTTGAGCAACATCATTTAATGTTTGTTGTATAACTCCAGAATCTTCAGCAGTTGGGAATCCTCCATAATAATTCATATCTCCAAACGCCAAATAATTTGCTGTTGCTGATTTTGTAACTGGGAAATAATCATATTTTGATCCTGATAATTTTTGCAATCCAGGATTTGCGGCTGTTCCTCCTGTTACTAATTGGTATCTTGTTTGACCAGTACCCCCCAAATATGCTCTATCTCCTAAAACTCCACCAGTTAATGAGTAAATTCTTGTATTAATATTATCAGGATTTGCATATGATCCGCTATCTGTTGTTATGTATTCTGGTATCTGAACAATCCAAAATATATGTTTCCAATATGTAATCCTGCAACCCCATGTTTTTAACATTTCTTTTAGAACATCATAAGTATTCATGACTGTAAAATTATCATTGTCATCTTCCTCATGTGTCCAACTCATTAATCCTTTTGTATTATACAATGGATCATTTGATTGTGCTGGTGCTGAGTGGCCTGAATTATACCAATTTACAGATGTTCTAAATTCTGCATCAGCATATGCACCAGTAGATGCTCCTCCTATTCCTGTTTTTTGTAACGCCTGAGCAATCCAATAAGTAAAGCGGCCTGGCCCCCAATACATATCATTTGCATCATAAGGTTTTGCTGCTCCAGAACCAACCCAATCTCTATCTTTTAATAATGACAATCCATCTGTTGCTGTTATTGTTGCAACATAAGGTTTATCAACATCCTCTTTGCTACTTAAATCCATTAAAACAAATCCACTCCATAATGGATCCTCATTTGCTGATGTTGATTGATATAAATGTACATAAACCTGTTGCTCTTGGTATGTATCCCTTAAATCAGTTAAAAATGTTTCAACCGCTGCATCTTCACAAACTATTGGAACTTGCATTTGTGAACTTAAAATTGTATTAAAACGCCCCTCATCATCAGTATCATATGAAATAACTGGGCCACCTGCCCCCAGTATTATTTCTGATGCTGTTGTTGTATTGCCATCAATCCAAATTTCCAAATGATAATCAGTATCATTATAACTCTTATAATCTGCAAAAAATCTTTTTGTAAATGCCATTTAAACTCCTCTTAATCTTTGTCCTGTTGTTTTGCTATTACTTAGCCAAATATCATTCCCACTTATGCGGCCCTCAACCACCACATTCTGTTGGCCACTTGCCATCATGTTTTTTAATTTATTTAATGGTGCAATAACTTCTGGATTCCCACTCCCTGCCCCTGAATATTCTCCCATTAATCCAACTGTTGGGCCGCTTACAATTCCACCATCTGCAAAACTTGGAATTAAACTACTAAATGCTGTTTTTGCTAATCCTCCTGCCAATCCTGCAAAAATTGGAATCAACCATGGGGCAACAGCAAATGCAGGATTTGCCATTGCTCTTGAAACAGCAGCAGCAACTCCCTGTGCTATTAATGCTCCAATTGTATCTTTTATTTGATTCTTAACAACCTCTCCATATGACTTAAAATCCTCTGCACCCTGGGCCAATCCGCTCCCCATCTGCTCGGCAAATCCAATCATTGCCTCTTTTGTTAATCCAAAATTAATTGCCAAAACTTCTAACAATGATTTTGTTTTTTCCAACTCTCCATTTGTTCTAACTAAAAATTCTGCATATGTTTCATCAACTTCAAAATGCCCAACAACTGCATCATCTCCTCCTCCTGTTGTTGTTGCTGCTCCACCGCCTCCACCACTTCCAACAGCAAATACTCCTTTAATTTTGTCATATATACCAGTAGCAATATCAGCTGCACTATCAACCGCCCCCTGTATGTCATCCTCAGTAATAAATTCAACCTTATCTCTTGATAATGTGTTTTCAATTGCTGTTTTTGTATTCTCTGCAATTTCCTCTCCTAATATTGTTGCTTGTTCTTTTAATATTTTAACATTCGCATCAATCCCATCTGCTGTTGCTTTTACATAATCTTTGGCCCCCTCTTTTACACCTTTTAGATCTAATTTTAATGCTGCTTTTATTACTTTTGCAACCGCTTTAAATTGGCCAATCCATGAATCTATTAATACAGAAACTATGCCTTTCATTGAATTAAAAACAAATTTTGCCTCTGCCCATAAATTTTTAAATACCAATATTACTAATTGTATTGCCCCTCTAAATATCATTGATTCATTATATAAATCAATAAAATAATTTACAACATCAACCAATGTTTTTTTAATCGGCTCCCAATTCTTATAAATCAAATAACCTCCTGCAACAACTGCTGCAACTACTAATCCAACTGGACTTAGGATTGCTGCAAATGCTGTTGTTAATGCCCCTAAAATTGATAAAACTGGGCCAATTGCCGCAACAATTAATCCGATTGTAACAATATTGTTTTTCATTTCACTATCCAATCCACTCCACCATCCTAAACCTTTCTGAATCCAGCCCATTAATTTAGAAAATAATGGGATTAACATTTCCCCCAAACTAATTGCAACCCCCTCTGCTTGGGATGCTAAACGCCTCATTGCTCCTGCCGCTCCACTATCCATAATGTCGGCCATCTCCTTAGACTTCCCTGCTGATTTGTCTAATTGGTTTGAATAATCAGCTGTTTTTGAAGTGTTAGATGCTAATATTAATCCAGCTGCAAATGCTCTTTTCCCAAATAATCCTGTTGCTGTTGTTACTTTGTCGGTTGAATTATTTATTTGGCTCATGGCATCCTCAAAACTTATGCCCTTAGTTGCTAATTCAACAAATATTTTTCTTAAATGAGTACCCATTGTTGATGCCTCCATACCACTATCTGCTAATGTCATCATCATGGATGTTAAACCCCCTAATGGAATCCCCACCGCATTTGCAGTTGCCCCAACTGTTGGCATTGCTGTGCTTAGTTTTTCCATGTCAATGGCCGCGCTTGAACTTGCAACTGCAAACATATCTGCAACTTTTGCCGATTCACTTGCCTCCATTCCAAAACTATTCATTGTGGATGCAACTATTGTTGCGCTTTCTGCTAAATCATGGCCTGTTGCTTGTGCTAAACTTAATATTGAATCAGTTGATTTGTTTATTTCATCAGGTGTTAATCCTAATTTGGACAATTCCAACTGAAGTTCTGCAACTTGGGATGCAGTAAACATTGTTGATGAACCTAACCTCTTTGCATTTGCCTCTAATGATTTGAACTCTGATGCAGTTGCCCCACTTACTGCTTTTACTTTCAGCATGGCTTGTTCAAAGTTTGCAAATGTTTTTATTGCAATTGCTCCCAGCCCAATAATTGGCATTGTTAAGCCAGTTGTCATTGAACGCCCAACATTTTTCATTGACCTCCCAAAACCTTTCACTTTCATTTGGGCTTTTTTCATTGCCCTATTAAAGCCGCCTAAGTTAGCACCAAAATTAAATGTTAAAAATCCAACCGCTTTATTTGCCATGTTCCTCCATCTTTTTAATGTATTCCGCTTTTGCTTTTAATTTTTCAAAATCAACTTCACTTGTTTTTTTATCCCAATCAAATTCAACCAAATCCTTTGGTTTTATTGTTTTGTTTTTCGGCAATTGAATGTTTAATAATAATGTTGTTTGCCACCTTACTCTTTCCCATTCCTGTTGTTGCCTCATGTTTTCCAACTCATGAAAACCATCCAACTTATTCCAAAAATGTTTGGGCAACATATCATAAAAATCATCAACACTCATTCCAACTTGCCCAAATGCTATGCTTTCCAACTCTTGCCAACTAAGATACTTTTTTACTTCTTGTTGGCCTTTTGCTTTTTTCCAGTTGATCCCCCCATTTGTTCGGCTAATACTTCCATGCACCGCCCTATTGCATCAAAATCCTCATCAATTAAATCTGCTAAGGAATCAATTGTTATTTCGCATTGTTGTTTTGCTGCTCTGTAACCATCCTCAATGCCGCAAAAAATTAAAGTTAAAGCACTATCTAAACTCATATCTTGCCCTAACTTATCTAATTCCTGCAAACTTGTATTTGTTAATGCGCTGTATTTTCTCAATGCATTAAATCCAAATTTAACTGGATATTTTTTTTCATTAATTTTTACAAATGTATATTTCATCTTTGTTTGTTTTAAGTAGGTTTGCAAAGGGATGAAACAAACTAAACAAGATCATCCCCCTGCGCCCCAAAGTTGTTATTAAGATACTGTTTGCGTTAATGCGCCTGTACCCTCAAAACTCATTGAATAAGTTGCTGTATCTTCTGTTCCTGCTGATACTGAGAATGATGTTAAATATACAGAACCACTATAAACTGTATCTCCTGTTGCTGCTGCAACATTTCCAAATTTAATTGTTAATGCTGTTCGAGCTGTTATTATATTTGCTAACGCCACATCATCAGCCCCATTTGTTAATACTGAACCAGCTGCATCAGTCCATGCATATGCACCATCCAAATCAACTGAAAAATCTCTCAATCCCTCTAATGATTCTTTCCATCCACTACTTTCTTTATTTGTTATTTCTCTTAAACCCAGATTCAAATTTAATGAACCATTTTGAGCATAAGCAACTAAGATACCTGTTCCACTATCGTAAACCTTAATATCTGTTCCATTTAATATTGCCATTTTCTTTTATTTTTATTAATTATTATTTTCTTTTTTATCTTCTTTTTTTTCTGTTTCTTTTTTTACTTTCTTTTTTTTAGGTTTTACAATGCATTCCAACTCAATCAACTCTTGTAATTCATCTTCAATTGTTATAATAACAAATGCTCCTTTTCTAATTGTTTTTCCATGCCTTTTACTGGGCCAATCTTTTATTAATTCGTATCTCATTTTTTATGTATTAATTATCCTTAAATCAAAATCTAATGCTTTACGATAAACCCCCTCATCACTTACATTCTCATCAAACAAATCATTGTATCCATTGTATTTTATCGACTGCACCACTACTCCGCTATATGTTCCGCTTATTCTATCCAATGCTGTTCTTATTTTTCTTGCCAAATCTGATGCTTGAGCATAGGTTTTGCAATAACAACTCACCATCACGCTATCAGTATCCAATGTTGAAACGCCATCCTTTTCATCTGTTGGGCTTTCTCCATCTACATCATAAACAATAAATGGAAATTCTGTTGTATTTTTGGCAACATTTGGAAATATTCGTTTATCCACCAAATCAGCAATCTCAGTATCACCCGTTAATAGGTTGTATATTACTTTCCCTGAATCCATTTTAATATCCTAATGTTCCATATTTTTTTAAACGCCTTTCATGTGTTTTTAATGCTCTGCCAAATATCTTCTCTGCATCTTTCATCCCATTTGCCAACACTATATTTTTTTTAGCATTAAATGCATTCTCCATCCATGGTTGATTACTCCCTGTTCCTTTGCCTCCAAAATTAACCTCTCCTCCGTACTCAACCCATGCACCATAATATCCACTCTTTTCCTTACTCTTAAATGCACCCCTTACTTTTGGGCCAACATATCCTCCATTGTATTTTCTACTCGCTTTAGTTGTAAAAAACCCAACACTCTTTGCTAATTGTCCTGTTCCTCCTAATGCATTTGCATTATTTCTTGCCTCTTTTACTAATGGCTTTGAAGTTTCTCGCCAAAACTTTACCCATATTTTATTTTGATCAACTTGTTTTGGCAATTGCTTAAACATTAATTCAATATCCCTTAAATTATTTCTATCTATCTCAACAGTAATTTTATTTCCTGCCATTTAATCTTTTTGTTCTGTTTCTAATTCCAAAAATGCATCACGCCCATCAATTTCATTTATTACTTTAATATAGTAATATTTACTATCATAACTAACTCTCATCATTTCCGTTACTGCAATGTCCAAATTTCTTATTGTGAAAACAACTTTGCTTGTTGCTGTTATTCTTTGCAACTCCTCCTTTTCATTTCCTCCTTTCCAATTAATATTGGCCCATAATGTTTTGTATGTACTCCATGTTATAATCAACTCCCCAAAATCATCTGGTGATGTTGATGGTTCCTCAATTACAATCCTCCTATCTAAACTGCCTATCTGCATACCTGAATCTTATATTGATCTAATAAGTATTTTGCACTAATTGGAACTTCTGTTGCTATTCTACCAATAACAACTGTTTCTCTGTTCTGATACCAATGCCCAATGGTTAATAAAACCGCCTGTTTAATTGCACCATCAACATCATCTGCACTATCAACCCCAACTTTGTAATTTATTTCAATAGCATTTAAACCATCAATAATGTCTGGCCAACTTTCATTTGGTGATGGTACTAATCTTGCAGGTTTTGATACATTATCTAATGTGTATTTTGTGGTTAATAATGTTTGCAATGTTCCAGTTGGGGGCCAATATTTAACATTGAATAATGTTGTTTGTACTGGGCTTTTATATAATTCCCTAACCTCACTCCATTTATCACAATATTGTGTTATCTCAGTAGTAATAAAAAATCTATTTGTGTACTCCTCACAACTCTTTGTTGCCGCTACAATTAAAGTATCAATATAAGTATCATCAGCAGTTGTATCCACCTTTAAATGTGTTTTAACCTCGGCTGTTGTTAATATGTTTGTTGTTGCTTCTGTTATTACTTTGTAAGCCCTCATATTTTAATTTAAAAAAAGGGATGGCAGTAATTCCACCACCCCTTTATTATTAATAATTTAAACTACTAAACTAATGATGTGTATTTAACAAATGATGCTCCACTTGCTAATCCCCAGTCATAATGTTGGTTTAATACTAATCTCGTAGCATTTTCAGTTGCCGCAGTATATGGGTCCACCAAAATAGAAGTTGGCCCAAAGCTGCAGAAGAAAATTCTGCTAAAATCTCCGAATAAACCATCAAATGATGTTCCAGCTGTTCCATCAGGTGCAGATGAGAAGTATCCATTGTAACCTGCTAATTTATCATCTTGGTATAATGCAGAAGTAGATGCCACTTGAGCAGCCGCCTTAATTGCAGAATAACCAACAAATGAATTTACAAATCCTAAGTTTCCATCTAAACCATGGTCATCAGCTAATGTTTGAATTGCCTCTAACATATCCCCAGCAGTATCAGCAGATGCAGCTTCAGTAAATTCTAAAACTCCAGAAGTTGCAGCAATAGCCCCAGGCCCAGCCCCAGCAGAAGAAGATGCCCACATATTAGCATCAATCTTTGCAGCAACTTGTCTACCCATATCAGCCATGATAGCAGCTTCAGCACCGCCTCCATTTTGTGCAATTATCACATTTGACACATTTGAATAACCATTTATTCTGTTAGGTGTTAATGTTACTTTACCAAAATCGGCACTTGTATCTGTACCAGCAGCATTTTCTCCAGCCCATGCAACAGCATTTGCTCCTGTTATTGGAACAATAGTATCAGCAGCCATATTTCCTAAATCAGAAATACCTACTTTATTATATAAACCACCCGCAACCAATGCATCAGCAAAAGCAGTTGTAACAGATGGAGCAATTAAAGATGTAGCTTGGTCAACATATGCTCTTTTTTCCATCATAAAAGATGGCATTCCAATGCCCTCAATTTGACCTCTGTTTTCTCTTTCTGCTTCTTGGTGCATTTCTGCCTCAATACCAGTTAAGTTTCCTTTTCTTACCTCGTTAATAGCTTTGAATAAACTCCAATTTCTTGTTGTTTTTTCAGTATTAACATCTGATACTTTAGTACCTGTAACTGATGCAGCAATGCGAATTTCTTTCTCCACTCTTTCTGCTCTCGTTATTTTGGTATCTAAAACATCACATTCTTTAAGCAAATTATCCATCTGCTCATTTTCCTCCGTTGATAAATCTCTGTCCTCAGTTTCAGCAACTAACTTAATAGTTTCCAACTTGCCAATAACTTCAGAACGCAACTCCATCAACTCAATTGAATTTTTCATGTTCTTTTTTTTATTAATTATTATTTTCTTTTTTGTAACTCTATTTTTAGCTTTGCCAATGAACGGCTAACCAAATCCTTTTCCTCCTGCTCGTTTTGTATTTTTTCTTTATATACCGCCAATCCTCTTTGTGCAACTATTAAATCTGATTCGGCTTGGGAATAAGCTGGATATGTAACGCTGGAAATATCATATAATTTATCAATCTCATTGATTGTTCTTATATCATTTCCATCATCATCTGTACTCCACTCATCACCATCTTTAGGGATTGTAAATGCAAAAGAACTTTGTGTTATATTTCCATTCTTTAAATTTATTCCTAAATCTTTTCCATAAGATGTTTCTGGCAATTCGTATTCAAATGCCAATCCTTTTTCATCAGTTGATAGTTTCAATGTTCCCTCTCCAAATTTACTTCTTGCTAAAACAAGATTTGGATCATGGTTAATTAACGCCCTTACATCTGAATTTTTTATCAACTCATTTGTGAATGCTCCAGGTGCTATGTATTCATAAAACCCCATAAATTCACTCTTTGAATCATAAACTGATGCATGACCAATTACAACATCCTTACCATCATCATTCTGCTCAACTCTTGATTCTATATTAAATATTCTTTTTTCCATACTATTGTTATATTTTTTTTCCCAAATATTAATTTTCTTCTCCATCTTTCTCCTCTCCAATCTTTTCTATTGTTGTCATGTTTAGTTGCATGAAATATTTATCACCTCCTGCAATGCTGTTTAAATTTTCTTTTTGTCTTACTTCATTTATGCTCATATATCCATTTGTGATTGCTGTTTTATACGCCTCTGTTCTTGACTTAACATCTCCTCTTAATAAGCCATTAACATTAAACTCAACAAATGTTTTGCCAATATCCTTTGTTCTAAATAATTTTAAATTCATCTCATTTTCAATTCTTGTTAAATATGGCATTAATGAATAAGTAACAAATTCCTGTGATTGCATTTCTATATTATTAAAACTGGATTTGCTCAAATCGTAAAGTAAATGTGGTGCCACTCGGAAGATTCTACCAATTTCAGCAATTGAGAAAACTCTACTCGCCAAAAACTGTGCTTGTTCTGGTGATATTGATACTGGTTTAAAAGTAAGCCCCTCCTCTAAAATTGCAGTTTGATTTGCCCCACTCAACTGAGAGTAAGTATTGTTAAATGAATTTCTCAGTCTATCAATTGCTGTTTCACTTAACGCCCTATCAGTTGTTAATGTTCCGCTTAACTTTGCACCATTTTTAAAAAATGTATTTCCATACTCCTCAATAGCTTGGCCCCAACCAATTGCCTTTGCACATTGATCAATTGGGCTTAATCCTGTAATTCCATCATTTGTGATTCCTGTAAAATGTAAAATATCATCAGCATCATAAATGTTTCCAGTATCTCCATCTTCATAAAATAATCTATTATCTTGTTTTTTTATTGTAACCTTTTCATAATTTAAAGGAAATAAATTAATGGGCCTGGCTAAATTATCCCTCTCAATATATACATAAGAATTACCATTAACGCAAAGGTTCATCATTTGCAATTCCAAAAAAGTTATTTTATTTTGGTATGGATTCGGTTTGTATTTTAATAATGTGTAAATTGGTGATGCTGAATCCTCGACCTTATCCCCATTATCTTGTTTAGTGTAGATGGATATTGGCAATGCTGATACTGATTCACTCAGTAATCTTATTGCACTCCAAACTGCTGTAAATGTTAAAGCTGTTGCTGGTGTAACATTTACGCCTGTTCCAAATGGTGTAGTAAAATTGATGCTTCTTTGTTCGCCTTTGTTTACTTTTTGAGTAACAAAAACATTTCTAAGTGTGTTAAATATGCCCAAATCTTATAAGAATTTCCGCAATTATACG
>TARA_R100001244_G_scaffold5440_1_pt1 | contig 10291 bp, 9 predicted proteins | sample TARA_R100001244 | Tara Oceans TARA_R100001244 (sample SAMEA2621564) | marine metagenome | biome: marine biome (ENVO:00000447); feature: mesopelagic zone (ENVO:00000213); material: "saline water (ENVO:00002010), including plankton (ENVO:xxxxxxxx)" | depth 790 m
CCAAGATTCTAAAACTGTGGCCAAAATTAGTTGACCACTACAATTCAAAGGCAATTTGGAACACAGTTTGGTTTGAGTTGTTCAAAGGTACTTGGGACAACTCTAATTTCATTATCGAAAATAGAGTGGGCGAAGCGTTTTTTTCTTTTAATAGTGATGGTGAACTGGTTACCTAACAAACGCTTTAACCAAAGGACGCAAAACAGCAGGCTTGCGCTCCTTCGTCGCTAATTTTAGCCTGCTATTTTGCGCCGGTTAAGCAAAGCGTTAGGAGCTCTAATTGGCCAAAAGGAATTATGTAGAAGAAATTCTTCAGAAAAAAAGCCGAAATCATAAGAATGGAAGCCGTAATGATATATTTCTGCGACGAGTTCACCCTTTGGTAGAGGGGTTTAGACAGATTAGGGCATTAGATAAATCTATAAACTGGCGAGAAGAATGGCTTAAATATGGTGCCATTGGCTATGTAGCTTGTGTGGAAGGGTACATTCGTCTGCTAATTGCAGATGTAATTAACCAAGGTCAGCCCTACCTTGATCGGGTATCAAACTTTAAAGAAATAAAGTTTAATGCTGAAATTGTAGTTGCTCTTCAAAAAAAAGAAATTACTTTAGGCGATTACATTTCTCACTTACTCCCTATCAACAATTTGTCAGATATAAATTCGCATTTAACCATTCTACTAGATACCGACTACATAAAGTTTTACAAACAGCAATCGTTATCGGACAGCGATAATAGACTGATTGGTGAAGTTTTTGGCAAAGATTTGGGTCAGCTAGAGAAGTTGTTCAAACTAAGACATATGCATGCTCACGAATTAGCTACAAGGGAAAAGTTTCCAGTAGGTGAAATTGAAGAATATATTGGGTCAGCGGCAGTTTTTGTTACCTTTACTGAAGAAATTTTCGAAAGGATATTATCAAATTCGCCAAGTGAATAGCTTAATTTGGCTTATTAGTGCCTAAATTTTTGTGAGAAGTAGGTTCAACGTGTACGCTCCTAACAATCACATTAAGTCCCTTCGCTGGGACAGTAACACGTGGGCTCTGTCGCTTCGCTCGGATTTTAGCCCACGTATTACTGCCCCTTATGTGGGTGTTATGTCTCAGAAGGAATTGATAAATGCGGTTAATTTTTTTATTACTTCTATTAGTCAATTTTGGCTGTCTTGCCTCATCCTGTATAGTAACCGATGAAATGCGCGAACAGTTCAATTCCAAACATGTCGAAGATGTTGCTATTGATACAACCCTTAGAGGTTCAAACTTCTTTGTAACTATTAAATTACCAGAGAGCATTGAAGGTCAAAGTTCTTATTCAGTGCGGCTGGTATCAGACAGCCTTGTAGAACCAACATTCATCTTCCCTCTAGACTTGTATGAAGAAGATAACCAAACAAAGGCATGGTATGAAATAGATGCGGGGCTTGTGAGAAAGCACTTCATAATGGTCAGCTTAAATGACTATTGTGCTCCGAGCATATTCAAGGAAGTTTTTACCAATGAGACATAACAAAAAAATTAAGTTCGCCCGCTGCGCGGGCTGGGACGCAAACATGTGGGCTGCTCACTTCGTTCGGATTTTAGCCCACATGCCTGCGCCCCTTATTTAAAAGTTATGTTTACAAATTAAGAAAGGAGTCTTTCCCATGTTTCCTCAATGTAGAAGTTGTTCTAAGAAAATATCACTTAGTTGGTTTTTAACAGCCTTTAAATGGACTAAATACCGTTGTGTAAATTGTGGCTCAATACATGAGTTCACTACAAGGCGTGGTTATATCGCAGGAATTGTAGGTGCATCAACTGCTTTCTTTTATCCAATCAAGGAAAGTTCTATCTTTTATAGCCCTTTGTTGTTTGTTTTAGTGGTGTTTGCTGCCCTTGTGCTTAGTAGTTTAATTCCTGGGCAACACGAATTAGTTGTAACTGAGGAATCGGTGGATCAGTAAATATAAAAAGAAATTAAACAAGGACATTGCTCCTCACCCGTTTTAGTGGACACCTCCTCATCACTTTGAAGAGGCTAAAATGCCTAAATATACTCAACCTAGGAAGACATGGTTTTATCCAGTTAATTTCAAAATCAAAGTGTTGTGGCATAGTGATTTTGGCCACTATTTACATACAAACTTGTATAAAACCAAGTGGAGCTTTCTTATGCCTTAGTTTTATTAAAAACGTCCACTAATGTTAAACTACAAAAAACTTAATTACTTAATATAGCTATGGCATTTTACATTCCTTTATTACAACCTCACTTTAAGCACATTGAAATTGGCGATACGCTTACATCACTTTGGAGTGGGTGTGGCAATATTGTGCAGTGCCAGCTTGATGATGAGCCATGTGTTATTAAAGCGATTAAAATACCCAGTTATATACACCATCCTAAAATTAAACAAAGCGAATTTGCGCTTAAAAGAAAGCAGCACTCATATAGTGTTGAATACACTTTTTATAAGCTTTATAGCCAGCATTTACCAGTACATGCACAAAGTATTGAATGTATAGGTGCAATTAATAAAGATGATGAATATGCGCTGGTGTTTAAGGATTTCACCAAACATGGGTTTGCTCAAGCAGGGGCACAACATGTTAAAGCTATATTAAAGTGGCTTGCACACTTTCATGCGTTTAACTTAAGTAAACCCGCTGAAGGATTATGGCAGCAAGGCAACTACTGGCATTTAAGCACACGCCCAGATGAGTTTAATAAACTAAAAGATAACCTTGATAAAAAGTCCGATATTAAAAGTGCTGCACATAAAATAGATGAGGAACTACAACGTTGTGCGTATAAAACGCTGATTCATGGCGATGCAAAACTTGCTAACTTTGCAGCAAATGAGCGCGATGAAATACTCGGTTATGATTTTCAGTATATAGGTGCAGGTTCTGGGATAATTGATGTAATGTATTTTATGACCAGTTGCTTAAGTGATGCACAATTACACGAGTGTGCTGATGAGTATCTTGCGTATTATTTTGATAATTTAAAGGCTGCTATTACTACTTATCATCCTACAGCACCAGCAAGTAAAATAGCTGACGATTGGCTCGCTTTATGGCCTTCTGCATGGGCTGACTTTTATCGATTTTTAGCTGGCTGGAGCCCCGAGCACCAAAAAATAAATAGTTATATGCAACAGCAAGTAAACAGCTGGTTAGCGAGTAACATTTAATAAACACAACGGGTTGATTGCTTGCATAAATATCAAGCAAAACAATACATTTTGGCACGATGTATGAAAATCTCTTTAAAACTACAGGTCAAATGACCTTTTTTAATATAAAATACTGCAAATTCTTGTATCAGTAGGTTTATATCATGGCAATTCACGTTATTTCTCACCCTCTTGTTCAACATAAACTAGGCCTAATGCGAGCGCATGGTATTAGTACTAAAAGCTTTCGTGAATTATGTTCTGAAGTTGGAACCTTATTAACTTACGAAGCAACTAAAAACCTACAGTTAGAAGATAACGAAATTACAGGCTGGGATGGCAATAAATTAAAAGTAGAGCATATTAAAGGTAAAAAAATTACCGTAGTGCCTATTTTACGCGCAGGTCTTGGCATGATGGACGGTGTTATGCAGTTATTACCGGCGGCTAAAGTAAGTGTGGTTGGTCTTGAACGTAACGAAGAAACGCTAGAGCCAGTACCATATTTTGAAAAGCTCGTTGGTAATATTGATGAGCGCTTAAGCTTAGTTATTGACCCTATGCTTGCAACCGGTGGCTCAATGATTGCCACAATCGATATGCTTAAAAAAGCAGGCTGTAAAGAAATCAAAGTAATTGTATTAGTAGCTGCACCAGAAGGTGTGGAAAAAACACTTACAGCACATCCCGACGTAGAAATATTTACAGCCTCTGTAGATAGCCACTTAAACGAAAAGGGCTATATTATCCCTGGTTTAGGCGATGCGGGTGACAAAATATTCGGTACTGTTTAGGAGTCTTTAAGTGCAAAATAATGACACCTTTTCAATAAAAACTATTTTAACAGGCGCGCAAATGCTGTTTGTAGCATTTGGTGCGCTGGTATTAGTGCCACTTTTAACGGGCTTGGATCCTAATGTTGCGCTTTTTACCGCTGGCATTGGTACTTTGCTGTTTCAGGTAGTGACTAAAGGCCAAGTGCCTATATTTTTAGCTTCATCATTTGCTTTTATTGCACCCATTATTGCCGCTGTGCAAATGTGGGGCGTGCCAGCCACTATGGGCGGCTTAATGGTAGCGGGCTTTGCTTATATGCTTTTAAGTTTATTAGTAAAATTTAAGGGCGTTGCAACGCTTCATAAAATTTTACCGCCTGTGGTTGTAGGCCCTGTAATTATGGTTATTGGTTTAGCGCTTGCACCTGTTGCTGTAAATATGGCGATGGGTAAAAGTGGCGACGGCAGTATTCAAATTATTGATTACAACAGCGCTATTTATATTTCGTTGTTCTCGTTAGTGGTTACGCTTATTTTTGCAGTGTGGGGAAAAGGCGTATTTAAGCTTATACCTATTCTGGCAGGGGTTGTTGCGGGTTATTGTTTATCGCTTGGTATGGGCGTTGTGCAATTTGACGCAGTAACTAACGCACAGTGGTTTGCTGTACCAAACTTCACATGGCCGGAGTTTAAATGGCAGGCTATTTTGTTTATGGTGCCTGTAGCAATAGCACCTGCAATTGAGCATATTGGCGATATGATGGCTATTAGCCAAGTAACCAATAAAGACTTTTTGAAAAAGCCTGGGCTTCACCGTACTTTGTTTGGTGATGGCCTTGCTACGTCTGCTGCATCATTATTTGGCGGCCCGCCTAACACAACTTACTCAGAGGTAACGGGAGCAGTTATGCTTACCAAAAACTTCAATCCTAAAGTAATGATGTGGACAGCCATTATCGCCATTATTTTAGCCTTTGTTGCTAAAATGGGATCTGGCTTACAGACTATACCTGTACCTGTAATGGGCGGCATTATGATTCTACTTTTTGGCTCTATTGCTGTAGTGGGTCTAAATACATTAGTTAAGTCGGGCGATGATTTAACAGCACCACGTAACTTAAGTATTGTTGCACTTATTTTGGTGTGCGGTATTGGCGGTATGCATATTGGTGGTAGCCAATTTAGTTTAGAGGGCGTAAGTTTATGCGCTATTTTAGGCATTGTGCTCAACCTTGTATTACCTAAGGCGCAGCCTCAAGAGAGTTAATAGTGCACGTAAGTTAAAAATATTGCACCAAAATAGCGCATTTTTAATGCGCTATTTTTTTAACCTACTAATAAATATACAAAAATAATAATGGTCTATTACCTGCATTTAATTTCCAGAACGCATCGTATGCAAAGGAGTTACTATGTCAGAGGCCAATATTGTGGATATAACCCCGTTTTTAGCAAAACACCAACTGCCTTTAAAGTATCAATATTTGAGTGAGCAATATTTTGTTCCACTTGCGCATGACATCCTCGAATCTAAAAAAACAAATACTCCTATTTTTGTTGCCATAAATGGATGCCAGGGCTCAGGAAAAACAACACTCGCAGATTTCTTAGTTACGTGGTTTTCTAAAAACACACCACTTAACAGTGTAGCATTGTCAATTGATGACTTTTATTTAGCAAAACAAGCACGTACTGAGCTTGCCAAAGACGTACATCCTCTTTTTACTACTCGCGGAGTACCAGGTACTCACGACGTAGCGTTAATGAATAGAACAATAACTAATTTACTGGCAGGAGAGGTAAACGTACCGCTTCCACGTTTTAATAAACACGAAGACGACTGCGTGCCAGCAAGTGATTGGCTAACAAACGAAAAGCCAGTTGATATTGTTATTTTAGAAGGGTGGTGCGTGGGCAGTGAGCCACAACCGCTGTTTTCATTGAGTGAGCCGCTTAACGAGTTAGAGCAACAGTTTGATAAAGAAGGCGTTTGGCGCCGCTGTGTAAATAGCTGTTTGGCAAATGAATATAAAGCCGTTTTTAACCTAATTGATTATACAGTTATGCTAAAAGCACCGAGTTTTAGTGATGTTTTTACATGGCGACAAGAGCAAGAACAAAAGCTAATAGCCAAAAAAGGTGAAGGCTCAGGCACCATGACTAACGAGCAATTGGTGTATTTTATTTCTCATTTTGAGCGCATTACGCGTGAGAACTTAAACACACTGAGCGCTAAAGCAAATGCTTTAATTGAACTTGATAGCAACCGAGATATTAGCGGTATGCACCTAACGAGTGATGACACCCTTCAACCTATTATTTTTACAGATTTGGACGGAACATTACTCGATCACGCCGATTACAATACAAATAATATTAGTGAGTTATTACAGCAGCTGCAAAATGCGCATATTCCTGTGGTGTTTAATACCAGCAAAACTTTTTGCGAAGTTATAGAGCTTAAAAACGATTTAAATATTCAACAACCTTTTATTGTCGAAAACGGTGCAGCAGTATTTATTCCAGAAGACTATTTTGAATTAAAACCCATTGGTTGTAAAAAAGTAGGCGCTTATTGGTGCTACGCAATGGCAAAGCCGTTATCGAGTTTATTAAATGATTTAAATACTTTAAAGGCGGATTATAAAGCGCATTACAAATTGTTTAGTGACTTATCGAGTGAGCAAATTTCAGAGCTTACCGGGCTAAACGATGCACAAGCAAGACGCGCACAAACTCGCGATTATTCAGACCCTCTTTATTGGTATGGCAATGACGAATTACTCACAGCCTTTGTAAACGATGTTGAAGCACTCGGCTACGATATAAAAATTGGCGGACGCTTCATTCATATTGCCAAAAATACCGATAAAAGCGCTGCACAGCAGTGGTTAGTTAAACAGTTTACCCATCATTTCAGAAAGCCTCTCACGGTTATAGCACTGGGTGATAGCGATAACGATAAGCAAATGTTAGAGCACGCAAATATCGCCATTATTATTGCCAATCCGGCGAGTAAAAAGCCGGTTAAATTGTCGCACAACAAAGCACGATACTCTCAATCACCAGCACCGCTGGGATGGATTGAAGAAATAACGTCGTTGCCGTGTATTAGCAGTATTTTAAGTATTTCTGAGGAGCAAACATCTCATGGCTGATTTTTATCAAAATGGCATTATTACAACACTACATAATATTGCCGACAGACCAATAGAAGACCTAGAAAAAGAGCTACTTACTTTTAGTAAGCAGCGCCCTATGGGGTTGATACTTCCTTCGCTATTTAGTGAACTAGAAGGCCCTGCGCTGCAAAATATAGTTAGCGAGTTGCGCGAAGTACCATATTTATCACAAATTACGATAGGCTTAGATAGAGCCGACGAAGCACAGTATCGCCATGCACTTGGCTTTTTTAAAGAGCTAAACCAAAACCATAAAGTATTATGGAACGACGGCCCACGCTTACAAGCACTTGATAAAGAATTACAAGAGCTAGGTGTTGCACCACGTGAGCTGGGTAAAGGGCGTAATGTGTGGTATTGCATGGGCTATAAATTAGCTACAGCAGAAGTAGAGTCTATCGCGCTACATGATTGCGATATTTTAACCTACGACAGAAGCCTACTTGCTCGCTTAATCTACCCCGTTGCGCATCCGCGCTTTAACTATGAATTTTGTAAAGGGTTTTACCCGCGTACTGCTAATGGCAAAATTAATGGCCGTGTATCGCGCTTATTAGTAACGCCATTGCTTCGCTCATTTAAAACAATTTTAGGCAATACCGACTACCTTGAATATATGGACTCTTTTAGATACCCACTTGCAGGTGAGTTTTCGTTTAGACGCGATGTATTAAACGATATTCGTATCCCAAGTGATTGGGGCCTTGAAATAGGTGTACTGAGTGAAATGTATCGTAACTATTCGCATAACCGCTTGTGCCAAGTAGATATTGCCGATAATTACGATCATAAACACCAAGAACTTTCACTTGATGATCAAAGTGCAGGTTTGTCTAAAATGTCGATTGATATTACTAAGGCATTGTTTAGAAAGCTGGCGACTCAAGGTGTTACTTTTACCAGCGAAACAATCCGTTCATTAAAAGCAACTTATTACCGTATTGGTCTAGATTTTATAGAAACGTATCATAACGACGCGCTAATGAACGGGTTAACGCTTGATGTACACCAAGAAGAAAAAGCAGTGGAAATGTTTGCACAAAATATTATGGAAGCAGGGCAACACTTTTTAGAAAACCCAATGGAAGCGCCATTTGTGCCAAGTTGGAACCGTGTTGTATCAGCAATGCCAGACGTACTTGAGCGCTTAAAAGAAGCCGTAGAGCTAGATAACGAAGAATATAGTTAACCTGCGTGCAGGTTAACTAGCCTATAAGTCTAAACAATAAATATTAGGGGCGCATGTGAGCACAGTTAGCGAATTATTTTTACAACGAGTAGAGCAACATCTTCATATTATTTATGAGGGTGTTGAGCTGCCTTTATCGGTTACTGAGCTTGCTCAGCAACTCATTAAAATTATATTAGGTAGCAATGCACTGCGCGACCCGACACCCCATACAAACCGATGGGATGAACAAGATATAGTATTGATTGCTTATGGCGACTCTATTATTAAACACGATGATAGCGAATTTGCCGTATCGAGCCCAATGGAGGCACCGCTTAAAACACTACACAGGTTTATAAAAGAGCAATGTGATATGCAACTAAATGCGCTGCACATATTGCCATTTTACCCGTACAGCTCAGACGAAGGCTTTGCCGTAATGAACTACGTGCAAGTGAACGAGTCCTTGGGTGATTGGGGAGATATTCAAAATATCGCTAAAGATGTAAAGCTAATGGCGGATTTGGTTATTAACCATTGCTCAAGCAGAAGTGTATGGTTTGAGAACTTTTTAAATGATTTACACCCGGGTAAAGATTATTTCAAAACGGCGAGCTTAACGGATGATTTAAGCCAAGTTGTACGCCCGCGAACCTCATCGTTATTAAATACTGTAACTACGCCAAGCGGCGAAAAGCACGTGTGGTGTACCTTTAGTCACGATCAGGTTGATTTTGATTTTGCAAACCCCGAGGTACTTAAAGAGTTTGTGGGAATAATTCGCCATTATTTAGACAATGGCGTACGTTTATTTAGACTCGATGCGGTCGCATTTTTGTGGAAACAGCTTAATACAAGTTGTATTAACTTGCCGCAAACACATGAAGCCGTAAGGCTAATGCGAACACTTATTGAGCACGCAGAGCCGAGCGTAGTTATAATTACCGAAACCAATATTCCAAACCAAGAAAACCTGTCTTATTTTGGTAATGCCAACGAAGCGCACAGTATTTATAACTTTGCACTGCCGCCTTTATTGCTTCATACATTACTTAGTGGCGATAGCACTGCAATTAAGCATTGGATGATGAGCATGCCACCTGCGCAAAATGGTACGGCATACTTTAATTTTATAGCCTCGCACGATGGAATAGGGCTCAGACCAATTGAAGGTTTATTGCAACCCAGTGAAGTGGCGTCACTTGTAAGTACCACTATGCAATTTGGTGGTCGTGTATCAATGCGAACCAGTAACGATGGAACGCATACACCGTACGAGCTAAATATTGCTTTATTTGATGCTCTCCAAGGGACGCACAATGGCCCAGATAAGTTTGGCCTGGAGCGGTTTATGTGTGCTCACGCAATTATGTTTGCGCTTGAAGGTATCCCAGGGCTTTATATTCATAGTTTGTTGGGTACAACTAACGATTACGAACGCTTTGAAAATTCACAGCATAACCGTGCTATTAACCGGCATCGTTGGCAAGAGTCAAAGCTACTGACGGCAATTGGTGAAAAGTACAGTCATCATCATAAAGTGTTTAACGGCATAAAAAGTTTATTGGCAGTACGTAAAAAGCAAAGTGCCTTTCACCCAAATGCTACACAGTTTACGCTGCATTTAGCGGGGGGATTATTTGGTTTTTGGCGACAAAGTATAGACAGACGCCAAAGCATATTTTGTGTTTATAACATTAGCGATAAACCACAAACACTTACATTAGCCGACTTAAACTTAATTAACACCCAAAAGTGGTTTGATTTGGTGGCAGATAAAACGATTGAAGAAAGCCAATTAACAATAGAGCTAGAATCATACCAAAGCGTGTGGCTGAGTAATATTAAATAAGACCTATTAAAAAGGCTCGCACTGCGAGCCTTTGTTTTAACTAGGGCGTGTTGAACTTTGTGGATTGAAATTTGTTCAATCTAGAGGCGATTAAATCGCGACGCGAGGTTTGTAACCTAGTGGGCTAAGTAAAAACCGAGCAAC
>TARA_R100001244_G_C5171601_1_pt1 | contig 10268 bp, 8 predicted proteins | sample TARA_R100001244 | Tara Oceans TARA_R100001244 (sample SAMEA2621564) | marine metagenome | biome: marine biome (ENVO:00000447); feature: mesopelagic zone (ENVO:00000213); material: "saline water (ENVO:00002010), including plankton (ENVO:xxxxxxxx)" | depth 790 m
ATATATCGGGGATGATGTAGAGGACGAAGAGAATACCAAGACCGAAGAAGCTATGGATAAGAACTTTAATAGATTCTTGTCTATCAAGGCGGGTATTCACGCAAGGGGAAAACAGATAGTTATCGGCACACCTATTCATCAATTATGCTTAGTAGTTAAACTCCAAGAAATGACGGGCTGGGTTACTAAAGTTTATCACACGATAGACGAAGAGAACAAAACTTCTATATGGCCCGAAAGACTTACCTACGAAGATATGATGACTGAGAAAGAAGGGCTAGAGAGTGTCCACAAGTCAAGTTACTATTACTCTGAACGCCAATGTCTCATTACAGGTAACGAAGATCAAACCTTCCAAGAATCAGATTTGAGATGGTGGGATGGATATTTCGCTTTACAAGATGGATTCGGAGTTTTACACATTACACACTTAGGCGATTCAGAAGAAGGATTAAGATTGTTAGTAGATAAAGATGGATTGGCACAACCAGAAGTTGTTTCAGTTAATACCCATTTAGGAATTGACCCTGCATCGTCAGTAAGTAAACGTGCTGATTATTCAGTTACTTTACCTAATCACTACGATAGAAAAGAAAGACAATTTATTGGTGATTATTTCGAGAAGAGAGTAAGACCCACCGACCATAAAGATGACATAGTATTAAAAGCCCTCAAGTACAGACCCGTAAGAACAAACGTAGAATCAGTAGGCTATCAGGAAGCGTTGAGAGATATGCTTAAACGAGAAACTGTTTCTAACCCGAATTTAAGATTGCCTGGCATTACAATTAAATGGCAGACGGGTGCACAAACCAAAGACGAAAGATTAGAGTCCTTAGAGGATTTCACAAGAGAACACAAGGTATATCTAAAAAGGGGAATGACGAGAATGAAAGATGAAATGCTATTATTTCCAAGAGGGCGTAAAAACATATTAGATGCGTGGTGGTATTCTGTTAGAAAACTAATCATGCCAAACCACACGGCGATTAAAAAAGTAGCCGTTAAAAGACAAAAAGAAGAAACTTTAAACTGGATGATTGCATGATAGATACATTTAATCTAAAGACTGGGAAAGAAGATGCCATAGTTGGCAAAGGGCATATAGCCCCCGATGTAGTTTTGTTGAGTGAAAAGATTTACGAAGAGTACAGAGATAGTAATAGAGCCACATGGTCTATACAGGCAAGGGAAGATAGAGATTTTTACAATTCGGTTCAGTGGAAAACTGACGACAAGAATGCATTAGAAGCTCAAGGCAAACCCGCTAACTCTATAAATATAATTAAACCTGGCATTGACCAAATAGTAAATCAACTAACCGCTAACAGTCCGAGATTTATTTCCTTCGGCTCTGAGAAGTCTGACGTTACAACCGCATCTCATATAGCTGACTTAATGAGTTATATGTGGTACAAATCTTACGGCGATCTGCAATTAAAAACATCCGCCAAAGACCTTGAAGTTATAGGGATTATGGCTATGATGATATATCACAACCCTATGGCAGATTTTGGCAAGGGTGAATTGATGATAACGGAGTTAGACCCTGACGATGTTTATATTGATCCTAATTCTAAAGACCCAATGACAGAAGATGCCGCACACAAGTTAATAGTCAAAAAATATTCCGGCGAACAAGTCCAAGCAAACGGTTGGCTCACTCACGCACAATTATCCAAAGCAAGTCCGACTGAAGATGTGGACGAACCATCAAGTTCGAGATACGCAGGCGAAGGACAAATCCAATACGTAGACGATATTTTCACAAGACAGTATAGAGTTATAGATCGTTATTCAAAAGTATTGAAACAGTTCTTTAGAGTTTTCGACACCGAATCGAGAAGTTTCTTTGAAAAACTTTTAACCGAAGACGAGTATATAGAATTTAGTTTACAAACTGCGTTTATTAAGAAATCTCAAAACGGATTAGATTACGCAGTCAAAGAGCACGAAGTCGCAAATGTGCAAAAGATATTCGATCAGACAGGTGGTGTATTCCATCTTATGATAGACCCCACATCCCAACAGCCAACGGTAATGGCTGGGCAAGAGCATGAAGGCTCTGTGCCTGGCTCTACCGTTGAGCTGACGCAAGTCACTATCGCCGAATTACTCCAAAATGGTGTCTTGAAAGTTGATTCAATTATGTTGACGAGAATCCAAAGAGTATTTTCTGTGGGCGGAGTTTTAGTGCAGAATGAGACGTTACCAATTTGGGAACACCCGATAAAAACACAAATGTTACACCACGACAGAAATCCTTTCCCTTATGGCGATGTAAGATTAGTCAAACCCGCACAAGAAACCTACAACAAATTAAACTCACTGGTATTGACCAACGCTACGATGTCAACAGGCCCAACTGTAATTATAGGGACTAACACAGCAGACAAGAATGTATTAGAAAAAGAACTTACGAAAGTCGGGACTAAAGTTATAGAAATAGATATGGAACTTCCTGGCTCTGCACCAATCTTTTTATATCCACAGCAGTTAAGTAATGAGTTATTCTCTTATATGGCTTCGATAGAAAATCAAATCCAAAGAATGATGGGTGCTTTCCCGTTCCAAGGTGGCGATGTATCTAATGCACCGCCCACCGTTGGTGGAATTGCACAGATGGATGAGTTTGGCAATAGGAAATCAGCAGGCAAAAGGAAAGACATTGAAAAAATGCTTGACGGATTAGGTAGAGTTTTCTTACAGTATATGCCACACGTATATACCGAACAGAAAATTATAAGATTACTCGCACCTAACGAAGAAGCTAAAGAGGTAGTATTTAACGATTGGGATACAATCGCAAGTAAGATGATTAACGATATTACTATTGGAGAGTATGATTTAAGAGTCGAGTCCGGTTCAATGTTACCTATCAACAGAGCCGTTAGACGAGACTACTACTTACAGTTGTGGGAAAAGGGAGTCTTGAGAGACGCTTCGACAATATTAAGAGAGAGTGAAATACCTCACGTTGAAGAAGTCATAGCCAAGCAGGATAGAGAGCAACAGCAAGCACAACTTATTGGACAGGCAGAAGAGAAAATTAAAGAATTGAATGGTGCTTTACAACGCAAATCAGCCGAAGTGGTTCATTTGGGCGAAAAACTTCAAGTGGAAAAAACCAAACAGCAATTAATCACATCAGCTAACAAAGTTGAAGCGGATGTGGCATTAACTAAAGCCCGATTAAGAGATTTGGAAAAGAAAGAAAAATCACAAGATACAATAAATTTGGGATGAAATACATCTCGTTCAATTAACAATAATGAGGCAGTAAGATGGCAACAGAAGAAATAGAAGAAAAAGATTTTAACAGTCAATTCTTAGAAAATGTTGAACCAGACGAACCAACATCCGCAGAATTAGCTGAAGAGGTAGAACCAGTAGACGTTGAAACAGAAGAACCAATCCTAGAGGTTGACGCAGAAGAACCAACGGACGCTGTAAAGGCGTATAGAGCAGACCAAAGCAAGAAAGACAAACGAATATCCGCTTTGGAAGCAGAGAACGCTAATTATAGACAGGTAACGGATGAACTTGGCGGTAGACTTAATAATTTGGAGAAACCCCCAGAGCCAAAAAATGTTCTTACCAAACCTGAAAGACCGAAAAAACCTCACGGTTACAATAAGGTAGACGCTTATACCGACCCTGATACAGATTCTTACGCATATAACGAAGCGTTAGAACAACACGTTCTTGACATGGAGGACTTTCGTGATGCGGTAGACGCAAACCGTCAGGAAGAAATTCAGGCTGATAAAGATGCGAAGTCAAGAGTTAAGCAATCGACAGACTTTGCCAATTCAGAGATAGCGAAATACCAAAAGCAAGGACTCACACAGGCAGAAGCGATAGAATGTTTCGACTTCTATTACAATAAAGATGAGTCCAGAGATGCTAATTTCTTAGTAGGTAATTGGAAAACCAAGACAAAGGGTTCGCCAAGACCACCTTCTAAAGGGAAATTGAAAACACCGTTACCGCCAGGAATAGACGGGGGGATAACAGATCAATTAACAATGACAGTAGATGACGCTATGTTCGAGAGAATAAAAGAAGTACCAGATGAGCGTCAACTCTAGGAGAATTAAATGGCAGCACAAAAAAAGGATCTCTATGATGGCAGTTCCGGATCCGCACTTTACACGGATCGTAGAGATTTTTATGTAAGCCCGCTAATGGTAAAGGAACAATATCCGATAGTTACTCCGTTTCTTACTTTCGTGGCAAACTTTAACAAGATTAAGGTACTAAAAGACCCGCAGTACAAGATGTTTCAGCACAGGAATCCGTGGGTTAGACAGTACATCCAGATGAATGATTCTGGAACTGTAACAACTGCGGCTGACAACGCAGCGGACGCTTGTACTATATCCGCAACCGGCTCAACAGGGTTATCGTCAACTTTCACGGCAGCTCTATTAGGGCTAAAGTGCGGAGTTTACGCTTCTACCACACCGGCGGCAATCAGTGGAAAACCAACAGGAGCGTCTTTAGGTACAATAGTAGTAACAACTTTCACTAACGCAACCACAATAAGTGTAAAGAACTTAACAGGTGCGTCAATAGTAATACCTCAGTATGGATTCTTGCAGGTTGAGGGTTCGGAACACGGTGAAGGCTCAGAAGCTCCCGCAGGTTGGACTGATGAGTTACAGGTTGTTTGGAATCAAGCAGGTATCCACAGAACAGCATTCCAGTTGACTAACAGAATAATGAAAGCGTCTCTAAGAGGCGAATCTGACGAATACGACAGAGTGAAGAAACAGAAATCACAAGAACACAAAATCCAGAACGAAAGACAGTTGATGTTCTCAAGAAACGAACAAGGCCCGAACTTAAACCAGAGTGATACATTTGCTGACGGTGCAAGAACGGACGCTAACAGTAACGTCTTGCGATCTACTTACGGTGCTTTTTCTGCGATTGAAGATTACGGCGTAACATCTACTACAAGTGACGACCAGAACATCTTCGATATAGCGGAAGCAAGTTATACTTGGAATGATTTCGTAGACCAGACTGAAAAATCTTTTGAATTTTCAGACGATGGAATACAGCCCATGTTCGCCGGTAGGTCATTTATTTCTTATTGGAGTAAAATGTCTGGCTCAACGGGAGAAGGACTCGCAGCAACATCTAAATGGACAGTCAATTTAGGTAATCCACAAAAAGGTAGACTTGGATTCTATTTCAAGGAACTAGAGACTCCACACGGAATCTACCAGTTAGTTCCAACTCGTTCGTTAGACAAATCCACTTACGGCAAATACGGATTCGCACCTGGCAAAGATGATATATTCTTAGCTGAATACGAAAAACCAGTATTCGCACAGAATATCTCTACAAACAACAACCCCCTATATCAGAAAAACGAATACGTTACTGAAAATGGTATGGGCATAACTAACCTTCCCGTTCACAAAATGTTCAAACTAACATAAGGAGGACAAAATGGCTTTAACACAATCAGCTTGGGCTGCTCCTAGTACAGTTAATGGACTTTCGGTTAGTTCTTGCACGGTGGTTTCAACAACAGCAGAAACAGATGCATACACACTTAAAACTCCATCATTCTTAGACCCTAAGAAACAGTGGAGTATGTCTTATAGTGCGTCAGCCACACCAGACGGTTCGGCTTTACCGCTTGATATTTGGTTCGGTTACAATGACAACTTTGTTCTTTCAGGACAGGGTGGAAGTGTGATACCCACTAATTCAAACGGTGGAAAATTCAAAGAAATATTTAACGATGTAGTATTAGCAGTAACTACTCTAAAGTATGTCTTTAACTTTGATCCCGATTTAGCGGTGGCAGATGTAGTAACGGTAGCGGCAATAGCAACAGGCCCGAAGGTTAAAATTCCAGTAGCTCCATATTATGTATTTAATCTTAACGGTGCTTCAACTTTAGCGGCAGTTACACACACATTCACAATTATACAGTAAACAAACGGGGGCAGAAATGCCCCCAATATTTAAGAGGATAAATTGTTAAATAAAGTTTTAGAGGTGGCATAGTGGCTGATTTTCAAGCCCGCATAATTAATTATGTTGTCGGTGCGAGCGATACCGCAGCAATGACCGATTATTTAACTTCGGGTGCGGCTGTCATAGTTGATAGATTGCCGATAGATAAGGCGTTGATTAACGCAACTACTGTGGCTGATTCGGGAAGCGGGGTAACGATAACGGGGAAAAGACTTATTAAAGCACACAAACTCAATTACAACGCACCTTTAATAGATTCGGGGATGGTGGCTCAAGTAATAGATATACTTTCAGTTTTTTATGCAACTGCCAAGTCCCCAAAATCGTATATATTAGGGACAAACTTACACGTAGTTCCTGGCGGCGGTACGGGAATAGTAGTTCCATATCCGACAGTATTATATTCTGCTACATCAATAACAAGTTTCCCATCAGAGTTAGTTGAAGCGGTAGTTTTATATGCGGCGATTAAAAGTTTACACCAAATTATAAACACCGAAATGACAACTAATATGGATGCGGTTACAGTAACAATGCCGACAGCACCAACTTTGGCATCTCCTGTGACTTATTCATATACAGATGCTTCGGGTACTACGGTATCTCAAACGACAGTAGGTAGTTTGGGAACTGCACCCAGTTATATTAAGCCTGTGGTGAGTTTAACTACCGCACCATCAGATTTAACTATAAGTGCGAGTGCTCCAACTGCACCTTCAGCACCAAGTTATCCAGATGGTCTGATAATTAAATCAACAACATCGGCGACTACGGTTGGAAGTTTAGATGCCGCACCTACGTATAGCGTGGGAGCACCTGCGAAACCTGTCTTTGTGGTAGCGTCAGGGACAGCACCAACAGCTTTAGGGACTCCAAGTATTACTTATGCTAATGCAAGCGTAGCGACTGCGGTGGTTCAGCCAATATTTTCAATAGCGGCTCAATTAACTACTTTAACGACTGAGCTAAATACTAATTACGATATAGAGTTTGCACAAGCAAAGATAAACGAAATTCAAGCCTTAATAGGCGAGTTTCAAGCAAACAGTACGAGTATATCTTCGATATTAGGACAGAACGCAAACAGAGAAACTGACGTAAACACACAGAACGCTATTCAAGAATTACAACAGGATGTTCAACAATATAGTGCGACAGTGAGTAGATATAGTTCTGAATTAGGGAAGTATAGTACGGATATTGACAAACAAGTTTCCGAGCACAACTTAAATTTACAAGCCTTTGTAAGAGACTCTACCTCTCAGATGTTTGACGCTTTAAATGCTTATAATAAAACTAATTCAATTTACCTACAGGAAACACAGCAGAAATTCGAGCAAGCTAAAACAACTGCACAGGAAGCGTCACAGAATGCACAACTAGAACAGAATGCAAGTAAAGAGCAAGCCTTACTTACGTTGTCTAAAGAGCATCAAGAATACGCATCTCAATTACAAAGATACATTGCACAGAGAGAAGATTTTAACACACAAGTAAACAAAGAAGTCCAAGAATACGGAAGTAATTTAGGTAAGTGGGATCAGCAAAGAAATACTGAGTTACAACAATACAACTCAGACATTCAAAATGCTCTCAATTTGTTCAATAAGGAATCAGTCATTTATGATTCAACTGTGAGAGAAGCATTACAAGAAGCGAATATGGATCAGCAGAGACTTCTTGATGATGCACAAAGAACTGATAACATTGCATTACAAAACGAAATCCAAGAGTCATCCACGAACATAGCGAATTTTAATTTGCGGGTGCAGGAATTTCAAAGCCGAGTTTCCAACTACTCATCAGAGATCAACGATGTGGTTCAAGAGTTTAATTCTAAAGTTGGGCAGGTTACTCAGAAGCACGAAGGACTATTAAAACAAATGGATTATTTACAAAAATTATATGAACAGGAGCTTACCCTACATCTTGGGTAAAATTAACTAGGATAAGTTATGGCAACAAGAGAAAAAATAAATTATAGGGCGAGTGTGATACCGAGAGAAGAGGTTGATTTAGCCGATGGAAGTGATATCTCTTATAATGTGCATTCGCAGGTTGACACAACCCCAAGTTCGGACATACTAAAAACTTATACAGATGGAGTCGGATATAAAAATACGATTGCGACTACAACAAGTTTTGTTGGGTTGAACTCTATGAGTTTAACAAATGCTCCTTCAGAGGTAGCCTTCTTATTTATCAAAATAATCTCTGCTGCTTCAAGTAGTACCCCTGACGTTAGGATGTTGTTTGACGGGGCCTCTACCCAAAATGAGATAAAGCTTAGGGGCGTAGGGGACTTTTGCGTAATCCCATTGCAGGGCAGTGTGCTTATAGCAGAGGTCAAACTAAAGAGTTCTGGCTCAACAACAATCGCAAATATAGAAATATTAGTAGGAGGTAATTAGAATGGCGAATGAAATAAGAATCAACTCGACACTTTTAACAGTAGTCGATAACGACATAGCAAATCAGGGAAGTGCAGACGGCGACTATACCATTAAGATGATAGATGCTCACGCAGTTAGAGAGTTCGGTGGTAAATATAATACTTTAACAGCTTACACCGATGCGGATATAGCGAGATACACAGGCTCAGTTGTTGCAGAGAACGGCTCTACTGACGGTTTAGATTCAAGTGGTTGGCAGGAAGGGGCAGGTGGCCCAACTTCAGGCGTGTTGCCAACGACAGTCCACGCAATCGCAGTCGAATACACAGCAGAATTAGGGACGGCAGGTAATGTGAGAGTCGCAATCAAACAGTCGGGAGAAACAGAATTAAGAATGGGAACTTTAGATTTGGGCGAATCAATAGTTATACCAATAGCAGAGGGGTTGCCTTTGGCTGAAGTCTTAATAGGTGCAGATGCTTACTCTAACGGGGTGCACGAAGCAACAATAAATGTATTAGTTGTAGGTGTATAATGACATTAGAACACATATATGACGAAGTTCAACAAATATTCCCAGACATAGGCAGGACTAAAATCTTACAAGATGTTAATGAAGTCCAGAAAGAATTTTGTCGTAGAAGCCAAATACTTACAAGTACGAGTAATGAAACTATCGTGGCAGACACGGTGGTTTACAATCTACCAAGTGCTTGCGGTGCGTTATCTTCGGTAATATTTAAGGATTCGGACGGTGCTATATTATTAGGGACAGACACATTACAATACGAAGTTAATCAAGGGACTATAACATTTAAGAGCTACTATAACCTAACAATAACAGAAATCCCATCGGGGATAAGTACGATAAGTTACTATTACGTTAAGATACCCACAGCGTTAGTAGAGCCGGCAACATCCGGCAGTTTAGTTTCGGGGACTGAATACACTATAAACAAATACATATCGAGTGATAGTTTTACTAATGTGGGTGCAAGTTCAAACGCTACCGATGTAACCTTCACATCAACAGGGACAACTCCAACGACTTGGAGTAATCTAAGCGTACTAAGTGCGACAAACACTTACACGCCTGAATTAGACAGTGAGTTTCATCAAGCGTTAGTTGATGGGTTATTCAAAAAATACTTTCCAATATATCCATCTTTGGATAGAGTTTTACAAGGTGGCGACACAATGAAAGTGAGAGACTTCCAAGCAGGCAGAGAGGCTTTGTTAAGATGGGAAAATTACATAGGCCAAGCGAAGAAATACGCTTACTTGGCAAGAGACAAAACACGAATTTCAACAATATATAGCGACTTTATACATTGAGAGAAACTTTAAGCATAACTAAATTTATCAGAGGACTGATTACTAACGTAGACTCTAAAGACATTCCTTCTGATGCTGGCTCTACCGGCACTCAGAACTTAGACCCAAACGACAACGGTAAATTGTCGGGTGCGTCTTTATATAGCGTGGTTGGTGCGGCAACAGCGATAGCAAATGGCAGAAATTTTGGGTTTATTGAAAGAAACGATGGTAAGTATGACCTAGTTAGCGCCAACAATGGCGACACAAAGATTGTGACTGATTTCTACGAGGTTGTGGGTGCAAACTCCACCACAGACACAAGTGCCGACAGTTCTAAGTGTGTTATGATTAGTAGAGAAGAAGCTCATGTGGGTTGTGGGACGGGCAATAAAGCTAGGTGGAGTGGATATATAAGACATAATCAATTCAGCGTAGGGCCACTTACTTCGGGTAGTTTGGTAACAGGCACGGAATACACCATTGTGTTGTTTGTCTCAGGAGATGACTTTGCTAACGTAGGTGGGACTAATGTGACAGGTAACACTTTCACGGCGACAG
>TARA_R100001244_G_scaffold10690_3_pt1 | contig 10210 bp, 8 predicted proteins | sample TARA_R100001244 | Tara Oceans TARA_R100001244 (sample SAMEA2621564) | marine metagenome | biome: marine biome (ENVO:00000447); feature: mesopelagic zone (ENVO:00000213); material: "saline water (ENVO:00002010), including plankton (ENVO:xxxxxxxx)" | depth 790 m
GCCGAAGGTCGCCAGCGACAAGGAGGGCCAGAGTGCCACGCGGAAACTGGAGACGCGGGTGCGCATGCCGCCGTCGAGCAGAATGATCGCCAGTGCCAGGTTACCGACCAGGTAAGCCTGCGGATAATTGTCGAAGACGATGCCGCCGGGGCCGTCGATCCCGGCGAGCATGCCGACGCCGAGGAAAATCACCAGGATCGGGATGCCGAAGCGCGAGCCGAAGGCACTCACCAGGATGCTCATGCCTACCAGCAATGCACCGATCAAGAACAGGCTGTTGATGGTGCTGGCATCCAAAGGGGCGTACTCCTGGCTCAAGGTAAGACGAGAGCGCCCTTATGCATGGCGCGTGCCAGGGATTCTAACCCGCGCCTTCGTCACCCTGTCAAAAAAACGCCCGCGTAGGCTGGGTTAGGCGGCGCTCGATTCGCGCAGCAAGTCGAACAACCATTTTACTGCGCCGCTAAGCCGTCCGATGGCCACCCGCGCTATAAGCCTTAGAACCAGGTGTCCCGCATGTTCAGGCAGGTGTCGTCGCGGGCGTCGAGAAGCGCCAGGTCGTGGTGGCAGCTCGGCACTTCCCAGGTCAGGAAGTAGCGCGCGGCTTGCAGCTTGCCCTGGTAGAACTCGGCATCCGCCGGGTTGCCGCTCGCCAGGCCCTGTTCGGCCTTGATCGCCTGCTCCAGCCAGCGCCAGCCGATCACCAGATGGCCGAAGACCTTGAGGTACAGCGCCGAGTTGGCCAGGCCCTGGTTGACCTTGCCGGCCATCAGGTCGCCGAGCAGCGCCAGGGTCACCGTCGACAGGCGCGCCAGCAGCTGTTCCAGCGGTTGGCGCAGTGGATTCAGCGACTCGTGTTGGCTGGCGCGTTGGCAGCACTGCTGGATCAGCTTGACCAGTTGTTTGAGCGCCGCGCCGCCGTTCAGCGAGACCTTGCGCCCGAGCAGATCGAGCGACTGGATGCCGTGGGTGCCTTCGTGGATCGGGTTCAAGCGGTTGTCGCGGTAGTACTGCTCCACCGGGTAGTCGCGGGTGTAGCCGTGGCCGCCGAGAATCTGGATCGCCAGTTCGTTGGCCTTCAGGCAGAACTCCGAGGGCCAGGATTTGACGATCGGGGTGAGCAGGTCGAGCAACTCCAGGGCGGTCTTGCGCGCCTCCTCGGTGTCCAGGGTCTGGGTGTCGTCGAACAACCGCGCGGCATACAGACCGAGGTCGAAAGCGCCTTCGACGTAGGCTTTCTGGGTCAGCAGCATGCGCCGTACATCGGCGTGCTCGATGATCGCCACCTGGCTGGAGGTCGGGTCCTTGCCGTCCGGCAGACGTCCTTGCGGGCGCTGGCGGGCGTAGTCGAGCGAATACAGGTAGCCGGCGTAGCCGAGCATCACCGCGCCCATGCCGACGCCGATGCGCGCCTCGTTCATCATCTGGAACATGTAGCTCAGGCCGTGGTGCGGCTTGCCCACCAGGTAGCCGACGCACTCGCCGTTATCACCAAAATTCAGTGCGGTGGAGGTGGTGCCGCGCCAGCCCATCTTGTGGAACAGCCCGGCGAGGACCACGTCGTTGCGCGCGCCGAGGCTACCATCGTCGTTAACCAGAAACTTCGGCACGATAAACAGGCTGATGCCCTTTACCCCGGCGGGGGCATCCGGCAGCTTGGCCAGGACCATATGCACGATGTTCTCGGACAGCGGATGGTCGCCGCCGGAGATAAAGATCTTGTTGCCCTTGAGTCGGTAAGTGCCGTCGCCTGCCGGTTCGGCACGGGTGCGCAGATCCGACAGCGAGGAGCCAGCATGCGGCTCGGTGAGCGCCATGGTGCCGAAGAACCGGCCGTCGATCATCGGTTGCAGGAAGCGCTGCTTCTGCTCGGCGCTGCCGAAACTTTCGATCAGGTTGGCCGCGCCCATGGTCAGGAACGGGTAGGAGGTGGTGGCCGCGTTGGCTGCCTGGAAGTGCGCGAAACAGGCTTGCGAGAGCAGGTTGGGCAACTGCATGCCGCCGACTTCGAACTCGCGCGTGGCGTTGAGGAAACCCGCTTCGAGGAAGGCGTCTACTGCCGGCTTGACCTCGGGGATCAGCACTGCGGCGCCGTCGACATACTCCGGCTCGTGCTCGTCGCCCTTGCGGTTGTGCGGGGCGAACAGCTTCTCGGCGATGCTGCGTGCCGTGCCCACGGCCGCGTCGAACGTCTCGCGGCTGTGGTCGGCGAAGCGTTCGCGCTGGGTCAGGGCTTCGGCGTCCAGCACTTCGTACAGCTCGAAGGCCAGGTTGCGGGAGCTGAGCAGGGACTCGGACATGGGGGTACCTCCACTGTGGATGGCGCCAGTCTAGGTCGGTGAATAAACCTCGCCTAGCACCATCCATTGGCGTGATAAAGCTGCCAAACCCGAGGTGACGCTGCGCGCCGGCTAGCCCTGGGTTTTGGCCGCGGCTTCAGTGCGCCGCCGTTCGGTCACCGGAATGCCGGCGATGCCCCAATTGTCGGTGTCCACCTCGTCGATCACCACCACCGTGGTCGCCGGGTTCTTACCCAGCACATCGACCAGCAATTGCGTGGCGCCTTCGATCAGTTGGCGTTTTTGTTCGGCGGTGGCGCCTTCGCGGGTGATCTTGATATTGACGTAGGGCATTGCGACAACTCCGTTATGGCTGTGGGGTGCGAGGAACGTGGTATGACCAGGCCAGCGCCCAGAGCAGCGCGGCGGCGCCAAGGGCGAAGCTCTGGCCGAGGCTGCCGCCATGCGCCAGCCATTGTTCGGCGAACCAGGGCCCGGCGAGTTGGCTGCCGCCGTACAGGGCGATCAGCGCGGCCGACAGGCGCGGCCCCTGATGCGGGTGCAGGCTGCGCGCCAGGCGTTGGGTGAGGAATACGCTGCCGATAAAGGTGCCGCCGACCAGTACGGCGCACAACAACACGCCGACTTGTCCCGGCCACAGCAGCGGCGCGGCTACGCCAACGGCCTGGGCGGCGTAGTTGGCGAGCAGCGCGCGACGGTCGCCGAGGCGCGCACCGAGATGATTCCACAAAGCGATGGAGGCCAGGCTGGCCAGGGCCGTCCAGCGCCAGGCGCCGCTCAGCAGCGGATCGTCGGCCGGCAGTTGCTCGCGGGCCAGGGCCGGCAGAAAGGTCATCGGCAGGATGTAGCCCAGGCCGGCGCCGGCGTAGGCGAGAAACAGCGGCGTGCTGGCGCGGTCGAACAGCGCCGACGAGGGGTGCTGGGCCGCAGTCGGGTGCGGCTGCAGCGTCAGGCGCGCGAGCAGGCAGGCGCTCAGTACGGCCAGCGGCAAGGCCAGCGCGGCCACCGGCCACCAGCGCGCGGCGCCGTCGAACCATGCGGCCGGCCAGTCCGCCACGCCGCTGGAGAGCAGCAAGCCGCCGCCCAGGCCGAGGTAGATCAGGCCGCTGAGGCGCGTACGTTGCTGCTGCGCCAGCCATTCCAGAACCAGTGCGGGCGCCTGGACGAACACCACGCCGTTGCTGATGCCGTTGGCCAGGCGCAGCCAGAGCAGGCTGGAATAGTCCTCGGTAAATCCCTGGGCGAGGGTCAGTGCGGCGTTCAGCAACAGCGCCACCGGCAGCGCCACGCGCATCCGCGCCGGTGCATGCAGGGCCAGGGCGAGCAGGGCGCCGAGCAGGTAACCGATGTAATTCCAGGTCGCCAGGCGCGCCCCCTGTTCCAGGCTGAGCAGACCATCGGCGATCAGGTGCGGCAATAACGGGGTGAAGGCGAAGCGCCCGAGCCCATGCACCACCACCAGCGCACTGGCGCCGGCCAGCAGGGCGAGGAGGATATGACGGGGCTGGGCTGAGGGCATGCGGGGAGCGCCTTGGTCGAGGCTTGGCACCTTAGCGGTTGTGTTGGTGTGACTGGTAATGAAAAATACTGAGTCTGTTTTTCACTTTTAGTGATGTTGAGGGCTGCCATGTCGCCTTGGGAACGTCTCAATCCGCAGTTGTTGCGGCATTTTCTTGCGGTCAGCCGCGCCGGTTCGCTGAGCGCGGCGGCGCAGCAGCTGCATTGCGTGCCGTCGAATGTCTCGGCGCGGCTGCGCCAATTGGAAACCCAGCTGGGCGCGGTGTTGTTTCAGCGGCAAGCCCAGCGCCTGCGCCTGACGCCCGCGGGCGAGCGCCTGCTGCCGCATGCCGAACAACTCGAGCAGCTGTGCCAGGTGGCCTGGCGCTGCGTGCAGGAGGATGTCTGGGCCGGCGAGCTACGGCTGGGGTCGATGGAAACCACCGCGGCCGTGCGCTTGCCGGAGGTGCTGGCGGCCTTTCATCGGGATGCGCCGCGGGTCGATCTGAGTCTGCTCACCGGCACCAGTCGCCATCTGCTCGACGAGGTGCTCGCCGGGCGCCTGGATGCCGCGCTGATCGGCGGGCCGTTCGAGCATCCGCTGTTGCACGGCGAAGTGCTTTGGCGCGAGGAGCTGGTGCTGGTGCTGCCCGCCAGCAGCGCTGCGGAAACGCTGTTGCAGGGGCCGGTGACCCTGCTCGGGTTTCCCAATGGCTGCCATTACCGCGAGCGCCTGGAGCGCTGGAGCGAACGTCATGCGCTGCAGGTCGCGGCGCGCCAGAGCTACGGCTCGATCGACGCGATACTCGGCGGCATCGCCGCCGGGATGGGCATCGGCCTATTGCCGCGCAGCCTGTTGCAGCTGCATCCGCGTGGCCGCTTGGTCAGCGCGCGCGCCATCGAGGCCGATCTGGCGGCGGCGCCAACCTTGCTGATGCGCCGTCGCGATGCACCGCCGCATCCGGCACTGGAGCACTTGCTTGAGCTGTTGCGCGTACAGCCGTTGCAATCGGTCGCTTAAGCGCCGCGGCAACCGAGTAAACTGGCCGGCCACAGGAGCCCGCACATGAACTACCGCCACGCCTTTCATGCCGGCAACCATGCCGACGTGTTGAAACACCTGATTCTCAGCCGCCTGATTGCCCTGCTGTCGCGCAAGGAGGCGCCGTTCGCCTACCTCGACAGCCACGCTGGCGTTGGCTTGTACGACTTGGCCGGCGACCAGGCCAGCCGTACCGGCGAATGGCAGGATGGCATCGCCCGCGTGTGGCAAGCCGAGGATATCCCGGATCAGTTGCTCGATTACCTGGAGGTGATCCGGGCCATGAACCCGGATGGTGTGCTGCGCCACTATCCGGGTTCGCCAGAGCTGGCGCGCATGCTGACGCGTGAGCAGGATCGCCTGCACCTCAACGAAAAACACCCGGAAGACGGACGCCTGCTCAAGGAAAACATGACCGGCGACCGGCGTGTGGCGGTGCACCTCGGCGAAGGCTGGCATGTGCCGCGCGCCTTGCTGCCGACCCGGGAAAAGCGTGTGTTGCTGCTGATCGACCCGCCGTTCGAGAAGGCCGACGAGCTGGAGCGTTGCGCGCAATCGCTGAACGAAGCGATCAGCCGCATGCGCCAGGCGGTGGTGGCGATCTGGTACCCGATCAAGGCGCTCGACCAGCTCAGACGCTTTTACCGCGACCTGGAAAAAAGCAGTGCCCCCAAGTTGCTGCGCGTCGAGTTGTATGTGCAGGCCACCGATGACGCGACGCGCCTGAACGGCTCGGGCTTGGTGATCAGCAATCCACCCTGGGGCCTGGAAGACGAGTTGAAGCAGCTGTTGCCCTGGCTGGCCGAACACCTGGCGCAAGGCCAGGGCGGCTATCGCCTGGATTGGTTGATCGAAGAAAAAGCGCCGTAGGCTGGGTTATTGATCCGGACCTTTAAGGTCTTGATTGGCGTAGGGTGGGTGGGGCCGCCTAGGTTAGGCCGCAGGCCGTAACCCACCGACCGGTCCGCAGGGCCGGTCACAGGGATGCCTGACGACATCCATGGTGGGTTACGCCACTTCGCGGCTAACGACTGGCCTATACCCCGCCCCAGAGGCCTGCCGCTACGCCGGTAAACACACCCCGGTGCCGCCGAGCCCGCAGTAACCGCCGGGGTTTTTCGCCAGGTATTGCTGGTGGTAGCCCTCGGCATAGTAGAAGGGCGGTGCTTCGGCGATTTCCGTGGTGATGCTGCCGAGCCCGGCAGCTTTCAGCGCGGCTTGAAAGTGCGCCTGGCTGGCCAATGCGGCAGCCAACTGCTCGGCGCCGTAACAGTAAATGGCCGAGCGGTATTGGCTGCCGATGTCGTTGCCCTGGCGCATGCCCTGGGTGGGGTTGTGCGCTTCCCAGAAGACTTTCAGCAGCGCCGCGTAACTGGTCACCTGCGGATCGAATACCACCAGCACCGCTTCGGTATGCCCGGTCAGGCCCGAGCAGGCTTCCTCGTAGGTCGGATTCGGGGTGTGGCCGCCGGCATACCCCACCGCGCTGGTCCACACGCCAGGCTGTTGCCAGAAGCGCCGCTCGGCGCCCCAGAAGCATCCCAGGGCGAACACCGCCTGTTGCAGGCCGGCCGGGAACGGTGCCTGCAAGGGGTGGCCGTTGACGTAGTGGGCGGCGGGTACCGGCAAGGGCGTGGCACGGCCGGGCAGGGCTTGCTCGGCGGTGGGCAGTTCGAGTTTGTGGGCAAGAATTTGCGAGCGCAGAACCATGAGCCATTTCCTCAGCATTTAAACGGGTGTATCGATAGACCGCGCGCGGCGCGCGCTGTTACAGCCGATCACTGTGGCGGTCGGCAGGGGTAGCGTTTCAGGCTGTCGATCAGCTCACGCCCGGCGATGGGCCGGTCGAACAGGTAGCCCTGGCCAATATCACACTGCTGGCGGCGCAGGAAACCCAGCTGGGCGGCGGTTTCGATGCCTTCGGCGACCACTTTGAGTTTCAGGTTGTGGGCCATGGCGATCACTGCCGAGGTGATCTCCATGTCGTCCTGGTTTTCCGGGATGTCCTTGATAAAGCTGCGGTCGATCTTGATCACGTCGATGGGGAATTTCTTCAGGTAGCTGAGCGACGAGTAGCCGGTGCCGAAGTCGTCCATGGCCAAGGTCAGGCCGAGGCTTTTCAAGCGGCTGAGCTGGTGGCGGGTATCGTCGGTGGCTTCCAGCAGCAGGCTCTCCGTGAGTTCAAGCTCGAGCAGCGTGGGGGTGAGTTGCTCCTCGTGCAGAATCGCCGCGATCGAGCCGACCAGATCGGGATCGGAGAACTGCTTGGGCGACAGGTTGATCGCCACCTGCAAGGTACCCAGGCCGACCGCCGTCAGTTGTTTGCTCATGCAGCAGGCCTGGCGTACCACCCATTTGCCGATGGGGATGATCAGGCCGGTTTCTTCCGCCACGCTGATGAACTGGTCCGGGCGAATCATGCCTTTTTCCGGATGATGCCAGCGCAGCAGCGCCTCCATGCCGAGCAGCTGTCCGCTCTTCAGGCACAGCTTGGGTTGGTAGAACACTTCCAGTTCGTTCTGGGTCAAGGCGCGGCGCAGGTTGTTCTCGACGAACAGCTTGTAGTCGGCCTCGGCGTTCAGGGCTTCGGTGAATACCTGCAACTGGTGTTTGCCGTTGGCCTTGGCTTTGTGCAGCGCCAGGCCAGCGTGCTTCATCAGGGTTTGCGGGTCCGCGCCATGCTCGGGCGCACAGGCCAGGCCTACCGAGCCGGTGACGCTGATCAGTTGGTTGTCGACGAACAGCGGTTTATCCAGGGTTTGCAGCACCTGATTGGCCAGCACTTGAGCGCTGGCCAGGTCGGCGGCATCCAGCAGGATGGCGAATTCGTTACTGGCGAAACGCGCCAGAATGCCACTCGGGCTGAGGCTGTTGCGCAGGCGTCTGGCCAGGCTGCTCAGTAGCTTGTCGCCGGTCTGGTGGCCGAGGCTGTCGTTGATCCGTTTGAAGTTGTCGATATCCACCAGCAGCAGGCTGATCGGTTTGCCGTCGGCCAGGGCAAAGCGGTTTTCCAGGGCGCGGATAAAGGCATAGCGGTTGCCCAGGCCGGTGAGGTTGTCGCTGTAGGCCAGGCGCTCGATGCGTTGCTGCGCCTGCTTGCTCTCGGTGATGTCTTCGTAGATGCCGATGTAGTGGGTCAGCGCGCCGTCGTCGGCATACACCTTGGAGATCGACAACTGGCTCCAGTACGGTTCGAGGTTCTTGCGGCGGCTCTTGAATTCGCCCTGCCAGCTGTTGTGGTCGGAGAGGCCGGAACCGGAATCGAACAGCAGGTCGCTAAGGTTCTCCAGCGCCGGCAGTTCGGACAGGCGCCGGCCCTGTACTTCTTCGGCGCTGTACAGGGTGATCGCGGTGAAGCTCGGGTTGACGTACTCCACCAGCCCGTCGCGATCGAGCAGGATAAAGGCGCTGGCGCTCTGTTCGACCGCGCGCTGGAACAGGTACAGCGCATTGGTGGCGCTGCGCCGCTGCTGGTTGGTCAGCACCTGCGCATATTGGTCGGCCAGTTCGCCGGCGAAGGCGATCTCGTCGGCCTGCCAGACGCGCGGCGCACCGATGTGCTCCAGGCACAGCACGCCGACCACTTCGCCACCGACGCGAATGCTGGCATCAAGCATGGCGCTGATGCCCATCGGTTGCAGGTAGCTCTCGCGCAGCTCGCAGGTGCGCGGGTCGTGCAGGGCGTCGTGGGCATCGATTGCCCGGCCGCCTTGCAGCGCGTGCAGGTAGTCCGGGTAGTGGCTGACGTCGATGACGGTCTGTGTCTCGTGTCGATTGAGGTCGCTACGGTACAGGGCGACGAGTTCGAGGCTGCTACTGGTCAGGTTCCAGATGCCCGCGCGGGCCACCTGGTAAGCCTCGCAGGCCGCCTGGGTGATCAGCTCGGCGGCTTCGCGCAGCGGATCGTTGGCGTTGTAGCGATGGCGCGCCAGGCGCACGATCAGGCGCTGCTGCGCCTGCGAGCGGACTTGCTGCTGCTGGTGCTCTGCCTGGCCGCGCTGGTAAAGCTCCAGCGAGCTTTGCAGGCGACTATTCTGCGCTTGCAGGTCGCTGGACGAGGGCAGGTTGGCTTGGGTCGCGCTGGCGTCGGCGACCAGCAGGTAGCCGCGCAACAGGTGCCGGCCGTGCTGCTTGAACGGCTCGCCAAGTTCCATCAGGTTGAGTGCGCCGTGCGGCGTATGCAGGGTGTAGTGCACCAGGTAGTGCGGCTGTTGCGTCAGCTGCAGCTGAATGCTGTCGTGCAGGTGATAACGGGCCTCGGGCTCCATCAGGCTGGCGTAAGGCGCATCGACCAGTGCACAGAGCTCGCTGGCCGGGATGCCGAGCTGGCGCTCGCACGCCGGGTCGAGAAACAGCAGGGTCCAGCTGGCCTCATTCAGTCGCTCAAAGCGCAGCATGCCGAGCCGCGAAGGCACTGGCAACTGCGTCACAACCTCGGCCGCTAAACGGGTCGCGGCATCGGGATGGCTTTTCATTGGGCGGCTGGCTTCCAGTATGCTGACCGAGCTGAGCTCTCGGCCCACTTCACTATAGCGTCCAATAAGGGTGCATCATGCGATTGCGACTGACAAGAAAACTAATATTTGCCGTATTGCTGGGTAGCTGCCTGGTTGTAACCCCAGGGTTCGCCAGCGAGCCTGAAGCAGGCCTGAGCAGCGCCGAGCAGGCCAGTTATCTGGCCGACTTGAAGCGCTTGTACCTGACCCAGGACGAGCGCCAGGCGTTGCTCGCGCACAGCAACGATCTGCTGAAAACCTATGCCCTGCGCGCGGCCTATCAAGTCGGTCAGGCGCAGCGCCAGGATCTGCTTTACCAACTGCGCCTCGGCGCTCCGGGCGAGCTGTTGCTGCGTGAAGAAACCCGCGCTCAACAGGGCACGGCCATTGCCGTGCGCAATCGGCGTCTCGAGTTGTTTGGTGTCGATCCCTTCATTCGCTACGACTGCCCACTGAGTGGCATCAGCTGCGTGTTGCACCATCCGGCTGACGGCAGCCCATTGCTGACTATCGTGCGCGATCACCAGGGCGCCGCCGAACTGGCCAAGGCGCTGAGTTTTCTGATCCGTAATCTGCAAAAAGGCTGAGCGCCGCGCTTTGCGTAGGCACGGCTTTATCCGCGAATTTCGCGGCTGAAGCCGTTCCCGCAGGGCTGTTCTCAACACCTAATTTGGGAGCAAAAAAACGCTCTGTAGCCGTTAACTGTGGTACGTCGATTCTGTAGGGTGGTTAGGGGCGCTGAAGCCGGCTGGCAAAGCAACTGCGCCACGTAACCCACCAAACGCTAATCGGCCTATCCCCTCTGGTGGGTTACGGCGCAATGGACTATGCAGCAGCCGATAGTCCGTGGTCATGCGCCTAACCCACCCTACGAA